>JACCDR010160624.1_pt1 | contig 52104 bp, 46 predicted proteins | sample 7446431 | NCBI WGS metagenome assembly JACCDR01 (sample SAMN15323443, study PRJNA562643) | freshwater metagenome | isolation source: river surface water | place: USA:Blue River Watershed | collected 2017-08-17 | reverse complement strand
CGTAATCTAACCAATAGCTTCACACCACCTGCATAGGAATTAAGTAATTAATACCCCCGTGCACTCTTTCGTAATTATAATATCTTAAATACTTTCTGAGTGCGATGTTAATTTCTTCAACATTGTTTGGTAAATGGTCTAAACATTCTTCTTGAAGAGTCCGATTCATTCTCTCAATATGAGCATTGTCATTTGGTTTGCCAATTCTTGTATATCTATGTTTCTTTTGTATTTGAGTCACAAACCATTTACCAAATTCTGGTCCATGGTCAGATTGAATCAAGTTGAATTGAAAGTTTGCTTTCATTTGTGCTTCTCTCATAAACTGAATGGTAGTTTTGCCACTCATTTTTTCATAGGCTTTTGCATAAACCCATCTAGAGAACACATCAATCAATACAAATACATACAATCTCTTCTTTTCACTAATCATTCTATGAATGGTATCAATCTGCACCAAATCGCCTGATTTAAGGGGATATGGGCGATCTTGGTGTGGATGATACCTTTTCCAAGGAGATCTCTTCTTGATTAAATATCTTCTCTCCAGAGTTCGTTTAACTGAAGAAAGAGAAACCTTCACTCCATCATTTAAAAGTTCTCTATGTACTGCTTCTGCATATCTGTTATGCTTCAATCTCTTCTCTACAATCTTTTTCACTACATCTTCTTTTAATTGTTTTGGATGTTTCTTTGGTCTAGAACTTCTTGTTGGTATTGGGTGATCTCCAATCACGCTTGCTCTTCGTACCCACTCCATGACTGCTGTATGATGGAAACCTAGATATCTACCTACCTTTCTAGCACTCCAACCTTTGTGGACTAGCCTTGTGGCTTCTCTCCTTATTCGAGGCATATTCTTGTTGTTTGTGTATGACATATTCTTGATGATATTCCATCGAGTGGTGCCAAGCTATTGAACCTATACGTACAGTTTGACATTTAATTTAAATGTCATATTATCTATTTCCAGAAGGAGAAAGTTTTGTCAGAACAAGCAAAACAGTACTTGCGCCAAAGGCGCGAATCAATGGATGTGGTCGAATTCATGCAGAAAATGTACCCCAGCATGCCATCCCGGTGGCATTTGTGGTGGAACGAATAGACCACGCCGGCCGCCAGCCACCAACAGAACAATCTGTTTGGTGGCTTCGCCTTTTTATAACAATATGTTACAATCGAAGCTCAATTGACACATTCTCTTTTCGGGGAATTTTTTAATCAAAATAATTAAAAATAATTTAATTCAAAAATGACAAACAAAAAAACAAACATAGTCTGCACAATAGGTCCAGTTACAGAGAGTACAGAAATGTTGGAAAAATTATTGAAAGCAGGGATGAACATAATGCGTCTAAACTTCTCTCACGGAGATTTTGTAGAACACCAGAGGAAATTCGACAATCTAAAACAAGCAGTACAAAACACAGGGATACCTTGTCTTGTTATGCAAGACCTTTCTGGTCCAAAATTTAGACTAGGAGACTTCTACCAAGAAAGAGTTGAATTAGTAGCAGGTGAATACATCACACTCACAACAGAAAAAATAGTAGGTGATGAAAAGAGGGTTTCTGTAAACTACCCTACATTGCACGAAGAAATAGCAGTAGGAAATATCATCATGGTTGACGATGGTAAAAAGAAATTTGAGGTAGTAGAAATAAATGGTACAGACATAAAATGTAAAATATTAGTAGGAGGTAATACAAAAGGTCGCCGAAGCCTCAACCTTCCAGGTGCACCACTAAAAATAACAGCTCTCACAGACAAAGATAAGACTGATATTGCTTTTGGTGTAGCAAACAATGTAGACATTGTTGCATTCTCATTTGTACGTAGAGCAAGTGATGTAGTAGAGCTCCGTGAAATACTGAAAGAAAAAGGATTGAATGCAAAAATAATGGCAAAGATAGAAACACCAGATGCTATCGAAAATTTTGATGAAATACTAGAATTAGTAGACATGGTAATGGTAGCAAGAGGTGATCTTGGTATAGAAGTACCATTTGAAAAAGTCCCTCTTTATCAAAAAGAGATGATTAAGAAAGCAAACAAAGCTGGCAAATTTGTAGTTACAGCAACACAGATGCTTGAATCAATGATAAAAGGACCAGTCCCTACTCGTGCAGAAGTTTCTGATGTGGCAAATGCTATAATGGATGGTACAGACGCGGTGATGCTTTCAGAAGAGACAACTCTGGGAGAATACCCAATAGAAGCAGTATCTGTAATGACTCGTATAGCAGAAGAAGTCGAACAAAATTATCCTGCAGAATACAAAAGGAGGAAAAATTAAGTGATAATTGACTAATTATATCTTTTTTGATACTCTAGTACTCACATGTTAATGATTAGATTACAACGCGTAGGAAGAAAGCACGAACCAGTATTTCGTCTTGTTTTAACTGACTCAAAAAATGGCCCTAAGAGTGGTAAATTCTTAGAAATATTGGGTCATTTTGACGCACGACAAGCTGAAAAGGCAGAATTCAAAAACGACAAAATAAAGACCTGGATTACAAAAGGTGCAAAATTGTCTGACACAGTACACAACTTACTAGTAGAAAGAAAAGTTATAGACGGCAAAAAAATAAATAATCTTCCAAAAAAATCTCCAATAGTAGATGAAGAAGCTATAAAAGCAGAAGCAGAGAGAGTAGCGGCAGAAGCTAAAAAAGCAGAGGAAGCAAAGAAGGCGGAAGAAGAAGCCAAAGCACAAGCTGAAGCAGAAGCTCAAAAATCAGTAGAAGAAGTAGTTGAGACTCCTGTAGCAACAGAAGAGGCTCCTACAGAAACAAAAACAGAAGAAACTCCAGTAGAAAAAACAACAGAAGAAGTATCTGCTTAATATTAAGACATGTTCTTAAGATAACAGACTCATTTTGCACACTTTTTATATCTATAATATAATGTAGTGAGTAGAGAAATTATTATAATTTAGTAAAAACCGAAATGGAAAAAGACGCTGAATTTTTAGACTTTGTAGTAAAAGGATTAGTAGACCACCCAGAATCTGTAAAGATAAACAGAACAGTAGACGAGATGGGGGTACTCTTGACTCTAGATGTACATCCAGACGACATGGGTAAAATCATAGGTCGTTCAGGTAACACAGCAAAAGCTATCCGAATAATACTTCGTGTAGTCGGAATGAAAAACAATGCTCGTGTAAACCTTAAAATAAATGAGCCAGAAGGAGGTAGAAGATCAGAAAGTTCATCAATGAAATCAGTCGACGATGCTCTAGAAGATTTAAAACTAGAATAAAAACAGTTAACTTATAGCTGACAAAAACAAAAAACCATGGTATTATATAATCCATGGTTTTTTGTTTGATTTAAATGTTATACGTTAGAAGTTTTCAATGATTTATCACATAATTACACTTTTTCCAGAATCTCTAGATTCATACATAAACTCTTCTATCATAAGTAGAGCTATTTCTGATAAAAAAATAAAAATAAAATTTTATAATCCAAGAAAATATACAAAAGATAAAAACGGGAGAGTAGATCAAAAACCATACGGAGGAGGCCCTGGGATGGTGCTGGAGGCACTCTCAGTAGTAAAAGCGATACAAGCAAGCTTAAAATCAAAGAAAAACTCTCCTAGTGAAAAAGCTATTGTTTGGCTCTCTCCAAGCGAAAAACAATTTGACACTCTACAAGCAGAAAAGATGTCTAAAAAATACAAAGAATTAATAATAGTCTGTGGCAGGTACGAAGGTATAGACGAGCGTGTAGTAAAAATAGTTAAGGACATGAAAATAAAAATAGAGAAAATCTCTGTTGGCCCGTATGTTTTAACAGGAGGTGAGCTTCCTGCGCTCATACTACTCGACACAATATCAAGGAGAATTCCAGGTGTTTTGGGCAACATAAACTCTCTAGAAGACAAGCGCATTTCAGCAAAAGAAGTCTACACAAGACCAGAAGTTTTAGAATACAAAGGCAAAAAATACAGAGTACCAAAAGTGCTTGTTTCTGGTCATCAAAAAAAGATCGAGGAGTGGAAGATGAAGCATAGATGAAATCTATCTTTACATAAAATATTTTTGTTGTAGTCTTTTGGATTAGAGGAGAATCATAGATGTATCTAAGAATACATGACGGAGACGGCAAAGTAAGGGATTCAGTAAAAATGGACTCGGGCACTAGCGAGACCACATTGAAACAACTTGCTGATAGAATCTTCTTTTACAATCAAGGTTGGTTTGATAAGGAGCTCAATAAGTTCAGTGTATGTAGAGTGTCGTTACTACTCGAAAGACATGAGAGGATAACCTTTTCCACGGAAAAATTCAAAAGCAGCAAAGAGGGGAGGGTGTTTTACCTTTACACATAGAATATAAGCCCGGCGACGTACGTTGCCGGGCTTTATGTTTTGCATTTATAAAAACAGAAACGGTCGCATGGTTTCCTGTGCCATTAATTTACATTAACTTTTAAACGTGTTATAAACAATTTAGAGGAGCAACGTAATGAACAAGAGTGTTCAAGATTTTTTGAGGTTTGTAAACCCGCCTGTGTATTTTGAGACCACACTCGGAATCTTCCGAGTAATATCTCGAGAAGGAGAATTCGGATACAATATTCAACAACAAACATTCGAAGGTTGGAATCGTATTCCCACCTTCGACGTAAAAGGAGAACTTCAACCGAATAAGACCAAACATCTGAAGAAAGGAGAGTTTTGAGCATGAAGCGTCTCTGGCCGATGTTACTCTGCCTCGGGTCAATAGTGTTGTTTTCAATCGCCATCAAGGAATTCTTAGATACGGAGAGTGCCTTCTCTTTGTACGGTCAACTCCTCGGTGGAGATGGTCGGACAATGGGGGAACTCGACCCAACACTATCAGAGAACTGTCATTTTCCAACTTTCCTGAAGGAAAGACTAGGATGGATCAAAGAAGAAAGGAGTAAAGACAGAATAAGATTCGGCTTCAAGGAATCAATGTTTGGATTACTTGCAGTAGGCAAAGACTCCGACGGAACAGACATTGTCTTAGTAGCACTTCCATTGATGTTGAAGTATGAGTCATACAACTCAATGGACACTATCAAGAAGCGCCGTGTCCGAAACACTTTAGCCCTCGCTCTTGCGCACGAAAGTCTGCATATAGAAGAGAGTAGAGGTAACCACCTCTGGCAAGGAGGACCTTTCAAAGACATGATCGAAGAGGAGATGTTTGTGCGCGCCGTAGTCAACGAAAACGGTGCCATACCACTTCTTGAAAAAGGTGAGGTCTTGACCAGAGACGAAGAAGACACCGCAATAATGCTTGCATCTTGCAGTGGCAAGTGGACAACATGTGAACCTTTTAGAGCTTGGGTGACAGATTTGTACAAACATCACCCACACAAAAATTAACCCGCCCTTCCGGCACAAGATCAAAACCTTGCCGCAGGAAGAGGCGGGTTTTGCATTTATAAAAAGCAAAACCCCCTGCATTAATTCGAGGGGGTTTTGCTTTAACAAATTTTAATAATCCCAAACCAAAGTGTTTGGGTTTAAAATAAGTTAAGCCAAATGAGAAATGCGTTGTGAGTATAAGACTCAAGATGGACTTCTCACTTGGTTTACTTGTGCTATTCCTCAACAAGGATAACACACAATACACATCTTGCACACAAAAGTGTGGATGCAATTTCACAATATGCAAAGTACAATATATCTATAAATTATTTAAATTTTAATATTCAAAAAAAATGGAGGGTTTTAATAAAGGAAACGATGTTGAAAATGTAAGAGAGGGCAAAATAGAACAAGCAAGCATGCGTGTAGTAGATATGTTTAAAAAAATGCTTGAAGGTGTAGAAGAGAGAATAATAGACGCTCCATATTTTAATGAATTCTCAGAAAGATAAAATGCCCAAAAACCCAATCAAAGATGAAATAGATTATCTCATAGCTCAGACTCAAGCAGAGACAGATATAGCAAAAGAAATATTAGAAAGCATTAGAGGTAAAGGAATAGACGACGACAAACACTACTACGAAGAAAAGTTAGCTTTAAAAATGCTTGAATTTTTTAAGGAAGAAGAGAAGGTAATATCTCTATATGCAGAAGCAAAGAAAATGTATCCGATACTTGCTGATTTAATGGAGAACAAAAGACCATATCTAAAAGAAATGTTGACGGAAGCCAAAAGACTTTACGAGAAAAATATATTGGGGAAATAAAAATGTAATAAATTTTAAATAGCACACTCATGCTCCGAAGGACGTATCGCACTACATGATTTCGCTAAATCAAATAACAAACAAAATCAAAATTTTAGAATTTTATGATTATAGACAAAGATATATTAGACCAACATATAGATAACATAAAAAAGCTTCAGTCGAGTAGTGGACTTTTTCTTGCATCTTCAAAAGATGTCTCTACCGGATACAACAAAGCATGGCTTCGCGACAATTTCTACACATGTCTTGCTTTCGAAGAAATACACGACACAGACACAGTAAAAAAAGTATGGAGAGCGATGCTTGATATATTCAAAAAGCATAAAAACAAAATAAAATGGGCGACAGAAAACAAACCATACCAAACTTTTCAATATATTCACGCAAGATACAACCCAGAGACATTTGAGGAATTCTGGGAAGAATGGGGCAACAAACAAAATGACGCGATCGGCGCGGTGCTTTTCAAAATAGGTGATCTAGAACAGAGAGGTATAAAGATAATAAAAGACGAGGAAGATAAAGATGTTCTACAGACTCTTGTTGATTATTTAAAATCAATAGAATATTGGCACGATCCAGATAATGGAGTATGGGAAGAATACGAAGAAGTCCACGCTTCATCTGTCGGAGCGTGTGTGGCAGGACTAAAAAGTATTTCCAAACTAGGATTTGTCACAATCCCTTATGATCTTATAGAAAAAGGAGAGAATGCTTTGAAAGAAATTATGCCGAGAGAATCAAAAACCAAATTCACAGATCTGGCCCTGCTTTCACTTATTTATCCTTTCAATGTGGTCGATGAACACACGGGCAGAGAAATAGTTCGTCACCTAGAATATCATTTAGAAAGAGATAGGGGAGTAATAAGATACAAAAACGACAGATACTACAACAAAAACGAAGACGGAACGAGCGAAGAAGCAGAATGGTGTTTTGGTTTTCCTTGGCTCTCTATCATATACAACACATGGGGTAATGATGGCAAAAATGGAGAAAAAATCACAGACGAAAGTGACAAAAAAAGATCTTTGGAGTATTTAGAAAAGAGCATAAAAACAATATATAACGGCAAAATACCAGAATTGTATTTTTCTGATTCTGATAAGCCAAACGAAAATACTCCACTGGGTTGGGCAGAATCTCTATTTGTTGTGGCTTTATTGCGTCACGGCAAATGATATACACATAATATTTTTGACTTAAGTTTTGTAAGTAGTATTTTTATATACAGAAGTTTGGAGAAAGGAGAAACACAATGCAACACAGATACCATATAGAAGGTGTTTGTGCTGGTCGTAACTTCTCATACAACTTTCCCTCTGGAGAGAACACGTATAGTGAAGAAAAAGCCGTAGAAACAGCAAAACGGCTTCTAAACGACCCTCAGAACAACATGCTACGTCCCATAACATATGCAGTCTTGTGGGACGGAGCAACAGCATACAAAAGACTTGTACCCACCACGAGTCAAAACTAGATAAGCAATCATACATACTCGACTATCGGGGCTTCTTGTAAGCCCCTTTCTTTTTTTATTTTAATTATCCACAATAAGATATTGACTTACTTGACATATTTTGAAACAAGAATATACTTATACTTACTATTGATCGATTGAGTCACGGCTTGTCAATAGAAGGTTGTGGATTTATAGAACAACCATATTTTACAAGCAAAATCTGATTTTTAACTCGACTTGATTTACATAAAAACAAAAAGTTAAAGAAAGGAGAAAAATATCTCCCCAAGAAGTTGGGGTGCGTTTTTGTTTGTTATAGATTGTTAGTTAGTTTAGTGAGTATATAAATTATAAATTAGGAAAGTTTTAATAATTATACATATGGCTACAGGAACAAAAGGTAAATCAGAATCTAAAATATTGCAAAAGAAATATTTTAGTAAATTCAAAAAGCAAGCTACCGAAATACCGAATTTGGTACAAGATCAGATCACTTCTTTCAACTGGCTTATAGAAAAAGGTATAAAAGAAGTTTTTGATGAGTTTACAACAATCAACGATTTTTCTGGCAAAAAGTTCAAGTTTGAATTTACTGGTTTCGAACTAGAAAAACCAAAATACGACGAATACTACGCAAAAGAAAAGAAACTTTCCTACGAAGCACCTCTTAAAGTAAGAGTAAAGCTCACAAACAAAACAATGAACATAGAGAAAGAGCAGGAGCTCTTTATGACTGACTTTCCTATGATGACGTCTCACGGAACATTTATCGTGAGTGGTATTGAACGTGTAATAGTACCTCAGCTAGCACGTTCTTTTGGTGTATTCTTCACAAAACTAGAAGCAAAAGGTAAGGCTCTCTTTGGTGCAAAAATAATACCTTCTCGTGGTGCATGGATAGAAATAGAGACAGATGTAGACAAAGCTATATATGTAAGAATAGATAGAAAGAGAAAATTTGCTGTCACTTCATTATTACGTGCATTTGGAGCAGAAACAGATACAGAAATATTTGATTTGTTTAAAGGCAACCCAGAAGCAAAAGAATACATAGAAAAATCTCTATTAAAAGATCACGCAAAGACTGCCGATGATTCATTTATAGAAATATACAGAAGATTAAGAGATGGTGACCTAGCGACAGCAGAAAACGCTCGTGAATTCTTCAAAAATCTTTTTGATTCAGATAGATACGACTTACAAAAAGTGGGTAGATTTAGATTTAACTCTCGTTTTGGTCTTCCAACAGAAGGAAAAGACGCAGACAGAAGAACATTGAGCCTAGATGACTTAAGATTAGTGGTAAATCATATTATAACTCTAAACAACACACCTGACGCAACGGAAGACGACATAGATCACCTAGGAAGTAGAAGGGTTCGTTATGTAGGAGAAATGCTCCAACAAAAGTTTAGAATAGGTATGGCTCAAATAAAGAGAAACATGCAAAACCGCATGTCTACCGTAGATACAGATGTTACTCTGCCTATACAATTCATCATGCCAAAACCTCTTCAAGCAAGGCTTAAAGAGTTTTTCACCACAAACCAGCTTTCTCAATTCATGGCCCAAGAAAATGCTTTGGCTGAGATAGAACACTTGAGATTGCTCTCTGCTCTAGGTCCAGGAGGTCTAAACCGATCACGTGCAGGTTTTGAAGTGCGTGACGTTCACCCTTCTCACTATGGAAGACTCTGTCCAATACACACACCAGAAGGTCCAAACATTGGTCTTATTCTTCACCTCTCTATTTATGCAAGAATAAACGAATTCGGCATGATCGAGACTCCATATTTGAGAGTTAAAAATGGTGTTGTAACAGACAAAATAGATTATCTAAACGCTCTAGAAGAAGAAAAATTTACAATAGCACATGGTGCAGTACTTAGAGACGAAAAAGGAGTTATTGAAAAAGACATCGTAGAGGCTCGCGTCAAAGGTCATCCAAGTTTGGCAAATAAAAACGAGGTTGATTATATAGACGTAGCAACAAACCAAGCGTTTTCTATCGCTACTTCCATGATTCCTTTCCTAAACCACAATGATGCAAACAGAGCACTCATGGGTTCAAACATGCAAAAACAAGCAACTCCATGTGTAGAACCAGAGGCTCCTCTTGTGGCTACTGGAGTAGAAGGTCCTGCTATGCGTGATACAGGAAGACTTATAATTTCTGAAACAGAAGGAACAGTTACAAAAGTTGATGGAAGAAGTATAGAAATAACAGACGCAAAAGGAAATAAGAAAACTTATAGAGTTATAAACTTTGCAAAAACAAACAGTGCAACATGTTTCCACCAAAGACCTATCGTAAACATAGGAGACACGGTTAAAAAAGGAGATACTCTTGCTGATACTCTTACAAGTGTCAACGGAGAGATGGCACTTGGTCAAAACATACTCATAGCATTCCTTTCATGGAGCGGTGCAAACTACGAAGATGCAATCATTCTTTCAGAAAAGTTAATCAAAGAAAACAAATTCACAACAGTTCACATAGATGAAGTTGTTGTAAATGTACGCGACACAAAACTAGGAGTCGAAGTAACTACATGTGACATACCAAACGTAGGTGAAGCTAAACTAAAAAATCTCGGAGAAGACGGTATTGTACGCATAGGAGCAGAAGTTAATCCTGGCGACATTTTGGTAGGTAAAATTACTCCAAAAGGTGAAACTCAACTTACACCAGAAGAAAGATTGTTGCGTTCATTGTTCGGAGAAAAATCTAGAGACGTAAAAGATACTTCAAAGAGGGTAGAGGGTGGTAAAAAAGGTAGAATCATAAATGTACAAGTATTCTCAAGAGAAAAAGGCGACAAACTAGAATCAGGTATCGTTAAAAGAATACACATAGAAATCGCTCAAATAAGAAATGTATCAGTAGGAGATAAACTAGCCGGAAGACACGGAAACAAAGGAGTTATATCAAAAATACTTCCTGTTGAGGACATGCCTTACATGGCAGACGGTACTCCGGTAGACATGATACTTACACCACTTGGAGTTCCTTCTCGTATGAACCTAGGGCAGATACTAGAACTTCACTTAGGACTGGCTGCAAAATCTCTAGGTTATCAAGCTGTTGTTCCACCATTTGCAGGTGCCACTGATGTTGAAATAAGAGAAGAATTAGCAAAAGCCGGATGGAACGAAAACGGAAAAATGCAACTATTTGACGGAAGAACAGGTGAAGCATTCAAACAAGAAACTTCTGTTGGATACATGTATGTTTTGAAACTCGACCACATGGTAGAAGACAAGATACACATGAGAAGTATTGGACCTTACTCTCTAATTACTCAACAACCTTTAGGAGGAAAAGCACAAGGTGGAGGTCAAAGATTTGGAGAGATGGAAGTCTGGGCACTTTTGGGTCATGGTGCCGCTTATACTTTGCGAGAAATGTTAACAATTAAATCAGACGATATAGTCGGAAGAAGTGCGGCGTTTGATTCGATTATAAAACAAGAAAGGATACAGATAGAAAACTTACCAGCAGCATTCAACGTGCTTATGAGTAATCTACGAGGCCTTGCGCTAAACGTAGAATTAGTACGCACTGATGAAAATAAATTAAAAGAGGGCGAGAGCGCTCATAACGAATAAAAAAATATGAACAACAAACATTCAAATGGAAATATGGATTTTGATCTCATGAAGCTCTCGCTTGCTTCACCTGAAGCCATCAAAGAATGGTCTTATGGAGAGATAACAAAACCTGAGACAATCAACTACAGAACACAAAGAAGTGAAAGGCACGGTCTTTTCGATGAAAAAATATTTGGACCAGATAGAGATTTCGAGTGTTACTGTGGAAAATACAAAGGTATAAGATACAAGGGTATAGTGTGTGAAAAATGTGGCGTTGAACTTACACGTTCCATTGTAAGAAGAGAGAGAATGGGTCATATAGATCTTTCTGCTCCAGTATCACACATATGGTTCCTAAAGAGCATGCCATCTCGTATAGCTCTATTACTTGGCACAACATCAGCGGATGTAGAAAAAGTAATATACTTTGCTGGGTACATAATCACAAAAGTTACGGAAGATGAAAAACAAGCAGTTCTCCGCGACTTAGACGCTGAATTCAAATCTAAAATTAAAAATCTTACAGAAGAAAAACAAAAAGACGAATTAAAAGAAAAACTACTTTCTATTAAAAAAGAAATAGAGGGAATAGTACAAGGTAAGGTTATAGATGAAATTGCTTATCATAATTATTCTGTAAAATACGGTACATTTTTTGAAGCAGAAATAGGTGCTGAGGCTATTTATAACATTTTCAGGAGTATTGATCTAAACAAACTAGAAGCAAATATCAAAGAAGAATTAGAAAAATCTAAATCTATAGAATCAGTAAAGATAGCAAAAAGATTATCTGTAGTTCAGTCAATGATAAAATCAGGAACTCGTCCTGAATGGATGTTTTTAACAAGAATACCTGTGATACCTCCAGCAATGAGACCTATGGTTCCACTAGATGGTGGTAGATATGCTACTTCAGATGTAAATGATCTTTACAGAAGAGTAATAAACAGAAACAATCGTCTCAAAAAACTAAAAGAAATTGGAGCTCCAGATGTTATCTTAAGAAACGAGAAAAGAATTCTACAAGAAGCAGTTGATGCTCTTATAGACAACTCTATTCGTCACAACAACAGCCAACAAGCAACATCACAAGCAAACAAAGCTCGTGAATTAAAGTCTCTGGCAGACAATTTGAAAGGAAAAAGAGGATTGTTTAGACAAAACCTTCTCGGAAAACGTGTAGACTACTCTGGACGTTCCGTTATCGTTGTTGGTCCAAGCTTGAAACTTCATCAATGTGGTCTACCTAAACACATGGCTCTTGAACTATTCAAACCATTTGTAATATCAGTACTCTTAAAACAAGAGCTTGCATACAATGTACGTGGTGCAACAAGACTTATAGATGACCGCATACCAGAAGTATGGGCAATATTGGAAGAAGTTATCAAAGATAAGCATGTTCTATTAAACCGTGCTCCTACTCTTCACAGACTTGGTATACAAGCTTTCAAACCAATATTGATAGAAGGTAACGCTATACAAGTCCACCCTCTAGTATGTAATGCATTCAACGCAGACTTCGACGGTGACCAGATGGCGGTACACGTACCACTTTCTCCTGAAGCACAAATGGAAGCAAAAGAGATAATGGCTTCAGATAAAAATATCCTTAAACCAGGAAGTGGTGAACCTACTATTTCAAATAAACCTCTAGATATAATTCTTGGTTGTTATTGGATGACAAAAGATGTATCAGGAGAGAAGGGTGAAGGTATGATATTTGAAAGTCCAAATAGCGCAATATCAGCATATGACTTTAGTATTGCAGAATTTAGAGCAAAGATAAAAGTCTTGGGTTCAGACTCACCTAAATACGCTCAATTTGGTGGACAAGTATTCGAAACAACAATAGGAAGACTACTGTTCAACGCAGTATTGCCAAACGATTATCCTTTCATTAACTATGAGATCACAAACAAGAAAATGAAAACTCTTATTGATGATCTTATACAAAAATACGGAACAGATGCGATACCTCCAATAATGGATCGTATAAAAGATTTCGGATTTAAATATGCAACAGTATCGGGTGTTACTTGGAGCATAGAAGATGTAAGAGTTCCTAAAGATAAATACGAAATAATCGACGAATCAAAAGAAAAAGTAAAGGTTATCAAAGACCAATACGACGCAGGACTTTTGTCACACGACGAAATGCACATCAAAAACATCGAGGTTTGGACTGCTGCTAAAGATAAAGTAGAAAAATCGATGAAAGAAGCGATGGATAAAAGTGGATCAGTTTATGACTTAGTGAACTCTGGAGCTAGAGGTTCTATCGGTCAGCTTACACAAATGGCAGGTATGAAAGGACTGATCGTTAACACCCTAGGAGAAACTATCGATTTCCCAATTATATCTTCAAACAAAGAAGGTCTTACACCTATCGAATACTTCATCACTACACACGGAGCAAGAAAAGGTCTTACTGACACAGCCCTAAACACAGCTAAAGCAGGATACCTTACAAGAAAATTATTCGATGTGTCTCAAGACGTTGTAATAATAGAAGAAGACTGTGGAACCAAAGAAGGTGTAATATTAAGCAAAATAACATCTTCTGGTATGGAAGTTTCTATAGAAAAAATAGCAAAAGGTAGATTCCTTGCAGAAGACATAAAAGATGCAGAAGGAAACATACTATTCAAGAGAAACCATTTCTTAACTAGAGATGATGCTGCAAAAATAGAAGCGAGTGGAGTTAAAGATATAACAGTTCGCTCACCGCTTACATGTAAGACAATAGATGGTATATGTGTACACTGTTATGGATCAGACTTGGGTAAAAATAAAGTTATTAATATAGGTGAAGCTGTTGGTACTGTCGCGGCTCAAGCTATCGGTGAACCTGGTACACAGCTCACAATGCGTACATTCCATGCCGGAGGTGCGGCTCAAGTGGGAGGAGACATTACACAAGGTTTGCCTCGTGTTGAGGAAGTATTCGAAAATAGATCTCCAAAAAACCCAGCGGTTGTTTGTAGGGTAGATGGTATAGTTACAGAAATAAAAGTAGAAGATAAAGAAAAAATAATAATAGTTCTTCCTGATGATGGTGATAAATCAAAAGTAAAAACAAACACAGAATATGTAGTCAATTATCACAGAGTAGCACTTGTAAAAGTAGGAGACAAAGTAAAGAAAGGTGACCTTCTTACAGACGGTTCTGCAGACCTAGATGAATTGTTCAAATATGGAGGCAAAGAAAAGACTCAAAATTACATCATCCAAGAAATCACAAAAATATATGAGTTACAAGGAGAGCCTGTTTCTAGAAAACACATTGAAGTTATAATAAGACAAATGTTCTCTAGAAGAAAAATAAAAGCAAAAGGCGATACAAGATTCTCTCAAGAAGACATAGTATCCCAAAGTGATTTGATGACAGAAAATAGTCTGGTTAAAGAAGAAGGAAAAGAAGAGGCGAAAGCAGAAGCATTGCTCCTTGGTATTACAGAAGTATCATTATCTCGAAAGAGCTTCCTATCTTCTGCTTCATTCCAACACACAACACGTATGCTTATCCAAAATGCACTCCGTGGAACTACTGACGAACTAAAAGGCCTAAAAGAAAACGTCATTATAGGAAGACTAATTCCTGCTGGTACTGGTTTTGAAGGAAGTGATAAACAAAAGATGATCAAAGAGTTACAAAACAAAATTGATAACTAACATTGAAGACAACCGACCAAATAAAAGAAAAGCTAGACATAGCTTCTGTCATTGGTAACTATATAAAGATTGAAAAGTCAGGCATAAACTGGAAAGCCAGATGCCCTTTTCACAACGAAAAGACTCCGTCATTCTTTATATCTAGTGAAAGACAGAGTTACTATTGTTTTGGTTGTGGAGAAAAAGGTGACATATTTACTTTTGTAGAAAAATTCGAAGGACTCGATTTTAAAGGTGCACTTGAAAGTCTAGCCCAAAAAGCTGGTGTAGAAATAAAAAATCTACCCAAAGAAGAAAGGTTCGACAAAAAAGATGAGCTACTCTCTGTGCTAAAAGAAGCAACCAATCTTTATTCCAAAAATCTTGAATCAAACAAAATCGGAATGGATTATCTAAAGGGAAGAGGCTTGACCATTGAAAGTATAAAAGAATGGAATATTGGCTATGCAAAAGATGAGTGGAGAGATACTCACGACAACCTAATACAAAAAGGTTTTGGAAAAGACATACTCCTCGAGGCTGGTCTCATAAAAAAAGTGGAGAACGAAGAAAAATTCTACGATACATTTCGTGATCGTATTATGTTTCCAATAAGTGATAGTGCAGGTAGAGTTATTGCATTCTCAGGTAGATCACTAAAAAAAGACGATAAGACTCCAAAATATCTAAATTCACCAGAAACAAAATTATTCTATAAATCAGAGACATTGTATGGATTCAATATTGCTAAAAACTATATAAGAAAATTAGACTATGCGATTTTAGTAGAAGGACAAATGGATATAGTATTAGCTCATCAAGCTGGAACACAAAACACAGTAGCATCTTCTGGTACAGCACTAACAAAACTGCATCTTGAAAAAATATTAAAATTATCTAAGAGAATAGTTCTTTGTTACGATTCCGATAAAGCAGGTCAAAATGCAACCTACAAAGCAGGCAAACTCGCATTGTCCCTCGGTATGGAAGTAAAAGTAGCATCATTAAAAGAAGGTGAGGATCCGGCTTCCACAATAAAAGAAAATCCTGAAGATTGGTATACGGCCCTAAAAAGCTCAAAACATCTGATAGATTACGCCATTGATAAAGCAATGGAAGAGGCGGACGAAAGATTGAAGCTAAATGCAATTAAAGACGAAGTTCTTCCACTCTTAAGTCAAATACAAAGCAGTATAGAAACATCACAATACATAAAAAAGATAGCTATGCGCCTCCGAGTAGATGAAAGCGCCGTAAAAAAAGATTTAGAAAAAGTCATATTAGAAGAAAAAAACTTACAAGAAACAAAAAAAGAAGGATACACTATCGAATATGAGAGTCCTAAAATAGACTTAAAACGTATTATAATAAGTCTCATATTCTTAGAAGAGTTAAAGCACAAAGAAGAATCAACGATAAGGAAAAAATTGAGAGACATAATCGGAGAAGAAGAATTAAACACACTGTCGGTTAGTTTTGAAAGCGAAAAAGAAGCACTTTTATTTGAAGGAGACACACACTGTGGAGATAAAGACTCTGGAGAGATAGCAGATGATATATTAAAGAGAATAGAAATAAATACCTTAAAACAACAACTACAAGAAAAAGCAAGAATACTGGACGATACAAGCATAAAAAAAGAAGAGGAAGAAAAAATCGTAGAGGAAATGAGAAATATTCAAAAAAAGATAGAGCAAATTACAAAATAATTTATTACTAACAAAAATACAATGGCAAAAAAAATTATAAAAAAAGAAAAATTAAAAAAGATTAAAGAAGCTAGAATAAAAAAGACAAAAAAGATAGTAGCTATAAAGAAAAAGAAAGTTGCTCCAAAAGTGAAAAAGATTGCTCCGAAAAATAAAGCAAAAGAAACAAAAAAGAGCAAATCTAAAGCAGAAGGAGCAAACAAAAAAAGCGCTCTCCTAGCCAAAGGTAAAGAACGAGGTTTCATCACATTTGACGAAATCTTAAAAGAATTCCCGACCATTGAAGATGATGTATTTTTGTTGGAAGAAATATACGAAGAGTGTGCAACTGCTGGCATAGATATTCTAGAAGGAGGTAAACTACTCGACGATGTAAACCTATCAAAAACAAAAGACTATTTCAAAGAAGACGCTTCTTACGATTCTATTCAAATGTATTTGAAAGAAATAGGACAACACTCGCTCATTTCAGGTGGACAAGAAAAAGATTTAGCGAAAAGAATTCTAGCAGGAGACGAGGAAGCAAAAAACATATTGGCTCGTGCAAACCTCCGTCTTGTAGTGTCTATCGCCAAAAAATATGTAGGAAGGAGCTCTGACCTCACTCTACTAGACCTTATTCAAGAAGGAAATATAGGACTCTTCAAAGCAGTCGATAAGTTTGATCACACCAAAGGCTACAAGTTTTCTACTTATGCGACTTGGTGGATAAGACAAGCAATCACAAGAGCTCTCGCTGACCAGAGCCGTACTATTCGTGTGCCAGTACACATGGTAGAAACAATAGCAAAATACAAACAAGTAGTAAGAAGACTTTCACAAGATCTTGGACGCGACCCACTTCCAGAAGAAATAGCAGTAGAGATGGGACTAGAACCAGACAAGATATATATGATAGAAAAGATAGATCAAGGAACTGTTTCTCTTGAGAGCCCAGTGGGGGATGAAGATGACAGTAAATCGACTCTTGGGGACTTCTTAGCAGATGACAAAATATTGGCACCTGATCAAGAGTCAAACAGACGCATCATAAGAGACCAACTCCAAGAAATCCTCGCCGACCTTCCTCCAAAAGAAAAGAAAATTATTGAAATGAGAAATGGCCTTATAGATGGTGTATATCACACTCTCGAAGATGTAGGAAAGGAGTTTGGTGTCACACGTGAACGTATCAGACAAATAGAAGCCAAAGCACTCGAAAAAATGCGTGGCCACGAGAAAACAAAAAGACTGCAACACTTCTTGTAGGATTTATAAATTAAAAATTTTTGTATAAAAATAGATCACCCCGCGCTTGTGACAGCGCGGGGTGGGTTTTCAGCGGTAATCCACACGGCGATGAATTAGGGCGGTGAGTTCAATCTTCACTACATCCCTTTTTCCTTGCCGAAACGCTTCGTAGAATGGGTAGTCTTGGAAAAGTCTGATCTCGTGCTCGACCATATGGTCGACCAATAGACCAATCTGTTCATCAGTCGCACCTGCACGCAAAGCACAAACTGCATCATCGATGAACATGTCCGCTGTTACTGACTTGCCGAACCCAAAATCTCTTACCTTTTCGTCAAAACGCCTGAGACACACAGTGGGAGATGACAGCTTAAGCTCCCTCTCAAGGCCCCAAATCTTGAGAGAAGAGACCTCGAGCCTTTGGATAAGCTCGGCCCGATCGGCGCGGGACGCCTTCATATCAGTTATGTACACGTACACCATAACTAACATAAAAATCCCTACAATCGCTAGAGAGAAGACGAAACTCTTACTCAGAGATACATGGTCTTTCATGAGGATTACTAGAGATTCCCTTATCGAATCTTGATCTTCTCTGATTTTTTGAATGTCTCCATCCATGAGACAGAATGGGTCTTCATCTACTCTGTTTTGACACCCTTCCCGTCCGTCCAATTCCGGATCAAAAAACTCATTCTCTTCGGGCATCTTTCTATATTTCCTTTCCTTACAAAACCGGCTCATGCCGGTTTGTTCTGTCGTATATTATATCATATTATGGCATAAAACACAAGTGTTTCTGGTACGGTAAAAATATAGAAACACATCTATTTACACTAATCTTACGGTCGTATAGTGAGTGTAAACTAGAATTGAAAGACTTATCTAGCTCACAAGAGGTGTTATAATACACTCCATGTTAACCACAGAATTTAAAAATGCGTATTCAAAACTAAATAAAGAACAGAAAAGAGCCGTCGACACTATCGAAGGTCCTATCATGGTAATCGCTGGTCCTGGTACAGGAAAAACGACTATTCTCACACTTCGTATAGCAAATATTTTAGAAAAAACAGATACAGGAGCTTCTGGAATACTCGCCCTCACTTTTACAGAAGCAGGTGTCAAAGCAATGCGAAGTAAATTGAAAAATATAATAGGGAGTCAGGCAGAAGATGTGCACATACATACATTCCACGGGCTAGCTTCTTCTATCATAAAAGAATTCGACGATCATTTTCCTGAAATATCCCGAGCAACTCAGATCACAGAAGTAGAAGCCGAAGATATAATCAGAGACATACTAAAGACACCACTTTTCAAACAACTTCGCCCACTAGGTGAGCCAGACTTTTATGTAAATAAAATACTCAGCACCATAAGCGACGCCAAACAAGAAGCTTGGACGCCGGAAATGCTCACACAATTTGCAAATGAAGAAATAGACAGAATAACAAATGACGAGAGTTCAATATCTACAAGAGGTGCAACTAAAGGATCATTAAAAGGTGAAGCATTAAAAAGAATAGAGAAATGTAAACGCACACTTCTATTTGCAAATGTATACAAAATATACGAGCAAATAAAAAAAGAACAAAGAAAGATAGACTTTGACGATCTAATATTCGAAGTACTAAAAACAATAAGAGAAGACAAACTATTACTCCAAATGCTTCAAGAAAAGTTCCTCTATATACTCGTAGATGAGCATCAAGACACAAACAATGCACAAAACTTGCTAGTCAGAAGCATTGCAGACTTTTTTGATACACCAAACCTCTTTGTGGTCGGTGACGAAAAGCAGGCAATATACCGATTCCAAGGAGCATCTGTCGCCAACTTTTTGGAATTTAAAAATGCTTGGCAGAGCATGGAGATAATCCCGCTTACAGAAAACTACCGCTCTCATCAGGGAATACTCGACTCTTCTTTCAAAATGATAGAAAACAATTACGAGGATGAAGAATTAAAAGAACTCCGCATAAAACTATCTGCAAATAATAAAAATAATAAAAAAGTAAAAATATCTATAGCAGAAGACAGAGAAAGTGAGGAAACATATTTGGTACAAAGTATAAAATCAATTATAGAAAAAGATGACAATAAAAATGTTGCGGTGATAGTAAGGAAAAACAAAGACATAAGCAGGCTTCTTTCATTGTTTGATAAAAATAATATAAAAGCGACAGCGGAAAGAGGTGTCGATATATTCCATCATCCAATCGGGCTTATATTCTTTTCTTTAATACTTTTTATAACAGACCAGAGCCAAACAGAAGCCCTAATAGACACAATAAGCAGGGGACTTTGGGGACTTTCTTTCAAAGATCAAATAAAATTAATACAGCAAATTAAAAAAGGAGAGCTGGAAGAAGCAGAAAACTCTCTCACAGAAATAAAACATATTAAAAATGCCTTGAATGAAAAAGGGGTACTTGAATATCTAACTTTTATTAGTGATGTATCAAAATTTACAGACATAATTAAAAGTAGCCCAACAAATACAGAAATCTGGCGAGGTATATATGATCTTGCTCAAAATATAGCAAAGAATCAAAAAATAGAAGATCCAAAGCAACTACTCCTATCTCTTATTTCATATCAAAAATCAGCAGAGAAAAAATCAATAAAAATAAAAAGCTTTAAACATGAGGCAAAAGTGACAGTCCTCACGGCACATAGTTCCAAGGGGCTTGAGTACGATTATGTATTTATACCTTTCGCGACCGAAGAAAACTGGATAAGAAAAAATCGTGGTTTATACTTTGTATTGCCACAAGAAAAAGGGGACGAAGATGATATAAAAGACGAGAGAAGACTTTTTTATGTAGCCATCACAAGAGCAAAAGAACACGTAACGATAAGTAGCACTTCTATAGATAACGAGGGTAACCCTCTCACACAGCTGCGTTTTATAGACGAATTAGATGAAAATAGTATAGAAATAGAAAATCTAGAAAAAATTGAAATGGAACGCAGATTAGAAAAGATTGAGGATACAAAAATAAAACAAGATGAAGAAAAAAATGAATATATAAAATATGTTTTGGAAGAAAAAGGATTGTCAGTAACAGCTCTAAATCACTTTCTAGAATGTCCGCTAAAATTCTTCTATAAAAGTATTCTAAAGATTCCAGAGGCTCCAAATGCGACTTCAGAAAAAGGTAACGCTATGCATGAGGCTTTTGCGCACGTCTGGCAAAATAAAAACAAAGATTCTTTATCTATTTCAAATACAATAAAAAACAGTGTAGAAACATACATGCAAAAATCACTACTTCCAAAATTTGAAAAAGAAATAATATTAGAAGAACTCATAGAGAGTGCGGACACGGTGGCTACCGAGCTAGAGCACCACTTCAATCAAGAAGGTCATATAGAGGTAGAGAGCTGGAAAGAAAAAACTTTTTCACACATATATGATAACAAAAAAATAGAGATAAATATCCACGGCAAAATTGATGCGATAGTAGAAAAAGATAAAGAAATATTGGTGTTTGATTACAAGACAAAAACAGCAATGAGCGAAAAAGAAATAAGAGGGGAAACCAAAAATTCTGACGGAGGATACTTTAGACAACTAATATTTTATAAAATATTACTCGGGAAAGAACACAATAAAAGCAAGGAAATAATCCCTTCCCTTGTATTCATAAAACCCGATACAAAAGGAAGATGTCCGATAGTCACAATACCTGTAACAGAGAGTGATGTAGAAAGAGTGAAAATAGAAATACAAAATTTAATAGAAAAAGTATGGTCAAACACTCTGTTATCTAACAAATGTCAAAATCCAGATTGTACGTACTGCAAATAGCATCGCAATCAAAAATTGATTTTTTACTATATAATGTTATTGTTTAGCCAGTCTAGAACACACAGAAAGGAAGGGCGTAATGAAAAATTTTCGAGCAGAAGACCTTATTTCAACCTACACTCAGTGTAGAGTTGCCCGAGAAGAGATCAGATGCTTTTTTGAGCTAATCTTCTCAAACGTTGACCGCGGGAATATTCTCAAGCAGGGTAAATCGGAGTTTACCATAGACGGAGTAACCTGGACTATCGACCTGAACTTTTTGAACATGGTAACATGTCGCTTATCTACCAAAAAGGATAGACATTATTTCTACCACTACTCCGTCTCAGTAAGAGATGGTAGGCACGAGTGTGCGTGGTACAGTGTCATCAATAAACCAGAATACGTCTTTGCAGTCAGGAATTCTCTCAATCGAGTGCTTGAAGAATTCCTAACTCTTTCTCCTGGCTCCCTAGAGAGACTCCAAGAGCATGTGAAGAGGTGAGACTAAGCAGCAAAAGGGCGCAACCTAACGGTCGCGCCCTTTCTCTATTCATCTCTGGGAGCAAAGCCCTAACTTCAGGTGACACTTTCAAGATTATATACTCCACACATGCGGTTATATAGAAAAGGACCTTATACTATATTTGATTTAAAATACCAACTAGTATGGACTACAAAATACAAGAAACCAATACTAACAGGAAAGATCGGTGTCCGAGCGCGAGATTTAATAGAAAAAGTATGGTCAAACACTCTGTTATCTAACAAATGTCAAAATCCAGATTGTACGTACTGCAATAAATAATAATTTTATAAAACAAAAACCGCCTCACAAAAACATACGATGTTATCGTGAGGCGGTAAAAGAAACTTAGAAAGCTTCTTCTATAAAAAATCGGTTATAGTCTTTCGGCGGAGTACCCATCTTCCACCGGCCGACATATACTTTGATTGGGTAATCCAAGACAATGAACTCAAACTCCCTGTACCAAGATCCACCAAGGAGCCTGCGGTAGATGCGGAAATAACTAAGACCAAGCATGGTTCACCTTCCACACAAGTTATACCACAAATAATAAGAATGGGCTAATTTTGTAACACCAATTCTATTGTAGTCTTTAACTGATCATAAGGATAATGACCCTCTAAAACATAGTATTCATCATTTTTCTGATCTATCAATATACTATATGGGGTACCCAAAGCACCGAGAGCTTGTGCATTTTCTATATCTTTCGATACACGAGGTGCATATTGTCCACTCTCTAGACAAGTGTTAAAAGGAGCAGAAGGTATGCCGATTTTTACAGCAATATTTGTTAATTCTTTTGGATCCAAACCATCATTTGATGGTGTAGTCTCATATATTTTATTTGTATATTCCCAGAACTTACCATTCCCTCCGAGTTCTGCTACACACTCTTGAGCTTCGGCTTCTTTTTTAGCTTTCTTATGTAATTCTTCGATAGGGAAATGTCTGTAAACCCAAGCAACTTTTCCGCTTGCACCATATTCTTTCATTATTGTATTCATTGTTACATGAAATACCTTACAAAATGGACACTCTGTATCAGAATATTCAACTATCACAACTCGAGCCTCTGGGTTACCCAATATATGATCATTTGCATCTATCGGTCTTAGTATATTTGAAATTTCACTTGAAGATATTTGATTTTTAGACGAAGAACTTTCTCTATCTACTTTGGTATTCAAATAAAAACCTCCACCAATAAGAATACCAGCAAGAACAATAGATATAGGGAGAGAGAGTTTTTCTAACATATTTGATATATAATTAAATCTAATTAAACAAATTATATCATATTTAAAAACACATGAATATCATAGAGTCAGTATTGTTGGGTTTAATACAAGGTCTTACAGAATTTTTGCCAATATCTTCTTCAGGACATCTTATTTTAATAAGAGAAATGCTTGGTATATCTATGGTCGGCAGTCTTTCATTTGATGTATTTTTAAACACAGCAACACTCTTTGCAATCATTTATTGTTTCTGGGGAGAAATATCTTTTATAGGTAAAGATTTTATGACACAAGGACTTTCAGCGAAATCAAAAAAACTTTTACTTGCAATAATCGTAGGAACAATACCCGCCGGAATATTAGGATTTTTATATGGTGATTATATAGAGAATGCTTTTAGATCATCTTATTCTGTAGCTTGGGATTTGATTATAGGAAGTATAATAATGATCGTGGCTGACATAGTAAGTAAAAATAGAGGAGGTATAGATATGAAAAAAGCTTTTACGGTAGGAATATTTCAGAGCCTTGCACTAATGCCAGGTATGTCGCGATCGGGAGTCTCTATAAGTGGAGGATTGATTTCTGGATTGAGCAAGGAAGAGGCAATACGATTTTCTTTTTTGCTCTTAATACCAATAAGTATAGTTGCCTTACTAAAAACAGTAGTTGATTTAGGTGACATAGGAAGTCTTTCGGCATTTATAGACTTACCGCATATCTTGGCTTTTTTGACTGCGTTTATTTCTGGTGTATGGGCAGTAAAATTCTTGATACGTTACCTATCCAAAAATTCATTTACTCCGTTTATTGTCTACAGAGTAATCCTCGCAATCGTTATATTTACATTTTTGTAAAAAAGAGTATCCTAAAATTTAGGAGAAGAACCTAAATGCCCGAAAGAAAATTCACGCCAGAAGACGCGGAAAATTGTCCAGGGTTCTGGCTGGTTAAGTGCCTTAATCGAACATGCCAATTTTTTGCAGGAATCAATGCGAGTGGTGTAACAGACGCAAAAGAGAGGGCCTCATTAATGCATGCGAACACAAAGACACCACTCTGTAGAGAAGTCGGTCTTCTGGCTGCAAAAATACCAGAAGATTAAAGCACCAACGAAACCCCAAACATAAAGTGAGGGGTTTCTTTCTTATATGAATCTAAAAAGGCAAAGAAAAATTGATAGCAGATGATTCGGGCAGAGTTTCCCAATCTTTAGTATCGAGTTTAACTTCATTCATATTTGGACCTTCTTTGAAGATTAGTTTGTTATTTTGGAGAGCATATTCGTAAAGCTCTTTAGTAATACGCACATCGTCGAGACAATACTTTTTAACCTTCTCTATTTCACCATCTCTCCACCATCGTATTGCATCAAGTCCATGACCACTTTTACCAATACCTAATGTACCCTCGGCTATTTGATCTAGCTTCATACGTCGTCCAGCACTTTTTTGCATTTCTTTTAGTAAGTCCAGACTTTTGATTTTCGTAAGATCACCTTGGTAATATTTATTAAGAAGAGGAATATCAAAATGGTCACCATTGAAAGTAATGAGCATGTCCGCGTTCTCAATTATAGGCCATAGTTTATTAAAATCTTCTTGCAGAAATGTACTATATGAGTCTGTCTCAGAGTCATATAGTCCTACAACAGATATATTAAGATCAGCAGGATTATTAGAGCCCACCTCTTGGAATATGTTGCTTGTCTCTATATCAAATACTATTTTTTTCATCCGATTTAGCGAAATCGTGTCGTCCGATACGTCGATTGGAGGACGACCTGATTATTTAATTTTATTAATTTTTTCTTAAAGTTCTAAATATTTTTCAAAAAGTACCTAGTGAGGCTCGACGGAACGAACTCGAGGAATTTTTCAGCAGAAAAATATCCGTGGACTTTTTGGGAAATATTTAGAACTTTATTATTTATCTTTTTTCAAAACCTCCACAATCTCCTCAATACTACCTTTTTGTTCTTCTCTTGTCTCAGTATTACGAAGAGTAAATATTTTGTTATTTAATTCTTCACTTCCAACAGTTAGTACATATGGTACGTTTCTTTTATCCAAACTTTTGAGTTGATCTCCCAATTTTCGTCCAGATATATCGACAGCTACATTTATGCCTTTTGATTTTATTTCTTCAGCAATAGAGTAGACTTCATCCAAAGAAGCACCCCCCGCAACACATATATATACGTCAGTTGTAGAAGAAAGTTTTGGCAAAAGATTATGGGTAATAAGAAAGTCACGAATAGTCACATCTCCCATTCCAAATCCACAAGCGGGGACATTTGAAGATGCAAAACTTCCGACCAAATTATCATATCTACCGCCTCCAAAAATAGAACGAGGATTTTCTTTGTTTGTATCAAAAACTTCAAAAACTATGCCTGTGTAATAGTCAAATCCTCTTGTGATAGTAGGCGAGAATACAACATTTGAAATGCCTCTGTTTTTCAAAATATTGATTACATCATTCAAATATTTTGCAGAAGGAGTGTCTGAAAGCATTGTGAGTATTCCTTCATTCCAATAAAGCATTTCGAGCATTTTCTCAGCACTCTCTTCTCCAATAAGTACAGACATAGCATGTCTAAAATCTACGTCCGTCATCTTTTCTTTTCTATCTATAAGTCTATACACAAAAGTAACCTGATCTTTTGGTATATCACTTTTTGCAAACATATCATCAAGGAGTGCTCGACTGTTTATTTTTATAACAAAATCTTCAGACTTTGCACCATAAGCAAGCATAATAGAAGATGCGACAGATATTATTTCTGCATCTGAGTACGGATTTACAACACCAAACATATCAACATTTAGTTGCCAGTGTTCGCGCAATCTTCCTCTTTGTGGTTTTTCATATCTAAAAAGATTTGGAATCGAGTACCAACGTATCGGAGCAGGAAGCTCTTGGATTTTTGCTCCAACCATACGAGAAACAGTGGGTGTCATCTCTGGACGAAGAGCAACCTCTCTGTCACCTCTGTCTGTAAAAGAATATATTTGCTCATTTACTATTTCTTCACTAGATTTTGCTTTATATAAATCAAGAGGCTCGAGCACAGAAGCACCATATTCAAGATAGCCCCACTTTTCTACGGTATCTCTCATTACTTTGAATATATAGTTTTGAACGGCCTGATCTTGTGGGTAAAAATCGCGCACCCCTTTGTAGCTTTCTGTAGATATTTTTTTATTTCCCAAATTAAACATTATGGGGTAAATTATATGATATAGATGGGTATTTTACAAACGTTTAAGGACCCCATCACTGGGGCCCCTTTTTGAGGGTTTTGATACCCTCCTGGATTGAAAAATCGATCGACACGAGAATCAAGAAAACCCCCAAGCCGACCAGTACCGATTCTGTGTGGGCAAAAAATGCTATACCACAGACTATTCTGCAAAAAAGACCGATGGTTGCCATCCGCTTTATCTCCTCTATGTACAATATAAATGATTAGTAAAATATTACAAAATTCAATAAAAAAACTTTCAAACTCTTCGGGGGTGTATTTTTTCCGTGATAGTAAAAACAAAATACTTTACATAGGCAAAGCCACATCACTCAAAAGCCGTGTCCGAAGCTACTTCACAAAAGACATCGAAGAAAAAAGAAGTCCGCTCATAGCAAAGATGGTAGAAGAAGCAAAAAATGTGACATATGAAAAAACAGATTCAGTGCTCGAGGCACTACTTCTCGAATCTGCTCTTATCAAAAAACATACACCAAAATACAACAGCGCAGATAAAGATCAAAAAAGTTTCAACTTTGTAGTCATTACCAAAGAAGATTTCCCAAAAGTGTTATTGGTAAGAGAAAGACTTCTTGAGACACTCGAGACACCAGTCCTTTATTCTTTTGGACCTTTTCCTCATGGAGCAGAACTAAAAGAGGCACTCAAGATTGTTAGAAAAATATTTCCATACAGAGACACTTGTACTCCATTCAATAATATTATTCCAAAAGTAGGCAAAGGACTTATACCGCGTAGCGTAAGCGGAGTGGGATGTTTTAATTATCAGATAGGCCTTTGTCCTGGAGTGTGTATGGGTGCTGTTTCAAAACAAGAATATGGCAAAACAATTTCTCATATCAAGACATTTTTTGAAGGCAACAAGAAAAAACTAGTCTCCGATTTAGAAAAAGAAATGAAAGCACTAGCCAAATCATTAGATTTTGAAAAAGCAAAACAAATAAAAAGTAAAATATTTGCACTGAAGCACATACAAGATGTGGCTCTTATAAAAAGAGAAATAATTAACACAGGAGAAAAAACGTTGCGTATAGAAGCATACGACATAGCACACATATCTGGTACCAACATGGTCGGAGTGATGACAGTAGTAGAAAATGGAGAGGTCAACAAAAATGCATACAGGAAATTTATAATAAAAGGACAGAGCGGAGCAGACGACACCAAGGCTCTAAAAGAAGTATTGGAAAGGAGGCTCAAACACACCGAGTGGAATATGCCGGACATTATGGTTGCCGACGGGGGAGTGGCTCAACTAAATACAATTGAAAAAATATTGAAAGAAAACAATCTAAACATAAAAGTTGTCGCGGTCACAAAAGACGAAAGACACAAAGCAAAAGATATATTGAATATAGAAAACCTAAGTCAAAAAAACATAAAAAACCAAATACTCCTAGCAAACAGCGAGGCGCACCGTTTCGCTATCAATTTTCACAGATTGAAAAGGGGGAAGATTATATAATATTTGGTCACACAAAAAACTTGCGTTAATCAGTTAGATGTGACATACTATATTTGTAGTTAGGACATGTTGTACAAACTCTTAAGGCTACGGGATGAGTCCCCCCGTAGCCTATTTTTATACCTAATTTATAAACATCTTTATTTTTTGTAATATTTCTAATATATGATATAAATAGTGTGTTGTTTTGGTTGATTGTTTTGGTTATTTATATTGGGCCGTTAGCTCATCTGGTAGAGCACATCATTTGCAATGATGGGGTGGCAGGTTCGAGTCCTGTACGGTCCACTAGAAAAAAGTCCGCGCAAGCGGATTTTTTCGTGGACCGTAAGCAGAGTTTAGGGAACTCTGCGTCAGGACTCGAAGATCTATGATAGTTTTTTGTGAGCAACGCGAAACAAAAAACAGAATAGATGTACAGAATCTGTAAGATTCGAGATTCCTGTATCTTTTCGTGGACCGTAAGTAAAAGTGTGGGACACTTTTACGACAGAACGAGAACGACGGAGCAGGTACCAAGTCAGCAGACTTGGTCGCGAGTCGGTGCACCGCCCGAATCGCAAGATGAGCTAGCGAATCGTTGCGGGCGGGCCAGAAATATTTGAGTGACGACGAAAATATTTCGAGGGAGAGATTCCTGTACGGTCCGTTCTAAACACTTGCAATTTCTATTTATTATGATTTAATTTGACACAGGAGAGGCTTGCTGAAAATGAAGAATATCACAACAGTGCTCCTTGCACCTTTCAAATTGGCCGTTAATGCATGGCCATTTACGACACTGTTCGTTCTGGCTACGTTAGTAGCCTGTCTCGAACAGAAAACAGAATACAATGAAGCAAGGACTGCTTGGATGGAGTGTGTAACGAATCCAAAATCATGTTCTTGTTTTGAAAAGCTAAAATCTAACTTCTGGCAAAGAGAATTCCTGAAGCTCCCTCGTGGAGCCAGGATCTAACCCGATACGAAGCACGGCTTCGGTCGGGCTTCCATTCAAGATTATTTAAAGAAGCACTTAGATGTGCTACACAAAGTAGTTTTGAATGGGAGCAGAGAAGCTTCCTGTGTTCTTTAGAATGCCGACGGGCTTTGTACGTAGAAAAGGAACAAGTCAGATGAATATTGAACAGCGAAACCTCCAGATAACCATCCTTCGTCGCGAAGGTGGAACATGGGATATTAAGGAGTTTGTAAAGCTAGGGAGTATCAGGACAGAAATTAGCAAAAAACCTCCATATCCAGAGCACATCCTCCTGCTCGGACACCACGAAGAGAACACCATACTTCGGGCCCTGGGTATCAAGGAAAAGAATTTTACTATCACTCACGTTGAGGCAGATAGCAAGGATCTTCCGTATAAACCCCATTTCATCTAATCGGTCCACTAACCACCCACCCCCCAGCAACAGACAAGAGTCTGCCCGCTCTAGGAGGGGTGGATTTTTGTTATATAAAAATACTAGTATCCACAAACTTTTTAGTATATGACGCATTAAATGCTATGATTCTTTAGTAAGATAAGAGAATCAGAAATGCATAGAAAATACGATAAAAAGAAAATATTGATAGTCGCTTTTGCTATTCTAACATTTTTGTCTCAAGTATATTTTATATACTTTATGATATTTAAATATTCGGTCAATGTAATAAGTTACACGACCGACTTTCCTGTAACAGTTATAAATACAAGCAATACCCAAGCTATATTAAAATATGATTCTCCAACAGGACTTATGTGTACAATTAAAGTCAGTGAGCTTGCTGATATGAGCATACTGGTAAATGATGTAAATCCAACATTATTTACAGATGCAAACAAAGACACACGGGATACTAGCATAATAGATGGTAATTCTAGAGTAGTAGTATTAGGTAAAAGACTTGCAGAAGAAGCGCTTGATGGTAACTATTATTCAAGAGCTCTTCAAGCTTATACAGTTCATTACTATGAAATAAGATGTGGTTCCCAAATAAGCAGTGGAAGTTTCCAAACTAAAACAATTCCCACAGGACTTACATATTCAGATACAATAAGAGGAAAAGAAGACGGTAGCCAAGCTTGGCCTACTATATTAGACAATAGAGACCAGGTAATAATAGATCCTCAAACAGGTCTAAAAATAAACCGGCTGTCACTTACAAATGACAGCGACACTAGTCCCGGCGTATACCCAGGTGAAATAAATTTTGGTGCATCCGCATCATCTGAAGCATGCAACTCCACAATGGTGACTGACTATACTGGAGCAACGGGCTATCATTGTCTTGTAGGTTCAGTGTTATTTTGGGTAAATCCAACCACAGGAATAGGTAGACCAGTAGGAGCACCAGCAAACACTCTATCTGGCTCAGACGGTTCTAATTTTACAGGTTTTCAATTTTGTTCTTTTCTAGACACTGTAAATCCAAATACTTTTTATTGTATTGTAAATACAAATGGAGACATACCCGTCCTAGTGAAACTAGTATATTCTGGACAAAATACATTTTTAAACGATAACTTACCTAATTGTGAAATTTCAACACCTCCTTGCTACACAAGAACAATATTGACTCCACCAGCAGGTAATAAAGATATAAAAAACCTTATACAAGATTTTGATCAAGAATATGACTTGAATGGAAATATAGAAATAAAAGCAATCCAAAATGGAAAAATAATACTTCAGATACTTAAGAGTATTCAGGATAGTTATGCATGGCTCGCAGTCTTTGATCCAGGAAATGGATTGCCAGTTGGTTCAGAAGGTTCAACGGCTGGCATCATAGCGGCTATGTCTACATACAAAAATTATCCTATACGTTGGTGTAGTAGCCATGGTGTAACACCTATTGGAGATACCGATTGGATGTTTATAGGATCAAATTATTTAAGAGGTAATTCAGATCAGCCTGGATATGGAATGTATACAAGCAACATAGTATCAGGAAATCTTCCAGCAACAACAAATTCTTGTCCAGCAAACCCATTTGGGGATACACAATGTACAGACATTATAGTAGATGGTGAACCATGTGATGAAAGTGAAAACCCTCAAATATTTAATGCAAAATGTGGAAATCCAGCACATTCATATCTTCAAGATGCAGAAGTTGGCGATATTTTTGGAATAAATCCAACAACAAGAGGGAGATTTTATAGAGAATTTGTCCGTATAATAGAAAAAAATGGAAATAATTGGAAAATCGGAAGAGGTTTAAATCAAACAACTATAATATCTCACGATACAGGAGCATTAGATGCTGCGTGTACTGCACACGATACAGAACAAGAAAATTATGATCTTACAAACTGGGTATGGGATTACGTAAACGACCCACATGGTACAGGAAATCCTGGAACTACCATCGTATATGATAAAAACGGTACAGGTGGACATGGTGCTTATAGACCAAATAAAATGTTAGAGATAATGTATCCTCCAAAATATCAATTAAGAAGTGGTGCTGTACCAGATTTTATAAATGCAACCAAAGTCATACTGGATGATGCTAATCCAGCATTTTCAGGTATACAAGGGGTAGGATATCCGAACACGGTAGACTCACACCCTAGTCCTTTCTATAACGATCAATTTGCTCTAGATGGAAGACCTTACAATTCCGGAGGTATAGAATATTCTGGAAGTGCAACTAGTTTAGGGAGTGGAATATATAAATATGGAGTCGGAGTAATACCGATAAACAGAAAGAAAATGACAACAATAGCCCATAGTGGTATGTATATATTAAAAGATATATCAGCTCCTGATTCTAATATAAATACTGCTTCCGATCATAGTTATTGTGTAGTTGTAAATCCAGGAGAATGTAATAGTGGATCACTTGCAGGGGAAGTATACGTTAAGAGTACGACCGCCACTGTTTCTAATTGCCCATATCCTGGCATAGCACAGACAGGATGGGGTCAACAGCATATTTGCATAGGAGACAATGCTATGTACAACCAAGCCATTGCTCAAATAGGTCCAACAGTTAGGACAAATGGTAAAAATGGTAGAATGCTTACTCATGGACTCACAAGATACAATAGGCAAGATTTATTCTGGAATGTACGAGCAACCCCAGACGGAGCAGGTATGTTATTTTCATTACCAATAGATGCATCTTATGGGGAAGGTTCCGGACAACTATTCTTTGCAAAATTACCTCCTTTTACGGTAGACGCTCATATTAGAGACGATTTTGTGAACACAACAGTTGAAGTTCCAAACAGCACGAACGACAGTGCAACTTCTGCCTCTGTTTTGTTTGGTTATACAGAAGAAGGACTCGCTTCTGATTACTTTTGCACAAGTAGAAATGAATCTTGTATAAGAGGAAGTCATTCTGGAGTTGATTACGATTTTGGATCAACAACGTCTAGTAGAGTAAGCTGTGCCGATGGTTGCGATATTTCTGTACCAATAATTCCAAGTAGAGTGGCTTATATGCAAATACAATACCACGATTCAGATGGTGCAATTATAGCAACAAGCACACCACTTGTAACAATCTCAGAATATCCTTACACAGTAGTTACTCCAGTAAACACAACAGAAAGTGGCTCAGGAGGACAGGAAGATAGTGGTAGCGGCAACGGAGGAGGACAAGGTGGGACATCAAATTCAGGCAGTGGAGGAAGTAGTTCAGGATCATCAAGAAGAAATTCTACTACCGCTTCAGTAATACTAAGCACAAATAGTATTACTGACACAATAGGTAATAATATAAAAGAAAATACAGATATAATGTCAAAACCGCTAGGTTTAGTATTTACACGAAGAATAGTGACGAAGACAAAAGGTGATGATGTTGCACAAATACAAAAAATATTAGCAACAAGAAAAGATATATATCCCGAGGGATTAATCACTGGATATTATGGTCCACTCACAACAAAAGCAATAAAACGTTTTCAGCTTATGTACAAAGTAACGAGGCCCCACATATATGGATATGGAATAATCGGACCCCTTACAATAAACAAAATGAATCAGATATTTTCTACGACAACCATAAACTCTTCTGAATAAGCTATACCACCAAACTATTAAGAAAATTTAAATAAAACTTTAAAAATTAAAAATATCTTGTTAGACTTACATACATATGAATATATTTAATAAAAAAATGAAATTAATAAAATACTTTTCTCAGAATTTTCTGATCATAGTAGGGGTTGTTCTTGCTTGGCGTGGAGTTTGGTATGTACTAGACGGTATCGATAAATATATCTTTGGAGATTCACATCTAATATCAGCAGTAGGCGGTATAGTGCTCGGATTTCTCATTCTATATCTACCAGATCACGATCTAAAAGAAATATCGAAACTCTAGAATTAAAACTCTAAAGCAAAATAAAAACAATCTGCAAAGATTGTTTTTATTTTTTGTGTTTGTTTTCTTTTGTGACCAAATGATGTAAAAATTCTTTAATATTACTTCCCAGACTTTCTAAAGATTTTATAAATGGAGATTTATGACTCAAAGGAGGAAGGGAATTGACCTCTAACACAAATATACCTCTGCGTGGATGTATTATCATGTCAGAAATAGAATAATCAGACAGATGAAGTATTTTATGAACTTCTTTTGCTAATTCTTGTATTTGTAATTTTTCCAAAGGAGACAATATTGGCTCCAAAAGTAGACTTGATTCTATATTTATATGCTTTGATTCATAATCAAAAAACTTTTTATTATTAACAGAGACTTGTACAGGCCACATTGTATAGAAATCTTTATTTCTAAAATCCTCTATAACCCCACAAGACACTTCTTTGCCATCAATATATTCTTCTACGATAATTTTTGGAGAATATTGAAAAGCATTTATAAGAGCATTTTTTATATCATTTCTACTACCAACATACGATACACCAATAGAAGACCCACTAGAAACTGGTTTTATAATCAAAGGAAAAGGTAAACTAGAAAATATATGATCAGAAAAATCTTTTACTTCTCGCGCTGACAAAGGCAAAGAATTATCTCTCTCTAATGTTATGTAGTGAGGGGTTTTAATATCATGTTTTCGAAGTAATTCTTTTGTTAATACTTTATTTAAAGACAAAGCCGAAGAAATCACTCCAGAACCGATGTAAGGAACACGAAAATGTTCTAGTATTTTTTGAACAGTACCATCTTCACCATAAGCACCATGCATGCCGTTTATAACCATATCTACACTATGTAATATTTTTTGTGGACTCTGAGGCACACCAGAGGCATGCCATACACCACCCTTTGATATCAAAACATCCACAGGAGCGTATTCTTTTTCTAAATTAGAAAGATTGGAAATTATTGTGCCACCTGTTTTTAGAGACACATCATATTCAAAAGAAGGTCCACCACGTAAGACTGCAACTCGTTTTATAGAAGAAAGAGACATGTTTATATAATATCAAAGCAAATACAATTTTTCTATTTATTTGGTATGATAAGTCTCATGGAAAAAGCTTTATACAGAAAATATCGCCCACAATCATTCAAAGAAATTGTAGGGCAAGATCATATAGTCAAAGTATTAGAAAACGAAACAAAAACAGGCAAAGTGTCTCACGCATATTTATTTTCAGGTAGCCGTGGCACAGGCAAGACAAGCATTGCCCGTATATTTGCAAAAGAAATAGGAGTGAACAGTGAAGATATATATGAAATAGACGCCGCATCAAACAGGGGAATAGACGAGATAAGAGAAATCAGAGATTCAGTAAACACATATCCATATTCTTCACCATACAAAGTATACATAGTAGACGAAGTCCACATGCTCACAAAAGAGGCTTGGAACGCTTTTTTAAAGACCTTAGAGGAACCACCTTCACATGTAATATTCGTGATGGCCACCACAGAGCCCCACAAGGTGCTTGATACAGTACTCTCAAGATGTGAGTGTTTTTCATTCAAAAAGCCTTCCCATGACGACCTTTGCTCATCTATATTGGATGTAGCTAAAAAAGAAGGGTATTCGATAGAGAAAAAATCGGCATCTCTTATAGCAACTCTTGCAGAAGGATCTTTCCGTGATGCTCTTTCCATACTTCAAAAAGCAATTCATTCTTCCGAAGACAAAAAACTTAGTCAAAAAGAAATAGAAACAATACTTGGCGCTCCTTCGTCTTCTATCATTACAGAAATTCTAGAGGGTATAAAAGATAAAGATGGTAACAAATCAATCGAAGCACTTCGTGAAGCTTTGAAAGCAAATGTAGACATGGAAGTTTTGCTAAAAATGATAGTAAGGTCTCTCCGATTTATACTATTACTCAGATTTGCAAAAGATATGAAAGAGGATGTGATAGAACAAACAGGAGAAGAAGAATTTGAAAAATTATCTGAATTAGCAAAGACCGCAAAAAACATAACTTCAAAAACACTCCTCAGTTTCTTAGAAGCAACAAGCAGACAATCTTTTGCTAGCATAAACGAGCTACCAATAGAAATCGCAATAATAGAAAGTATAGGAGAATAATATGGAGCAGGAACAAAAAAAAGACATAAACCAAAAGTACAACAAAGCTACCGACGCTTTTTTCTACGCATCTCTTATACAAATACCAATATTTGCTTTACCTGCTCTAATATCTGTATTTTTAGGCAGATATTTAGATAATAAGCTCGACACAGGTAAGACTTGGACTTTGATATTGCTCGCGTTATCTTTTGTTGTATCATGGATATCTGTGTTTAGGGTAAATGCAAAAATAACAAAAGAATACAAAAAAGTTAGAGACGAAATGAAAAATACACAATAATTTATGGAGCAATTTTTGAGATTCAAAAGAGATATATCCACCATCGGCCCAAGTACTGTTTTTGACATATATGGTTTTCCTGTCACCAACTCGACACTTTTTATAGTACTAATGATTTTCTCTCTCATTGTCCTATCTTTTTTTACTTTCAAAAATAAAAAGGAAGTACCAAACAAAACACAGACTTTTCTAGAGATGATATACGAGAGCATCAAAGCTCAAATACAAACAGTAACAGGGAGCACCTATCACACAGAGAGAATATTTCCTCTTGTTGCATCAATTTTTGTTTTTATCGGAATATCAAACTATGCAGGACTAATCCCAGGACTTGGAAGTATAACTTGGAACGGAGTATCTGTTTTCCGTATAGCAACTAGCGATTTCAATACAACTTTTGGATTGGCCTTAGGTTCAATACTTCTAATACACATAATATCGATTCATGATTTAGGAATACTTGCATACATAAACAAGTACATACCAATTAAACAGTTGGGTGAGGATATGAAAAAAGGAGTATTGAGTCCTATCTATATGTTTGTTACCATACTTATGGCTTGCTTAGATATTATCGGAGAGTTTGCAAAGGTGCTTTCACCGTCATTGCGTCTTTTCGGAAATATGTACGCAGGCGATGTACTAACTACGGTACTCATAGGTATCGTAGCGTTTGTAGTTCCTTCTTTTTGGGTAGCATTTGGGTTGCTCGGCGCCCTTATACAAACTATTGTTTTTGGGTTACTAATGACACTTTTCTACATGCAAGCAGTTGGAACAACTGATGGTAGTCCAGAAAAAAGTTGAGAAAAATTATTATTTAATTAATGTCCGGTAATACGGAAAAACAATATGGAACCAGAAGCAGCAAAATATATAGCAAAAGGGATGATTATATTATCAATGATAGCCACAGCAATTGGAGAAGGTTGGGTAGCAGCAAAGGCGATGGAGGCAATGGGTAGAAATCCAGAAGCAGCTGACGCTATATTTCCAAAAATGATTGTTGGTATGGCGATTTGTGAATCTACAGCCATTTATGCACTCGTAGCATTCTTTATCATATAAGAAAGTTTCTAAAAATATTCGAAAATGATACAAGACATCCTTGGACAACTTGGTTTTGATTATAAAGTGGCCCTAGCAAACTTGGTCAACTTTTTGATCATATATTTTCTTTTGCGAAATGTAGTATTCAAGAAAATCGGTGCGGCTATAAAAGAAAGGCAAGAAAAAATCCAAAAAGGTATAGATGATGCCAAAAAAGCAGAAGGCGCTCTTGTTATGGCCGAAGTAGAAAAACAAGAAATACTAAAAGATGCTCAAATAAAATCAAGAGAAATATTAGAAAAAGCAGAAGCCAAAAAAGAAGAAACTATACAAGAAGCCAGAATCCAAGGAGAAAAAGAGGCCGAGGAAATAAAAGAAAAAAGCAGAAAAGAAGGTGTAAGACACATAGAAGAAGCAGATAAAAAACTAAAAGATGAATACGTGGACATGGTCATTAGTGGAATAGAAAAAACTTCACTAGAAAAGATAGACAAAAACGGAGCAGAAAAATTTATAAAAAATCTGATTGCATAAAATGATATCTTCAAAGATTATAAGCAAAACAGTGCAAGATCTGTTAAAGAACAAAGACGATATCAAAATCACAGATTCTCTTATAAATTACCTCAAGCAAAATCATCTCGCGCATCTTTTACCAAATATTCTAAAACACATAGAAAGAGACAATGGATTATCTAAAGCGCACAACAAGATAGAGATAATCACTTCTCACGAAGTAGGGCAAGAAGTGATAGAAAAAATAAAGTCCTATGTTGCCTCATGGGAAGGCAAAGAATTTGTGACGTCAGTCGACAAAAGTATATTGAGTGGGGTAATAGTAAAAGGTAAAAACAAAATATTGGACGCGAGTCTAAAAACGAATTTAAATAAATTAAAAGAATTACTAAAAAAATAACATGGCAAACACAGATACATTCATAGAGAATCTAAAGAAAAAAATAGATGGTTTTGAGCCAAATATTTTAGAGAGCGAGACTGGCACAGTCGTGAGTGTGTTTGATGGTATAGCCAAAATAGCAGGTCTGCCAAACTGCGAATCTTCCGAGATTATAACTTTCAAAAATGGTATGAGTGGTGTGGCGCTCAACTTGGAAGAAGATTTTATAGGTGCTGTTATACTCGGTAATTTTAAAGAAATCAAAGAAGGAGACGAAGTGTACAGAACCAAAAAAATATTAAGTGTAGGAGTGAGTGAGGAAATACTAGGCAGAGTAGTAGATGCAAGAGCAATGCCGATAGACAACAAAGGCGAAATAAGAACAGACAAAGAGATGTTGGTAGACAAAATAGCCCCTGGAGTGATGAGTCGCGAACCAGTAAATGAACCCCTCCAAACCGGTATCAAATCAATCGATGCCATGATACCGATAGGTAGAGGACAAAGAGAGCTCATCATCGGCGACAGACAAACAGGTAAAACAACAATAGCAATAGACACTATTATCAACCAAAAAGGCAAAAACATGAAATGTGTTTATGTTGCCATCGGTCAAAAACAATCAAAAATAACAAGAATAGTGACAAAACTAAAAGAGGCAGGTGCGATGGATTATACAGTTGTAGTCTCTGCTTCTGCTTCCGAAAATCCAGCCATGCTATATCTCGCTCCATACACAGGAGTATCGATTGCAGAATATTTTATGGATAAAGGCGAAGATGTACTCATAGTTTACGATGACCTTTCAAAACACGCAGTAGCATACAGAGAAATATCTCTTTTGCTTCGCAGACCTCCAGGCAGAGAAGCTTATCCGGGAGATGTGTTTTATCTGCATTCAAGACTCCTCGAGAGAGCATGTAGAAAAAATAATTCTCATGGTGGGGGATCAATCACCGCTCTTCCGATAATCGAGACTCAAGCAGGCGACGTGTCTGGATACATTCCAACAAACGTAATCTCTATTACAGACGGACAAATATTTTTGGAGACTGACCTGTTTTACAAAGGTATACGACCAGCTATCAACCCAGGACTTTCGGTGTCTCGCGTGGGAGGTTCTGCTCAAATAAAATCGATGAAAAAGAATGCGGGTACTTTGAAACTAGCGATGGCACAATACAGAGAACTAGAATCATTTGCACAATTTGATTCTGATCTAGACCCAGACACAAAAAAGATAATCGAACGAGGTAAACGCGTCACCGAACTTTTAAAACAAAACCAATTTTCTCCTCTCGATGTGTCTCTGCAAGTCGTGTCTATATTCGCAGTGAATAGTGGATTTTTTGATTCAATAGAAATAGAAAAAGTGCGCGAAACAGAAAACTCACTTCATTCTTTCCTATCTACAAATAAAAAAGATTTGCTCGAGCAAATAAAACTCGATTGGAATGACACAGTAAAACAAGACATCATGTCAGCTCTCGAAGAATACAAAGTGACTTCATAACAAAAACATGGGACTCCAAACAAAAGCAATAAAACAAAAAATACGTTCTGTAAAAAACATCGGCAAAATCACCAAGACGATGGAGATGGTGTCTGTGTCTAAAATGAAAAAAGCTACCGAAAAAGTAGTGCAGGGCAGACCTTATTCTCGTTATGCTTTACAACTCTTGCATCACATATCAAAAGAAGACAATATATCTCATCCATTGCTAGAAAAAAGAGAATTAAGCAAAAATCTTATAATAATCTTTAGTTCAAACAAAGGTTTGGCTGGTTCTTACAATTCAAACATAATCAAAACTCTAAATCTCTACAAACAATCAACCGCAGGAGAGATCGATTGCATAACAATAGGCAAACAAGCAGAAAAAGCTTGCAAGATAAACGGCTTGAAAGTAATAGACAGATACAATGATTTTGGAGACAAGAGCACATCAGAAGATTTTTGGAACATTAAAGATAAAGTTACAAAAGAATTTTTAGACAAAACATATTCTCATATCAATATTTTATTCACCGACCTAAAATCAGCAACAAGCTATAAACCAAAAACAATACAAATACTTCCAATAGAAGAAAAAATATTTGAAGATGTTTTACTAGAAAAGTCAGAAGACAGAAACCTCACTTATCATACAGATTTATCTTTATACACATTCGAACCAGATGAAAAAACAGTACTAGATGAAGTATTGGATGAACTAGTGGGACAAATGATATATCACAGTTTCCTAGAGTCAGTCGCATCCGAGCATAGCTCGCGCATGTTTGCTATGAAAAATGCAAACGATAATGCCAAAAATATTCTAGACGACCTCACACTAAGTTATAACCAAGCAAGGCAAGGAGCGATAACCCAAGAGCTTGCCGAGATAGTGGGTGGGGCAGCGGCGATGAATTAATAAATTAATAAAACAAATATGGACAAACAAATGCAAAATTCAAACGAAGGACAAATAGTGCAGATACTCGGACCGGTGGTGGATGTCCGATTTGATTCACAAATACTTCCAGAAATATACACAGCCCTTGAGATACAAAAAGGGGATGAAAAAGTTGTACTCGAAGTATCTTCTCACATAGGTCAAAACGAAGTGAGGACAATCGCCATGTCTTCTACCGATGGACTAAGTCGAGGACAAAAAGTGATGAATACTGGTAAGCCCATTTCTGTACCAGTAGGACCAGAAGTATTGGGACGTATGTTTGATGTGACAGGCAGACCAATAGACGAGAAAGAAGCACCGAAGACAGACAAGACTTATCCGATACACAGAGAAGCACCTCTTTTTCATGAACAATCAGAACAAACAGAAATACTAGAAACTGGTATCAAGGTTATTGACCTCATTTGTCCATTCCTAAAAGGAGGTAAGGTTGGGCTCTTCGGAGGAGCCGGAGTAGGTAAGACTGTTATCATTCAAGAATTGATACACAACATAGCATCAGAACACGGCGGATATTCTATCTTTGCCGGAGTAGGAGAGCGCACAAGAGAAGGAAATGATCTGTACAGAGAAATGGAAGAATCTGGCGTGTTGAACAAAACAGCTCTAGTCTTCGGACAAATGAACGAACCACCAGGAGCGCGCGCACGTGTGGCACTATCCGCGCTCGCGATGGCCGAATATTTCCGTGACGAAGAAGGCAGAGACTTGCTCCTCTTCATCGATAACATATTTAGATTTACACAAGCAGGTTCAGAAGTTTCTGCACTACTAGGACGCATACCTTCTGCTGTGGGATATCAACCAACACTCGCAACAGAGATGGGTAATCTCCAAGAGCGCATCACTTCTACCGACAAAGGATCCATCACATCCGTGCAAGCTGTCTATGTGCCGGCAGACGACCTCACCGACCCAGCACCAGCAACAACATTTACACACCTCGACTCTACCGTTGTGCTCTCTCGTGCACTTTCCGAACTTGGTATATATCCAGCAGTCGACCCACTAGACTCGACTTCTACAATTCTTGATCCGCATATAGTAGGCAAAGAGCACTACGAAGTAGCTCGTGGGGTTCAAAAAGTTTTGCAAAAATACAAAGACCTTCAAGACATCATCGCGATTCTTGGAATGGACGAGCTTGCAGACGAAGACAAGAGAATAGTTTCTCGTGCGAGAAAAATCCAAAAATTCCTTTCTCAACCATTCTTCGTGGCAGAACAATTCACTGGTACCAAAGGTCAATATGTGCCAATCAAAGATACAATAGAATCTTTCAAAGGCATCCTGGAAGGCAAGTACGACCACGTGAGTGAACAATCTTTCTATTTGAAAGGCTCTATCGAAGATGTACTCAAAGCAGACGAGGCTTCAAAACAATAATGCAAGACAAGTTTATAAAACTAAAAATAGTAACACCAGAAAAAATCGTCTACGAAAACGATGATGTTACTTCTGTCACAGTCCCGACCAAAGAAGGAGAGATAACAGTGCTCGCTCACCACATACCACTTGTGACAACAATAAAAACTGGTCAGATAAAAGTAATCAAAGATGGCGAAGCTTTTGGATGTGCAATATCGGGTGGTATTTTGGAAGTACAAAAGGGAAGCACTGTTGTTGTCTTGGCAGAGAGATCAGAAATGGCTCATCTTATCGACATAGGCAGAGCAGAAGAAGCTCACAAGAGAATGCTCGAATTGAAACTCTTAAGCAAAGAAGAAGAGGATATAGACAACGCCAGAATAAACGCTCTGATAGAGAAAGAACTAAATCGGGTAAGGGTGGGTACTCGTTGGAAAATATAGTTTTTACTAGTTTAAAATAATATGTTAGGATATTGAGGTATTGGGGTGTCTGGTATCAGATAAACAACCAATTTGGGGTCAGTAGAAAGAAAAAATTAAATAATTTGGGGTGTCGTCTAATGCTCCCGATTTGTCCAAGAACGTAGTGATTGGATACAAATCGCAGTCCAGCGAGCGTAGCGAGTCGGGGTAGGACATCACGAACATACCAAATTAAGTTCAAAGCAAAGACAAAATAATAATATATTGGGGTGTCGTCTAATGGTAGGCTCCCGATTTGTCCAAGAACGCAGTGATTGGATACAAATCGCAGTAACGCTACCGTAAAGATAAAGAACTAATTTGGGGTCAGTAGAAAGAAAAAATTAAATAATTTGGGGTGTCGTCTAATGGTAGGACATCAGGTTTTGGTCCTGAGTATTGAGGTTCGAATCCTTGCACCCCAGCAGTCATGTGAGACCTATCGAGACGGCTAAAAACGCCGTTTCGAGAAGAAAGTTTTGAGCACCAGTCATGGGCTCGAACTTCGGCAAAATCACACGATACTATTCCGTAAATTGCATACCTGCTGAGTGCAGTAACCAGAACAAAAAACCACCATCTTGGGTGGCTTTTTGTTTATCTAGTTCATTAAACTTATCTGCTTGTCTCTCAGTATCAGCTTACTTCTTAAGTTACTTAGTAGTTCTCTTTTTTCGTAAATTGACCTCTTTCTTAAGATGTGCTTTGCGAAGTTTCTGATATCCACCTCTTTAATCTTTATCTTTTCTTTAACTGCTCTTCCAAGCACTGATTCTTGAAATTCTGTATGCGCTTCAATCTCTGATTTAATCTTGTCTTTCATCCCAATCTCGTTCAGTGACACGGTATCCAGTATATTTGCGAGTTGTTCAATCAGGTCTTCTTCTCGTATGTATCCGCACGGACAATCTTTATCCCTAAATCTCGTGCATCCGTAGTACACATATCGTGCTGTTGTACCATCTTTGAGCTTCTTGAATTTCTCGTCTGCCGTCACCCCTGATCCACACAATCCGCATGTCATCATTTTTGTGAATGCGAACTCTTTATCCTGTGCATGTATTACTGAATCTGATGTGATTTTGTCTTGAACTTGTAAGTATAGGTCTTTAGTTATCACAGGTTCGTGCTTCCCGACATACCATTGTCCGCTCGCTTTCGGGTATTCAAATTCTCCGTAGTAGAAAGTGTTCTTGAGAATTATGTAAATATTGCTCAATGTTAATGGTTTGCCATTCTTTGTTTTAAATTTGAGGTCATGTGCCATCCATTTATACAGCTTTCGTCCTGACCAGCCATCATATGCCACTTTCTCGAACATTTGTCTGATGATATGACCTCTTGTTGGATCGGTTATCACTTCACATTTTCTATTTCTGTCAGGATTGCTCAAGTATCCCGTTGGCGGTACTGATGGCCATAAGCCCATCTCACATCTCGCTCGCAGTCCTCGTTTTACGTTCACCATCTTGTTGTCATTCTCAAGCTTGGCTTGTGATCCGAGGATCATCAGGAGAAACTTCTCATTTGGATTGTTCGTAAATTTCTGTCCATATGTGCGTATCTCTAAGAGAAGCTTTTGGTCCATCAAATCTACAACCGCTCCCAAGTCACCAGCATTTCTCGATAATCGATCTGGTGCCCATGTCAGTATCCCATTAAACTTTCCTTGTTTAATTTCAGCGAGAAGTTCATTGTATACAGGCCTCTGTCCGACTTCCTTAGAGGAGTGTGCTTCTCGCTTTATTTCGACCACATTCAGTTTCTCTCGCTCGGCCAGAGCCTGCATCTCTCTGACCTGCGATTCGATTGATAATGCCTGCTTATCTTCCTGCTCGGTTGACTTACGAGCATATAAGCAGTACTTAATCGGTTGTTTTGCCTCAACCTCGTCAGGCGTCACTTGTAGCGGATTTTGTATTTTCATACAAACACATTGATGACGCCGAACCCTTTAGGAGTCTAGAGCGTCCGAAGTAGGTAACCTACCGGTAACTTTTTAGACCATTAAGTGATTAATGTGTCCAAAAGTGCTAGAATTGCTATGATATGGACCAGTATAAATCTGGGTCAAAGTGGCGGAGATGGGATTTACATCTACATACACCTGAGACCCTAAAAGAAGATCAATATTCAGGATCAACCCCAGAAGAGAAATGGGAGAATTTTTGCAATGACATAAACTCCAGCGATGCTGATGTGTCTGTAGTTGGTATCACTGATTACCTCCTAATCGACAACTACAAAAAATTTCTAGCTCACATTCAGTCAGGGAAAATCACGAAGAAATTTAATCTTGTAATTCCGAATATTGAGCTTCGGCTCACCCCGGTCACCGCTGATGGAAAAGCCCTGAATCTTCATCTGCTTATTGATCCAGATTTTGTCGACCAATTAGATTCGAGGGTATATTCGAAACTTAAAATTAAAGCTGGCAATACCGAATACACCGCTGTAAGAGCAGACCTTATTCGCTTAGGAAAAACTGTCGATGCGGCGGCAAATGATGATGTTGCATACAAAAAGGGGGCTGAAAAATTTGTAATTGATTTCGATACACTGAAAGGTGTTTTTGACAACGACCCAGATCTTCGGAACCACTGCCTGATTATCGTTTCTAATAGCTCTAATGATGGCGCTACGGGTGTAGTTGAACACTCAGCATTTTTTACTGGAAATGGTTCTGACCTAGACGTAAAACGTCAAGCAATCTACAAGTTTGTCGACGCAATATTTTCGGCAAATCCAAGTGACCGTACTTACTTTCTAGGTAAATCTCAAAGCGATACGAGAGATATTGTTATAACTAAATGTGGAACATTGAAGCCGTGTGTGCATGGATGTGACGCGCACACTAATGCCAAAATTTTCAAACCTGACCAAAATCGATTTTGCTGGATTAAAGCTAACCCAACCTTTGAAGGCTTAAGACAAATCCTCTTTGAACCAGAAGAAAGAATTTGTGTTCAAGAACTAGAGCCTGACGAAAAGGAGCTTTATCGAATTATCGATAAGGTGGTATTGGACGATACTAATTTTACTTCAGATCCAATAGAACTGAACCCAAACCTGAATGTAATTATCGGTAGTCGTTCATCGGGTAAGACTACGCTATTGAATAGCATCGCTAAGGCAATCGATAGTGCAGAATTCTATGCTCGCCATCGGGATATCCCACTCATTAAGGAGCCGCCAAAAGCAAATGTATTTTGGCTTGATGGTACACAAAGCAGTAATCCTGACATCCAGAAAGGCATTACATATATCCCACAGAATTATATAAATAGCCTAGCTGAGGCTACGGAGGAAAATTCTCCAATTCTTGAAATTGCTGAGAATGCTCTTTTTGATAGCGAAAGTAGCATTTCGCAGAAAAGGAAGGAGTTAAATTCAAAGATTGAGCAGATTAGTCGATCAATAGGAAATGACGTTTACCAGCTGTTTGTTCTTCGGAAGCAGATTACTGAGCAGAAGGACAAGATAAAAAAGATCGGTGACAAAAAAGGTATTGAGGAACAAATCAAGAAAATTGATGCGGAAATAGCAAAGCTGCAAAAAGATATCCTGACAAAAGGAGAGGCTAAGACCCTGAGTGATTTAAGGAAGGAATATTCTGAAAACAAAAAGCAGATAGATATACTCGTAGTTGATATCGATGCTCTTACTGAGGAGGAATCAGAAATTGAAGATAGTGCGAACTTTTTCACAGAAAGAACTCTTGATTTGAAATCAGAGTCCCTTGCGAAAGAGCTGGATGAATTTACGGAGAATCTTCAGGGTAAGTATCTTAAAGATTACCTTGCGTTTATTGGTGAAAAGAAAAAGGCTCTGGATAAGGAAAAGAAAGAACTTGAGAAGACAAATAAGAAAATTCTTGATGACAACAAGGCACTTATTGATAAATCTAAACTGAACTCTTCTGCTGACCAAAAGGTAAAAGAGAAAGACGTTCAGGAGAAAAAACTTGTAGAGATCGCTAACGCTGAGAAGATTCTAAAGGGATATGAAGATTCACTTAGTGCGATTCTTAACAAGATTGTTGAGTCACACAAAAGTAGGTCTGATGCACGCCACGCGTTTGTTTCTGAAGCACAAGGTGATCTTGAGGGTATTGAATATCGTGCGATGGTTGGTGTTGATACGACAAAATTGGAGAAGTTTTTGGCAGATAATATTAATTTCCACCATTCGATTGAGGCTCGTATAAAACTCAATCTCTTGCCTGGTTACAAAACAGGAGAGGAAGTCAATTCAACAATACTCATAAAAAATGAGAATATCCGAATCGTCGTCGATTTGATATTAAGCGATACTCTAAAGCTTAAGGCTGGAGTTGATTTACAACGTGCGGTTGAAGGTATGCTTGGAGATTTCGAGTTCGTAAACTACTCTCTCAAATACGAAGGCGATAATTATCCTGAAATGACTCCGGGAAAAAAGTCTTTGGTTGTATTGAAACTGTTGGTCGAATCCAGTGAAGATAAATATCCTATTCTCATAGACCAGCCAGAGGATGATCTCGATAGTCGCTCTATTTCTGGCGAAATTGTTGACTTTTTACGTACAAAGAAAAAGGAGCGTCAAATTATTCTTGTTACTCATAATGCCAATATTGCGATAAAGGCAGACGCGGAAGAAATAATTGTTGCGAATCGCCACTCGTCACAACATCAGAACAAGAATAGTGTGATGTTTGATTACGCTACAGGAGCAATCGAGACAAGCTTTGTTAATCCATCTGCAACTTTTGCTCTTGAAAAAATGGGTATGCGTGAACATGCCTGCGAACTTCTTGAGGGTGGTGAAGAAGCCTTTGAAAATCGTCGTAATAAATACAATCTCAAATAAGTAGACTGTCGATAACTCAGGCTTCGCAACTCCCTAAATGTAAGCTAAAGTCTAGAAAGATAGCCAAAAATTTGCTATCATGTTCTTGTACAACAAAGACCTAACCCCTAGAAAACTCTTAGTTTCCTAGGATATGGTCGGAATAGCAAAACCGCTACAGTATTGAAGACTCCTCGTCAGAGTCACTGTAGCGGTCGTGTACCCGAAAGGGTATATGGGTCTGACCGAAAGGTTGGATCACAATGGCGAGGAGTCTTCAGTTAAAAGACTCAAGATTCTCCGCCTATTATTAGTTAATAGGCTAAAACCGCTACAGTGGCTTATGAACAAAATCATACGAACATACGTGTTCGTGCTAGGGATATTTGTATTCCAAGCAACAATCGCACACGCAACCGACTATAACTACCTGCCCGCAGATGTGTCTATCAAACAGCAGGAGGAAAAGTCGGCATTAGAATATCGTCTCAAATCACTTGAGGCACAACTACAAAATAATTCAGCTTCATCAATTGGAAATATTGATAGCAGAATCCTCGAATTAAAGAATGAACGAGATGCCAAGAAAAACTATCTCACTGGCACCTATGGTCTGACGGAACAAATCAAGGCGGAGCTTTCTGAAATTGATGCCAAATACTCCAAGCAGATTGCTGACCTAGAATCTCAAAGGTCTTCATATCAATCTCAAATTGATATCAAAGCAAAAGAGGCTGAAATTGCTGAACTCAAACTTAAAATCCAACAGCTTGAGTATGACAAGTACACCAAGGTATACGAGCAAGCAATCCAACCTCCGCAGAAACAGATAACTATCGGCGAATACTTTGATTGGCTTGAATCACTCCCCGATGATCAAGAAGTAGCTCAGTTCAAACTGCTTCAGAAAATGAATCCAGTGAATGCCTACAAGGTTGAGCAACTCTATCGAGCAAAGTATCCAGATTTCTTCGCTAAAAAATCACAGAAAGCGACAACAACCCCTCCTGTTATTGAGGAAGTAAAAGAGGTTGTCGTTAATACTCCAGTTCCTGAAGATAAACCTGTTCCAAAGATTGAACAGAAACCAAAGATCGAGACACCAAAAGTGATTGAGCCTGTAATATCGACAACTACCAAGGTCGTTGAGGAGCAAGTTGTACCTGTAAAGATAGAAGAAGCTCCAAAGCCGACGTTTACAGAACGAGTCACTGGGTTCTTTAAGTCATTAATCTTTTGGAAGAAATAGGCTTATGGAACAAATCACTCACAAATTAGTCACACTTTTCTTCAACCTCGTCGATACTATCGGCATGGGTTTAAGTATCCTTGCCGTCATCATTTTCGGCTGTCTCATAATTGCTTTAGTCACCCCGATCGTCATCGCTTTCTTAAAATTCTTTCAGAGGTAGATTGTGGATAACTTTTTCTCCTGATCAAAAAGCACTTATAGTATAAGTACTTTTGAAATGACACCTCTAAGTCTTAGATACGACACAGGTTTGTGCTAAAATATCGGGAGGAGCACATAAGACATCTGCATATCGGGTCGTCAGGAATGTAATAGGAGCCTCGTCGACCAGTGGCTACAGTAACCGAAAAGATACGCCTCTATACGAAACCAGCAATGGTGGAAAAGGTAAGATAGAGTGGAAATAGGTTTAGTTCACATAAATTTCTTAACGCAAAGTTAAGGGTTTGTTTGGACTAAGGTCGATAGCCTAAGCGAAGAACCACCTTTGAGATTGAGAAATCGATACCAAAGGTGGTTTTTTGTTGCTTCTAGATTAATCACTAATTTCTAGAACGCATATGCATAAAGAAAATCTAAAGATTGAGTATGTCTCAATCGAAAGTCTCGTCGCAAACGAGAAGAATCCACGCAAATGGAATGATGAACAAAAGAAGAATCTCACTGAGAGCATCAAGAGATTCGGTAACGTCGATCCTATTATCGTTAACTCTCATCCAGACCGAAAGAATGTCGTAGTCGGCGGTCACTTTAGACTTGAAGTCTGCAAAGAGCTTGGGTACAAGAATATGCCCGTCGTATTTGTTAACCTCACACCTGAAAAGGAGTCGGAATTGAATCTACGTCTTAACAAAAATCAAGGAGAATTCGATCTTGATCTCCTTGCTGAGTTCGATGAGTCACTCCTCACGGATATCGGCTTCAGCTCGGAGGAAATCGACGACATTTTTCCTGCGGAGATAAATGAGGAGCAGTTTGATCTCCAAAAGGAACTCGACAAGCTCGATATAACCGTCAAAGCGAAGAAAGGAGATGTCTACGACCTTGATGGTTCTCGAATCATGATTGGTGACTCCACAGTTGAAGCTGATGTGCTTAAACTCATGGGTGGAAACAAGGCTGATATGGTGCTGTGCGATCCTCCCTATATCCTCAACTACCTCAAAGGTAAGGGTCGCGGCAAAGACGGTCCAACGGTCGGATTCGGAGCAAAGAAAAATCGTCGATATCTTGAAACTGATGTGTTACCAGATAATTTCTCAGATCTCTGGATGGCAAACGTCGCCAAGGTGCAAAAACCAGATTTCTCAATAATCATCTTTGAGAATCCAAAAAATCTCAAAACTATTTGGACTGCTCTTGAGAAGCATTGGAAGTACAGAAATACCATCACCTGGCATGTATCGAATCGTATGCAGGGGTTTTCGGCTAAGTACAAATTCTTCAACAAGACGGATATTGCCTTGGTTGGAAATTCAGGAAATACTCCTCTTAATCTCGTAGAAGAAGATGCGATTTTTCAAAACGAGTATGAGAATGCTCTCTTTGCCACGTCAGGAAAACCGCACTGGGAGCAGTATGAGAAAGGCAAGAAAATCTGTCCTACCGATTTCATCGCTCATCCAGCCGCAGACAAGAAGTCATCAGGACAAGAGATAATTTTCGGAACAAAACCGATAGAACTTCTCATCCCATACATCAAGGTTCTCACAAAGAGAGACGATCTCATTCTCGAACCATTTGGCGGTTCAGGTTCAACGCTCATTGCTTCGATAAAGATGGGTCGAAAATGCTTTGTTATGGAGAAATCCCATGTCTATGCCGAAGTCATCATGCGTCGCTGGGAGAAAGAGACTGGTAAGAAGCGTAAGAAGATCAACTAATATGGCTACCGTAAAGACGATAAAGAAGCAGAAAGAACTTCTGCTTGAACAACTGCGTGCCGTCCCAATCACAAGTCTCGCTTGTGCCAAAGTTGGAATATCAAGAGCCACTTTCTACCGTTGGTGCGAAGAAAACGAAGACTTCAAAACCAATGTTGAAAACGCTAAGGTCGATGGTGTGGAAAACATCAACGACCTATCCGAAAGTCAGCTTGTTGTTCTCCTGAAAGAGAAGAAATTCCAAGCTGTGGCATTTTGGCTCAGAAACAGACATAAGGCGTATATGTCCGAAGAGAAGAAAGATATGTTTATTCGTGCTCAGAAAAAGGTCGAACTCAACCAACATCAAAAGGAGCTTCTTAAAGAAGCCCTGTCTCACTTCAAGTAGCTATGAAAGAACTGTCTCCTGAACTTAAACAAGCAATCATCAATGATGTTGCTGTACGCAAAGCACTCGTATATGAAAACCACGAGGCGTTTTGCCGTATCTATCTTCAGAGACACATTACCTATGAATTTGCCTGGTTCCACAAAGAGATGTTCCGTATTACTGAAGAATACCAACACAAACTTAACGTGTTCATGGCATTTCGAGGTTCAGGAAAATCAACCATTCTGAACCTCTCTAATGCTCTGTGGAGTATTCTCGGAAAGCACCAGAAAAAGTTTGTGGTTATCATGTCCAAAACCAGAGTTCAATCACAATCTCATTTTAACAGTATCAAGCAAGAACTTGAGGAGAATGAGCTATTGAAAAACGACCTCGGTCCATTTCAAGCCAGCAAAGAAGACTGGGGTGCATTTACGATTGAGATACCAAAATATGGAGCAAAAATCATGTGCATCGGAGCGTTACAGAATATTCGTGGATTAAAGTATCGCAATCATCGTCCCGATCTCATCATCTGTGATGATATGGAAGATATGACCTCATTCCAAGATGGCAAACAGATACGTCTCTTTCATGATTGGTTTATGGGAGAGATTTGGTCTATCGGAAGTGAGAAGACAAACATTGTTGTTCTAGGAAACCTGCTTCATCCGAGTTCAATAATGATCACTTTGTACAAAGGGATAAAGCATGGAGAAGTGCCTGGGATTTTCAGGGCATATCCACTTCTAGACGATCGTAATCGCATACTCTGGCCTCAAAGGTATCCTGACGCTAAAGCAATCAAAGATCTGGAAAAGAGCGTTCCGGGTACAGACAGGTTCGGTTTGTATACAATTTTTTCTCGTGAATATCTACTTGATATGTCCACCGTATCCGTCGACTACTACATGGAGGAAAAACACGATGAATCAATACGTCCTGGAGGAGACAAGGCTTCGGATTTTGAGATATCAGCTCCAATGTGGGCGCACGGACAGATTTGGTATATACCTGGGCAAGATGATGGTCATTGCGATTTCAGTATGAGCTTGGACGATGAAGATGGATACAATTCCCAGCCATGGAAGCATGTCGAGGAGGCATTCAAAGAAATGATGATTCTAAAAAATCCTGCAAATGCGAATAAATATAAGCCACCAGAAAAGATAGAGAATATCGCCTATGAGAATATGAAAGATTATCCTGATCTGCCAATACGATACAGATGCTGGTATCGATATAATCGTCCGAAAGAACTAAAACCATCCGAATTTGAAAAGATTGGGAAGAAGTTTGGCGATGAATACAGAAAAGTCTCTGAAGAGATTAGAAAAGGTATACGAAAGCCACCAGAAAATAAACCTCAAAGCTTTGGGATATGAACCTATATATAATCAAATGTAGATTTGTATTTAACGGGTGTATTTGACATATACCCCTAGGGGGTATATACTCTTGCTTATGAAATACATAGATGAGAAAAACAAGGCGAAAATTATTCGGCGGTTGAAGCTTATTGAAGGTCAGGTCCGAGGACTTCAAAAGATGGTTGAGAATGATGTGTACTGTATCGATGTCATCACGCAGACCTCTGCATCAAAGCAGGGGCTGTCTAACGTCGAAGACATGCTTTTGGAGAATCACCTGGGTCACT
>JACCDR010971951.1_pt1 | contig 52232 bp, 84 predicted proteins | sample 7446431 | NCBI WGS metagenome assembly JACCDR01 (sample SAMN15323443, study PRJNA562643) | freshwater metagenome | isolation source: river surface water | place: USA:Blue River Watershed | collected 2017-08-17 | reverse complement strand
CATTGTAGGCAAGCTGCGCGACGTGAGCGAGCAGACCGGAAATGGTGTTGAGCGCGAAAGTGAAGGCCTGCAGCACGACCCGCAGCGCGGTTGTGAGGCCGGCGTCGCCAAGCGCAATAATCAGGTTCTGGACGGAACCGAGCGCGACCTTCAGGTCGTCCGCCAGCGTGTCGGACTTGATTTCGAATTTCTGGTCGAGCGTGCCGACCATCTCGCGCAGGCGTTGGGTGAACTCTTTCACGCGGTCGATATTGGCGACGAGGATGTCGGCGCCGGCACCGGCGCGTTGCTTGAACAGATCGAAGGCCTTTGACGTGCCGATATTGGCGTCGCGCAGCTTTTCGATGATCTCAACCAGCGTGTTCGCTTCGGGATTGATGTCCGCGATGGTGAGGCCGATCGCCTTGAGGTCTTTCACGAATTCAGGCGTTGGCGCCGCAATGCGCGAGAGGAAGCCGCGAACCGCCGTGCCGCCGATCGAGGCGTCTTGTCCGGCGTCGGCGAGCACGCCGAGCGCGGCGGCGACCTCTTCCACGGGCGTCTTGAAGCCGGCCGAGATCGCCGACGCATAGCGGAAGGCGACCGCGAGATCTTGCACGCTTGTCGTTGAGAGCGAGGCCGTGGCGCTCAGCACGTCGGCGACGCGGGACGCTTCGCTCATCTCAAGCCGCATGCCCCGCGTGATCTTCACGAGGTTTTCAGAGGCCGAGGCGAGGTCGATATTTTCGGCCTGCGCGAGCTTGAGCGTCGTCGTCACAAGCTTGATGGATTCGTCGGCGGAAAGGCCGGCGCGGGCGAGCAGCTCCAGGCCCTCTCCAGCTTCCTGCGCACCAAAGCGCGTCGTCCTACCCAACTCAAGGGCCGAGTTCCGGAGCTTCTCCGTATCCTCGACGGTCGAGAGCAGAACCGATCGAACCGTCGCGATCTGGTCATCAAAGCCGGACAGCACGCGAACCGACGCCACGGCCGCGAGCGCGGTCGACAGGCCGCTCATTTGCTGCACGGTTTGCTTGACGTTGTCCGTAACGGCGCCGAAGGCGCGGGCGAGTAGCGAGACTTTCCGCGTCGCCTTGTCGGCTTGGTTCTCGACCTGTTGAAGCGTTCCGGCGAGTTCGCTGCGGGCGCGATTGGCGTCCGAGGTATCGAACCGAATGCGGATTGTATGCGTCGTGTCGGTCATGCGCTGGCCTCGGGCGAGGCCGGCCGACGCGGAACAAGGAAGCCGGCTTAATTAAGCACTCCCCCGGGAATGCTTCGTTTTCGTTGTGCGCCCCGGTTTCGGCACGTCTCGCGCCAGTCGGTCGAGATATGCCGCGTCTAGCTTCCGGATGACCGCCGCGAAAGTGAATGCGTTGACGCGGTCGAGGCCGGCAAACTCTGCATAATCCCTAACGTGATTCCATGGGATTGGGCCAACGGTCATCCCGATAGCCCGGCACGTCGAGAGATCATGAAAGGCGGCGATGTAAAAATCATCGCCTTCGATGAGATCCGGCTCGTCCAGATACCATTGCTGGACAGGCCGCCCCTTGATGATGCCCTCCTCTACGCTCCAGCCGTCGCGGGCGTAACGGGCTTCCCATTCTAGGCGGCGGTCGAGTTTCCCGCGAGCGCCTCGACGTCGGCAGGCTCGGCGCGGGCGCCCTGGCGAAAGTTCGCCGGGTCGTCGCAGAAAGCCCGGATCCCGTCGAGGATGTCGTCGGGCATGACCTTGAACAGCTCCGAACACGCGGCGACCGAGAACGGCACCTCGGCGCGGCTAAAGTCCTTGATGTTGCGCCAGCCGACGACGACATGTTGCGGGTAAAGCTCTTTCATGTTCGCCCGCGCCTTGTCGAGCTGCTCGATCGAAAGGTTGCCCTTCGCCAGGCGCCGGGCCTCGGCGCCGCTCATTTTCGCGAGCAGCGCGTTAAAATAAGCCCGGTTCTGCGTTCCGGTCGGCTTGAGGACGAGAACCGGCTTCGGGAACTCGGTCCATTCCTCGATTGTGTATTCGGCCGTTTTGTCGTCGATCCCCATCGCGACAACGTTGCTAAAGTCGAAATTTCCCATTGCGATCCCCGTTAAGAAAATGGCGGGACACATGCCCCGCCGAAGTAGCCTGAATGAGGGAGGACTAGGCCGGCAGCACCGGAAAGAGCGACACGCCGATAGAAGAACCGAAGGTCGATGACTGGTGAGCCGTCCCCGTCAAGTTCAGCATAACCGATTCGTTGACCGGCAACTCTGCCGAACCGTCGCCGAGCGTCATCGCCGGGATGTCAATCCAGATACCGCCGTCCGCATTCTTAATGCCGAGTTCCATCGTCACCTCTGTATTGGCTCGGATGGCATCGACGACGTTCCCCTCGGTAAACAAGATCTGGCTTTCGAGGTCGACCTCGAAATTGCCCGTGTTCATGTACTTCGCGCCGAGTAGGCCAATCACCTTTTCGGGCGTGACGTTGTTCCGCAGTGAGAGGGTGAAATCCTTGAAATCGGTCGTGAGGCCGGTTTCATCGATCGCCGTCACGCGAAGGCGAAGGATGTCCGCCGACGTGTTGTAGGCGCCCGTCTTCTGTGGCTGCACAGGCGTTGCCGCATTGGTCGCCCGCGAGGTCGTCGGGTTGCCCGTATCGGTGCCGACGAGGCCGATTGTCATCGTTGCCTTGTCGGACAGCGGCAGGGCGAGCGCGAGTTCATTGCACAGGTTACCGACCGCATATTGGTATTCCGCGCCCGGGCCTGGATTCTGCAGGTTGTCCCATGCCGCCTCTACGGTCCACGACCGCGTGAGGAACTTCGCATCGTCGACCGCAACGTTTTTGATGAAGCGGCTAAATAGCAGGTCAACCGGCTGCAGCGTGCCGCCGGCATTGTCGACCGTGCCGTCGCTGTCGATCAGCGTCGCCGAGAGCTTGTCGAGCGAGAGCGAGGTCGCGGCAATCGCCGTAACGCGCGCAAAGCCATAGCTCGGCGTCGGCCCCGCTCCATAGAAGCGGTTCGCGTTCGTCAGGCCTCCGATGTGGATAAACTGGCCGACCGAGAGCCCGAGCGTCGTAAAGTCGACGTCCGACGAACCGGAAACGCTGTTGTTCTGCGACGTGAGGACCGCCGTCGTCCCCGTGACGTTGATCGCCAGGTCGCCTGCCGTGCATCGGATGCCGGCCAGCTCGACGAGCGCGTTTGTCGGCGGCGTCTCGGCAACCGAGCCCGTGATCGGCAACGTTGTGCCCGAGGTCGCCAAGTCGGACGTGAGAGCCCGCAAGCCGTTGTTTGCCGCATTGGCGTAGCCGCGCGCATAGACGAGGCTGATCGGGCCGCCGGAATTGAATTGGAACTTTCCACCCTGCGCGGCCGTGGCCGCCGGGATGGTATAGCCCCCAGACACAGCCGTAAGGTTCCGGAACACCATGTCGTCATTGTAGGCAGTCGCCATAACGAAAGACTCGACGAAGCGCTCAAAGGCCTCGATCGTGAGGTCATGCTCAAACTCGACCGAGCTATCGAGATCCGTCACGGTGCCCTTGCGGCGCTGGCGGTTCTTAGAGATCGGCGAGCGGGCAACCGTCGTGATTTCGGCGCCAAAAGCGGTAACGTCGTTCGGCTCCTGCAGAAACCAAGTTCCGGCGGTCGGCGCCGCGCCGAGGGTCGTCTCGACGGCGGCAGAAAGCCCTGTGTTGTTCGTAAGTACGCGGCCCATTTAACAGCCCTTTCTATTTCCGTTCTTCAAACCAGAAACTAGCGAGGACGTTAACGCGCCACTCAGCGCCCTCTATGCCAAGCTCTAAGACTTGTACATTGGTGAAATGAACCTCTCGGCCAGCATCGCGGATGCTCACGCCTTCGAAGGCGCCGCGGATCGCTCTCACAAGATCGTCGCCCTTCGCCGTGCCGAAGTCCTGCGGCGTATGGATCTCGAAATAGGTCGTCGCCTGCCGGTCAAAGCGGCGGTTCTCAACGCTACCGAGTGTCGATTGCAGCGAAAGCGCCTCGCGAACAAAGACGCGGCACCAAGCGCCGTCATCCGGGTTGTCCGGCGCGTGCGGCGGCTCGAAAGTCTCGCTGTCAAAAACGAATTGCTCAGCGCTCAACTGGACCGTAAGCAGATCGCGGGCGGCTGCATAGATCAGTTGCCGGGCTTCGTTCGGCGTCGTCATCTGATAACCGACCTTATTCCGGCGAGAATGGCGGCCTGTATGAAGCCAGCCGGCGCCTGTGGTGAATGCCCAGCATTCAGCGCTTGGATGTAGGGAACCGCGTTCACGAGCCAGATATCGCCCTGGACGAGCGTATAGACGAGCAGGCGGGCCTGCCCTGCCGACTGCGCGCCGGTCGACACCGCGCCGCGCGAGCCCTGCGGTGCCGTCGTCGGGCGGCCAATGGAAACAATCCAGTTTGCCCGCGCCCATCCCGTGTCTACGGGCGTCGCCAGGATCTCGGCGTTATTGACGGCGAAGGCGAGGCGCTTAATCACGCGCTCGGAAGCCTTTTCAAAGCCCCGAATGGTCCGCCTGATCTCTGCCTCGCTCATCGCGTTACGCCCTATCTATGCAACGGTCGTGTCGGCGAACTGTTCGAAGAACTCGGGATCGCCGTCCGGTCCTGGCGCACCCCCTTCGAGCGGCTCGGCTCCGGCGGCTCCTGGCCGTCCGAGAGGCCCATCAGAAACCGCCCCTGGCGCGCTATCGACGCCCGGACCATTCGCCCGCTCGCCATCACTCGGCGGTTGATCCGCCAGCACCCCTTGACCTTTCGCCACGCCATAGACCGCCCTCAAATCGTCGAGCGCCGCTTGTGCCTTCTCAGCGCCGCGAACCTTGTCGCGCTTCTCCTCGCCGAGCGGGCCTTTGTGGTAAACGTTATGCCAGCCCCGGCCGAGATGCTGAATATAGCTTTCCGGCTCGCCGATGATCGGATCGGCGCCTTCGACGCCCCCCGGACCGAATTGACCGTCGGCCGCCTGTCGCTCAGCCTTCGGCGGCTTGGCCGTCTTTTCCTCGACCTTCGTCGCCTCAGCCTCGGCCGCCTGCCTGGCTTCCCACTCGGCGAACTCCCGGTCACTCATCAGCTCGATAACCCGGTTGTCGATCCAGGACCGCAGCTTGTGCGCCGGCACTTCGTTGATGTTGATCGGTTCCCCCGCCTCATGACGCTTGTGAAGCGTCAAAGCGCGCCGCGCCTTGTAGCGCGGAATCCCCTGGCGAAAATGTACTTCTGACGCTTCCATAAAACCCCCTGATGATAGAAAGGCGGGATCATGCCCCGCCTTCCCTTATCTCCCGATTCGCTCGCGGATTAATCCACGATGGTCGTGAAGAAATAGCCGAGGTCGGCCGCGACCTTGTGGTGAACGAACGCCATTTCCAATTCGACACGGTCGGACGAATTCGGCTCCATGCGGAACTGCCGGATACGGCCGCCGTAAGCGGATGCACCAAGGAAGCCGTTCCATGAGAACGTGTAACCGGCGCTCGGCGTCTGCAGGCCTGCGGCCGCCGGGCTATGCGTAAGCAGGGCATGCTTGCCGCCGATGAACGAATGCGCCGCGGCCTGGCCTTCGGCCGCCGTGTTCTGAATTGCGTTCATCACAAGGACGCGCTCGACCTCGAATAGACGCGCCAGAGAGTCGGCGTTCACCATTGCCGGGTTGCCCGAGCCGCTCGCGGCCTGTCCGCCGTACTTGATCCGGTCGACGATGTCCGGATGCACGGTAAGGGCATCGTAGACGGCGCGGCCGAGCGTGAGCTTGTTCGGCTCCAGCGCGGTCGACTCCGCAACGGTGCGCTTGGCGAGCTTGATATCGCCAATCGGGTCCGAAGCCGGGTCATTCCAGCGCAAGCGCTGGTTGGCAGTCGGGCCGCTGGCAACGCCCGTGATATCGGTCGTCCAAACGCCAGTCGTGAAGAACGTCGACGCCCAAGTAACCTCTTTCCGTAGCAGCGCCTGCAGCGAGAGCAGCATGGCGGCGTCGCGGTCCGGATTGAGCGGGTTGTCGGTGTTCGCCCGGATCTGGTCATGGATATCGTGATGAATGCCATAGACCGGGCAGTAGTAATTCGGCGTGTTGTCTACCTTGTAGCCGATACCGCTCGTCTCAGCGCCGGGCGCCCGGATCTTCATTTCCAGGCGGTTGAAGAATGACCGATCATAGGTCCAATAACGATCGGACTGCTTCATAACCGGGACGTTCGGAAACACCTGATCGGCGACGAACAGCCGGTCGGCCTGCATGAATGCAACCGAGATGTTCGTAAGCGGCGCATTGAAATGCACGTCGCTTTGCGTCGGCTGATTCTTGCTGATGACGTAAATCGTCTTGCCGTCTACCTCGTAGGACTCCGCGCCCTTGAGGATTGCGTCGAGGTTGAGGTACTTCATTGTCACAACTTCCTTTTTGACTTTCGGAAGCGGACGCAAAACTAAACCGCTGCGGGATTGGGGATTAGGCGCCTACCTGTCCAGGGCGGATATTGACGCGGGCATAATCACCCGCGACCGCGTCCTCGTCAGCGATGCCGACAATCTGGTGATTGTTGGTTGTCGTGGCGATCAGCGCGCCGCCGGTCGTGGCTGTCAGCATGTCGCCGCTCGACCAGCCGCCGGAACCGACCAGCGCCTTTGCGATGCCGCCGATAGCGACGGCAGCGGCCTGCCCCGACGTCGGCTTGTTCTGCAAGATGCCGAGGATCGGTTCGTTGTTGCTGGTCGCGCCGACGATGGCCTCATCCGAGCCGTATTTTACTGCGGTGAACTGCAACGCCGAGAGATCGGCGCCCGCCACCTTCGAGACGATTTCGAGTCTTTCCTGGCTGCTCATAGCCCTGTTTCCTTCAAATGGACGAGGTCGCCCGGGTTGTCAGTCTCGGGCCGCCAGGGAAAGGCGGCCCGCATATCATCCGGCCGCCGCCGGTTAGTGCATCGGCGCGCCGCTCGCGCGGGCCTGCTTGTACAGCATGGCCCCCTCGGCGGTTTCGAGCACCTTCGCGTAAGCCTGCTCGGGCGTCTCGTTGCCGACCTTGGCGACGCGGTCGGCCGTCAGGCGGTCGAGCTTGGCGAGCGGGCCGTCGTTGTCCGTCACGCCGCCGTCATTGGCGCCGTGGAACTTGAACAGCGGGGCGAGCGCGACCGCACCGGCGCGAATGCCATCGATAGCCGCGGCCTTCACCAGCGGGTCAGGGATGGCAACGATGCGCTTGGCCATCTCCAGCTTTTCGGCGTGAGGCTTGCCGATATGCGTCCAGCTTTTCGCCAGGCGCTCGGCCTCATCGTCCTGGCTCGACTTGGTGATCTCGCCGACCTTGGCGAGAGCCTGATCGGCGATCTTGAGCGCGGCGACGACGGCATCGCCGGCAGACTTGCGGATCTCGATCCCGCCGGCGGTCGTGTAGACGACCGGATCGGCGTCGGCGCCCTTGGCCAGATCCTGCGCGATGGCAACGTTGCGAGCGTTGAAATCCATCTTGAGGAAGGCGTCGGCCGCGTCGCCCGAAAGCTTCGCATAGTGGGTTTTCTGCGCGTCGGTCATGCCGGCGATGAGATTGCCCTTCGCAATATCCGCCTGCAGCTTGGCGATTTCTTCTGCCGTCATGGCGTCGTCATCCTTCTTTTCGGTTGCGGGATCGGGCGCCGGCTGGATGTCCGCCGCCTTGCTGGTGGGAACGTCGGCAATCCCATGGTCGTGACCTTGAGCCTTGCCGATGGTGATCTCGCCCTTAGGACCGATAACAAACGGGTGAGAATGATAGACGTCGCGGCCGCCGCTGATGAGCGAGGCCACGCAATAAGGCGTCGTGTAGCCGCCGCCGGCCAGCTTTGCCCAATCGTCGACCTCGACAAGATGGCTGTGCCCCTCGTTTTCGGTCGTGAGCAGATACTTGCCGCGCTTCACGATGGCGGCGACCTCGTCGTCGCTCATCAGCTTGGCGACTTCCTCGCCGTCGTCGCGCTTCATGATGACCATGCGCGCGCCCTTTTGAGCCGGCACCGTAACGGCGCTGATCTCGTCGAGGCGGAAATCATGCATGATGCGCTTGGTCTGTGCCTTCGCCATGGCTAGTTGACCTCCTCGTCGCGGACGCGGCGGCCACCGATGGAAAAGCCCGTGTATTCGCCCGATTTGAACTTGGCGAGGGTTTCTGCATTGGCAGGCTTCACGCCGATCATGAGCCCGGTTTTCGTCGTCGTCAGGCCGAAGGCTTTCGCCGTGTCGCCCGTGAGCGGGAAGGCGAAAAGCACCGTACCGCCTTCGGCTTCCTTGTGCATGTCGCCGAGCACGCGCGAGTTGGTCATGAAGTCGGCGGCGGCTTTCAGCATGGCGGCCTCGGGGATGTGATCGCCCTGCGTATCGAAGTAGTCTTTGCCGCCTTCCTTCGAGATGATGGCCCAACCGAACACGATGCCGAGCGCCTCGTCGACCTTGATCACCTCGACGTCGCGGCGGTAGCCGCCATTCTCACCGGCCAGCACGTCGGACGCCCAAGCCTTCGCCAGGTCGCCGCCGAGCAGCGCCGCCGTAGCGGCCGCGCCATTGGCTTCCGCACCAGCGAAGAACTCGGCCAGCTTGCCGACCTTTTCCAGGCTGATAGGCTGGCCGCCGGCAATGTGCGTAGCGATCGCCATCGCGAAAGCGGAGGCCTGCGGCTTCGCATCAAGCGCCGCCTTGCAAGCCGCCTGGACGGCGGCGGGCGGCGTGAATGCCGCCTCGCCGTCATCGATCATAAGCGGATGTTTTTCCATTGTGTTTCCCTAATTGGGTGAGTTTCGCCCAATTCCCGCTTAAGCCGCCGGCTCACCAAGGTCGTGATAGAAGATATCGACAAAGCCGCCGGTGAAGGTGATCACGCCCGTTCCCGATGTGACCGGCTGCGAAGCGTTCAGGAAGACGTCGTTTGTCGCCGCCGCGTCGAGGAAGATGAGCGCGGGCGAGGCCATGTCAAAGCTGTGCCCCTTCACCGTTCCGGCGGCCGTGGCGCCGACGCCGTCGACCTTCTCCATAAGGTTGTCTTCGCCAGTGTTCGAGAAGTCGACCGATGCCGTTGTTACGGTGCCGATCGCCCAATCGGTCGTCACGCCCGTATTGGTGGCAAACCCGGCGACCGTATAGGCGGCGTCGATCATTGCGCCGGCTAGGATAAGGTTCTTGTTCGGCAGGTCGCAAAGCTGGATGGCGCCGAAGTCGCTCGCAGCGGCCATGCTGATCGTTTTGCCCGCGAGCAGGAAACGAGCCCGCAGCATCGGGAAGCCCGCGAATTCCATCGGGATCGAGTTCGCCGCGACGGGAATAGACGGCGCCGTCAGCTTGATTTTGCCCGGCAACATCATGTTTTCGAAAGTGTGCTGCTGTTTGGTCTTGCTCGACATAACCGTTTTCCTTTTCGTGTGTGCCGATCAGTCGGCCTTTGGTAAGGGCTTGCCATCGGCGCCGAACACCAGCGGCGCGACCGTTGGAACGATGTTCACCGAGGGGACGCCAATCCGCGCCGTCGTGCCGACCGCCTGCCCCGTTCCGGTTCCGGACAGCACGCCCGAGACATCCGGCGAGCCGGAGCCAGAACCGCCAGAGGCGCCTGAGGCGCCTGGCTGGCTCACTACGCGGCCCTGAATGCGGCCGAGCGCGCCCGGTGCTTGTCCCGGCACCTGTCCACCGATCGCGCCAGGCGCGCCAACGGATAGGGCGCCGGCAGCGCCTGCCGTTTGTCCTGCGGCTTGTCCCGTCGCTTGTCCGGCAACCTGTCCAGCCGCGAGAGGCTGTTCGCTGATCTGGCGCGTAAGCACGCAACGGCAGTTGATGACCTCCTCGGCGGGCGCCAGAGGGTCGCCCGGGAACCGCAGCTCTCGGCCGCCTGCCGTCGTGAAGGGCTTGCCATGCGGGCGCTGTTGCCCATTCAGCGAGACATGCGAGGCCCTCACCCGGTCGTCGCGGGCAGTGTTCCACGTCGCCGTGATCTCGTTCGCCTGAATATCGCCGTTGGCAATCGAGGCCTCCCACGCGGCCAGCTCGCCCATATGGACGGCGCGCAAGGCTTGCGTGCGGGCGATGGTTTGGGCGCGGTAAGTGATCCAGCGCTCGCGGTAGCGGTCGACCATCTTCTCGATTTGGTCGAGGCTTAAGGCCTTGCCTGAATTGAGCGCATTGGTGACGGAGCGGTCAAAGCGGCCATCACGAAGCTGCCGGCCGAGCGCGTTCGCCGCGGCGTTCGGATTGGTGTGCGCTTCCATGAGCGCCCGCCGGTAATTCTCAATGTACTGGTTTTGAACGGTCGTGAGGCCGATCTCATTCCGGAAGACGCGCGCCATATCCTTGGGATTGATGCCCAGCTCGACGCCATCGCGCAGCGCGCCGAGGATTGCTTGCTGCTGCGCGTCCGTCACCTCGCGGATAAGGCCGAGCGATGAGAGCTGCAGCTCATTGACCGCGTTGTAGTTCGGCGTCGAGAAGTCGACGGAGAGGTCGAGCTTTGCGGCGCGGGCGCGGGCCGATAACAGCCGGCCGATACGCCGCAATTCAACCTCGCCAGCCGACGAAGCCGCCGCCAGGACCGCCGAGGCAAAGCGGTTCGCCAGATGGAACGAAACCGCCTCGATCGCCTCGACAAGATGCGAAGGTCGCCCGGCGGCCCCATCACGGGGCGAGACAAGGCCGCCAGGCATCGGCGCGGGGGACGCCGAAACATCCACGTCTTTGAAGGACGCTTGAAACGCCTTGAGGTCGGCCGCCGGAATTGCAATTGGCGCCTTATCGTCACTCACCGAAGCCGCATAGCTGAAACGGGCGCGGCCTTCGAGGAACTCCCAACGGCCGCCGCCGATATTGGCCATCACTGCCGGCGCCATGAAGATGCCGCGCGCCGCTTGGGCGGCTATCGCTTCCATCACTTTGGCGGGCGGAACATTGGCGCGGCCAGTTGCCAGGACCGGACGGGAGGCAGCGAGCACGGCCGCCGGCTTCACCCATACATAGACCGCCGGGCGGCCGAGCAGGGCGAGCGGCGCGACGAGGCTTTCGAGCCACTTCGGCTTGGCCATGCTCTCGGCCTTGGCGAGCAGGCCGCCGCTATCCTCGATCAGCTCGACGATGAGATCGTCGGCGAACATCTCCCGGGCTTCGCGTGCCGCGATCGAGAACGCCTTAAAAAGGAACATCTCGACTTTGGCAAGGCGGCGCTCGGCGGCTTCGCTCTCCGCTCGAAGGCTGGCCTTCGTGATCTCGGCGACATGTCCCCACATCAGCGGCGCCCCTGGCATTCGAAGGTTGCGCCCGCCGGATCCCGTTTCACCGGGCCGACAATCGTGTATGTGGCACCCTCGATCCTGATGAGGTCGCCCGGGCGAGGGTCGATCGCGGTCGGCAGCGTGCCCCCGAACAGCGTTATTTTCCGGTCCCCGGCCTGGATTAATGTCCGGTCCTCGCGGCCGCGCGCGGCGCCGATATGCCGTTGATTGTATTCATCAACGAAGCCCCGGCACGAATAGGAGTCCGTCTGCGCACCAGTGTTGCGCCCGCCGGTGAGGTCGCCGGGCGCCCTTGCGCCAGCCGTCTTGCGGATGAGCGTCGCCGACAGCATGAGCGGCCCCATGGCCGCCGCCAGGGTCGCCGCGATATTGGCGCCGAACAAGTTCGGACGGCCGCCGACGACCTCAATCCCCGAATAGGTAATCGTCACATTCTGCGGCTGGATCGAGAGCACCAGAGGTTCGGCATCGATGCGCCGCGAAACCTTGAGCGTGACCGCCTGGACGGCGAGCGCCAGCGAAAACGGGTCGGCAGGAAACACAAACTCGCCGTCGTCGAGGATCTCTTGCACCTCGACCGCCGCCATAAGGCGTTGATCGAAAGGCGGCGTGTTGTTCGCCGTAACGGTCCAATCGACCGTTGTCCCCGTGTCGCTGTTGCGAAACTGCGATTGCGTCCGCATGAAAGAGTTATTGGCATAGGCTTGGGCGATGCCAGTGAAGCCGCCCGAGCCGCCAGGAACGATGCTAGACCCCGAGCCGTCCGCATTGGCCGTGATCGCGGCCGCCCATGCCATGACGACCGACGAGGCAAGCGGCGCCTGCGGCAGCGTGCGGGAAACCGCGCTACCAGTCTGCGAACCCGAAACCTTGGTGCCCGTCTCTATCGTCGCGCCGGGCTGATCGGTTTCGAAGGCGTGCGCCTCGATATACATCGCGTGCGAGCTGTTGCCCGTGTGCGTGATGGTGAGCGTCATCGCGACGGGCGAAGGCCCTATATCGGTCGACCAGACTTGAAGGAACGAACCGTCACCTGTGAGGGTGATAACCGCCTGTTCTTCCTTGGTGTAGACGTTGCCGGCGCTGTCGCTCAGCACATAATCGTTGATGTTGGCGGGCGTGCCGATGCCACCCGCGACCTTGACGTAAAGCTTGCTGCTTGCCGGCGGCGTGAGAGACGACGTCGTAAAAGGCCCCGTGCCTTGCGGCGGCGTGGCCTGATACGGTCCGAAGTCTGTCCGGCTGAGAGCCATTGCTCGCCCTAGATCTGCAAGAGGCCGTTTGCGGCGCTACCGTCGAAAAGCACGCTCTCGCCATCGGCGAGGGTGATGGATGAGCCGTAATCCCACCACGCAATGAGCGGGTCGCCGGCTGGCGTGTCATCCATCAGAACGAAGTAGCGGAACGGGCCGACCGCACCGCCCGACGCGGTGATCGTGAGGTCGTCGGCGATCAGCTTCACAAGGCCCGCCGTCTGTTCGCATGAGACGTTGCTCAAGGCGATCGGCGCCGTGTAGCCGCCGCCGGCCGAGATCTCGGCAAGGTCGGCCTTGATGGTATCGGCCGCCGCGTCGGGCGTGGCGTTGCTCAAGTAGATTTTGAGGCCGCCGCCCGCTAGGTTATGGACGCCCTTCGCCAGATTCTCGGGGAATTGGTTGAACTTATTTCCGGCCGCCATCTCTAATAACCTTCGGTTAGATCGTAGTCGCGAACCGATGAGCACTCGCCGCCGCCGGACACGAAAGCCCGCGAGCCGCTCGACGACGAGCCGCCTTGCGCGGTGATCCAGGCGTTAAGGATTTGCTGCACCAGCGTAGGGAAGCGGCCGCCAGCCTCGGGCCTGAAATATTCGATCTCGGCCGAGCCGGCTTTCAGGCGCTTGGTGTTGTTGCCGGACGAGGTCTTGTTCGCGACGGTCGGATCGGCGACGAGGGCGAAAGCAAGCTCATAGTTCGCATTCTCGATCTCGACGTCGACGGGATCGGACGGAGGCAAGTCAAAGCCAGCATCGGCAAGATAGGGTTGAAGAATGCGCGTAGCCTGGACGAGGGCGCGGGCTTGCGTGTCGGCGCTGGCGGTCGTCCAAGTCCCGGCGTCGAGGCGGGCGACAAGATAGGCGGTCGCGCCGGCTTGCGTGCCGTAGATGTCAAAGGTGCTGCCCGAAATAGTGACGGTGCCCATATGCCCGAGCCTGTTCGATCGCCGGCAAGGTCGCCGGGCGAAAATAAGGTTTCAAGGGAAGATGAGGGCACCCCAATCCGGATACGCACGGGCGGGCAAGTCCCGGGGGAACTGTCGCGGGCCGCCGCCCCGGCGCTTCATGAGGGCGCCGGGGCTTTGGTCTGTCTTCCGCGATGGTGAGTTCTTCGTTAGCGCGATTCGCGACCAGCCTCAAGATACGCGGACAGCTCCGTCAGCGTCTGCGTAAGGGCGTGAGCGCCAGAACGGCTTGAGCCACCGTTCCCCCGGCTGGATGGCTTTCCGCCGCCCTGGCGCCTTCCCTGGCCATTCTGGCCGCCTCCGCCGCCGTTGCCGGCGTCGTCCTCTAAATCCGGCTTATCTTCCATCGGCAGGCCAAGGCCGACGAGGCGCTCAATCCCTGCCATGGTGACGTCGGACTCTTCCGGCCGAGATAGGCCGATCATGTCGCGAACCTCGCCGACCGCCGGGTCGGTCGGCATCAGCGGCGCCCCGGCGGTCGCCATGTTGGCAAGCGCGGCCGTGACCTCCTCGATTGAGCGGTAAGCCACCTTCTCGAATTTCAGCTTTGGCGTAAGAGCCTCGGGAACCGAGTTCACGCGGGCGAGGAGCTTTACCACGTCGTTTTGCTCGGCGTCTCGCACCTCGTCGAGCGCGGCGTTAACCATGGCGTGAAGGCGCTTCGTTGAGGATGTATGCAGCGCCAGCGAGCCGCCGCCATCCGAGCCGATGAGGAGATGCTCGACGCCGAACAGGCGGGCAAGCTCGAAGGTCTTGCGCTTGATCGCATCGTTGATGGCCGCGTGAGATGTGCCGCCGGACTGCAGCAATTCGAGATCCCAAAGCCGTTGCGCGCTCGGCGCCGCGCGCTCGTCGCTCGTCTCATAGGTCTGAGAGTCCAGCGCAAGGCCGGTCTTTGGCCCTTTGATGTGGTTCGCGATGAAACCCTCGATCGTCGCCACGGCGATTTGCATTTCGGCGCGGGTCATAGCGCCATCTGCGACGGCCTTCTCAAGCGCGGCATAGGGGACCCGACCAATCGGGATGCCCTGCAGATCGGTTTCAAAGCCCCACATCTCCAAGTCTTCAAAGCGCATGACGGCGGCCGCGCCGCGGATCGCATGCCGGAAGAGGCCGAGGCCCTCGGGGGAGTCCGAGAGGCTGTCATCGGTGATATACAGCATTTTTTCGCGCGGGACGTATAGCTCGCGGCCGTTGTTCGGGTTGCGCTGAAAGACACCGCGCACAAGGCCTGTGACGTTGTCGATGTCCCAACGCTCAATGGTCTTTTGCGGGCGCGGCTGAATGTCGAGGATCCCGATCCGGCCATCGTCGCGCGGCTTGAGCCCGATTTCCTGAATGGAGAAACCGTACATCTTGTACATGGCCGCCCGGCGCATGATGCGCGGATGAGACGTCACCATGTTTTCAAAGACGCTCTTGAAGAACTCGGCGACCTCTTGCGCCTGGCTTGTCTTCTCAGCCGGCTCGAAGGTCCAGGCGGCGCCCGCGATCAGGTCGAGGAAATACCGAACGGCCGTGCCGATGATCGCGACGTTGACAAAGTTCTGACTGAAAACGCGATAGCGCTCGCGCCCATTGAGGCGCCCGTCGACCTCGGTCGGGAGAATATAACCGTTGGTGACGGCGTAGCCAGGGACGCCCATCCGCTGCATTGGCTTGGCTGTAACGCGGCCAGAGGGCGGCATCGGGTCGATAACTTCACCGCTCAGAACCTTCGCGACCTCGTCGGCGACCGCGCCGAGCTGCATTTCTGTGTCCGACATGGCTTCACCGCCGCGATTGTGGCGTCGCCCCCGACCGCCTGCTTTGCCCCTTTGGAAATGGAAGGAAAGCGCGATTCCGTCTCGACTGTCGAATCGGCGGGCTAGGGCTCCGGACATTCACTGCACATGCCTCGCCCCGCTCTGAAAATAGGCGCTGCATTTTCCTATTGACGAATAGGCCCAATGGGCCTATATTCAAATCATCAAGAGGGCAGTGAAGCCCGCCAGAAAATGGAGATGCAGATGACCTACATTATCACCAAGCACAATCGTCAGGGCTTCCTCGTTGGCTATGTTACGAACGCTTCGGGGGAGAAAGCAAAGTTTACGTCTTACCGCACTGCGATGATTGCCGCCAAGGCGCTGAACGCTAGCGACGATCTTTGCTATAGCGTCGACTTGGCGATAGCTTGATGTCACCCGCAGAATTCAAGGAGGCCCGGCGCAAGCTGGGCCTCTCAGCTTCGCAGCTCGGCGCAATCTTGAACACCGACCCGCGAACCATCAGAAAGTGGGAAGACGAAAGTGGCACCCGCCCCCCAAACCCTATAGCGTGCCGCGTCATAGAATGGATGCTCGCCGGCTACAGGCCGCCTGAGTGGCCAGAGTCCAAATAACGCCCGTCACAGAGGGATAGCCCTCGGCGCGCCGACGACATGGCCACCCTTGAAGCGCTGGAATAGTTCCGAGAATGCCCATACATAGGCGTCGGCATGGTCGGGCGATCCCGTGCCCTCATAGCCGCCGGCAGTGATGTTGCAAAGCTGGCCTTCGAGCTTCGCGAATTGCTTCGGCTCGCCGCAATGATGAATGCGGTTTTCATCGCATAGCGCGGCGATCGGCTCGGCGCGGACATGCTTCCCCTTGCTCGCCCAAACCTCGATTATGCGCGGCGTCATCTGCGGCCGCAGCGCCTTGATATTCGCCTTGACGAGGTCGCCGCCATTGTTGCGCTCGACGACGATCGCGTCGGCGTCGAGCTTATCATAAAGGGCGAGCGCCCGATTTCCCCACTGGTGCGGCGTGCCCTTGATCGACCAATCGGCGATCAGATAGCCTTGCGCGTTCGGGCGCTCCGGACCGAGGCCGGCGGCAACGATGCCGTGTTCATCCGCGCCAGGCTCCGAACTCGTCGCGGGATCGATCGCGACAACGATCCGGGTGAGGTCTTCCGGAACATCGTCGACACGGTTCCGTAGGATGTTGGCGCGGTTGAATATGGCGCCGGTCGCCTGCGGTTCATAGTCACCAAGCCATGTATGCCCGTAGCGATCCGGATCGTTGATTTCGTCATATGCCCGATCCGCCTCAAGCTCATCCGGAAACCATGGATTATCCATGTAGTTGAGCATCTTAATAATGGCGCCGGGCGGCGTGTTCTTCCCGCGAAAGAAGGCGTCTATCGGATCGGTATCGTTGCGCGGATTCCAGCTCGCCCATATTTCCGAGCCCGGCTTGCGGATCGTCGGGCGAAGCAAGGCCCATGACTTGGCCGAGAGCGTTTGCGCCTCCTCGATCCATGCAACATCATAGCCCTCATAGGACTTCACGCTTTCGGCGGTATGGTCCTTCATGCCGACATAGGTCACGACGCCGCCGCCGGGCAACCGCGTTTCGCCGGTGAGGCTCTCGAAGCCGTCGCGGCCGTCGAGCGTGTACCCGCTTTCCCTGATCTTGTCCTCGATCAGCTTCTTGGCGGATTCCTTAAGGGATTTCTGGACTTCACGGATTGCCAGAATGCGGCATCCGCCAGCGTCGGCGAGGCTCTCGGCGTAGCCGACGCCCATCGATGCGAAGGAATGCGACTTGCCGGAACCGCGCCCGCCGAAGCCGGCCTTATAGCGTGCCGGCGGGAGGAATTCGCGGAACGCCCTCGGGACGCTAATCCGTAGCGTCGACATCGATGATTGTTTTCGGCTTTGGATCGTGGAACTCGAAAACAATGCGCTTCGCGCGCCCGCCCTGGTTGACCGTCTCGGGCTTATCTGCCTCGCCCGGATCGTCGAGCGGCGCGACGGCCTTGTCGTCGAGGATGCCCATGCGCTTGGCGACGGCGAGGATTATCGACGTGTTGCCCTTCATGACCTCGGTCACGATTTTCGACCGGACGGAGGCGCGGACAATTAACAAGCCGTCGTGCCACAGATCGTTGGCAATCGGGTTGCCGGCGAGGAAGCGATTGAAGGTCGGCAGGCTCACCCGCAGCATTGCGGCGGCCTCGGGCCGCGTATGGCCGCCGCAAGCTATATTCCAGACCTTGAGTAGCGTTTCCCGGTCCGGCGCCAGGAAACCGCGTCGGCCGCCGAGGATGGCGTCCTCGGCGTCTCGATCAGCGGCCGCCCTCGGTCCTTTCGGCGGCTCACGGTCGCCGCCCTTGCCCCCACCGGCGGCCGCTCGCACATCCTCATCGGTCGGCGTCGGCTCGCCGTCGAAATAGCTCTCTCCGCTCGGCAGGATGATTTCAGCCGAGAAATAGGATGGCGGCGGCAGCATGAGCGGCGCGCGGGCGAGCGGCGTCGGCGGCTCGGTCGGCGCCGGATTGGGCTTGCGGCCGCGCTTGGCGGCTGGCTTCGCCGGTTTCTTTGGCCTTGCCGGCGGCTTCGCCCTGGCGGCGGCCCTGCCGACCTTCGGCTTATTGGTCGAGCCAGCCGGCCGACCGCGCCGTTTAGGCTCGCCCCCGCTCGCCTCTGTCATGTGATTGCCCCGGCTGATGAAAGGCGCAACGGCCTTGCTTTATAAAGCGTCCGATTCGACGCGGCGCGGCAAGATACCGATTAACGGTTGCACGGGAAACGAATCCGTTTCACGTTTTTGCCCTCGACTGAAAGGGAAAGCCGATGAAGCAAGATCATGACTTCGTTTTGATGCCCGACTATCAAGCCGATATGGCCGAAGTGACGAACCAAGCGGCGGGCGTTATCACCCATCTACAAGGCCAAATCCGAGAGAGAGACAGAATGCTCGCGCTTCTCATCCTTGCCGCAGGCGGCGAAATCTCCATTCCCCATAGCCTCATGGGTCGGGCGCAACCTGGCGCACCGCTTGAGGTTGAAACCTCTTACAATCTGGAAAAAGACGGCCTCATTCTAAGGGCCAAGTTCGGCTAATGCCGCGACCTTGTGCGAATTGCAGTGAGCAGCCGCGCCGACCGCCGTCCCCTTACTGCAGAGACTGCCGCGAGCTGTGCACGAAATGCTTTATGCGACCAAGGATGGCGGGGCAAAGGCGGTGCCGACTCTGCCATAGTCGCAACATGAAGCGATGGCGCCGAGGGAAGTTCTATGAAAATCGCCATATCGAAGGCCTATGACCTCTCGAAGGTCCAGCCGGGCGACGTCCTATTCATTCGTTGGGGGATGGCGATAAAGCTCGGGAGGCGCGGCTGCATTCTCCTCATGCGTCAAATGCAGCTCGCGCTTGAGCGTCACAACATCCGATGCGAGATCCGCCAGGACGACGAGCGCGCGGGGATGGAAGTCAAAATCTTATAGGCTACATCCAAACGCCCATAATGACCGGGTCGTCGGCAGGATAGCGCGGCATCCAATAGAGGCCGGTATGCGCCATCTCCTCTTGCGCTTCGAGGAAGCTATCGAATAGGCACGCCATCGGCGAATGTTGGATCGCGCCGCGCGCAACCCAACACGGCCGCACGACGATATGGTCGGGAAAGTCGGAAGGCCGCTCATAGACCGTGAACATAGTGAGAACGTTACCCGTCATCGGCGGCGCCTTGGTTCTGGATTGAAGGTCGGCAGCTCGGGCGGCCCTTGCTGTCCTCGCCGCAGTTTGCCCAGCCCATTAGCGCGGCACCCGTTGATACAACAAGGTTGCTTCGCCAGGGCGCCCGAACGTAGGACGTCGCTCGACTTGGCTTCCTCGCGGGATCCATTCCCCTACCGATCCGGCGATCTCGGCCGCTTCCTTCTCATCCCATTTCACAAGCGTGCCGGTTTGCGGATCGTGCATAGCCAGATCGCCATGAAACAGCTCATCGCCAGCAACGAGATAAGGCACAGATCGAACGGCGCCCGTCTCTCTTAGGCCCCTGGCGATTCCGATTATTCGGCGCGCTATGCCCTCGCAATCCGCGCATGCATGCGACGGCGCCGGACACATGTCATCCGGGCCGAGGACATGAACGCACCATTGGACGAGGTCGGCGTTTGCCTCGATCTTGTCGCGGCTCATCGCCGTCGATGTATCCATGATTTCGATGTTCGGCGAGATGAGGCGCCATCCATCGGCGCGAATGCGCTTCCACTCCTCAGCACAGCGCGAGCAGCCGCCGCATGCGCTGCCGAGCACATATGATCCCTTGCAGATCATAGCTTTTCCCCCCTGCTCGACCGCCGGTCGGCCTCGATCGCCGAACGCACCATGTCTTTGACTAGGTCGCGGAATTGATCGCGGATAACCTCACTCGGGAATATGACGCCCTTCGATTCAGCGATCTTGATGAGTTGCGTCGCGCGCTCGTCCGGATGCAAGGCGCGCGCCTCCACTTCCTTGTAAGTCACTGGCGCCCCGTTTTCTTGATGTACTCAATATCGTCGCCGGTCAGCTCGCCCGAACCATCAAGCGGATTCGGATAGTTGCGCTTGCGCTGGCTCGTCCAGCCGCATTCACCACAGAAATCCGGGTCGGTAATGTCGCGCGAGCAGGACGGGCAAACGGGATCTTTCGGCGGGATGACGCTATCGTCCTCGACCAAATCCCACGCGACACAAACCGGCCCGTTCTCATAGCTCCGAAGCGGCTCGCCGCCCTCACCCCGAAAAATGATCGTGCTGCCGTTCCGGAGTTCCATGAACAGCTCGCGGTGCCACCCCCCATCTCGGGCCTGCGGCGTCGAGAGGATTTCTACAGTATGGCGCGGCGGCTTCCATCGCCGCCGGGAATTGTAGAACCACAGAGATACAGGCCGCTGCCACCAAACGAGGCGCGTTGTGCGCCCGGTCCAATTCGCCGCCTGCGCGACCTCCTCATTGTGCGGCAGATAGCGCCTGAACCAATCGACCGCGCCGATGTCCAGCGACCAATAGTCGACGTCGGGAATTCTCCGCAATGGCCAGCCGTGAACCGTAAGGCAGATCTCACGCTCGAATATCAATTCGCCCTGGCAAGGATTTTCCCTTCGGCCCCATGCGAGGCGCACCGTCAACGGCCACTGGCCCGCATGATCACGGCCCGCATACCAATCCCAATTGGCGCACCATTTTTCCAGCGCTTTGGCGAGCGCATTTATTCGCATTTGGATCATTTAATTTCCCTTTCATTTCAGTGACTTACTATTTTAAATATTCCGTTTCCCCAATTAATTTAATCGATTCAGACTCTGCGTGGTTGACGGAGGCGAGGTTTTCCCCTGCCGCCTCCGTCGATTCGGTCCTTCGGTCGGCCTATCCGAACGTGAATTCCATCGAATTCAGAAGCGTTATCGTAGGCGCACTTCAGGATTGCTTTTCAGGCGAAGGAACCCGCGCTTGATGAGACCTCGCGCGCTTCCATCGCGGCCACATCGGCCGCAGTAATTCGCGTGCAACGGAGTCCCTTGAGGAAGTCGCGAAAGCTCACCTGATAGCCGCAATTGCGGATCGCCTTAAAAGCCTTGTACTTTGCTCGCCCTGGCGTCTCGGCGCTGAAAAATTCGGCGTTGAAATGGCCAGTCGCAATGGCGTATTTGTTCATCCGGTTGCCTCATCATCGGCAACAAATCGGTGATCAATCACCATTCCGACTTGCTTAATTGGCGGGAGAAGGCGCAAGGCCCTATCAAAGGCCTCCAGGCGCCCCTTATCGTGAGTTTGCGGCGAAACGGCCCGCACAAGCGCTCTCACTGGCGTTCCATTTTCATCGGCACCGATCCAGACGCGGAGATCTTGCCCATCGATCCGCATGGTTTCCTCGGTAGGCTCAAGCGTGAGTTTCATAGCCCTTCCCCCCTTCAAGATACGCCCGTCGCTCGAAGTCCCCAGATGAGCGACGGGCCGCAGGCACTAGAGATATACGGTGGATCCCGGCAAAGTCGCCAGCGAGACGGCTGAATCCGCGCTCCGTCTCGCTGGCCTTCCCTCACCCGAAAGGGTGAGGGGTTCCTTAGTCCGGCGCCTTTCGGCTCTCGCGCGCTTCCATGCGCTCGGCGACCAAGCGGGCGTCGCGGACTTTCTCTTGCCTCGACGGCGTGCTCTCGGAATACATCTCGACCTTGTTCGCCCAATCGCGGACGAGGTCGGCGGCAAACATGTCCTTATCAACCAACAAAAACACCTCATCGTCATCACCGGCCTTGCCGAGGCATCCCTCGCCCCGTGCGGCCTGCTCAAGCAATTCGCGTTTTGTAACCATGTCGTTCCTTTTCCTGTTATGGTTGAAAGGCGCCGCGCTCGGCGTTTTCCCATAGACGAGCGCGGCTCTTTCCCGGTCTTTCACCCGGGCGGGCCAGAACCTTGCCTTTACCGGCATCCCTCCTCAGCGCTCAGCGTATAGATGTGGCGGCGGCCCCGCCGCTTATCGTCCGCCCTGTCCGGTTCGGGATTCGCTTTCCTATTTGAACCTGTTCGCGTTATCGAACACCGCGTCGCTCGCGGCGTAAACGTCTTCTTTCTGCCCCGGGCGGCCGAGCACCCAAGGTGGCCGATGGCAATTCGGGCAGACGCAAGGGGCGTCCGCCTTTGCTGGCGCCGGTGCCTCTTTCGCGGCTGGCTTGCGGCGGCCGAATTCCCAGCCCATAAAGCCCCATCTCATCCCGCCGCGCTGCCGGCGCTCGGCAACTTCCTCGCGGGCGTCGAGCGCTTCGAGATTGCGGTCGGCCTCTTCCCTACTGATCGGTTGCTCGTCCATCCTCATCCCTTTCTTCGAAGTTTAGGCACGCCTCGGACTCGGCGAGTTGATAGGCGGGCATAGCGCGACCCGTGAACGGGTCGATATAGCCCGAGGCCATGGCGCCAGCGCTCACCCGTTCATCTTCTGACAAGGCGACGAGCGCCTCGAAGCACGCAACCTCTTCTGGCCGCCCGTCCGCATAAACAGCGACGCGGCACGCTTCGAGGTTTTCGTCATCATAGTTTTCATCCTCAACCACGACGTGAAGCGGGCCGAACGGGTCGGCCATGGCTATCAGCACATGAGCGCGTCGGGTTGCTTCCGTGCAAATGCGCGGCGCCCCGTCTGCCATGTAGCAATTGAAACACATCACCGCACACCCCAATTGTGCCCGCTCACGACGAGCAGGCCGAACAGGCCAAAGCCGAACATCAGCAAGCCCATGTCGCGCGAGATCGCCAGCCGCTTCTCGGCCTGGATACAGTCGATCGAGCGGCGATCGCACCAGAGATCCATTTCCGGATTCTCTCGCCGCCGGGCGATGCCCAGTTGAGACAGGACGGCGATCAGCCCGCCGAACACCGTCACCAAAGCCACAATGGCGACCATCTCGCCGCCAGGCGCTACGCTCATAGAACTACCCCTCCGAGTAGGATTTCCCATAGGACGGCGAAGGCAACCGCCGTCACAATCATCACGCCAGCCACAACAAGGAAGGCGACCAGCACGTCGAGATTGGTCGGGCGCCATGGCTTCCTTTTCACAGCAACGCCCCCAGCCCGCTAACATGGCAGGTCGCGACCACGAGGCCGATACCGGCCGAGACGGCCAGCATGGCAAGCACGCGATCGGATAAGTTCACCGCCTCGGGAACACTCATCGGCGCCGGATCGAGCGGAATAATGATCGGCGTCCAGTGAGTATGATACTCGGGCCAATCGCAATCGAGCGGCGAGCCAACATAAGGCGGCTCATCGAGCGGGAACCGCCACCATATCACCGGCCCAATATCCTCGCGCCACTCGGCTAGAGGACGAGGCCGAACGGCGTCAAAGCTAATCAGCCGCTCATAGCACACCCGCAGAATTTCGCGTTCGCGGCCGTTCGGCCAGAACGGAACCGATTGCAGCCCCTCTGCGACTCGGCCACTATGCGGCGGCCGCGTTTCCATCGCTTCCGGCGCTTCCGGTCGCCCCTCGCCTTGCGGTTCCATCCTCAATTTTCCCTTTCGTCTCTTTCTGTCCCGGACACCAGCCCGGACAGTGTCCGGGACTGGTGAAGGTGGGGAAGTTGTGGGGGTTTAGTGGCCCCACCACGTAGGCCTGTCCACTATGGCAAAGCCCAGTGTGTCCCCTCGTTATCCTTGCCATGGCGGCTTATTTTAAGCCGTTTGGCGGCCCTGCGAATCGTCCTCACATGATGCCCGGCGGCCTGCCCGGCGGCGTAAACTTCGCTGGTCGCCCTCGGGCCGCCGCTCAAATAATCCATAAGCCAGAGGTCGCACGGCGACCGTCCCGGGCTCGCCATGCTACCCGAGTCAAACACGGGCACGTCATCGCCATCTGGCGCGGGCAGGGCGCGCGGGGGATGGGAGAGCAGCTTCGCCGGTCCTGGCGCAACGTCGGGCGCCTCGCCCGCGTCCAGCTCGCCGAGGAAGGCAATGCGGCTCGTCTTGATCGCGTCCGCGCCATCGCCAACGAACGCCGTCTCGATCCGATACAGCGAGCCGAGCCCCTCAATCCCGTTGTTCGTTTTCAGGTTGATGACCTTACGGCGCTTCAATCTCACGTTGGGTTGAGCCTCGTCGGTCATGTCGACCGAGGCGAGCCAGACCATGCGGGCGAGTTCGGTGTAAGCGCCCGACCCGGCGATCGCGCCGGCATCCTCGCGCTTGTCATCCTTTTTCGGATGCATAATGCAAAGTGCAGCGAGGCCTCGCCGAACCGCCCAATCATTGATTGGCTCAAGGCGGCGCCGGATTTCGATATTGGTCGCGCCGTTGTCATGGATGAGGCGCCGGATCGGCGATAGGACGACGAGGCGAAGATCGTCGACGCCCTTCGATACCGCTTCAAGCTGCTCGCCGGTGAGCATGTCGTCGCCCTGGCGGACGATCACGACGCGGTGAAGATTGGCGCCGGCGGCGATGAGGCGCGGGACGGTCACTTGCTCGACCGAGTCCTCGGCCTCGATCACCAGCGCCGAGCCCTTCGGTGCGGCCGTCCCGTCCGGCCACATCCGACCTTGGGTGATGATCGCGGCGAAGTTGAGCGCGAGCGTGGTTTTCCCGGCGGAACCGGCGCCCGCCAGGAATGTGAGCCCGACCGGAAGGCGGTCCTGCCATAGCCAGTTGAGCCGCTCGGCCTTGATGTCCGACGCCTTGCGCGCGGCAAGCGTCGGCGCCGCAGGCCCGCTACTGCCCCGCATGAGCTGTTCAATCGAATATTTCAGATTGGGATCGTGGCGGACGGCGCGCACGGCCGCGCCGAAGCCCTTCCGGAAGGTGCCCGGGATCGGGAGTAACCATGCGGCGCGGCCGTCGACCGGCTTGAATGCGGCGACGAGGCGGTCGAGCGCGGCGCGTGCCGTCCCTATCGGCACGACGGAATTGAGCGCATAGACAACCGCGATCCGGTCGCCAGCGTGGATAATCGCGCTCGGCAGGCCGATGGTTTTCCAGATCGCCTCGGCCTGTTCGCGCTGCCCCGTGATGCTGACGACGAGCGCCGACGTTGCGACGATGTCCTCGTCGGAGAACAGTCGGCCTTGCATGTGTTCGGGCAGCTCGCCGACGAGGACGCGAGCCCCAATACCTTTGAGCTGGGCACCGGCGAGGGTTGCCCGGGCGGCGTCGTGCTCGGCCGGCGAGTCGGCGAAGGTCGAAACCTTCTCGCCACCTCGCCGCCCCTCGCTTACCAGCGTCCACGGACGGCGAGGCCGGAAGCGCTGCAGGAACATGATTGCTTGATTGCCCCCGTCTCTCATCAGCGGTCCCGATAGCGATCTGCTGTCATGCCCAGATAGACCAGCAAGAGGAGGACGACGCAAAAGCCGCAACCGACCGCGAGCGCGAAAGCGAACTCGCGGAACTGGACGACATGCGACATAACAAGGAAAGCCATGACCGAACACGAGGCGATGAAAGCCAGAAAGGCATAGCCGCCATTGCCGCTATCCGCGCGAGGGATGCGCGGCGGCGCCATCGGCGCGGGACGCGGCTCGGCCATGCGTCGCGAGCGCAATTCCAAGATAGCCAATTCGTGAGTACGCGCGCTCTCGCGGTCGCGAAGCTTCTTTGCGTCGCGATCATTGGCCAGCCGCTCTCGTTCGACGAGCATACGCGCAACTTCGAGCGCATCGCCACTCGCCGGCGGGTCATCCCGGCGCGGCGCCAGCGCCCGGCCTTCCTCATGCCAATATCCATCGTTGTGCCGAACGGCTGGCGGTCCCGATCTCGTTAGTCTGGTGATCTCTTTTCCCATAGTCTTCCCTTTCAAACGGAGGCAGGCAGTTTCGGCAGTTGCAGCGGCCCGGGCAGCGCAACGCCGTGATAGGTCGCATATCCGCCGGATATGGACGGGCGAGCGCCCAAGGCCCGGGCGTGATCGGCAAGCGCCTTCCCGAACGTCTCGCGGCTCGGGACAAAGTAAGGGCCATTGAAAGAGGCCCATCGCTTATAGTGCTCGTAGGCAGCGGGCGAGCGCACCGTCCCCGAGTGCTCCGTCTTGAGCTGCTCGGCCCATAGCGAAAAGCCAGCCTCGAAGCTGTCGAGGGCGGGCAGCATGCGGGCTGGCGCCGCCTCAACCGGCATCGGCACCGGCGGGCGCTCATAGGCCTCTCGCATCGCCTTGATAGCCGTCAGGATGCCGACCGGGCCGAACGTCGCGGCGAACTCAATCGCAATGGCGAACAGGAAGCCGACGAGGCCCGAGACAATTTTCGATGTAGCGGCCTGCTCGGCGACGAATAGACCGAAGGTCTTGCCGCCGAGGAATGCCGACGTCGCGATCACCGAGACGATAAGGAACGGCGCGAGCAGCAACGCGGCGCCGAACCATGCGGCGACCTCGATCCCCCGGTCGTTCGTCGTCTTCAAAGCCATGGCAAGCGCTGGCTTGAGGCAGGCAACGGAAAGGGCACCGATCATCCAAGCGCCTTGCAAGCCATAATCGGCGCCGATCTGCACCGCGAGCGACATAAGGCCGATGAGCGAGAGCAGCCACGCCGCCCCGACGCCTGTCCCGCCAACGCGCAACAGAAGCTTGATGCCGAGTTCCGCCGCCAGGGCCTGCGAGGAGGTCGGTGCGTCCTCATTGAACGTAACGACCTCCTCGCGCGGCGTCCCCCGGTGAAATACGGCAACCCGGCGATGATCACTCATTCGTCATCCCAATCGCGATAATGGGAGGGAATCGGGCCGCCCCGGTCATAATGACCGCCGCCGTAATACGGATCGCGGCGAGCATCACGACGCGAGGCGCGCGTATTTGCGATGTAAGCGCGCGTAAGCACATAGGCGACGACAGTAACGGCGAGCGCGACGAAGCCCCAAAACGGCGGGTCATTCTGCAGGTTGTTCCCCAGGCCAGAGGGCGAGAAATCCCAACGGATCGACTCCTCTGTGCGCTGGCCGCGATAGCTGCCCGGATAGTCATCCCAGCATTTGCGCTGTCCGAGTTCGTCAAATGCGCATGGCATGGCGCGTGAACCTCGTCTTTGTGAATCGTTAGCTTTTTATAGAGGAAAACTTGCCCCCGTGTCATGGGGAAATTTTCCTCTTAGAATTCAGAAGGCACGGCCATGGGTTAGCCCGCGATGGTCTGCCCCTCAACGCGCGGGTTGCGGCGCGCGTGAAGTTTCAGCCGGTCGATATCAAATCCGGCCTCGTCAAACATGACCTTGAACATCTTCTCGGCGAGGACGCGGAAGCCCTGGCGATCCTCGCCGCCGTTCCTCTTGAGCGCCATGGTGCGAGGGATGCGCAATTCGAGCACTCCATCGGCGCGGCGACGGAGGAAGGAATAGCCGCCGGCCTCGCGGGACGCGGCAAGCAGGCCGCCATAGAATGCGGAGGCCTCGGCTTCGGTGAGATCGAGGCCGGCGGGCGCCGCGGCATGGCACTCGCAATGCATCACCGTATCATGGCAGGCGAGCCACGCGCGAAGGTGCTCGGCATTGGCTGGCTCGAATTCATGGCTATAGGGCCAATAGACCATTGCCCAGCCGATGCACGCGAAGAAATGCCGGTGAGCGTCGGCCGAGCGGTCGTCGACTGGCGGCGCGGTTCTATCCAGCATCGGCCGCCCCTTTTGCCAACCGCGCCGCGCGCAAGTTCCAATCCATACGGCCCGGCGGCTGGGCAAGAATTGCTTTGCGATCGTCCACCAAGGAAAGCTTGAGCTTAAGCTTGTTACTCCGTTCCATCCCCACCCCCATAGATCGCGTCGGCAATTCGCTGCGGAAGCTCGTCGACGAGCTTCCCATAAGCCCCGGGAAGCGGCGCCGGCCCGGGCGACAACATCTCAATAGGTCCGCCATCGACTTGGGCAAGGATGCCCGGCGCATGCTGCTCAAGCCATTCGCGCGTCGGCGTGCTTTTCGCGATGAACTCCGGGTCGAGTTGCGGCGGCTTCGGATAAGGCATCCGGTCAACGAATTCGCGATCGTCGAGCCACGCGATCACATTGCGCCCGATGATTTTGTCGTCCTCATCCGAGGCAGGGACGATGCAAAGACGGCGTTCGCCGTTCACCTCGCCGGCCTCGACCATAATCGTTGCGTGCTCGACCTCGGCGCGGCCGAGATTGGCAGGCCATGCGAGCTTGACGCGAAGCGGGTTGCGAGATCCGCCCCACCACGCGGCAAGCTGTGTGCAATAGAGATTGAGGAAAGTTTGCGGTAGCCGTTCGGCAAAAGGTTCTGTGTTCATGGTCGCCCTTCTGAATGGAGAACGGGCGACCTAAGCCGCCCGCCAGTCTGATCGCCCAGCTACTCCGCAGGAACGACGGCGGCCTCGCCGGTCGTCGCCGGGAAGTCCTTCACCTTAAGCGGCGGCCAAGTCCCCGCCGCCCAATGCAACACGCCCCGCGCGATCCTATAGCCCGGGAATTCGTTGACGATGATCCAGTCGCCGCCGAGCATGCCGGGCGGAATTGGGTTGTTGCCCTCATAGGCAGCGAAGCGGTGCACGACGCCGTGATCGTCAACGGCGAGCTGATCTTGCACGCATGGGCGCGGGCCCTCGTCAACATGCGGCAACGCCGGGAGATTGTTGTCCAGATGAGCGCGCGTGTAGAAAGCGCGGATGCGCTCGACGGTCGTCGTGTGGTGCTCACCGAACTCGGCGTCGAGCCAGTCGACTTGCTCGGGCGTCATGTTCCATACGAAGCCGGAAGAGTCGGCCATATGCGTCGGCTCGCCAGGAACGCGCGGAACCATGCGCGGCGCCTTGGTGCGCACATAGGTTTCCCCGTCGTCGGCAACAAACGAGGCCACCTTGGGAAGCGCGACCGCTTCCGGATCGGCCGCCTTGCTGGCCGTGGCTTCGATCCAACCCGCAATATAAACAGCGTCCGACATAGCTAAGTCATAGTCGGCGCCGGTGTACGTCATAGCGCTTTCAGGCTTGCCCAGCCCGCGTCGCGCAATGAGCGCCAGGCGCAAGCCCTCGATAAGCCGCGTCTCGGCGGCTGATAGTTTCGTCATGCTGTTTCCCTTTCCGTAGCGCCCTTCGGCGCCCTTGCCAGCGTTAATGCGTCATTCACGGCGCCAGGATCGCGACCGAGAAGAAAGACGATCATCTCAACCGAGTCCGTTACCGGAACCGCGTCGTTCTCCATTCGCGAAAGCCTCTCGGGCGTCAGCCCGACAATCGCGGCGAGATCCTTTTGCATTAGCCGCAAATCCGCGCGGGCTTGCTTGAGTTGCTTTCCGTTCATCACATAACCTCACTTCTAACGCGGTTGACGTTAGGTCAATTCGCGCCGAAAGAAAAGCATCTTTTTTTGAAACCATCGCTTGACGAAACGACAAGTCGCGGGCATATTCCCTTTATCAGAACACGGGAAGGGCAAGGCAATGGAAAAAGGTTTCTACGAAATTGACATCGCAGGCATCGAATCTTTCGACATTTTCGTGAAGACGGGCCTAACGAACGGATGGCACGTCGGAATTATCGCCAAAAGGAAAGACGGGACTTGGCGGCATTATTACAATTCGAATGCTACCAAAGGTAGCCAGCGCAAATTCACTACTTTCGACGAGGCGCTCGAAAATCTTCACAACCGCCGCATGAAACGAAAAGCAAAACGAGCGGGCGCCTAGGCGCCCCTCATAACCCTCCCGAAAGGAGTCTCGCATGTCCGTCCTTCTCTCCGCCGCCGCAGCGGCTCGCATTGAAGCCGCAGGCAACGACCTTGGCGACATTTGCGCCATGCTCTCGGCCGACCGCCGCGCACGCGGCCAAGGCCTGCCGGGCGACATTCGCCCCGGCCAGTTGCTGCCCTTCAAGGGCGAGGCGCTCACCGCCGCCCGTAGGGCGCTTGCGAACGACAAGGCGATCCGGTCGCTTTGCATTCTGGTGCGCCGCGCAGATACCGGCGCCGTGGAACTTCTCCGCGTCGGCAAAAAAGGCGTCTGGAAACGCATCACTTGCGTTTGGAGCGCCGAAGGCCTGCCCGTCTAGGGCAGGGAAGCAAGGCACCGATAAGGTAACAACAAAAAAAGATGACTTAAGCGCATATTTTTTTGATTTCGCACTTGACGAAACGACAAGTAAGGCGCATATTATAAACATCAGACGGGCAGCCGGCCCAGGATGAGCCAGACTAGACCGAGGGTGAGAACCTCGGACCCGAAAAGGGGAAGCCCCCCGGAACGAAGCGGCAAGGGGCAAGACAAGAAGGCAATAGAGCCAATGGACATCCGGCGCCCCGAAAGGTTCCCAGAGGAACCAAAGTGCGAAGCTATGGCGCGCACGATGGCAACCCGGAACCGAGCAATAGTTCTCCCAATCAATGAAATGCGGGCCGGCAAGTTGCTGGCTTGCATAGGCGCGGGATGGCCGCCGCGCCCTGATGATTTGGCCATGGGAAAACGACAATGCTCAAGAAACTCATTGCTGTCTTGCTTGCGATTAGTCTGGCCACCGCCCCGGCGGCAGCCAAGCCTAAGAGCTTCGATGACATGACACCCAAAGAAACTGAAATGTTCTGCAAGAAAGCGGTTCTAGTCGCCGACGACGTCATCGTCGGTGCCGCGATCGCCTTCGTAGTTACATGGCTGGTTGCAAGGGTCGGCCTGGAATTCCTCGAAAACTGGGCAAGAGGCAAACAGATTGAAGAGCTTAAGGCGCAAGCGAAAAAACGCTGCACCATCTAAGTCAACTGCGGCGGGTCGCAAGGCCCGCCGCTCCCGTCGCGGGCAACTCAGCCCGCCTGATGATGGCCGAAACGAAGGCCGAAACGGAACCAAGGGAAAACGACATGAACATCCTCAAGAACATCGCATCGCTTACCAACATCCCGCAAATCCTCAAGATCGGCGAAGTCGTGAAGCTCGTCAAAGACGAGATAAAGCGGAAGCGCCCGAGCAGCAAGTAAGCGCCTCGACAACCCTCAAGAGGAAAAACGACATGAACATCTTTCGCAAAGCATGGCGCGCATTCAACCATTCCGACGCCCTTGAGGCCATCGAGGCCGCCAAGGAAAGCAATCGAAAGTCGATGGCTGAATACTCAAGAGGTCTGAAAGAGATCATTGAGCGCACCAATGAACGCAACGCGAAGATTATGGAAGAGGAAAGGGCCCGCATCAAACGGGACTCGAAATAGCCGAAACCTAGCCGGGCCTCATCGCCTGGCGACGGTCGCCGGGAGTGCCGCCCCGGCTTTGAAGATGGCAGGCAAAAGGGAAAACGACAAATGCTTACGCTGAAACAGACATTGCAGCACACGATTTTTTCGAGCCGCAAAAAGGCCGACGAGATCGCCGCGACCCTTAAGGAAATCCCTCACCGCATCGAGGAAGATCCGAAGGGCTCGGGCCGCTGCTTGATCGCCCTTCTTGACGAGGAAACGGGCGAGTTCTGCTGCTACCTCTAGCCGAAACCGCCCTCGGGCGGTCGGCGGGATATGGCCGCCCCGCCCTGATGATGGCAGGCCAAAGGGAAAACGAACATGTCTAACGCTTCTGAATTCGGAACGACCCGCGCAGCACAACGCAAGGAAGTTGCTAAGCGTACTTACAAATTCGCCAGCGAAATTAATGAGCTGATCGCGAAACGCCTCGGCGTTTCGGTGAACGGCCTCAAGAAAGTCAGCGACGCTGATTTCCTCGCCGCCGCGATGTGGGTTGCCGAAGAATACAGCATGATTCACTAGAGCCGAAACCTAGCCGGGCCTCATCGCCCGGCGACGGTCGCCGGGGAATTGCCGCCCTGGCCTGAAGATGGCAGGCAAATGGGAAAACGAGAATGTCAGACCTTCGAATTGTTCAAGTCCGCGACCGGGAAACGGGCCGTTGGACGAACGAAAAGACCGTCGACGCCAGCGAGGCGCGCGACCGCGTGAAGTACCTCAAGAGCCAAGGCTATGCAGCTCGCTCGGTCGCAAAGGCGATCGTCGACTATGCCAAGAGCCTTCCGGAGATCAAATAACATGCTCAAGAAAAAGCCCCTGACCTCAAGCGAACTCCGCGAGCTGCGTTGCTATGACACCGCACAGCACAACGCCGCGACCGTCTGGAATAACCATGGCTATGCCATGTTTCAACCGGGCGAGCTTACCCGCTTGAAGCGGCGCCAGAACGAAGCCCGCGCCAAACGCGACCAGCAAACGATCTCGGATGCCGGACTTGACGACGCATAGAGAGTGAAACCTAGCCCGCTTCGGCGGGCGACGGTCGCCGGCCATGGCCCTGCCGGCTTTGAAGATCAGGCCAATTGAAAAGGGAAAGCGAACATGTCGGAAGAATTCACCGTGGTTACTGTGACGGTCGTCAACAGCGAAGGCCAAAGCGAATGCGGAAGCCGGGTTGTTGGCGGCGGCCAAGGTCACACCGACTTTGAGGAAGCCCTCGCAGAAGCCCGCGACGAAGCTACCGAGCGCGCAAACGACAATCTCGACAATGGATATCCGACCCGGATGTTCACCAGCGTCACCAAGATGCCGGCGCCGAAGCACAGCGGCCCGACCATTACGGCGACGCTCGGCGACGAACCGCAATCCACCGTCTCGGCGACGATTTCCTAAGAGAGTGAAACCTAGCCCGGGCGCACTGCCCGGGCGACGGTCGTCGGGAATGGCCCTCCCGGCTTTGAAGATCAGGCCAGGACTGAAAGGGAAAACGAGATGTTTGGAATATTCGGCCCCAACTTCGGACCGGAATTTAAAATGCTGGACAGCAAGCAAAAGGCGGCTGTTCGGAAAGCCTTCGCCGCCTGCGATGCGAGCGGCGCCAACTCGACGATAGATGGCGATGACGGCGGCGAGGCTTACGCCTATCGCAACGGCAACAGGCAAATCGCTTGGGGCTACAACTCCGGCACCACCGGCCAGAACATCGCACGCGGCCTAGTCACTCCGAAGTGACGCCTCTTACTGCCGCCAGCCTCACCCGCTGGCGGCAGGGACGGGCGCCAATGCTCGACACAAAAGGGAAAGACGATGACCTCAATCACTCGCGACTGGTACGCATTCCGCGCATACAACAGCCAAGCCGTCTATGGCTTCGGCACCGCCGCAAACGCTGATCGATACGCGGACACACTCACCGGTAGCCGCGAAATTAACGTTTACCATCCTACGCTGCTCACCGACGCCGAAGTCGACGAGCTGAAACTCAATACCAACCCCGAAGCCGTCGACCTCGATAACCTCGAATTCGACGTATGACGTCTCTTTCTGGCGGCTCATCGTAGCCGCCAGCGACGGGCGCCAATGCTCGAAACTGAAAGGGAAACCATGTCCACATCTAAAAAAGTCGAAACGACAATCATCGCCGGACTTGGCGCCATGGCTGGCGCCGCAGTTGCTGGCCCGGTCGGCGCCGCCGTTGGCGTGGTAACGAACGTGACTATAAGTGAGGGCGTCGACTATGTCGCCGACAAGGTAAAGGCCAAGCTCAAGAAAAAATGACGCCTCTTCCTGGCGGCCGCCGCAATCGGCCGCCAGTGACGGGCGCCGATTGCCCGGACTGAAAGGGAAACTTCGTAAATGAGTTGGACAGATGAACGGGTCGAGCGTCTCAAGACGCTTTGGGCCGATGGCCTATCCGCGAGTCAAATCGCGGTGAGGCTTGGCGACGTGACGCGAAACGCGGTGATCGGCAAAGTTCACCGCCTCGGCCTCGCTGGCAGGGCGCAACCGAAGATCCGCAACATACGGCGCCAGCGCGCGCCGCTCAGCATCAATCGAGTGCAGACTCTGCCAGTGAAGCCGACGCGAAGCCCGCTAGCTCCGTCCTTTGTGAGACTCACGCCAGTATCGAAACCAGCGGCCGCACCACTGGCTAAGCCACGGCCGCCAATTGCCACAGCGGCGGCCGTGGCGTCCTTGATGATGACCTTGCGCGAACTTGGTCAATACAACTGCCGCTTTCCAGTCGGCGACCCGCAAAGCGCCGATTTCGGCTTTTGCGGGCACTACACCAAGGGCACATACTGCATTTATCACGATGCCATCACGCACAAGTCGTGACGCTTCTTTCTGCCCTCGACCGAGGCCGAGGGCAGGGACGAGCGCCAGCTCACAAATCAGGATCGGCGGCGGTTTTCCCGAACCGAACTGCCCGCCGCTGCCGGCGCCGTCCGATCCTGCGTTTTCCCGGCAGCGGCACCTTGAAAGGGATAAGGCTATGATTGAACACGCCCTCGACTATTTCCTCTATCAGGACGACGACGCGATCTCGGTCGCGGTCGAGCAAGTCCTCGGCCTCGGCGAAGGCGACGCGGTCGTCAAGGTCGACCGAGGTCATACGGTGCGCACCGGCGAGCTAACCGGCGGCGACCTTTGGCTCGTCGCTCCTGCGGAGGTCGGCGGCTATCGCAAGCTTACCGAAACCGAAATGCTCTCCGTCGCCTACCATATGGGCGCCCATGAGTGGAGCGGGCCGACCGATCTCGACCGGGCCGACCATGCGGCGATCTGGCGATGAGGCTGAGAATCCCCCTCGTCGCCGGGTATGAGTGGCGCGGCACTCCATACGCCACAGTCGGCGGCTTGCAGGCCGCCATGGTGCGCGAGTACGGCGCCGGCGCGCTCACCTTTGACGACACACACGCATTTTTCAGGCTCAAGGCCAGCGGCAGGACTTGCGTATTTCAGATACAGCGGGCGAATGCCAATAGACCGAACAGCGTTATATCAAACGATCACGTCTAACAAAGCAAAGGCCGCGAATTACTGCGGCCTTTGCTTGCTTTGCTTAACGAAATACTATAGCTAACGATTCATTGGGCCATTTATGCCACAAACAGAAACGGCCCCACCTGCCGAAGGGTGAGGCCGCTGTCTCTGCCACTGAACCGAAAGGGATGGTTTCATGACTACGAAGCAATATAGCGGTGGGCCGACCGTAGGGCAATGGGCGGCTTTCCTGTTTTGTGTAGCCTGCGGCGCTTCGTCCGTGACGATCACCGCAATTTTCAACGTCGGCTTTGGCCTCGCCTTTGGCCCGGAAATCGCCGTCGTCTTCCTGTTCGTCGCGCTCATGGTCGCCGGGTGCCCGCTGCTCGCCAACACGGCAAGCGGATGGACTCTCGGCCTGCGCGGCGTCTGGATTCTCGCCCTCCTGCTCTCGCTGCTCGCGGGCTCGTCTCATGTCTTCGAGCTGCAGGCAAACGCATGGTCGGCCGTCCAGGCCGGCAAGACCAAGGCCGGAAACCACGCCGAGGACGAAAAGCGCATCCGCGCCGCCCTCGATCGCATCACCGAAACCTCGGCCGTTGACGTCCTCACCAGCCAGGAACAAGCCGCCCGCGACACGCTGAAAGCGGAGGAGGCGAAAGCCGCCGCCGACAAGCTGATCTGCAGTCAGCGCAAAAAGTGCCGCGAAGCCGCCGAGATTGCCCGCCCGCTGGCGGAACGCCTCGGCCAAGCCAAAGCCCGCGACGCCTACAAGGCCGAGCTGGTAGCCCTGCAGGCGGCAGGGAAGGGCGCCGAGCCCGTGAAGACGCTCGGCATGGGCGAGAGCATCGCGACATTTACCGGCGCCGATGCGGGCCTCGTCAACGCCTTCGTTGGCGCGGTCGTCCTCTCGCTCGTCCTCGCCCTGCTCGAAATGTCGTCCGGCTATTTCTTCGGCCTTGCTGGCAAGCTCGGCCGCGAGATGAGCATCGCCCGCAAGGCGGCGCGGAAGGCGGCGACGCTCACCAAGGCCGAACGGGTCGCCGAGGCGGAAGCCGCTGGCGAGCTGGTTGTCGCTCCCAAGACGGATAAGGACGAGGCCCTCCTCAAGATCCAGTTGATGATCTATCACGCCCCTGGCGAGCGTCTGGTGATGAGCCAGAACAAGATTGCCGAAACGCTTGGCATCAGGCCGACGACGCTCCGGACTTGGGCTGCGCAATGGAAGCGCGACGGGCTGATCTGGATTGAAGGCAAGGGCCGCAAGGCCGCGATTTGCACCGTCCGCAAGGCGGTCGCATAACGAGAACCAAGGCGGCCCGGACGACCGAGGCCGCCTTTTTTGTATGTGAATGGTTAACGAAAGGGAAACAGCATGCCGAGATACAGCGTTTACGCCGAGGTCGGCTTTCCGATCTATGCCGGCGAGGTCGAGGCGGACAGCGCCGAGGAGGCGCTCGAAAAAGCGGAAGACATGCGCCGCTCCGGAATGCAGCTTAAGCCTGTTGCGGACGAGGTCCGCGTCTTCGTTGAGTCATCCGACCAGAAGGAACGAGCCGAATGATTGCCCTCGTCCACTCATCACGCGCCGATTGGCCGAACCGTCCGGACCGGACGAACGAAGATGACGGCGCTCGTCCGGAGGAATGGAGTCTGCCGCCGGCAGAACGCGCGAAGGTCGAAAAATACCTTGCCCAGCAACGCTTGAATCGCCCCACCTGGATCGGGCAATTTCTTGGACGATGGACGAGGCGGACGAAAACACCGCCTCAAGCCCTCTGAAACAGCCAGGGCGGACGAGTGGACGGCGCTCCCGTGCCGCTCACCGTCCGCCCCGACTTCCCCCATGTCCCCTACGGACTTCAAACCGGGATAACGATCACCCCGATAGCAAAACAGAAGATCACCGCGCCAATGAATAACGCCACCCATGAGGCGGCGTTTATAGTCCAAGCTTTGTGCGCAAGACGTTGATTATAAGCCCGCCCGCCCCAAGCGCGAACGCGAAGATAAACCGCATATGATGCTCGCCGAGCTTCTCTAAGCCCTTCTGTAGCTGGTCGTAACCACTCTGCAGATGATCGAGCTTCGCTCGCATGGTCGTCAACATCCGCTCGCGGTCGAATTCCCTCCGATCCCCAAGCCTCGCCGATTCCTCGATCCTGTCCAGGCGCCTCGACGTCTCTTCCTGCCCGAACTCCAGGCCCATCAAGCGCCGCTCGTTCTCGATACTGTCGCCGGGCAAAACCATCGGCGGCCGTTCGGTTGTCGCTAGGTTGCTCATGCGCCCGCCCCTCTAAGAGCTTCCCGAAAACATCGGCCCCGAATGCCTCGTCGGACAGTGTCGACATAAATTCCCCCTTGAATTCAGGCTTACGATTCCGGCTTCCCCGTCAATCCCCTATCTGGCGCCGCTGGAAAGCGTGCCGCACTTCTCGGCCGCGCCGAATGCGCCGCCCGCTGTCGCCCTCGGCCAGCTCACGCCCCGCCTTCCTTGCGGCCAGAGTCTCGCGCATATGGTACGCGAAATCGCGGTAAGCATCCTCAAGGCCGGCGGCAATGCCGCGCATGATGCCAATGCCGGCGCCGATGGCGATGTCGCGGTTGTCCGAGTTCGCGATCAATTCCCCCCACTTGATGAAATCAATCTCGACCCGATCCCCGCTCATGCGGGCCAGAATCTCGCTGTATTGCATCATTTTTCGGCCGAAGGCGGTCGACTGTATCCAGCGGTAAGCCTCGACCTCAAAGAGGATGTAATCTTCCATGCTCATCCGCTCGACAAAGTCGGCGAAACGGCCCCGCGCCTCGCCGTCGAGCGCCGCAACAGCCATGTTGCCTTTGCTCAATTCGCTGGCCTCAATCCAGCGGATGAGCAAGCGCTTTTCCTCGTCCGGCAAGGCCTCGTCCGCATAGGCGAGCGGCGTTTCGACGCGGTCCGGCGCGCCATTGCGCCCGCGAATGATCACGCGATCGCCCGGGCCGTCGTCCACAATCTTTGCGCTCATCCTAAAGCCCTTTCCCGCCTTGCGTATTCAGCCAGACTTAGCACGATTCGAAATCACGCCATCACTCGGCCGCCGCCACGGAATAGCCCGCTAGGATCTCGACAGGCACCGCGCAACCGGGTGTGCCAGGCGCCGGCCCCCAATCCGCTGCCCAGCTCTTGCGCCCGTGCTTATCCCAAACCGCGACGCGGCTCGCCCACGTCCTCGGCAGCACCTTCGCCAGCATCGCGGGCGTCGGGCCGCTCATCGGCAGCACGGTTGCGGATTCCGACTTCCAATTCGCGAATTTCCCCTCGATCAGCTTGGCGAAAAACTCCTCGTCGGCGAACTTGTCGACATCCACGCGCCATTTCCGTTCATTCTGGCCGAGGAGGAAGGGCGTCGCCCGGACGAGCGCCAGGCCCTGCCCCCATGCATCGGCGCCGAACAGGTCGAGGATGCGCCGAATAGCTGCCCGGCGCTTCACCGTGAGCGCGGAAGGCGGCGGAAGGCCCGCCTCTGTGGCCATTACGCGGAAGGCCACATAAGCCGCCTCCTCGGCCGAGCGGCCCTCGGCGATGGCCGCGGCCTTCTCGTCGGCGGTCATATCATCGCCGAGCCCCAAATCGCCCTGGCGGCGCCCCTTGCGGTCCCCACCTTTAGGTTGTGATTTTTCTTCCGTTCCCTTCCCTTGCAAATCTTGATCGGCTAGGCCGTCCGACTCCTTCGTTCTTTCTACTGAATCATTCTTTTCTACTGAATCATTCTTTTCTATAGCTTCCGGGTTTTCCGGATACGGGTTTCCCGGATACGGGTTTTCAGGAAGCGGGGATTTTGGTTTTCTACCCCTTTGTTTTTGCTCAACAATAGCCGGAATAATTCCCCGCTTGTCTTGCCCATCTCGCCAGCGCTTCGCGGCCTTCACAATGTCGGGATATTGGACGGCGAACAGCTCCGGACAGTCGGTGAAATTGTAGACGATCGGCCCCCACCGATTGCCCCCGAGAGCGACTTGCGCGCGGATGCAATAGCCGTGCTTTTCGAGTTCGGCGATGATCCGATATGCCTTGTCTCGGCCGATCCCGTGCGCCTCTCTCAGCCACTTGAAATTAAAATTCCAGTCGGCCTTACGCGAGACGATGGACGCCAGCAATCCGCGCGCCTCGATCGTCAGGCGGCTGTCTTGCAACATGCCGTTTTCGATCATCGTGAACGGGCGCTGCAGGGACGCATTACGAAAGATCGTTTGATCGGTGATGGTCATGAGCGGCCCCCGGCGAAATCAAAGTCGCGCGTCTCAAGATTGGAAAATTTGGTTGTGACGTCGGAAAACTGCATTCGCGTCGTGCCAACGGAGCCGTGCCGATGCTTGCCGCGAATGATCTCCGCGAGCCCGTTGGCGTCGGTCATGGCCGCTTCCCATTTCTGCCGCTTCTCGCTGCCGTCCTCAGGTGGCTCGGCGCGCTTGAGGTAATACTCGTCGCGATAGACAAACAGGACGATGTCCGCGTCTTGCTCGATCGAGCCGGACTCGCGAAGGTCGGAAAGCTGCGGGCGCTTGTCCTCCCGGGTCTCCAGCGCTCGGGAGAGCTGCGAGAGCGCCAGAACCGGAACATGAAGATCTTTGCCCATGGCCTTAAGGCCGGTCGTGATCTTCGTCACCTCGGCGACGCGGTTGTTTTCGCGGTCGCCGGACGTCATGAGCTGCAGATAATCGACGATGACGAGCGCCGTCCCGCGCAAGCGCTTGCGGCGCCTGGCGCGCGCCATGAGCTGCGGGATCGAGATCGCGCCCGTTGTGTCAATGTGGAACGGCAGTTGCGCCCGGTCGGCAAAGGCCCGTTGAACGCGGCGGAACTCGTCTTCTTTCAGATTCCCAGGTCGCAGTCTGTCGCCGTGGATTCCCGTCTCAACCGAGACTTGACGGGTGACGAGCTGCTCGGCGGACATCTCAAGGGAGAAGAACAGCACCTCGCCGCCCAGATTTGGCCGCTGGCGGCCGTCGCCGAAGTCGAGTGTCTCGGCCCCTGCCGCTATCGCTTTGGCCACGTTGAAGCCAATTTGAGCCGCCAGGGCGCTTTTTCCCATTGAAGGGCGCCCGGCGAGAATAATCAGGTCAGAAGGGACGAGGCCGCCGAGATGTTTGTCGAGGTCGGCGAAGCCTGTCGAGATGCCGGCGAGATGCTTTCCGCTTTGGTAGGCGTTGGCGATCATCTCCTCGGCCGCCGCGGTCGCCTGCGGCATAGTGAATTCACGGACGTTCGCACCATCGTTGGTGAGGGCAAATAGCGCCGCCTCGCCCTGCTCAATGACCTGCATCGGCTTCATGTCGGGGGGAAGCGCATAGGACAGGTTGACCAGCTCCTCGCCGATAAGGATGGTTTCGCGACGGCGCCGAAGATCGACAATGGTTTTCGCGTAGTCGCGGGCGTTGATAACCGATGTGGCCGACGCCATGAGGCGCGCGAGGTAAACCGGCACGGGCATGCCTGGCGAATTCTTGCCGTTGCCGCCGAGCGGCTCCTCATGCCCAAAAAACGGCGCCAGCGTGAGTGGATCGGCGCGGCTTCCATCGCGAATGAGCGATGCCATGGCTACGAAAATACGGCCATGAAGCGGCTCGAAAAAATCGCCGGTTTCGATGACGTCGACTACGCGCTCATAGGCGTCGTTTTGCAAGAGGATGGCGCCGAGCAAGGCCTGTTCGGCCTCGATGTTGTGCGGCGCTTGCCTGAATTCAATTTCCGCTGGCGGGATAACCGCCGCAGGCGATCGCATCATTACGCGAGTTCCCCTTGATGCGGCGCCGCAATCCCGCTATATCAAGGGATGCGAACGCCTTGGTTTGGTGCCTTGGTGCCGTGCTGCAATAGTTTCGAGGCCTTGGGAGGTTGACCGCTCCCAAGGCCTCAATCTTATGCGGTTCCCGCCGGCTCCCCGTCCAAATCTCCCCGACGACGAATAACGCCACCAAGGCGACGTCCTGCCGTGAGTTGTTTCTTATCCTCGACCGGGTCGGCCTCATCGGCTAGCCGCTTCGCCCATGACGGCTTAATCGTCACGCCGAAATAATACCGCGACCCGATCTTTTTGAACTCGCCGCCCATGCGGACGAGCAGCGTTTTCATGTGCTCGCCGAACTCCATTTTTGATATGGACACGCCCGCATGATGCTCCCCAAGCCAAAGCTGGAAACAGTCTTGCATTTGTTGCGCGCCTTCCTTGGCGCTGGAATCGCGCGGGCGGACGTTGAGGCAATCGTCAACGAAGCCCTGCACAAGCTGCCGCACTTGGCGTCCGCGAGCGTCGAGCGAGGGCTCATCGTCCTCGAAGAACGGCGGCGGCAAGACTTGCTGCTCGGCTTGGATGTCGGCCAACAAGGCCGCCTCGGCCTCGCGGCTGCTCTCCATTTCGAACAGGGCGACCATGTCCTCGGCCGAGACGCCGTCGCCCTCATCGTCGTCGACCTCGATCTCGCCGAAGTCCTCGGCGTCAACGGCCGCATGATAGGGCAGGGCGGCCGAGCCATTGAGCCGCGCCGCCGGGCGCTCCGCCGCCTCTTCCGCCGCTAGAATCGGTTTCGGCGCCCCTTCCGCCGATTTTTTTTGGCCCATAGCGGCCGCCATCGCGGCCATTGCTGCCGAGTCGATGAAGATATAAGGCCCGATGGTTCGCAGCATGAAGAGGAAGAGGACAATCCCGAGCGCGATCCCCATACGGGCCGCGTCCTCCGTCGTGCCGAAAAGCCGCGCCACAAGAGAGGCGCGGGCGTCCGCGACCTTCGCATCGGCAAGGCCGTGCAATTGGTTGTTGATGACTATCACACGGGCGCGAGCGACGGCGGTCGCGTTGGCGATACCCAGCTCGCCCGTCAATTCGGCTGCGGAGGGCGGCTTATCGTAGTCGGCCATATAGCCAGCCGCCCGGGCCTCATGCGCCTTGCAGCGGTCGCCGCAGCCCTTGCGCTCGATAGTTTCAGCCTGTGCAGCCGCCCTGGCATCCGCCGCGAGCGCTTTCAGCGCGGCTTTCGCGTCTATCTCGGCCTGGATAGCCTCGGGTAGGCGGACTTGTCCGGTCCGCTCAATGCGCGCCATGAGGTCGCGGCGCTCGGCGTCGAGGGTTGCCCGTTCGCTCGATCGCGTTTCGCCGGTCGAGGCCTTGCCTTCGAGCAGGCCGGCAACGAAGCCGATTTCGTAAAGAATGGTCGTCGCCGACGAGATCGTAAGTACGCATGCGCACATCAGCGCGGCCGACACTCGACCGGCACGCCAAAGCGTGTCGCAGCGGTGAAGGCCGGCTGCCTCGACGAGGACAGCCGCCACGCCTATGGACGAATACAAAACGCCTTGAATCCAAGTCTCGGCAACTTGCTGGCCGTAAAGGTAGCCGATGGCCAGCGAGACAACGATCGCGATGGCGACCGCCACAAGCCCCAATAGATTAGCCCGCCTATGCAACATGAAATGGCCTCACGCTTCACCGCTCACCCCCGCGAGTCCCGGCGAAGCCCGCCAGCTTCGCCGATTCGCCGGATAAGCCAAAATCAGCCCTGCGGGCCGCTTTGAAGAGTCTCCCGCACGCCGCCAGCAACGAACGTCGGCGCATAAACCTCTGTCTTTGCCCGCGCCACCGCCTCGGCGTGCTTCTCGACCGCCACGGCGATCCGCAATAGGGCATAGGCAACCAGTGCCATGCCGCGCTCTTCGTAACTGCCGCCATTCCTCGCCGCGTCGGCGATCACATCGTCAATCTGATCTTGCACCGTTTGGTGTATCGTCACGAAAGTTGCTCCTCAATGTCTGCAAAAAGATCAACTTGGCGCGGGTCGGGAACCTCGCAAAGCCAAGCTATCGGGCGGAACCATCCGTCTTTCTCCCAAGTCCGCCAGCCGGTCCCCTGGCGCTCTATGACACGAATTCGCAAGTTGGCGTCGCGCGCCAGAAGCGGGCCGCGAGGGGCGCCGCTCATCGATTTCCATTTCATGCCTCTTTCCCTTTCCACTCTTTCGAGCCGTGACGGAGCCCATCGTCATAGACGATGCTCGGCGCCCCGCTGTGCGACCAATCCCATATGAACCATGCGTGGTTCTCGCTCGGCCCGTGCTTCTTCCCGGTCTTTGGATCGGGCACCGGCGGGAACCATAGAAGGCGCTGCAGTAACACGACCTTTTTCGCCCATGCCGGGCAGTCGCGAAAAAACGGTGAGCGCGAGCGGCCGCTATCGAAATCCATCTTGAGCAGCATCGCGACGCGGCCGCGTCGGTGCTTGGTCAACCGTAGGGCGACCTTGATGAATTCCTCGGCCGCCCGCCCCTGGATCCCATAGGGCGGATTGGTCGCAATGTCGCGGTAGCCGTCGACGTGCTCGGAAATCGCAAGGTCGAGGAAGTCGACGGCGGGCGCCTCGTCAAAGCAGGCCTGCGGCGTCCTATCGGACGCCATCGTCAGGCGACCTGCAGCGCGCATCGTCGTTACCATATCGCCCGCACCGCAGGCCGGTTCCCAGATGATCCGGCGCTCGGCGAGCCCGAGAAGTCCCGGACCGTCCGGAAAATGGTCGAGAAGCACGCGCGTTGCCCACGGCGGCGTCGGATACCACTCCGCGTTCTGGCGCTCGCGGCCGCTAAAGCGTTGAGCCATTACGCGCTCGCCAATTCGCCAGCGCCATAGGACAGCGCGCCCGCGTCCGGCCAGATTTGCCGAATCCATTCCGGCGTGCGGCCCGCCTCGATCCTATGCAACTTGCAAGGCTCCTCGCCGGTCAGGCGAGCAATGCAATCGTCGAGGCGGTCCTCATCCGGAAAGCCGGACATGTTGCCGATGTTGCTCAAGGTGACGGAGATCTGCCGGCGCTTCGCCGCGCCGATTCCGCCACGGAAAAAGATCACAAACCACGCCACGGCCTCGCCGCCGTAGCCGGTCGACATCCGCGCCCGAAATAAAAAGCTGTGCCTCATGAGGGCACTAAGGCCCGGGCACTCCCGATAGCTGACTTTCATTGCGTTTCCCTTTCTAGGCGGCCACTTGCCCGAAAAGATCGGTCGGCGGCAGCGTGACCGGAATGAAGCGCCGGGCCTCATCCGGTCGATAGTTCGCAGCGACGAGCGCCGCGGCGAGCGGCGGACAAACGGCATTGCCGCACATTCGGATTTGTGCCGATTTGGTGAGCGGCGCCCCGTTGTGCTCGACCTCGATTTGATATGAGTCGGGAAAGCCTTGCGCGCGAAATAGCTCGCGCGGAGTCAGCATCCGCATGCCAATGTCAACGAGCTGGTAAGGTTCGCCGCGGACGACGACGAGGCCGAGGCGGTCGCGCGTCGGCACCGTATGCGCCGGATCTCGGCAATCCTGAAACTGGCCGCCGTCCCCATAGTACTTGATGAGGAATGCGCGAACCTCGGCCGCATGCGTGCCGCCGCCCGTGACAGTCCTCAACGGCTCATCAGCACCGGCGCCGCGGCGATCGCTGCCCCTCATATTCAGTAAGCCGGCCGAAACAACCATCTGTTGCGTTCCGCGCTGCATGATGGTCGAGAGCGACTTGCGTGCGTCGTGCCCGACCGCGCCGAGATTGTGTTGCGCCAGGAAAGACGCCACCACAAGCGCTTGCTCGCCGCGGTTCGCCGTCGTGAGCGTCCGAACTGGCTCGCGGATCGAATAGGTCCGCAAGTCGCCCTGATGCGTCACGGGGACGATGAACGGCTCGCCCGCGTCCAGAACATAGCGCTGCACGCCCTTGGCGATCCTGGCGAGCGTGGCGTCGACGAGCGGCCGCTTGACGCCGACCGCCCGGCCTTCCTCGCGAGAGAGAAAGATCGAATGGCACGGCAACGACCAATCTATGATGTCCGCCGCGGTCTGGTATGGCTTGAGCTTGCCGGCGATGACCTTCGGATTGTCTGGCGCCCCATGCGTCGCCTTCGGCCAGACGATCGGCCGCGCATCGCAACGCGCGATCATAAACAGCCGCTTGCGGATGGTCGGCGCTCCATAGTCGCAGGCCCGCAGCTCGCGCCATTCGACCTTGTATCCGAGGCGGCGAAGCTCGTTCACAAAGCGTTTGAAGGTCGCGCCGCGCCGATCTGGGCAAGGCATCCACCGCCCGGGCGCGATCTCGATCAGCGGCCCCCAATCCTGGAACTCTTCCACGTTTTCAAGGATGAGCACCCGCGGGCGAGCTGCTCGCGCCCATAGAATCCCGATCCAAGCCAGATCGCGAATGTTGCGCTTGACCGGGCGACCGCCCTTGGCCTTCGAGAAGTGCTTGCAATCCGGGCTCAGCCACAGCAGCCCGGCCGGGCGATTGCGGGCGACCTCGCCGGGCTGGACGCGCCAAATGTTGTTGTGAAGGTGCTCGGTTTCCGGATGGTTCGCCGCATGAAGGGCGAGCGCCTCCGCGTCGTGATTGATGGCGTAGTCTGGCGACATGCCGAGCGCCATCTCGATCCCGGTCGAGGCGCCGCCGCCGCCGGCAAAGCTGTCAACGATCAGCTCTCTCATTCGTCGGCCTTACGCGCCGGCCGAGCCTGCGGCGAACTGGCAGTGATGCCGTAGCGGCTCGCGCAAGTCTCAAAGCCGGTGATGAAAGCGCGGACTCTCGTTTCCGTGTTGGTGACGACGTCCTTTCCCTCGCGAAGCCGGAAAACGAGTTTCTTGTCGCCGATGGCCCAAACGCCGAGCTGCGATGTGGAAATCTGCCATTTGGCGATAAAGGCCTCGCACTCGGCGAGCAGCGCATCGGCGCCCCCGCCAGGCGCGGTTAACGGCGGCGTGGCTTCGCTTATTGCTGGATTCACTCTGTCCCCCTTTTCCTGATTCCTAAAGGTTGCAACGCAACTGGATAGCGGGAAATTGCCGCCGTGGCAAGTTTAGGCCGTCCCGTATTTTCCACTGTGCAAAAAAAGAAAGCCCTTGCGTTCGGGGCAAATTTGCCCCTATCAATAGGCATCCGCCGCCCGCTCCGTCATCCCATCCCGAGAGCGAGGCGCGCGGCCAGCCGACCCGGGAGAATGCCGGCACCCCAGCGCGTCAGATCTCCCGACGCCGCCGGACCCGGGTCGGCGATTTGTTTGAAAGGGAAACGATGAAGCGCCAGCCGATTGCCAGGCCTCAACCGAGGAGAGACGTCCGCATCAACCGCGCCATGATGCGCGCCCGCGACGCGCTGTTCGCGCTCGCAAGGATCATGCCCCATCACAACGGCCCTAACGCCGATTTCACTCGCTTCATGGTGAACACCAAGGCCGAACTCATCCGGGCTGGCTATCTCCTCCCGGGTGACGGGAAGGGCGGCCTTGCGCCCGTGACGCTGCCAACGGCGGCCGATCTGGCGGCGCGGATGCCGTCGAGCGCCGATGCGCTCATGAGTGATGCCGTCACCATTTCGCGAGTTGTCTGCCAGCATTGCAAGGCTAGCACGCCCGCGAGCAGCGCGGCGCATCCCTGCCCCATCTGCGGCAAAACAAGGATTGTGACCATTGCTTGACGCCCTTCGCCGGATGATCAATTCCGCCATGAGCGAGCCCGGCGAGAACCGCGAAAAGCTCGCCGATGGCGGCGAAGTGACCGCCCGCAAGACGATGAGAGGCGGCCGCATGGGGATCGAGACGCAACATTTTGACGCCCAAGGAAAGCTTGAGGCGAAATGGCGGGCACTCGGCCCCCGGGAGGTCAAATGACACGCTCGCCCTGGTCGACGCCGCCGCGAGACATCACCCGCAACGGCAAGCCGTGCGGCTATCGCCGCGACCTCGTCGGCGATGACCTCAATTACGAAATGACGTTGCTCGTCAATAAATTGGAGCGCGGCGACGTGCTTTGCGTGCCGCTGGCAATCCTCGGCACCGGCGAGCTTGTGGTCGGCCCGTTTGAGGTCAACGTCCTATTTACCCTCGCCCCTGGCGAGATCCGTTTCACTCGCGTCGCCTAAGCCTGAATCTGAAAGGGAAAAACAATGAACGCACCCACAGCGCCTACCGAGTTTAGCCTCGGCCTCACCCTCGAAGCTCTCGACCTTCGCAAAGGGTCGACGGGCGCCTCTGCGACCCGGCTCATCGTCAATAGCGATGATGACGACGTCTATAAGCTTTGGATGATCGAGCGCGGCGAGATCGACCCGCCGGACTTGAGCGACAATGTGCACGCGCAAGCCGGTCATCACATGGAAAATTTCGTTCGCGATTGGTTTGAGCGCCGGACCGGCCTCGTCATCGGCGCCGTACAAGAGCACGTCACGGCGGCGCCCTATCCGGGCTTTCACGCCACGCTCGACGGCCTGATCGCCGAGCTTCACCCGTCGCAATATGCGAACCGCCCCGACCTTGCGTTTACATGGGGATGCCCTCAGCCGCCCGAGGCTGTCCAGGCGGTCGTCGAAATAAAGTATCTCGTCGAGGCTGGCCGCTTCGATCTTGATGCGGTAGTCGCCAAGTATCAGCCGCAGTTACACCAAGCGATGGCGCTCACCGGCGCGAGTTATGCCGTCCTCATCGTCATGACCTCAACGCACAAGCTTTTCGCTCATGTCGTGCGCTTCGATCCGTTCTATTGGGCCGAATGCATGACGCGCGTCCAGGCCTTCCGCGACGCCGTCCGCGACGGAACCCCGCCGCTCAAGTTCGGCAAGCTCTCGGCCGCCGCGAGCGGCGTCCAGCCCGTGCAAATGAAGACGCTCGACATGACCAAGGGTCGCCACGCGAATATGTGGCGTGCCTTCGCCGTGCCGCTGCTCGAAAACTGGCCGACCGACGACGACAAGGAACGAGCCCGCCAGCTTGATAAGGCGAAAGAGCAGCTTAAAAAGCTGCTGGATAAGGACGTCGGCGAGGCCTTCGGCGCCGGCATCCGAGCCAAACGCAATAAGGCCGGATCGATCTCGTTTGAGGTCGACGAAGCGGCGCTTGAAGCCGTTCGCAACGAAGCCGCAGCGCGGGCCGAGGCGGGCATCGAATGAGCGAAACACCAGCTCGCGACTCTATCGCGCTACTCGCCGCGCGAATTGGCGAGGCGCAAGCCAGGATTCGGAAACTCCAGCGCGACGATATTCGCGTCGCGCCCATCTTTGAAGCCTCGGAGGTCGGCATTCACATTCGCGGACTGTGGATCGACAGCGACCGCAAGAAGCGCGAATGCAGTGCGGCGGCGACGTGGAGCGAAATTGCCACAGCGGAAATCAATCCGCTGGTGCTGTGGGTCAATCACATATTCGCCGAGGCCAAACGCTCATAAGTTGCGTAAAAATACGAAACGCCTGCCGAATCTGAAAGGGAAACAGATGTCAGAATTGATGCCGACCGGGATCGCAAAAGCGATCGCCAAAATCATGAAGGAAATCACGCCCGCCAAGCGCACCGGCGAGGCGACGGAGAACGGTGAGACTTACACCTACGCCAGCGCCGACGATGTGTTCGCCGCACTCGGTAAGGCCATGGGCGGCGCCGGCCTACTTTTCGAGTTCCTCGACGCCAGCGGCGCCGAGCCGGTCATCACCATAGGTGACAAGATCGGCTTTCACCTTCGGCTCGTCCCGTGCTGGACTCTCGTCTCAAAGGTCGCGATTGACGATGAGGAAGAGGACGAGGCTGGAAAGGTCGTCGTTACCAAGGCCGAGGCCGAGGCGACCGAACGATTTATCAACAACGCGGGCGTCGTGCACGCCGTCGCACTGATCGAGGGCAACAACTCCGTTACCGCGACGCGGACGACGGCCGAAAAGGCCTATCTCCGGAATTACTTCAAGCTCTCCAGCGAGGCGGCGCCTGGACAGGCGACCGGCGACGGCGAAGAAAATCGCGCCCCTTCCGCCGCTGGAATCGGTCGTGCGCCGGGCCGCGATCCCGCGCCGAAAGTCGGTCGTCAGCCTCGCGCCATAGCGCACCCCTACGCGCTATCTCCGGAAGAGTCTGGCGTGGAATGCGCTCGCATCGTCGGTCTGATCGAGGCCGCGCAGATGCCCGACACGGTGCAAAACATCTTCCGCGAGAACATGGTCAAATACGGCAAGCTGCAGGCGGCCGACCAAGCAAAGGTTAAGCGGGCGATGGAAGAACGCGCCGAAGCGTTGGGCATTCCCGCATGAATTATCTCGCACCAGCACCAGCGCACGCCACCGGGTCAAGGCTCGGTGAGATGAGCCGCGCCCGCGCAATCGAGATCAATTCGGCCATGGTGACGCTGTTCATGGCAAGCGAATTCGCCAAGGAACACACACAAGGGATTGGCTCGGCGGCCGAGCTGCTCGCCGACCTCGACCTCGTCGACCTCGTCGAGGCTGATCGGATCGTCAGAGGCATGCGCGGCGAGATACAACCGGACGGCTCGCGCACAGCTTACATGACCATGTCCGACCGAGGGATCGCGGCCATTTATACCCTGCTCAATTATAAGGTTGAGCCTGAAGACGAATCCATCATGCACCTGCCCGTCAATCAATTCTGGCTCGGCGACGGGCGGGCATTTCTCATCCTGGCCTTTCGCTCAAATGAGCAGATCGAGGAGGCGACGCGCGACGTCGGGGACAAGGACGAATGACCGCGCTTTTCGCCCCTATCGAGCGCACAAAGGGCACGCGCAAGGATCCCACCTTGCGCGAGATGCTCGCGGCCGCCGTGCTCCAAATTCTCGAATTGCAAGGCGACGGCATTCCCTTCGCACATGCCCAGCAAATGAGCGCCGATCAAATCCTCTCGCTGTTTCAGTGCGATCACGCGAAGCACGTCGAGGCCGGCGGCGACAATCATCCGACCAATCTCACGATGCGCCTACGCAAGGCGCATCGTGACAAGACGTCCAAAATCGACGTGCCGATGATCCGCAAGGGCGACCGGCTCGCCGAGAAGGAAGACCAGCACCGCGCCAAAGTCCGCGCAATCCTGGCGCCGGCCGAGCGCCCGGAAAAGTCACAGCGTAGTACGAAAGGGAAACGAGCATGGCCAAAACGAACGCTCAAGAGCGGAAGCCGATTTTCGTCTCGTCCAATGAGGCCGAAATCATCAACAGATTCGCCCAAGGCCGGCGGGCAAAGGAAGTAGCCGAGGAGATCGGTATCTCTCGCCGCATCGTCGAGGGAAAGATCAGAGACGTTCGGCGCCGCGTCGGCGCGGTCAACATGGCCCAGTTAATGCATATTGTCGGCGCCAACGGAATCGCAGTGAATCAGGCCCTCGAAAAGGCGTGAGGTCATGGCGAAAATGCAGCTACCGGGCGTCGACGAAGAATTACCGCGCTATATCGCGCAAGAGCTGTGGCGATATCTAAGCCCGCACCTCACGGCGTTTTACAAGCGCCCGCCCATCCCATGGGATGACCTTCCTGTCGCGCTGCAGGCAAAGCTGGTAACGGCCGCCCGCGGCGCGGCCGAGATCGCCGTGAGCGCGGTCATCACCGACCAAATGTCGATCGTCCGGAGCTATGACGCCCTTATGGGCGCCGCATATGAGCGGGTTGTCATCCGCTACAGCATGGAAGAATTGAAGTTCAACCCAGCCGAAAACGAGATAATCGAGGGATAGCAAAACCATGACTTTGATCATTCCAAACACGCCGCCCGATCCGATGGAAGTCTATTTGGTGAGCGTGCTGCGAAACCAGTTTCCCGCCCTTTCGGCTGACGCCGCCGCGTCGAAGGCCCTGGCGATCGCAAAGACGATCATCGCCGGCATGAAAAAGCACGGCTGGCATGTCATCCGATCCGAGGATCTCCTACCCGTCGCCCTTGAGAACGAGTTCACAGACGATTCACTCGCTGGCGCCGGCATAACCGAGGACATGGCCGCCGCGCTCATGGCGCAAAAACTCGCCGCGCTACTTCCGGAAATGGCGTTGAAATACAACATGGTTTCTTTCGCCAAGGAAACGAAACCGCTCACCGATCCGCCAATGCATGTGTGCAAGGTGACGGCGATCATGTTCGCGCCAGGATCGGGCGCGCAGCGGGCCGCGCAAGCCGCCGCGGATCGCCAGCCCGCCCTTATGGCGACCAAAGTCGGCGCCGCGTGAGGCTCAAGCTTGAGACGTGCCCACTGTGCGGCCATCCGCTCGCGCTGCAGTCACAGGAAGGCGAACACGAGTTCAAGCGGCGCGAGCGCTTGAACATCTCCATAAACCGCTATGTCGGCGGCACGGGAACGACCGGCGCCGAGCGGTTTAAGTTCAACGATGAGATTTGCCTCGACTGTGTTCCGCTTGTCGAGGCGCTGATCGAGCCGTTGATCCAATTCTTTCATGAAAGGGAAGCCGGACGATGAACGGAACGCACCACAAGCACCATAGCCGTTTGGGCGGCGCCTTCGCGGTATTCGTGATGGCGCTCTCTGCGGGCCTGATGATCGGCCTCATTGCGCTTTGCGTCTTGCAGATCAGCAAGGATCACAACCGCGAATTCGCCAAGGCTCAGAACATCGAACGGGCGAAGCTTCGCGATGCCCAGATCGCGGGACAACGCCCATGAGGCTCGAATACATCCTCGCCGGCAGCGCTCTGCAGGCCGAGACATACGCCGAGAAACACGGCTGGATATGCCAGCCGGGCAACCGGCGGCAGTTTCACCGCCCGGACGGCGAGAACCTCGTCCCGGTCCGCTACATCGCCAACGCTGGCGATTTCGACATGGTGCCGCCCGATGCCACCTTGCATATCGGGCCGTTCGCTGGCGGCATGCCAGCCTATTGGGCAACGATGATCAATCGGCGCAAGGTGTTCAACGGCGCCGCCTGCCTCGCCCGCGAGTGGGGCGAATTAAAGCCGATGAAGGATGCGCCAGAGGATCGCGAGTTTATGGCCTTCATGTTGAACGGCGAAGGCTGGACGATATGCGAGCGCGCAAATGATCACATTCATTACGGCGACGGCTTCAAGCTACCGTTGAGCTATTGGGTGTGCTGGCGCGAGCTGCCCACCGATCCTCCGGAATTCCTCATCCGAGCCGCAGAGGAAGCCCAAGCCATCGACATAGCCGCAGTGCCTGCATAGTTCACGCCACCACGAAAGGGAATGACCATGAAAGACACAAGCCTAGCCCGGCCAGCCGGAAGCCTCGATACCCGCGAGGATTGGCGCCGCCTCACTCTCCTCGAAAACATTGCTTTCCAGCACTACAGCGGCGCGCCAGAGAGCTGCCCTTCACCACTCACCCCGCGAGAAGAGGAAGCCATACGCGGCCTTTACGCGGCCATGCGCCTCATTCGCGAGACCAACTTCCCGCGCTGGTATCGCAACCCAAAGACCGGCGAGGCCGTCGAGCGCAATTTTGGCGAGGTTCTCATGCTGATTGTGAGCGAGCTTGCCGAGGCGCTCGACGCCCATCGAAAGAACGCAATGGACGACAAGCACACCGACCGCCTCGGGATCGAGGTCGAGCTTGCCGACGCCATTACGCGGATTCTCGACACGGCGGCCGAGCTTGGCCTCGACGTCCCGGGCGCCATGATCGCGGTCAACCGCTACAACAAAAACCGCCCCGACCATTCCGACGAAGCTCGCGCGGCTGGCGAAGGGAAGGCGTATTAGCCATGAGCGGTGAATTGCTTGCCGCGGCGGCGGACCGCGAGACCGAAGATAAAGCCCTTGAGCTTGGCGACGAGATCGCAAAGCTTCTGTGCGGCTACCCGCACGCCATAGGTTTGATTGCTCTCGCCGCCGTCGCGGGCAACACGACGGCGGGAATGGAAAAGCTCGACTTGGAACGCCGCAGCGATCTCCTCGCAGAGGTCGGATGGCTTGCTGGCGCATATTTCCGAGCCGCCAGCGGGCAGACGGACGCGAGAGAGCGAGAACTCAAAGTCGCAAGCAAAAGGCACTGAGACAAGAATCGCGCTAGGGTGACGGCTTCCGTTTTGCGTCAACGTGAGGTCGTCACCATGGAATCTGCACTGGCTTCATT
>JACCDR010613053.1_pt1 | contig 52258 bp, 73 predicted proteins | sample 7446431 | NCBI WGS metagenome assembly JACCDR01 (sample SAMN15323443, study PRJNA562643) | freshwater metagenome | isolation source: river surface water | place: USA:Blue River Watershed | collected 2017-08-17 | reverse complement strand
CCACGACGCCCCACTTTCTCCACTCGCTGATTTGTGCCCGCGCAGACGGCGCAGCTGCGGGAACCACAGCAGAGCACGCGCGCGATTTGCCATTGGCCAAGGGTGTCAACGGTGCGGCGTTTATCGATAGAGAAGGCGCCTTTGGGGCGGCCTCCGCGATTGCGTACAAGGATGAGGTCGTTCATTTGGCACCTCCCAATACTGCGAGGTGCTCGTGTCGTGTGCGAAAGAGCGTGTTGATCCGAGAGAGGGCGTCCGCGCTCCAGGCGCGTTCATCGACTTTGGCGTAGAGCTCTTTGAGGGCCTTTTGCGATTCGGTGCACAGCAACTCTTCGGCGAGCGCATCGATGGCAAAGCCTTCTTCTTCGTCGAGCCCCATCTTCGCCATGGAGACCATCGACTTCAGGACCTCGCGCTGGCTCTTGGCTTCGTCGATGAGCTTCTTATTGGGAGGCCGTGGGGCGTTGACGATGCGCGGATAGCCATCCTGCAACTCGTGACGAGGCAGCCCGGGCTTTGGCTCGTAGCTGTCCCACATGGTGCGGGACTTCTGTTCTTGCTTGACGCGCGCCCCCGGATAGGAGCCGCGTACTGGCTCTTCCTCCTCGCAGCCGGGCTCTCTCGGGAGAGGCTCTGGGCTCTTCCTGGGTTCGAGGCCCAGCGCTTTGGCGCGCTCCAATAAGAGGTGAGCAAACTTCTTGACGGTAGGCACACCCTTGGGGAGCTGCCAGCTGCGCAATGTATCGGCACAGCGCGAGAGGTCTTCCTGGGTCTCTGCTACCGAAATGCCGCGCTCCAGGGCTTGCAACTCCTCTGTGGGAGTGGTCTCGACGGCGCGATCATTGGCGCCGCGTAACCAATCGCGGGCCTCCTCGACGGCCTGATTGGCGGCGTCGAGCAGGGGGAGCGTGAGACTGAGCGGGGTTTTGTCGCCGATGGCGCGCTTGGCATCGTCGAGCGCCCGCTCGGCCCATTTGATACGGCTCATCAGCCGCTGGGCATCATCGTACAAGATTCGATTCGTGGTGTTGTCGGTCATGGACCCTCCGTTGGTGGTTCGGAGGGGCAAGAGCAGGGCGCCTCAAAAAGGGGACAGGTGGTCTTTATGCTTCGTCTAACTCTTCGCGGAGCTTGTCTGTGGCGCGCTGACGCGCCTTCTTGATGCTCGCGGCTCCCTTCTGCTTTTCGTCGGCCAGCTCTTGGTCTGTGGCTCCTTCGACCTCGCCCCGGAAGACCAGCTCTTGATCCTTGGGTGAGAGCTGACGGAGAGCGCGCTTGACGTCCAGGCGCGTCTCATTGATCTTTGTAAGAGGCTCTGACCTCTCCGCGCGGTAGGCTTCGTTAGTTCGATTGCGGCGTACCTCTTTGCGATTCATGCCTTGCAGAAGCCCTCGGATGCGGCCTCGAATCTCTTGGACTTGATCTTCATTCTTGAGAGGTCGTCGGCACGCTTGCATGAGCGAGAAGAGCACGTCGTTGAATTCAGCGCGATACTCCCCAGCAACGCTACAGAGCATCCCTTCTAGATGCTGGCAGAGCGCTAGAAACACGCCCTCATTCGATGGATCTTGTTGATACAGTGCGGCCAGCTCGGAAACTGTTCCGGTGGGTTGGCCCTTATAGAGAAGAGGCTTGCGTCACCAATAGAGAATAGAGAAGCGCAGGGCGCACCTCTCCAGTTCGAGGCTCATCGCCTCGATACAAACCGTTGCCTCTTTCATAGAGACCTCCGTTGAGGCGCGACAAGGCGCCTCGTTATGATTGATGTTGGGGTTTGGTCATCACGACCGGGCCACTAAAGGGCCACTGGATGAAGGCGGAGAGATTCGACTCTCGTACTCAGGCGTTGAAAGTAAAGCTCAGCTCAACGCTCTTCCTGTTGGAGCAAATGGCGACCACTTCGCAGTAGTTGCCCTTAGGAAATTTCACAGTACAGAGCCACTTTCCGCCACCTTTGCTGCAAGTGCATTTCGAGGCAGGGCATACGATGCGATGGACTTCTTTCTCTGGGGTTCGCTCTTTCTCGTCACTCATTTTGCTAGATCCCTTCACTCTATATAGTGTATCTTTTTGATACAGTTAACAACAAATACTTGAACAATATATCAGTGCATTGTGTGTCAAAATGAACAGGTGTCTTCGTCGTGGTGGTTGAAGTCCGAAGTCACGTCGAGCCACGCATCCAATGCCACGAGAAGATCCGTGAGCGCCCTCTCTTCGGCGGCAAAGAGTTGCTCTTGGTTGTCTTCGACTTCGACGGAGTAGCCCTCTTCGTCGGAGCGAAAGAAGACGAAGGCGATGGAGCCATACCAGAACGTGAGGCCCGCGGAGGCGCCTTGTAGAAAGGCCGGGAGGAGTTGTTTGAGTTTGGCGACTTGAGAAACGAGAAAGCTTTTCATTGAATACACTCCTAGCGTTCAAACTCAGAAACTGAGCCTGTGTGTTAAATTGATGCTGTTACAAATGGATACGACTAGCTACCGATAAAGACCCTTGCGAATTGCCATCTCTCGGATCATGTCCACGGCATAGTCGTCGTACTGCCAACTCTTCTTTGCCGAATTGCGAGGGCTCTCCATGCGGCGCAAGTGTGGACTGTTTTGATACAATCGAAGCGAGTAACAGATATCCATTACTTGCTCGCCAGAGAGCCGCGTCATTCGCGTGACGTCATTTAGCCAGTACCATTTCTTTGGGATGAGTTCTTGCTGCGCTGGTTGTTTCTCTGGCCTCATCTCCTCCTGTGGTAACTGAACCGCGGCGACAGGTCGAGCGGGGGTAGGTGGCATCGCTGCATTGGCCTGCAACGCTACGAACATGCTGACGACTTGCGCGAGCTGCGCGACGGTGCTGGTGAGGTTTTTGATGTCGTCGTTGGCTGGAGAAGCTTGCGCCACAGGTTGGAGCAATCCTCGCTGCGCAGCGTCGTACACATCGATCATCTCGTTGGTGATGGCATCGGCCTTATCCGTCTTCGATTGTGTCGCCACCTTCAGCGCCTGCTTTCGGGTGAGGTGGTAGGATTCAACTGCTCGCTCCTGCCAAATGCCAGGCTTGCTCTCATAGCGTTCCACCGTGGAACGCTGTAAAACCTCGCCCGGCAAGCGGCCTTGCGAGACCATCCGCTTGATGAGCTTTCGGATCATGCGCGGTTCTTCGTAGCCAAGCTTCCGGGCTACCAAGAGATCCTCAAAGAGCATCTCTCCTTCCTCGCCATATCGGGTCAAGGTCCAGTCGTTGACCTTGATTTCCTGTCGAGCTTCATTGCCCTTTCCGACGATGGCGCCGATAACGACCTCCATCTTGGGTTCAGTCGCACTGGGCTCTACATCGATGACGCGGCCCGCGGCCTTCGGTGCTTCGGTTATTTTCTTTGCTTTTGTTGCCATGGTTCACCTCGAATAGATCCTGCCATCATAGAAGAGTGAGGGCGGAATCTCCTAGTTTCTTAAACACTCGTTTGATGGTTAGTGGAGTTCCAGACTTTGAGGCCGTCCGAGCTCCAGCAACTCCGCCGCTCTCCAGTTTTTCACGTGGAAGTCAGCGAGGCGCTCCCCGAGCTGGGCCTGGTCGTCTCGAATCTTGCGCGGCCGCGGCGGGAGCTTTCCGGCCTGCCATCGCCATCGACTAACGCCGGGGATTGGGTTCACGGGTGGCAGCTGGTCTTGTGGGGTGGGTTCTTGGGTGTGTTGGATCTCGACCTCAAACTCTGTCCAGCACTCGTCGCACTCTAACATCCAAGCAAGAGCTTCCGTGTGAGCGCTCACCTCAAGAGAAATAGTCGTCTCGCAAGAAGGGCAGGGGATGTGGTTGGTGGTTCCTTTGATGAGAGGGAGCAGATCGCCGGATTGGCGGCGCTCTTCGCGTCGAGCTTCGAAGGAGAGGTTCGCGTAGTGCGAGCGATAGCCGACGAAGAGGCAAGCGGCGAGGCTATGGGCACAAGTCTCCGCTTTGTTTTCGGGATCACACTGGCAAGCGGTGCGAGTGCAAAGAAGGGCGCCATCGGGCGAGCTGGGGTCAGAAACAAGGAAGGTCTCTTCGCCGTCGAAGTCGTCGCTGTAGTCCTGGATGAGGTTGGCGTCGAAGAGATGCAGTGCGCGTCGGGCCAAGTCGATGTGCTGGAGATGTTCGCAAGTCCACCTGCAGAGCGCGGTGATGGCTTGGCGCCGGGCCTGATTCCGGAGTTGGGACTCTTTTGGATGGACAAACTTGGAGCGTTCGGATAGGCTCATACCTACCTCCTTAAGAGTGACTCCTTTCCCGTCGAAAGTTGAGGAGTCACTCGGACAAAAATTGTTGGTAGCCAAAAAGTCTTCCAAGGGCTGCAACCCAAGGCGGGCTTTTTTGCTTTTGTGCTCCACTCGAAATTTCTGCAAAAATTCCTAGAAGCTCAAACGCAGATCCACCGTAGCGCACGGGTTTGCACTCGTCAAGAATTTATTTCCAAAATTGGAAAAAATTGAGATGTAGACAGGGAGAGGCTAGAACTTGTTACCGGTCTCTAATTAGAGACCGGCGATTTTGTGTCAGATTGAGACAGTGCGTTTTTTTCTTTGGTGAGCGACATCGCCAAATCGAACGAAATTTTTCCGTTGGACCCCTGCACCATCTGCGTCGCGAGCTTCCGAGAGACGTAGCCTTGGGAGATGGCCTTGTCCAAGGTGGACTTGCTTGTTCCCCATGCATTGGCCGCGGCGATGCGGTCGCCTCCGTGCAACTCTTCGACGAGCGCCTGGATGCCATTCAACCTCTTGACCTTCGTCCCGCGCTTGGCGCCTCCCTTGTTCTGGAGGCCTGTCTTGTACGGTTTTGGGCTAGTCTCTGGCTTTCTGGGCATCTGATACGCGTAGTTGAGTCCAAACATGATTCTCTCCCTTGTGCCGTTCAAACTGGAATTCTGCAATCCTGCTTGTTTGTTGTCTGTCTACTTGCCCAGCTTGCCCTTGCCGCCGGTCTTCTTTTTGGCTGACAGCCTGTTCCGGTCTATCTCGTCTTGGAGATGCGCCTGCCATCGGGCCTTGATCTTGTCCCAATACTCACCGCGCTGCAGCTTCAGAGCGTCGATATGCTCTCTCCAGGTGTGCCGAACCCACTCCTCGGGAGATTCAAAGCCCTCGGCGTGCGCTAAGGCTTCGGTCGCCCACATGTAGCCATCCTCGCGCTTCGTCTCTGCGTCCGAGTTCTTGACGTCAGGGGCGGGGATGCGGTCTAGCGTTGTCTTTGGGCGCCCAGCCCCTGGCTGCTTGCCTCCGCCGCTGTTTCGCTTCGGCTTCTCGACCTGCCGATCTCCTGGCTTCCCTTGATCCCCGGGATCTCCCATGCCCTACCTCGAATGATTTCCGCGACAATCACCCGATACCAGATTAGGAGAATACGATCAACAGGGCCCTTTGGCCAATGATTTCCGCGACAATCGTTCGAAGCTCTTCTGGGCGGGGTGCCAGATATTTCTTACCTCTCCATTGGTGATATGTCTTATTTATAAAGAACTTCTCCCATCTAAATGATAATTGTATAGTTTCTTTGACGCTGTATCTTTGCGCCGCTGGGTGTTTTCCCGGGATTCTGGGTATCCTGTCGGGTGGAGGAACTATACATGCGCTGGGGGCTATCCGTTCTCCTACCTGTGACTTTGGTGAGTTGCCAGATGAAGGCCGCGAGCGCCAACTATCCAGACGATCCATCGAACGCCTGCATGGTCTTCTTCTATCGAGGCACAAGCGTCGGCTCTGCACTGCGCGCCATCGGCGTCTATGACGACGCTCGCTGGATCGGATCCGTTCGCCGCGGCTCTTATTTTGCGTACCAAGCGGCTGTCGGGTTTCACGAGTTCTCGGTGCATGGCGAACTCACCACAAGGCGCTCCATTCAATGCAAACCAGGGGATACATTTTATTTTAGAGCCTCTGCTGAGCCGGGCCTCTTTGATGCGCAGTTCCAGATTGAGCTCGACAACGACGACGGAGCTTCCGCCATCGGGAACCTCACCTACAGGGTGCTGCGCTCCACCGACGCGTACAGCATCGATCCCAACTACCAACCACCCGCCGATGTTCCCAGAGAGCACACAGAGACGAAGCCAAAGCTGCCCAGCTACGAAGGCGGCGCCTATGACCCCAGCCAGGCGCCCGTGTGTGGCAACGGACTGCTAGAGCGCGGGGAGCAATGCGATAGAGGGAAGTCCAACTCCAGCACGGAGCCCAACAGCTGCCGGCTTACTTGCACCATCTATCGCTGCGGCGATGGGATCCTGGATGCTACCGAAACCTGCGACGACGGGAACACCATCGACGGCGATGGCTGCCCGGCCTCTTGCGTGAGTAAGCTCGCGACCTGTGGGAACGGAAAGCTGGATGCCGGCGAAGAGTGCGACGACGGAGGCGCCAACAGCGACGAGTATGGCCCTTGCCTGACCATCTGCAGATCTAAGCCAAAGGCGCCAGAGCCTGTCTGCGGCAACCTTGTGGTGGAGGAAAAGGAGCAGTGCGACGACGGCAACACAAGCAACGATGACAACTGCCGGAATAACTGCCAGCTTCCGCGCTGCGGGGATGGGGTGATTGATAAGGGCGAGGCCTGCGACGATGGGAACATCTTGAACTACGACTCGTGCAACAAGACCTGCACGAAGAGAACTCTTCCTCAGTAACTCTTTATCGTCCCTCCATCATCTTTTTGTATTGCCGCGAGAGATACCCGCTGAGCAGTGCGATGTCTTTCGGGGTGTTTTGGATGTCATCCCATCGCCGGCTGTCCAGCTCGAACTCCCAGCGGCCTTCCGTCCATCGACACACCGTCGCGATGCGTTGTAGTTCCTCAACAAGCTCTTCCGCGGTGAAATCCCACTTCTGAGCGCAGATGGTATCCAGCAAGAGCCCGAGCGCAACGATAGAGGCGCCATGCCAAAGCCGACTCTTTTTAGGCGGGAGCTTCCATGCGGCCTGAAACACATGGCTCACTGCGCTCCAATAGCGACGGAGAAGCGCCTCCATATCCTCGGAGTTGTCGAACCGATACAGCACGCCATCGGAGAGGCTCGCCTCGATGCTCTGCAAGAGGCCTGTGTCTTTGATATGGCCTGTGGGATTGGTTGTCGTCTTGATCTTCTCATAGAGCGGGGAGCTAGCCTCATGGTTGAGCCTCGTGAGCAGATACGAGGGGAGGCGCTTCTTTTGGAGCTTGGCGGGGAGATTGGCGCTGGCCTCGGGCAAGAGCTCATAAATCAAAGAGCGGGAGAGGGGCTTCGTCGAGTTCACCAGGAGAAACTGCTCTGTCTGCTGTGCGACGTCGCACGCAATAAAGGCCGTGACGCACATCGGAAACGCCTCGACTTCGGCCTCTCGCACCGCTGCCAATCGCTGCTGTCCATCGACGATGAAGCCAGGCTTCTTCTCGTCTGGGTCGTTCTCATCGATGGGAATGAGCAGTTCTCCATAGCGGGAGTAGGGAAGCCGGCTCCCATGCAGCGGCTCAAAGGTCACGCTGGCATCGAAGGCCAACACCACCGCGTTGGGGATCATCGGCGAGCTGCTCTCGATGTAGCTGCGGATGTTGGCGATGTGTGAGAGGACTTCGGGCCGCTGGTATCCGCCGAGCTGCGCGCTGGCGTCTCGTTTGAGTCGAGAGACGGTCGCGAACGAGTGAATCTGCTTGCCGTCGATGGCGAAGGTATAGAGCGTGCGCGGGCCTTGTGTGATCTCTAGCGCAGGAATTCGGATGGTCTTCATCGTTTTGCCTTTTTCTTGCACGAGGCGCAGACTGGCTTGTTATCTACGTAGCCACGCACGGGGCCGAATGTTGTGCAGATAGAGCAGCTATCTTTGGGTTTCATGACTACTCTCCAAGCAACAGGGGCTGAACAGAGCCGTCGCTGTAGATGCTATCCATTGGCTCCGTGGCCAGCGCGTCGATGTCTTCGTCCCATTTGTTGGGATAGGTGCGAGCCTCTAAGAGCTCGCAGATGCGATTGACCTCTTCTTCGTTTAGGATATCGACGGCGGGCCTTCCTTGCGCTTGAGCTGCTTCGTTGATGCGATGTTGGATCTCAAGTACTCGCCAGAGCGCTGCTTCGCGGGCCTCAATGACGATAGGCCCCATGCGCTGCGGGTTGGTGGCTGCACTGCCATCTTTGCGAAGCTCGACGCCGCGCTTCTTGAGTCGGATGAGCGGGGAGCGCAGTTCACGCCAGAGCGGCCGCAGTTCTTTGAGCGGCGAGAGATATGACCACAGAGGCCTCTTGAGTAAGCTGTCTAAGGCGGTATCGATCTCAGCGAGAGGGCAACCGACGCAGCCCGTGCGAGCCTGGTTCTCTTCGGCCTCTTCGCCTCCGTAGGCCTCCGCCAAGAGTGAGGTAGACCAATCGCCAAACTCCACTTGTGTGGCCCAGTGTTTGAGCCACTCCCACACATGGCAAACGCGCCAATGATCGATAGGAGCGAGTGTGTTGGTGAGGCTCTCTGGCAGGGTTTCTTGATACCATCCTTGGCCGCACTCCGCGCCGTTGCGAGCACAAGAGAGCGCGATGCGCTGGTCGCGAGAGACGGACTCTCCCCGGCGAACGCCCGTCAAGACAAGGATCTTCTCTCCCTTGTCGCCGTGCAAGCGCCTCAGCTCTTGGGCCATCGGGTCAATCTTGATTTGGCGCGTACACCATCGGAGCGTGTTGTTGTTCGGCGGAGGAACACCGCGGCCAAGCATGTACACGAGGAAGCGCTTATCCATTGGCGCCATCACCGTGCGTACTTCAATGCCGCGATCTGAGAGGTCGTCTTTGATTTCTTGGGCAGAGAGCCACAGCGGAAGAAGCTCCAGGCGTGTGTCCGCATAGAGCACGGTCAAGGTCTCTGGCTTTGGGATCTTGCCGCTCTCCAGGAGGTACACAACAAGGGTCAAGAGCGCCGTCGAGTCCTTGCCTCCGCTCCACGCGATGGCCCAGTGACGATGGCGCGGCCCATAGGCTTGGAGAGATTCAATGGTGAGGCGTATCGAATCCGTCATCTGGAGTCGAGCGCCTTCAAATAAGGTTGGCTGTTTCATTGTTGTCCTTTGGGCTTGCTTTGCAGGGGCCTCTGTGGTTCTTGGGTCTCTTACAGTGGATATTTTGAGCGATGGGAGCCCAGCACAGATCGCGGTGGTTCATGCACGCTGGGCAAGGATACGCGAGTCGATCGGCGCCTTCGTCTAGCCAGCCCCTCCAATGGCAATTCTCGCAACGGCAATCCGGGTGTAAGCGTTGATGCGCTTCGGCCCTGCTATCTCTCGCCAGTTGGTTCTCAGCAATCAAGTTGCAGCGATGGCAATATCCGCCAGACAATGCCGGAGAGGTCTTACAATCGAGACAATAAATACTCATCGCGGGGCCTCGTTTATGTCTGGGTGATTGCCTCCGATGGGGCGAATATGAGCACACCAAAAAGAGGCCAAACGGTTGGAAGTCGGGGAGCTAAACGGGATCGTGTAGTAGAAATGCGGCGCCCAGGCGCCAAGCCAAGCGCCAAACGCAAGGGGCATCCTGCCTTGGGTGTGCTTCAGCTCTCCCGATTTCCAGCGATCCATCAATCGCCAATAAAGCCGCTCGTGATGCCAGCAAAGCACGATCGGTAAAGAGCCTTTGCCGTGTCCCTTGGTTGGGTGCCATCGAACAATAACGTTGATCGCAGTTTGCCACGGGGCAACACAACGCAAGCCGTCTGGGTAGAGCGCAATACAACGCGCACTGTGGTAAGGCACAAGCTCAGGGCGTGGCGCGCAGGGCCTTGGTTGATAGGGTTGTTTCTTTGGCATTAGAGCGGCCCTCTCATGCTGCGGCGCTCCAATTGCTTCAAGAGGTTGAGGGCGGCTTTCTCCAAGGTGAAGACCTCTTCGATGTAGCCTTTGAGCTGCTCGCGGGTGGTGTAGAGCTCGCTCTCCGCGCGCAAGAGCTTCTCGGTGAGGCTCTTTACTTGCGATCGCTGGGCGGCCAGTTCTTCTTCTTTGGCGGCGCTCTGCTTTCCTGTCTCCGACCTCCAGTCCGTCATTGCAGCGCTGTAATCGGCAACCTTTTGGCGCGCTTCGTCGCGCTCTTTGAGTAAAGAGCAGTTCACGTCAACTAGGTCTTGATTGGCTTGCACCTGTCTTTCAATTCGATACTTGAGGTCGGAGATCTCGTCGTTCTCCTTCTTGAGTTCGTCGCGCTCCTTCTCGACATCCACCAATCGATATCGGATCAGCGTCTCAAGCGCGGCCTCTGGGCTCTCTGGGCGCGTCTCAAAGGGGATGTGCTGCTTGATCCATTCCGAGACAATATCTGCTAATCTGGAGAGGCCATCGTCCGAGTAGTTGATTCGGTTTTGTGTCGCATACTCTTTGCAGACTTCTTTTAGATTCTTCATTGTTTTCTCTTCTCCCGTTTGAATTTTTCCTGTCTTACAAGCGCGACACTGCTTGCCATCGTCGATATCCAGGCGCTCGCCACATTCGCAGTTGTATAAATTCATTTGTCTCCTTTACTGCAAAACTCGAATAGGGTTGGTTGCCTCTGCGAACTCAGGACCACGCCAGAAGGGCTGAATCCAGATGAGCTTTCGCTCTTGCCATTGAGGTCCGCACACCTGATTGCGCCAGTGCCCTTGCACCAAAGTTCGGACCGTTGGCGATGAGCCTTCGCGGGCGCTGCCCAGCGGCGCAACATCGACACCAATATGGATACGGTAGCCGGGATCTAGGCTGCGACGATGTCGAGTGAGGCGCTCTTTCTTTCGACCGGCGGGGAGTCTGTCGATTCGACCGTCACCAAGCGCGATCCACTCTTTATTGGTAGCGATATTATCTTTTCTGGTTTCCTTTGATGTTATGTACATGACAAGATTAACTAACCAAGAAAAGAATTGCTTTATATCCGAGTTATGTGATCTCTCGCCAAAGCCATCGACGATATCTTTGATGTCATCTGGTACAGCAATCTCCTCTTGGCTCTTAATGTCCGACGTGTTTTTCCCGCCGAAAAGCGGAATACTAATGGCCTGCGGCGTTCCACCTTTGGATAGACAGACGGCCCTCATCGAGCACACGTAACCAGACAACCCCAATGACGGCTCCTCAACAAAAGAATCCGCCCGACCTACTAATATCCATTCTGGATTTCCGATAAGCCCAAGAGCTGCAAGTCTGAATTCTGACGGAATGAAAAGCTTGATACACTCAAACGGGAATATGACATCGGCTTGCTTCACCCCCCTAAGCTCCGTGTGTAACAATTTCTCGGCAAGGGCAGGGGCCACCTCATAGTCGTGGCGTCCAGCCTCAAGATACAGTGTCTCCATATATGCATATTCAACGAACCTAAAAAGAGTCGGCTGCATATATGACGGGCGCGGCATGATAATCGTTTCCAGTATGTCCATAAAACTAAGCCCGCCCTGCACGAGTTCTCTTGTCTCATCCTTTACGTAGTCAAAAATCTGGGTTGTTTCTGTATCCATTATTGCTGCCTCCTTTGCGGTCCTCTAAAATAGGCCGGTGCATCTGTGATGGGTGGATCAAACGGCTCATAGCCCATCTCTATGAACAGTGCGGCAACCGCCTCCTTCTCGACACCAAACCCGATGGCGATACCGGTTACGGTGCGACGGCAAACGATTGCGCGAATAATTCTATCGCGCTCAAAGAGAGCGACCTCGCTCATCTCTCTTCTTCCTTTCGTAGCTCTCGAATTGCTTTGCGAATGGCATACTCCGCTGCCTGTAAGGCTTTGCGACGCGCTCGATACTGGTCTTCTAGCGTTGAGGTGTACGCCCAGTTTTCGTAGTTGCTGTGTTGCCTGACCTTCTGGTGTGCGCGCCGCGCAGCCAGGTGTAGCTCCTTGGCGACGCGCAAGAGGCGCTCCACGAGCGGCAACTTCTTCTTGGGTTTGGTCTTTCTGTGCTTTGCCATGTCAGTACTCGAACTCGTCTCTGGAGTAGCGCCGTGCGGTGTGCTCCACATCAGAGGGCCAGATGATGTGCTCTTCCGGCACAAGAGGGATGGCGCGGGCGCGTGTGGCCTCGATCTTTTGCCTCACCTCCTGCCTCGTCTCTTTTCGAGGCACCTCATCGAGCGTGCAGGCCATGATCTTCTTGATATGCTCCACCGCGCTCTGACCAACGCCTTCGGCGGCGTAGATCAAGACGGAGGGAGAGACGCCCAGATGGGCAGCGATCTTCTTGCGGCTGCTGTAGGCCAGGAGCGCGATGAGGTGCGCCCGCTCCTTCTTGTTGAGCTTGCGGCGCTTCGGCTTCTCTTTGGGCGGCCTCTTCGGCTTCTGCGCTGCGTAGGCAGCGACCTGGCAGTTAGAGTTGCAGTACTTCTTCTGCGACTGCTGTGGCGACGCGCGAAACATTCGCTGGCAATAGAGGCACTGTCGTTGCTCGCTCATTTCGCACCTCGCGGGGCGAACGGAAGGACGTTGCTCTTCTGGCGCATGTCTTTGCCGCTCACCTCAAAGAAGCGCGCGGCGCTGCGGATGCGGCTCCAGGTGCTCTCGGAGACTTCGGCCTCGACTTGCGCGGGCGTGTAGTTCGTGGCGTAGAGGGTTGGCTTTCCAGCGAGCCAGCGGTTATGCACCATCAAATCAAACTGCGTGCGCTCCCATTCGGTGAAGCTGCGAACCGCTCCGCTCTTGCCCTGCAAGAGGATCTCATCGACAAGTAAGACCTCTGGCTTGACCAACTCGGAGGCGCACTCCATCGGCTCTTCTGTGCCGAAGCTTTGCTTCTTGAGGTCAAGCCAGCTCGGAAAGTGAAGGTAGCGAACAGAGGAAGAGAGCTCTCTCTGGAGAAGGAGGGCCATCGCTCGACACAGCGATAATGTTTTTCCTGTGTTATGAACGACGATCCCATTAGCCAAGAAGTTATGAGGCTCGCTCGCCAAACTCAGGTCATAGGTTGGCTCTTGACCGTGAAACTCAATTGAGATGATGCGCTCTGGCACCGACCAATGAGCAACGTGGCGCCAAGTGCCCTCTCTGCCGTGCTCTCTCGCGTGCTCTGCCTGCGTAAGCACTGACAGATTTTCGTGGGCATTATTACGGGGATTGCCATCTATGTGATGAACGATTTGGTCACTGGCTAAGAAATGGAAAGAATCATTGGCCGTGGTTTTTAACTGAGAAACAAAGCTATCCAGCGATAGCCGGTTCATCTCGGCCTCTACGACAAGTCGGTGCGTTGCAACTTCGTAGTCTCCTCTTTGTTGCTTAACAGCGTTGGGGTGATGCCTTAAGCCACGAGTATAGTGATAGTAGTGTTTTCGGCGTTTTTGAGCAGGAGACTTTTGGCCTCCATCCACGTAAACACTTTGGCCAACCACTAGCTCTTCAAGCTTCCGCCATCCAGAAGGAGTCAGGAAAGGATGCTCAGCTGTTGCCCTTACGGAGCGGCCTGATTCAGTGGTGACTGTGAAAGTTGCCTTGATGCCGCTCTCAAGAGCTGCTCCAAGCTCCACAAGCCCGATAGTCCCGTCCTCCATTCGAGCGCGAACCGTCGTCGGAATTGATGGGTTCCAATATCGACGGGAGCCGTTGTAGGACTGGATGGTAACGCCGCCATTGAATCGATGAACGAGATCTCGAATTGGCAACTTGAAGCTTTTGCCAGCTCGATTGATTTCAATAATCGAGTCCCCAGCCAAGCAGCCAGGGCTCCCATGAAAGAAGAAGCCGTTCTTTTCTTTGATGCTGAACTTCTTGGCCCACTCCCAGGACAGGAGGTGAGCTTCTTTCTGAGAGTCGCTCATCTCGCTGGGTGGAAGCTTCCCAAAGAGAATCGAGGCGAAGGCCCCGGGGAACTCTGCGGCCTCGAGGGCGGCCAGCTGTCTGGCGATGCTCGCTGCCTTGCAGCCGCAGGGGATCCACTTCTCGTAGCCCTGGCTGTCCGTCCAGAGCACAAGACCCTTTTGGCAGGCGTTGCAGTCTATCCGGCAAGCAGAGCAGCTCTCCGCGACGAGGCGACCGTCTTGCTCCGCGACAACGAAGCGTCGGCTCTGGCAGGCATCGCAAGCGGGGAGGGTGACGAGAGAGGCGGGGGGCTCTTGGTAGGTAGGGCGCTTGGCCTTCTCGATTTCGGCGGCGTGCTGCGCGCAGTAGGTCTTGCCGTTGACGGGGTGAGCGGCAACGCCGATGCAGTTCTCTCCATAGGCACAGACCAGCCGTTGCAAGAGCCCGCTCTGAAGGCTGGCGGCGATGGCCTCGCTCGCTCTCCTGGGAGCATCGACGGAGACCTCTTCTTCTATAGGAAGGGAGCGCCGCCTGGCGTTGATCAGCTGTTGGGCTTTTTGGAGCGCGGCGGCCTGGACTTCGGGAGAGAGAAGGTAGCTCGGCACTGGAACTTGTTCGTCTTGCGACTTGTCCCCAGGTGTAGCACCTGTCCCCAGGTACTTGTCCCCAGGTGTAGCACTTGTCCCCATGTCGTAAGGCGACTTGTCCCCAGGTTGGGGCGGGGTGCGCTGACCCCATCTTGTCTCAAGAAACAGCACCACCGCATCGACGATAAGATCGTTGATGGGCCTCCCTGTTTGCTCCTTGATTTGTTCGAGGCGCTCCATCTCCTTTATAGGAAGCCTCGCCTTAAACTCTTTTCGCTCTTCTTTTTTGTCGCTCATCTTGGCGCTCCTTTCTTGGTTCGGAGGGGCAAGAGCAGGGCGCCTCAAAAAGGGGACACAGCCAGACGATGTCCCCTTCGTCGCGGTCTTTGCTCTTGCCCAGCCAGAAGCCATCCAGCGCTTCTTGAAAGGTTGGGAGAATGAGCAAAAAGAAACACACGCCAGAGACGGCGATCGAGTCCTTCAAACTGTACTTAGTCGCGATCTTGTCAGGGAAATTAGAACCCCTCCTGCAGGACGAAGAGCGAGCGGAGGTGCTCAGGTTCACGACGATTGAGGCGAACCGTTACGCGCGCTACGTCGCAGGCACAGCGAGCCCGCTCGATATCGCCTGGATTCGAGGCCACGAAGGCGACCTGGTGGGAGCGAAGGCCCTCGTTGACGCCAAAGAGCTGGAGGCCGCCGATGCTTCCTGAACTGTCTCGTGACGAGCTTCATGTGTTGGCGGGGATCCTCTGGGTTGCGCTTGGGGCTGTGGCCGCAGTGCTCATCAAGCGTCAATGGCGAGGTGAGCCATGATCGCATTGCATGTGATGATTCTGTGCTGTTGTGCGTTCCAGGTGGCGATCCATCTGGCCTTCCTTGGCCGCCGTCGCCTTAACGTTGCATGGCTTGTCCTTGGCTCGCTGGCGGGGTTGGTAGGCTTCGTCTGCGCTCTATGGATCGTCGTTGGGCAGGTGACGCTATGAGCACCATCTATCTCGTGGCGTGTTGTGCCCAGAAGCAAGAGGGCGAGCACGAGGCCAAAGACCTTTATCTCTCTCCGTGGTTCAAGCTGGCCCGGAAGTACGTCGAGCAAGCCTCCGCCTCGACGTGCGCGGGCTGGTACATCCTTTCGGCAAAATATGGCCTCGTCCTGCCAACACAGCGAATCGCCAGCTACGATACTTCTTTGTTGGATATGAAGCGCGGGCCGTATCTGGACTGGCTCTTTCGAGTACAGAAGGCCCTCTCTCCGGTTGCCGCGGCCAACTGTCACTTCGTCCTCCTCGCCGGTCGTGAGTACCGCGCGGATCTCGTGCACTGGCTCCTTTATAAGGGCGCAACCGTTGAGGTTCCGATGCAGGGCTTAGGCATTGGAGAGCAGCTCGCCTGGCTCAAGAAGAAGACAGAGAGGGCCAATGGGTAACCTCTCCCTCTTGATCCGCGCCAAGGCGATGTTGCTTGCGCTCCGCACCACGAAGAGCTCGGAGTCCATCTTTTGGTTTCTCGGCGAACAGAGCTGGACGATAGAGACGCGCCTCCGCATGGCTCGTATCCGCTCCATCGCCGATGGCATCGCGCCTGAACCAACCAAAGCAGAACTCTATCAACTCAAAATCTTAGTGGAGCACTGGGAGAGGAACGCCCATGCAAACTAAACCACAACCTTACGAAAGAAATTACAACATGAATAAGCCTTTAAACGATTTGTACAAAGGGGTTGCGCTCGATATCGCAGAACTCGTTACGGAGAAACAAAAAAGCTACGGAGACTCCTTCGGGAAGAGCGGCGAGATCCTGCGCATCCTCTATCCCAACGGCATCGCTCCCGAGCAGCTCGCCGACGCGCTCACCATCACTCTTCCGCATCGCAACCAAGAAGGACGCCTTCGGAGAGTCTCCCTGGCGCGATGTGATGGGCTACGCGCTTCTGTCCGTTGTTCGAGACCTCGCCACCCAAAAAGAGAGCGGGGTGGACTATGACCATTGATGCGAAGGTGATTCTTCACTCTCAAAACCAAGACGGCGTCGAGCTTGTCACGATGGAGCTTCGCTATCCACGCTTCATCCATAGCGAGTTTATGACGTACCGGCTCTTCAGTCGAAACGCGGCCAGTTCTCGCGCCATCCCCGCGGCGAAGTATCGAGAGGCTGTCAAGGCGGATCCTGTCCTTCCCGTGTGGTGGGGCAAGAACCAAGCGGGGATGCAGGCTCGCGAAGAGCTGAGCACAGAGCCCGGCAAGAAAGAGCGTGGCGTGGTCTACCTGAAAGATCAGCCTCCAAGCCCTCGCGACCAGGCCCGGAGGCTGTGGCTTCATGCGTTAACGCGCGCCCTTATTAGCCATGAAGAGATGGAGGCGCTTGGTCTTCACAAGCAAATCGCCAATCGCATCTTGGAGCCGTGGGCGCATATCACCGTCATCGCGACGGCCAACCGCAGCGCCTATGAGCATCTCTTCTTTGAGCGCTGCCATGAAGATGCACAGCCCGAGTTTCAGGCGCTCGCCCACTTGATGCGCTCGGCTTTGCTGTCGAGTACTCCTCAAGTACTGCGCCCAGGAGAGTGGCATCTGCCCTACATCCAACCCGACGAAACAACGAGAGACAACACCGCCGATGTCCTGCGCCGTGTCTCTGTGGCTCGCTGCGCCCGCGTCTCCTATCTCACTCACGACGGACAAAGAGACATGAGCGAAGACCTGGCGCTCTTTGAGAGGCTCGTCCCGAAGCTCACAGAGAGGCGCCCGGGCCATTGGAGCCCACTGGAGCATGTGGCGGAGGCCATGAGCGGCACACAGCCCAGCGGGAACTTCATCGGATTTCGCCAATATCGCAAGTGTTACTCTTCGGAATTTGGGAGGATGCGATGAGCCCATACCGCTCTCTCTGTGAGCACAACAACCGGATCCATCTCTTCTCTTTGGGCGACACTCAGCGCCATGCCTGGATTTGTCAGGACTGCGGGAAGCGGCACGTCGAGCTCCCTCCGTATCCCTGGCGCAAAGCCCTCTTGCTCTGGGCGATTATCTTCTTCGTCTCCTGCGGTGTTCCCGCGCTCTTCTGGATAGGAGGTGGCCGATGAGCTTGTTTGAATTCTCGCGTCGCCAGCTCGCCAACCCACAAGAGACGCCGCTGCGTTGGACCATGTGGTGGAAGGCCGCAGTGCAGGCAGGCCGGGGCCTCTATATCGAGAAGGCGCTGAGTCATCTACTCACTGACCCTTGGGTTGTTGATGAAGTTACCGGCGCCAAGGCGCTCAGCTTCTTCCGCGCTCAGCCGGGCTGGAAAGGCGACGACGGCTATGGGCCTCCGTTGGCGTGGAAACAGCTCTCCCCCAAAGAGGAACGGGACGCGCTCAACTCTCTGCCTAAAGAGTATCGAGCGCAGCTCGTCGAGTCTTGCGTGTGTCCTCCCGATGCGCCCCGGCAGAATCGACGGGTAGCGGAGAGGGCGTTTCAAAAGCTCCAAAAACAGAAGCAAAAGAAAGTAGAGGCGACGCGATGATCTTGGAAGAAGCCAAGCTTTTTCTCGCACAAGGGGAACTGCTGACTCCGCTCGCGGAGCGCGTCTTGGAGGAGGCGTCCTGGATGGAGTGGTTCTCTTCGCTCACGTATGGCGAGGCTCCCTGGGATGGGGTTCCGCATCGCTGTCTCTGGGTGTCAGAGGAAAATCAGACTCTGGTGCAGATGACATTCTTGGCAAGCAAGGTCCGTCTCTACTCGGATTTTCACCAACAATACTCAGCCACATTAACACAGTCAGATCACATCGCCTTTGCCCAGGAGTGGCTGAGAGCGATTGTGCAGTGAGGAAAATAGAATGACACCACCTAACAAATATTACGAGCTAGAGCGGGCCTGCCTCCTCTTGCGGAGCGCTAACTTCAACGTGGTGAAGGCGACGGAAGAAGAACAGGAGAGCCTGCGAGTGGCGCTTGATCTTGCGGAGGAGAGTCTTGTCGAGCGCCGCCACGACATGCGCTCCACCTTCCGGGAGTTGACCGATGCGATCTATGCCATCGGTCGAAAACCTCACCAACAAAACCAGTGGGTTTGGGCTGTCGCCAGGCGCATCAACAACCACTTTGCGGGGAGGCTTCCGTGCTCTCAATGCGGAGGTATCCTGTGAACGAGGCTCCTGAACTCCAAGAACCGAAACTCCCGGAGGTGCTCACCACCAAGGAAGTCGCCACGCTCTTACGGGTTTGCACCAAGACCATCTACACCATGGTTGAGCGAAAGATCCTTCCAGCGCGCAAGGTAGGCAACGGCAAGAGGGACTATCGGTTCTCTCGGGATCGTGTGCTAGAGTGGCTGCGCTCTCCCCAGAGCTTCGCTCCAAAGAGGTAACATCCTATGGGCGTAAACCAAGACAAAAAGAAGAACGGGAGAGGCCACTGGCGAGTGAGCTTCACCTTTCGGCAAACCGACGGGACACGCATCCGAGTGCAGGACTACTCGCCCGTCAACACCAAGCGCGGCGCCGAAGAACACGAGCGGCAACTGCGGGCCGCTCTTCAGGCGGGCACGTATCGCAAAGAAGCGCCGGTAGAGCCTCCGGCGATGAAGACCCTGGAAGAGTTCGCCGATACCTACTTCATCTGGGCCAACACCCACCTGAAGCCCTCGACGCTGGCCGATAAGCGCAATCGATTGAAGCGGGATGTCTTTCCACTCTATCGAAGCTGGCCGCTGGATAAGCTGGGCGTGAAAGAGAAGGACGCGCTCACCTCGAAGCTGAAGGAGAAGGGCCTCGCGCCCAGTTCGATCAACAACTCCGTCGGCGTACTGGGTGCCATCCTGCGCTACGCCGTCGAGGTCGAGCTTCTCACGAAGGCGCCTCCCTCGCGCTTCGTCAAAGTGCCTCCACAGGGCTTTGACTTCTTGGACTTCGACGAGCTCGACAACTTACTCATCGCGGCGGAGAAGGTGACGGCGTGGTATCCAGCAGTGTTGCTCGCGGCGGAGGCAGGTCTACGACTGGGAGAGGTGAGGGCGCTTCGGTGGTGTGACATCGACTTTCGCCACAACAAGCTCATCGTCCGGAAGGCCTTCTGGCGCTCGGAACTGGGCTCTCCCAAGGGAGGCAAGGAGCGGCCCATTCCTCTCACGAAGAGATTGGCGGCGGCGCTTCTGGGCATCCAACACTTGAGAGGTGACTTCGTCTTCTGTCAGGCCAGCGGATCTCATTGGGGCGAAGGCGTGCTAGAGGGTGCGCTCGAAGGAATCGTCAAGCGGGCGAGGCTTCGTCCCGTTGGCTTCAAGGTGCTGAGGCATACCTTCTGCTCTCACCTGGCCATGAAGGGTGCGAGCTGCAAAGCCATCCAGGAGCTCGCCGGGCATCAAAGTCTGAAGACGACGCAGCGATACATGCACCTCTCACCGGCGCATTTGAGAGAGGCGATTGGATTGTTGGATGGTTGCTCGCCTAATGCTCGCCAAATGGAAGGAGTATCAAAATAGGGCAGGAAAGAGAAGGACCGCAACCGCAGCTAAACCATTGTAATTATTCGGAGAGGGGGGGATTCGAACCCCCGGTATAGTTTGACCCATACGGCGGTTTAGCAATTCCTGATCGATACACACGAAAAGTATAATCATTTCGAGGCTTTGGGGACGATAGGGCGGCGTGTTGTATCGGTTGTGCTAGGAATGAAAGACCACAAGGGAGAACGAAGATCCACCACTCGCCGCGGGCTCCTGCTCGCCTAATGCTCGCCAGCGCTCCCGTTGTCGTTTGTTGTCTGCTCTCTCAGTGGATAGATATGTCCTCTGGTAAACCCCCTCACATCTCCCGCCGATAACTCCTGCCAAACGGAGGCACAGATGTATCAAGATCAACCAGCAGACCAACTGAACAAAGCACTGAACTACGCGCGCAAGATCCAGGCGACGGAACCAGCGCTGGCGAAGACTATCCGCGAGAAGGCTTGGCGGGAGTTTCGAGCGGCGCTCGCTGCGGAGAAGTAGGTGTCAGAGGTTGGCGGGTGGATGCGTCTTGTTGTCGTCTCAAAAGATAGAGCCTCGTCGAGCTCCTCTTGGTTGTGTGGGGTCTATTGTCTACAGGTTATGTGTGTTGTTTTGGTACAGACCCAGCGCGACCCGTCTCTCGTACTTCCGTGCCGCTTGTCTCTCTGTGGTCCCCGGTTCCATCCACCGAGATGCACCTCTCCCTCAGTCGCTCCCCGTCTTATTTCTGGGCTCGCCTCTTTTTGTTCCAGCTTGTACGTTTAGAGAACCGCCATATGTTGTGCCGTGCTGGCACGTTTCGGGCTTCGACTCTGACTGAGCTACACGAAGTATCACGCGCGAAGCGCATTATACCAACCCCCCTCCCAATCGAGTCAAGTTTCTTGAAAAACAATCGACAAGCAAAGACACAGAGCGGCTTTCAAAGAGAAAGGATCGCTTCTAGATGAATCTGCAACAATCTTCTTCGTCACCTCTCAAGAAACTTGCAGATTCGAGAATCACCCCTGTTACCTCTGGGAATGAAGCAGCCACGCCGACGCCTCACTCGACTCACGGATCCGGAGCAACGCGACCTTCGGCGCCTGATCTCCGTTGTCGAGCATCACAAGTTCTCCGCTCGCGATGGGTGGGCCCGGGAGCGCTTCGGTGTCATCTGGAACACCGTCGAGAGAGCCAGCTTAGGCAACCCCATCCGGCAACGTGTGGGCAACTTGATCCGCGCGGGTCTCTCTCTCAAGACATCCAAAGCGCGGCCGCAAAATGGATAAAGGATCAATATTGTTTGACTAACTCCTTTTGATTATTTCGTTGTAGCCAAGCGGCTTTGCTGTATAATTATTGGTCTCTCGCTCTCTTCTTCTTGCTTGGTCTTCGTGCCCTGGAAGAGGAGAGCTTCCGCGGATTGGAGCAGGAGTAGCTCGCTGGGTTCATACCCCAGAGGTCAGATGTGCAAATCGTCTATCCGCTATTCGTTGTTGTTGGTTGTTCGCTTAACTGGATAAAGCGCGAAGTACGCAACCCGCCCTGGCAGCGGGAGCTAGGCCGGAGATGTGGGTTCGAGTCCCGCACAATCATCGACAGCGTTCCGTGAGCCTAGCTTAGGCTACAATAGGTTTGTACACATGGCCCGACCCAAAGGGAGCACGAAAACCCCAGGCTCTGGGCGCAAGCCAGGCAGCCTCAACAAGAAGACCACCGAAGTCCTCGCTACCCTGCAACGACTCAACTGCGACCCCATCGAAGTACTCGCCCATCTCGCCACGAACGACAAGAAGGCGCTCGGCTCCAAGAAAAGCGTCCCTCTCGACATCCGCCTCTGGGCTGCCAAAGAACTGGCCCAGTACGTGGCCCCTAAGCTCGCTGCCCTCAAGTTGGAAGCTGACATCAAACAAGAGACGGTGTTGCGCGGTGTGATTGAAACACCCGCTCGTCTCCCTCCAGGGAGTTGGGATCAAGCCGCGTCGCTGTCGAGGCCGACATGAGACAGCCCGTCGTTTGGCGCCCACACTCTCCTCCGCCCGGGGTTTTCTACTCCGCGCAGGAACTCTTTCTCTCCTGCCCTTACGACGAAGCTCTTCTTGAAGGCGGCCGCGGTGGAGGCAAGACGGCAGCTCTTCTTGTCGACTTCGCGCAGGATACTGGCAAAGGGTGGGGTGCGGCCTGGCGCGGCATCCTCTTTCGCGAGACCTATCCGCAGCTCGAAGATGTGAAGGCCAAGAGCCTCGACCTCTTCAAGAAGGCCTTTCCCGACGCTGTCTTTAATTCCACCAACTATGTCTGGACCTGGCCCGACGGCGAGAAGCTCTTCCTGCGCCACATTCGCACGGAAGACGACTACTGGAATTATCACGGCCACGAGTATCCCTGGATTGGCTGGGAAGAGCTCACCAACTGGCGCAACCTCAAGTGCTACGAGATGATGCGCGCCTGCTGTCGTACCTCTCACCCAGAAGTCGGCAAGGTGAAGCGCATTCGAGCAACCACCAATCCGTGGGGCAAAGGCCACGGCGCCGTCAAGAAGTACTTCGTCGATCCAGCGCCCGAAGGCGTGGTCATCCGCGACGTCTCCGGACGAACGCGTGTTCGCATCTATGCGCCGCTCGAACAGAACAAACCCTTTCTCGATGCCGATCCGGACTACAAAAGTCGCATCTTAGACAGCGTACAGGACCCCAACGTCAAGAAGGCATGGGGCGGAGGTCCCGACCGCTGGGACGTGGCGACGGGCGCGTTCTTCTCCGACTGCATCACCGCACAACACAACGTGCTAGAGCCGTTCGAGATCCCAGCGACCTGGCCGATTGACCGCTCCTTTGACTGGGGTTCTTCGAAGCCCTTCTCTGTGGGTTGGTATGCGCGCAGCGACGGCTCTGAAGTCGAGATCGCGCCGGGTGTGAAGCGCACCTTTGCACGCGGCTCTATCTTTCGCGTCGCCGAGTGGTACGGCTGGAACGGCTCTGAAGACCAGGGTCTCCGCATGACGGCCACAGCCATTGCCGCAAAGATCAAAGACATGGACAAGCTGATGAAGCGCCCGGTCCATCCCGGCCCCGCAGATACCTCCATCTGGGATACCGTCAACGGCCATTGCATCGCCGATGACTTCGCCGCGGCTGGTATTCGATGGGAGCGCGCCGACAAGAGCCCCGGGAGTCGTGTGGTGGGTTGGCAGCGCTGCAGGTCCTATTGCCTTGCCGCACACAAAACACCGATGGAAGCGCCGGGCTTCTTTGTCTTCTCGACGTGTCGCCAATTCTTACGAACGGTGCCCTCGCTTGTGCATGACCCACGCAACCCAGACGACCTCGACTCTGAGGGCGAAGATCACATCGCCGATGAGTGGAGATATCGATTACTCGCGGTGCATCATGGTGGCACCGTCACCCAGCGCGACGTAAACCAACTTCCCGGAATACGAGGCCGACGATGAATCAAGTATCCACGTTCTTCCCTGGCGGTGTACCCAAGAGCAAAGTCTCTCGGCTTCCGCCGCTCGTCTCTGAGCCAAGCTTCACGCCGGATCCTGTCTGGGATTTGGATAAGATCTACGAGACGCAGGACGAACACGAGACAGGGCATTTTTACAATAGCGCTCTTCTGGCCCAATGGATGAAGCGCGACGGGCGCCTCTCTTCTGTGCTCTCCACTCGCATCGAAGCAGTCTTTGGGCTGCCCTTCGGCGCGGAGCCCCCCAGCGAAGAGCCTCTCCGCCTGGAGAAGAAGATCGCCAAGAACTTTGAGAAGCAGTGGACGTCGATCCTTTCCGAGAAGGCCGCCAAAGAAATTTTGGAGTGGGTCATCTTGATGGGGTTCTGCTTTGGCCAGCTCTCCTGGAAAGACCTTGGTCCGAGCGAGTCTGCGCGCTGGCAACCACACGTCACGCCGTGGTCTCCGCAGTGGTTTCGCTATAACCAATATCGAAGCCTCTGGCAGGTACAAACCCGACACGGCCTGCAAGACATTCATCCCGGTGACGGCCGCTGGGTGCTGTTCTCGTCGCGAGAGAGTCAACCATGGATGAGCGGCGCGGTTCTCTCGTTGGCGATTCCTGTGTTGGTCAGGAGTTGGAGCTGGAAAGATTGGAGCAACTTCAACGAGACCTTGGGCAAAGCGTTCTTGAAAGCTACCGTTCCCGCATGGGCCGAAGCGCTCGTCGATGATGCCGTGAGCGGCACGCCTTCCAAGCAGACCTTCCTCAGCAACGTCTCCGGCCTTGGAAGAGAGACGAACGTTCTTCTTTGTGAAGAAGACTCACAGGGTAAGAAGTTTGACGCGACCTATGAAGCGCTCGACGGTAAGCGCAGCTACGAAGCCTTTGAGAAGGTGCGTCAAGCGGCGGACACGGAAATCACCATACGCATCAAAGGCCAGAACCTCACCACCGAAGTCGGGAAGAACGGCGCGCGCTCCGCCGTCGAGTCTCACGGCGATGTCGATCAGAACCTCTTAGAGAGTGACTGCGAGCTGCTCTCCTCCGACAGTCGCGAGGGTGTTGGGAAACCGTGGGCCCGCGTGAACTACGGCGACGAAGATCTGGCTCCGTGGGCCCAGTGGGATCCGACGCCTCCGGAGGACGAACAGACCAAGGCAGAGACGCTCGACAAGCTCTCGACGGCTGTTCCTCTGCTGGATACGCAGCTCGTGAAGCACGGCAAACAGATTGACCTGCCCGTTCTGTTGGCAGGGCTCAAAGTGCCTCTTAAAGATTTGGTCAAGCCAGAGATGCCCGCTCCCATCTCGCCGGCTGTACAGCGGCTTCGGACGTGGGCCGCAAGTGCTCCCGCCGATGCCCGTGTGATGATCGCGCTCTACCCCTCGCCAGAGATTCAGTCGAAGCTGGCCATTGAAGGAGGCGAACCCAAAGAAGAGCTCCATGTGACGCTCGCCTATCTGGGTCGTGTGTCCGAGATTGGAGCTGAGGTCTTAGAAGAGCTGGCTCTTACCGTTCGCCACTTTGCGGAGAGGTACGCTCGACTCGAAGGAACCATCGGCGGCTTCGGTCGCTTCTCCGCCTCCGAAACGAGCGACGGCAAAGATGTCATCTACGCCAGCATCGATGTGCCCAACCTCGCCAGCTTCCGAGAGAAGCTCGTGATGGAGATCGAAGACATCGCCCCGGCCAAGAGAGAGCACGGCTTCACGCCTCACATGACGCTGGCCTATGTGGGCGCCTTCGAAGAGAGCCCGGTGGATCGACTAGAGCCCGTCGAGGTCTCTTTCGCCGCGCTCGAGCTTGTGATTGAAGGTCAGCGCCAGGCTTTCCCGCTCAAAGGCCAGCGTACCTTCTCCAGCGTTGTTCCTTTCCGCGTCAAGATGCGAGGTGCCAGATGATTAATCTTCGTCGCTTCTCTCACTCTATTCCTGCGTGTGATGTTCTCGACGCGCTCGACGTCTCCGCCGCTGAAATCATGGGCAGGCTGGGTCTGACTCATCAGCTCTGGTATTTGTGGCGCAGTGGCCTTCGTAAGCCCTCTCAGAAATCCGTTTGGGGCCTGACCCTCTTGGCACAAGAAGCCTTATCAGAGGCGGAGAAAACTTCCCTTGCGTCACTCTCGGATGCCTCTCAATCTCAGCTCAAATTGCTGTTACAATACGCGAGAGAGCTTCTTACGCTGCAATCCAATATCAACCTCTCGCTCTCTCCGGCAGCGAAGGCCGCGGCGCAATTCCAGCTGAGGCAAACAACAAGTCAACAGGTTGTAACGTCTCAGTCAATATAACTAAACTTATCTGTCAATAGTTGTTACGAACGTTCTCGACAGACTTCTTTTAAACTTACCTTTTGTCCCCAAATTAACGCACCATGTTCTCATTGAACTTGAGGCCCATGCGTGAATTTTCTTCTTGCCATCTTTGGACTGCTCGCTTCGACGATGATCCGCCCTGGCAGGTCATCCAAGAGATGCGCCTCCGTGATGCCATCGAAGGCAACCCGAGTCAGCCTCCTACGGAATTTCTCATCTTTGCGTATGGCCCAAATCGAGGCACTCACATCGGGAAAAAACCCGAAGACGTCTACCTCGATGAAGCCAGCGCCAACGCCGTTATCGCGGAGTGGAAGCGTCGGCAGATTAACCTCTGCATCGACTATGAGCACGCCTCCGTTAAGAGCGTCGCAACGGGCGCTCCCGCGGCGGGTTGGTTCGATCTTGAAAAGCGCAGCGACGGTCTTTGGGCCGTTAACGTTACATGGACAACGAAAGCCAAGCAGTTTTTGCAAGAGCGCGAGTATCGCTACTTTTCGCCCGGCTTCACCGTCGTCAAACGCAAAGACGGCAAGGCGTTCGTTACTTCAATTTTTCATCTCGCGTTGGTCAATGTCCCAGCGAGCGATAACCAGCAACCGCTCATGCGGTCTGCTACGAGGCCTCTAATGGAAGAGCTCTACGATCAAATCATCACCGCCATCGGAATGTCTCTCGACGAAACCCAGGCAGCCGCGCTGAAGTCTGTGCTCGCCGCGCATGGTGAGATGATGAGCGCCAAGACCTCCGCGGCCACTCCCGCGGCTGAGCCCGATGAGAAGATGAGCGCGATCACCAACGCCGCCATCCGCATCACCGGCAAGTCTTCGCCGGTTGAGGTGATTGGTCTCCTGGAGGCCCACAAGGACGGCTACCTCAAAGCAGGGCAGCTCGTGAAGACCCGCTCCGCCTCTGACACCTCCGAGCTCGACAAGCTCCTGGACGCGGCCGAGAAGCAAGGGAAGTGCGAGCGCGGCCAACGCGCCGAACTGCGCGCCGCTTGCATCGGGCCAAACGGCCAGGTGAAACCTGATGCGCTGGCCATCTTAAAGGTGCGCCTCAACGCCGCCGTCGCCACGGGCATCGGCGCTTTTGTCGCGGAGTCCAACTCCGTCGAGACGCCCGCGCTCAACAGCGCTCCGGCGCCTCGTGACCCACAGAACATCGCCGTCACCCTCACGGCCGCGGATCGCGAAGTCGCCAAGCTCTTTGGTCACTCCGAGGAAGAGCTCAAAGCCCAACGCACCAAAGAGAAGGTTCGCCTCGGGTAAGACGTTTGCTTTTTTGTTGTAACTTTTTGACACATCCATATACGCAGTTTGACCGCAGGAGAATACGATGGCAGCACTCACTGGAAACCGAGACACGAAAGCCTACGGCGAGAACGCCACTCATGAACTCTACTCGCTCGGTGTCGCCGCCTCGACGATCATCTATCAGGGCTCTATGGTCGCACGCGACGCCTCCGGCAACGCCGTGCCCGCTTCGGCGGCGCAAGGCCTCCGGATCATTGGGCGCGCCGAAGAGAAGGTAGATAACTCCGCGGGCACCGCAGGTGCCAAAACCGTCAATATCCGCAAAGGTGTCTTTCGCTACGCCAACGGCGCCACCACGGACGCGCTCACCAAGGCGGACATTGGGCGCAAGGTCTACGCCTCCGACGATCAGACCTTGGCGCGCACCTCCAATAAGGGCAACCGCCCCATCGCCGGTATCATGGTTGGGTTGGAAAACAGCCAGATCATCGTTGAGCTGGGCGGACCTGACCCAGAGCCCGGAGACCTCCACATCCTCGCCGGCGCTGACCTCTCCGCCAAGCAGTACTTCTTCGTGAAGCTCGACTCCTCAACCGCGGCCGTCGTCTGTGGGGCCGGCGAGAACGCCGTGGGCGTGCTCCAGAACGCTCCGGGCTCTGGCGAGGTAGCCATCATCCGCACGCAAGGACTCACCAAGGTCATCGGCGGAGGCGCCATCACCATCGGCGCCGCTGTGGCCTCCGACGCCTCCGGCAAGGCAAAGACAGCCGTTCTGGGCAGCACAAACACCTCGGACGCAGGCGCCGCAACGGACGCTTTGCTGGGCTCTAACATCCTTGGCGATGCCTGGGAGACCGGAGTCCTTGACACGGCAACCACGATCTTCTTTCAGCGTCGAGGCAGCGCGCCAACGACTCCGTCGTAATCGGCATCGCGCCAGCACGAGACACACGAACCATCGCGAACTTTTGATTCTTAGGAGCTAGATATGATCATCACCCAGGCCACACTCGACGCGCTGCGTACCAACATCAGCCTCGCTTTCCAGAAGGGATATCGAGAGACAGTTTCCTTCAGCGAGAAAATCGCGGGCAAAGTGCAGTCCAGCTCCGCGACGAACACCTACGCATGGCTCGACACCATCCCTAAGTTTCGTAAGTGGGTTGGGCCTCGCGTCTACAACAACCTGATTGAGCGCGCGCAGGTCGTCACCAACGAAGACTGGGAAGACTCGCTAGAGGTCAAGAAGAACCACATCGTCGATAACGATTTGGGCCTCTACAAACAAAAGAGCTTCTTGTTCGGGAAGGCCGCGCGCAAGCACCCTGACTACATGGTGCGTGACATGCTAGAGCTTGGCATCACCACCGTCTGCTTTGACGGTCAGTTCCTGTTTGACACAGACCACCCTGTCAACATGGACGACGCCGGCGCTGGCACTCAGTCCAACAAGCACTCCCTCGCGCTCGACGCGACCAACTTCAACACGGTCCTCTCGACCGCCAAGAAGATCAAGGGCGCAGACGGCGAGCCCATCGGCGCCTTCCAAGACCCCTCGAAGATCTTGCTCGTGGTCCCTACCGAGCTAGAGAAAGCCGCCGATGAGATCGTCACGCTGCGCACTGTCTCCACTGGCGGCGACAACCCCAACGCGGGCAAGGCCAAAGTCTTGGCCATCCCAGAGCTCACCGACGCGACGCGCTGGTACATCCTCGACATGAGCTTCGGCGACGTCGCCGCGGTCATGCTGCAGGTTCGCCAGGAGGTCGAGGAGAGCGAGCAAACCGAGAACAACTCGGAGCCCGTCTTTACCCGCAACGTCTTCCGCTATGGCCTGCACTGGAGAGGGGCCGCCTTCGCTGGCCTCTACTGGCTCGGAGCCACCTCCAAGCCGTAATTGAGGTTGTTGGGCTTCTGGATTCGTTTCTTTTTTGTTCACGCAGGGAGACTTCATGCAGTCGGAAATCACACACAAAGTACTTGTCCGCGCCATGCCAGAGGCGGGCTTCCCTCAGATTTTTCGTGGTGGATTTGGCTGGCCAAAAGGGGAGACGCTCAAAGAAATCTCCTCTCAAACGCTGAAGGCCCTCCAGGAAGACACCAAGCATTTCTTGGTACGAGAGATCACCGACGAGGCAGAGTTTGAGGCCAACCGCGAGCGACTTGGCATCACGCTCTCCAAAGAAGAAATCTTACAGCGCGAGAACAATGAGCTGCGTGCTCGCGTCGCCAAGGGTGAGGCCGCGTTTGAGGTTGTCGCCGAAATGAAAGACTCGATCGGCAAAGCGCTAAGCGAGCTGAACGACCACTTTCACCGCAGCATGGCGGAGATGTCCGCTCGCATCGAAGCACTCGAAGCGAAGGCGCCGCTCCCGACCATCGAAGAGGTCAAGCCAGAGCCCAAAGCCAAGAAGTCTTCCTAACTTCTCATGAGACGTGATGACCATACAAAGCGCAGCACAGGCGAAAGCCTCCCAATGGATCAAAGAGCAGCGGAACACCGCCGAGTCGATCCAGCTGCGCCAAGAGGTCGTCGCCAGCCATAGCACCAACGACGGCACTATCTCCCGCTCTACCACCAGCTACACCGTTACTGCCAAGCTCAGCAGCTACTCGCTCCGAGAGACCATCGCCTCTCAGCGCGAAGGCTCCAACTTCACCATTCAGCCCGAAGACCTCCGCGCCAAATTTGCCGTCAAAGACCTTGGACTCTCCGTGCGACCTGCGGCCGGCGATAAGGTCGTGCGCGCCGATGGTTCCGTCTGGACCGTCGTGCGCGCCACCCACGACGAAGACTTCGCCTTCTGGCTTCTCACCCTACGGAGGCCCTGATGTCTTCGTTCGCAGAACAGCTTCGCAAATTCGACCGGCGCGTCGAGCAGGCTTACGAGCGCAAGGTAGAGGCGATGGGCCGCGAGCTCTTACAGCGGGTTAAAGATAAGACACCTGTCGATACTGGCGCCGCGCGTGAAGCTTGGACATTAGAGCTGAGCGGCGCTGGATTCGACCGCACCGCGAAAGTCTCCAACCCGCTGCCCTACGTCGCTGAGCTGGAGCACGGGAGCAGCTCGCAGGCCCCGCTTGGGATGGTTGCTGTCTCCATCGAAGAGATGAAGAAGCGATGAGCCTGCTCGGGCCCGAAGAGGCCGAACTCAAAACCATCGAAGGCGCCTTCAGAGCGGTCTGGGATGAGACCACGTACCCCGTCGTCTACGGCGACAACGAGTTCCGGGGTGACAAGACCAAGACCTGGGTGCGCCTCTCCATTCTCGCCGGCGCTCCGGACCGTGTGGACTGTGGCAACAGCGCGCCGATGCACGAGTTCGTTGGTGTCATCTTGGTGCAGTGCTTCATTGTGAAGACAGGGAATTCTCCCCAGTGGATCGCGGCTCTGCTTACGAAGTTGGTTCGAGACATTTATCAAGACCAAACGTTCGTCACCGAAACGGATGGGGCCATTATTTGTTTTACCACGGGATGTCGGCGGGTCGCTCCAGAGGCGAGCTGGGCCCGCTACAACATCTCCACTAATTTCAGAAGAAATGAGGTATTTGCGTCATGAGTGAATCCAATCGCGTTGACTTGGTGCTGAGCGAAGAGACCACCTTTAACGAAACGCCAGCGACGCCGAACGCCCAGGAGCTACGCTTCTCGACGGAGGGCTTAGGTCACGTTGTGGATACCGTCGAAGACGACGAGCTGCGCGATGATCGCAAGGTGCAAGATCTCGTCGAGGTAGGCGTCAACAGCGACGGCGATCTGTCGATGGGTCTCATCTTCGCCAACAGCGACCGGCTCTTAGGAGGCGCGCTCTGTTCCACGTTTGGCGCCTTCTCTGGGCTCTGTGTCGATAAGCACAACATCCAAGCCGTCGCCGCGTCGCAAAAGCTTATCCGCACCACAGGCTCTTGGACGGTAGAGGGCTTCACCGTCAACCAATGGGTGAGGACGCGCGGATTCTCCAACGCGGCCAACAACGGCCTCTTTAAGGTAAGCGCTGTCACTACGACGGACCTCACCTTGACCTCGGGCACTGCCTCTCTCGTCGACGAGGCCGCCGCCTCTGGCCGTGTCGTGCAAGGGCTGCACGGCACAACCTGCGTCGCGGGTGTGGATCTCACCGCCGCCAACGGCGATAACTCCTTCACGCGCGCCAGCGGCTCCTTCATCACAGACGGCTTTCAGGTGGGCCAGCGCATCCGCGCCACTGGCTTCCTCACGGCCTCCAATAACGCCATCTGGCTCATCACCGCCATCTCCAGCGCCACCAAGATTATCGTCAGCGGCGCCGTTGCTGTGGCCAGTGATGTCGCGGCCGCGGGACGCGCTCTCTTTGGCGATCACATGCGCGACGGTGTGACCAAGCGCCACTTCCATCTAGAGAAGCGCTTCAAGGACATCACCAAATTTATCAGCTATCGCGGCCAGCGCGTGGCCTCTGCCAGCTTCGTCCTCAACGCTCGCTCCTATGGCGTGCTCACCTTCAGCTTTATGGGCGCCAAAGGCGTGAGCGCCGATGCGACAGTGATGGCTGCGACAGTCGCCAGCGTCAACACACACAAGCGCATCGTGGCGGGCTCCTACGTGACCGGCCTCAAAGAGGGCGGAAGCTCTCTCACCGTCGCCTGCGTAGGTCTGGAGTGGTCTGTCGAGAACGGCGTCGAGGGCGTGCCCACCGTCACCTCCAAAGAGTACTCGGATATCTCGCTGGGTACCTGTGTCATCAAAGGCAAGCTGCGGCTCTACTTTGCGGACCGAGTCCACTACGACAAGTTTCAAAACCAGAGCTACTCCTCGCTGGAGTATCAGCTCTCGGACGCCGCGGGGAACGTCTATTACAAGCAATTCCCTAACATTAAATACAGCAACATTCGGCCTGTGGCGGGCGGCAAGAACCAACAAATCATCATCGACTGCGACTTCCAGGCGCTCTACAGCGACACCTACGACGCGCAGATGATGATCGACCGCATCCCGGTCTAATGCTCTATTTTGATACTGTTTTATAACAATACATCGGAGATGGCATGAGCGAAGTAAAAAAAGACCTCGACCTAGAGAAAGAGTTTGCGCTGGTGAGTAGCAAGGCCGAGGACGGCATCTGGGTGCCCTACAAGAGCGCTCGGTTCCTCATCGCCAGCACCTCCAGCAAAGCCTTCGTCAACGCCAGAGACCTGCTCTACGCCAAGTATCCGACGAAGGAGAGCCTCGCCTCTGACGAGGCCCAGAAGCGCTACGAAGCGATCATCGCGCAGTACATCTTGCTGGGATGGGAGGGCTTCACCGTCGCCTACTCCGGCGAAGAGGCCCGTAAGAAGCTCGCCATCGACGGCTTCCGGCGCTGGGTGATGGAGGTCGCGGGCAACGATTCGCACTACAAGGCCGCGCAAGAAGAAGAGCTCGCAAAAAACTAATCGAGCGGTTGCAGTGGTCGCTGCAATCGCAGGATGAGATCTCGGACCTCGAGCGTGAGTTGGCGATGGATGGGTGGGGCGGTCTTCCGGAAGGTCGCGTCATCGATGCAGAGCCGGAGTTGATGCCCGGGGCGCAAGCCATCTGGGAGGCCTGGCAGTCGCTCCAGTGGTCGCGTGAGGTGGGGATGGGGGTAGGGGCCATCGCCGTCAGTGAGGTGCTGGCCTACTGCGAGCTGGGCGGGGTTACGAACCTCGACTACCGCGCGCAGTTGCTCCGACTCCTGCAGCGGCTGGACATGACGTTTTTAAAGCACCTCTCCGACGAAGAGAAAAAGCGCAAAGACCGAAAGGAGGCGTAACGGTATGGCTGAAAGTTTTAACGATTTTGATACCGCCGCGCTCCAAGTCTTAATCGAAGGCAAGGGCGCCAGAGCCGGCGCCGCCGAAGTCACCGCCGCGCTCAAGTCCATCGAAGCCGCCTCCATCCGCACCGCCAAGATCATGGAAGAGCAGCTCGCCGAGCGCGCCCAAGACAAGATCTTAGCCTCCGCGCGTCGCGCTGGCGCCGAAAAACATCGACTGGCCCGGGCCGCCGAGAAGGCCGCGAGGGACGAATCCAGAGTCCTTATTGCAGAGGCCAAGAAGGTCGAGCAGGCCCAGATTGCATCCGCACGGAAGGCCGCACAAGAGACCGCAAAGGCGGCGCGCCAGGCGGCCAACGAACAAAAGAAGGCGATGAAGGAGACAGAGGGCGCCGCACACTCGCTCCGTAACGCGCTCATCGCAGCGGCCACGGGCCAGGTGGCAAGCTCCATCGTCAAGACCATCGCCAGCTACGAATCGCTCAAGGCCACGCTCGTCACCACGACGGGGAGCATGAGCGAAGCGAACGCCAAGTTCAAAGAGCTCCAACAATTCGCCGAAGAGACGCCGTTCTCCGTCGAGGAAGCGGTGCGCGCCTTCAATCATATGAAGGCCGTTGGCTTAGAGCCCACCATTGAGAAGCTGCGCGCCTTTGGCGATGCCGCTTCGCTTCGTCCAGACCGCACCTTTCTCGACTTCATCATGGCCGTGGCGGACGGCGCACAAGGCGCAGACAAGCGACTGCTCGACTTTGGTATCAACCTCAAAAAGACAGGCGACAAGGTCAAGATCCTGTATGGCGGCGAGGTCGTCTCGACGGTCAAGAACAACGCCAAAGAGATTGAGCAGGCCTTAATGCAGCTCTCCACGGATAAGTTCGGTGGAGCGATGGAGCGCCAGGCTAAGACGCTCGCCGGCCAATGGGCCCAGCTGGAAGACAAGGCCTCCGCGCTCGCCGCGGAGATTGGCGAAGGCGGCCTCTTGCAGGCCTTAAAGGACGTCACCAAAGAGCTGACCGATACCGCCGGCGGAGGCAAGAGCGTTGCCTTTGAGCTGGGTCGCTCTCTCGCCGATGGTGTTCGCCTGGCGGCCGATGCGGCCCGCTTCTTGGCCACGCATCTCTCGGAGGTCAAGAGCGTCATCGCGGGGGTTGTCGCCTACAAAGCAGCCTCGGCCATCGGCGCCATCGCAGTCTCGCTCCGAACGGCGACGGTCGCTGCAGGTGGCTTCCGCGCAGCGATGCTCGCTGTGGCCGCCTCGAATCCCTTTGGCTGGATCGCCATCGGCATCGCGCTCCTGGTGGAGCTGGCGATGCGCTGGGAGGACATTTCAGGCATCCCGCAGCAGATTCAAAAGAAGTCTACCAACGTCGCCAAGAATTTCATGTCAGGTCTGCAGCGCGGCGTCGATCATGTGAATAACTACCAGCCTGCCAAGCCCATCTCGGCGGAGCATCAAGCGCAGTTTTCGGAGTGGCTCACCAAGAGCGCCGTCCCGTATCTCCAGAGCGGGCAACTCAGCAAAGATGCCGGCGCGCTCTGGGGGAGCGAAGACGCCTCGCCGAAGAAAAAGAAAGGCGGCGGAGGCGGGGGCGGCGACGGCAAGAAGAAGGTCGACCACATGGCAGAGAGCCTCTCCGACCTGCGCATCCAGTCGATGGCAGCGGCAGAGGCGTTTGGACTCTTTGCAGGCAACCCCGAAGACATCAAAGGTCTTGAGGTCCAAAACCGGCTCTTGGAGTGGCGCAAGAAGCTCTTAGACCAGGGCGTGAGCGCCGATAAGATTGAGGCCATGAGCGGACAGGCGTTTTCGGACATCTCCGCCGCCGTCGACGCAGAGGCCGCGCTCGCGCATCTCAAGGATTACACCGAAGCGCTCTCTGGACTCAAGCAGGAAGCAAAAGAAGCGGAGGCCATCCTTGGCATGATGCAAGGCGGCGCCGATGCCAGAGCCATCGCCATTGAAAAAGAGGTGCAAGGCCTCATCCGCGGCAAAGAATACAAGGCCGAAGAGATTGCTCGACTCCGCGAAGAGGTCACGCTCAAGCACGCGGCCCTCGCCGCCGCTGAGGATCTCGCCAACGCCGAAGAGGCCTGGAAGAAACAACAAGAAGACCTCGCCGAAGCGCAAGCCAAGGCCCTCGAAGACTCTCTCCAGCGACGCAAAGACATGCAGGCGGAGTGGGTAGACTTTGCCATCGATGGCATCGACAAGCTCGGCGACGCGCTCACCAACGCGCTCGACGGGCAAGAGAAGGCCTGGCGCGACTTCTTTATTCAGCTCGCCATCGCCGCGGCCAACCTCGCACTCAGCCAGACCTTTGGAGAAGGCGGCAAGGGCGCTGACTTCTTTGGGGGGATGAGGGCTGGCGTCTTTCACAGCGGCGGCCTCGTGGGCGCTGGAGGAAGCACCCGCTCCATGAGTGCCAGCGTCTTTTTTGGGGCCCAGCGCTATCACCGGGGCGGATATGCCGGGCTCAAGCCCGATGAGGTCCCTGCCATCTTGCAGCGCGGGGAGCGCGTGCTCTCTCGCGAAGAGACCAGACGCGGCGGGATGCGTCAGCGCTCCAACCGCAACTACGCGATCAACATTAACCTGAACGGCGTGAACGACATTCGCGGCTTTAACCGTGCCACCCCTGCGCTCCTTCGTCGGCTACGGGGCTTAACCAGCGGAGGCGACGATGATTGAGTCTCGCTTTCCGGTAGAGCTCTCCCGCGGCGCACAAGGCGGCGACACCTGGAACACCACCATTGGCGCGCTCCCCAACGGCAATGAGAACCGCAACGCGCGTCGCTCTGTGGTGCTGGGCCGCTGGACCATCTCGTTTCGCAATCGAGACAAGACGTTCTTTCAATCGCTGCGCAACTTCTTCTTGGCGGTCAAGGGCGCGTACAGCTCGTTTCGCTGGAAGGACTGGGAAGACTACGAGAGCGACACACAGCAGGACTGCTCTCCCGCGACCGGCAACGGGGTAAATCTCGTCTTTCAACTCCAGAAGAGCTACACCGTCACGGCGCCGCTCACGGCCTACGTACGCACCATCACCAAGCCAGTCAGCGGCACAGTGCGCATGTACGTCAACGGCGCGGAGGTGCTCTCTCCTGGCAATTGGTCCGTCAATACTGCCACGGGCGTCGTGACCTTCGTCGTCGCTCCCATCAATACACACACCGTCAAGGCTACGTTTGAGTTTGACAAGGTGGTTCGTTTCGGCACAGACGCGCGCGACTCCTCGATTGACTATCACAACGTGCACACCTGGGACCAAATCGAAGTGCAGGAGGTGCCTGAGTCATGAGAACCGTAGGCGCCTCTCTCATCACCCATTACGACGGCCGAGAACACTCTCTGGCGTACTGTGTCAAAATCACGCGCCGCGATGGCGGAGTGGTCTCGTTTACGGATCACGACCGCGACCTCGTGGTGTCTGCGGTGACCTATCGCGCCGCGGTGGGGTGTCAGGTCTCTGGCATCCGCTTCGCTTCTGTCCTGGACAAAGACACCTTCGTCGTGGAAGGCCTCATTGTGGGGCTCTCTACCGCCGTCGAAGAATCTGACTCGATTGTGGGGCTCTACTCCAACGCGCTCGTCGAAGTCTTTGAGGTCAACTGGGCCGACCTCACGATGAACACGCGACCCGTCAAGAGAGGCCGCGTCGCGCAGGTCTCGCCCAACGGCATGTTTTATTCGCTGGAGGTGGAGAGCCTCGCGTGCGCCCTCCTGCGCAATAACATCATCGAGGCTTATAACGCCGACTGCAACGCCGACTTTGGAGACACGCGCTGCGGCGCCACGCCAGCGACCTACACGGGCACCATCACCGGCGTGAGCGATGCCATCACCATCGTTGCCGCGGCCTTTGGCGGGCCAGGAACGGCAGGCTATTTTCGTTTTGGCAAGATCGTCATCGACTCCATCCCGTGGGCGATTAATCAAATCAAAGAGTACAACTCTGGCACGAAGACCTTCACGCTCGCGTTGCCTCTTCCGCTCGTCGATGGCGCTCCACAGGTTGGCGACACCTTCACGGCGCATCAAGGGTGCGACAAGAAGTATACGAGCTGCCGCGACACACACTCGAATCTCGATAACTTCCGGGGGCATCGCTTCATCCCTGCCAAGAGCTCACTCTCTAAGACGCCCAACGTTGTGCCGGGCGCCGGCTATGTGGTGGGCACATGAGGAAGCCGCTCAACCCGCAGATTGGCCAACAGCTCTTCTCGCTGGGCGGCGCTGCGCTCGGCGCGGGCCTGGGTGCATTCCTGGGCAATCCTCGTCTTGGGCTGCGATTGGGCCGCTCCCTGGGAGGCCTTGCGGGTCAAGCGTTCTATGCGCGCAAAAGCAGCGCCAACAAAGAGCGTCTTCGTCGCCAAAAGGCCCAGACGGCCTCTTTGGGCGAGCCGATCAAGCGCATCTACGGCACGGCGCGCATCGCAGGGAACGTCATTTGGGCCACAGATATCGAGCCCTACGCCGTATCAGGCGGAGAAGAGTATCGTTGCTCGTTTGCCGTGGGGTTTTGCGCGGGGGTTGCCTCTAAATTCCTTCGTATCTGGGCCAACGGCGTCTTGATTTACTCCGCTGCGGCCAACACCACCGGCGAATATGCCGTACCTCCTGCCTATGCCAACAAGCTCAAGGGTCTTTATCTCGGGACAGAGGCACAGACCGCGGATCCCACCATCGAAGCGGCGGAAGGCGCCGCCAACGTTTACGGATACAAAGGCCTTGTCTATGCCGTCTGGGATAAGCTCCCGCTCAAAGCGTTTGGGGATCAAATCCCGACGATTGAAGCCGAGATCACGATGGCTTCGTCGCAATCTTACGAAAAGGATGAGGTCTCTGCGACCATCTCTGTTTCTGACCCAGACATGTTCTTACTCTCCGAGCGAGAGCCTCGCTTATTTTTGTTCTCGCTGGGTGTGCTCACGAACGTCAACCGCGCCACGCTCTCCAAGAACCAAACAGACTTGCTTGGGAAGATGGAGCCCATCACCGGGAGCCCCAGCGCGGCGTTCAACGGCAAGTTTGCGATCGACGAAGAAGGCACCAATTTAGGGCCCACGCTGTGGTTCTGCGCGCAGGATGGCTCTGATACGTTTCTCTGCAAGCACGTTCCGGGAACGCTGGGCTTCACCTCGAACTACGCAGACAAAGTCGCAGGCGAAGAGTGGGAAATCTTCGTCAAGGGAAACCTCGTCTTTACGGCCGATTACGCGGGCGCGCATATCCGCTGCTACAACAAAGAAACGATGGCGCGCCTGTGGACAAAATACGGCCCGCTGGGGCCTTCGGGCGCTTGTGTTCCAGGGAACTTCACCTGGGACAACTATGGCAACCTCTGGCTCATCTCGTGGGTGGATGCAGACCCGGCGACGGGCGTTGGCTCGCGCTTCTTCTTGACTCGCATCACCACCGGCGGAAACGTAAACCACTACACCTTCACGGGGAGCGGCCGCTGTAAAAATATCGCCTACGATATGGTGAGCGGCGGCATCGGCGGGAAGCTCTATGCTGGCGGTGGAGACAGCAACGCGCTCCATCGGCTCACCTGCCCGTCGTCTGGATCTCCAGCCATCACAGGCACAATCGCCAACGCCTCGTCAGAGCTGTCGCGCGCTTGCTTCCTCTCGCAGTATCGCTTTGTCGGAGGCCCCTCGGGAAGCCTGTTTGTTGCCAGTAACGCGCCCGATTGGTCCGAGGTAAAGATCTCGTCGTTTACGGTGGTGCAGCAACAGACCTTAGACGATTGGGGCCTCACGGGCACGTATGGTGGGCACGCCTATGATCCGCTGCATCGCTCGATCTGGGTCGCGCATCCTGTCGATGACAAGCTCTACAACTGCAAGCTAGACCGCTTCGCCGCGACGGCGCCCACGCTGGGCTCTGTCATTAATTCCATTTGCCAGCTCGCTGGATTGACCGCGGGAGAGATTGACACCACCGCGGCCGCGCTGGCATCGACGACGATTCGAGGCTTCGTCATCGATGAGCGGATGAGCGCCCGCGACGCGCTCGAATCGCTCCTTTTGGCCTACCATGTCGACGCCCGAGAGAACTACACCTCTGGCAATATCAAGCTCCAATTTATCCAGCGCACGGGCGCCTCTGTGGCCTCTATTGCAGAGACAGAGTTAGGGGCCGGCGAAGAGGAGGCCGAAGAGGTCACGTTCCTGATTGAGCGAGTCCCAGAGCAGACACTTCCGCGCCGTGTGACGCTGCGCTATCTCTCCTATGAGCGCGAGTACGACGAGGCGGAGGTCTCCGCGCAGTATCGCATCGACACTTCCGCCTCCTCCCAGGAGGTCGAGCTCACCATCCCGATGGTGTTGACGGACGATGAGGCCAAAGCCATCGTCGATCGGATGTTGATGGCGCTCTGGGCCGAAGCCAACCAGGTGCGCCTCGCGCTCACCTGGAAGCATTGCCGCTTAGAGGCCGCAGATCCCATCGTCGTCACCTATAACGGCGACGCCTACCGCATCCGCCTCGATACGGTGGAGCATGGCGACAATCGCCTCATCGAAGCCGTGGGAGTGGTAGAGTTGGCCGCGGCGTACACTTCTTTGGCCGATGCCGATGATACCACCGTCCCAAGCCCTTCGCAGCCCCAGGTGCCGGCGGGGACGCAGTTCTTCTTCTTGGACTGGCCTTGCCTTCGCGACTCCGACGATGTGCCCGGGCCGTATGGCGCCGTTGCTCCTGTCATGGAGGGGACTGGCGTGCCCTGGCCCGGCGCTACGATATATCGCTCCGCAGACGCTCTCTCGTGGATTCCGGTCCTGACCCTTGACGGCGACCACGCTGTGTCCTGGGGATACGTCACCGATGATGTTCCTGTGCCTGACTTTCAGCCAGGTCGCTGGGACAGAGACAATGCCATCACCATCCAGATGGTGCGAGGCACGCTCGCCAGCGCCACCGAAGAAGAACTCTCGGCGGACCGTCGCAAAAACCTCTTGGCCGTCGGCTCACAAGACAACGGCTGGGAGTTTATCCAGTTTGCAGACCTCACCGACAACGGCCTCGTAAACGGCCAGCGCAACTACACCGTCTCCAAGCTCCTGCGAGGGCGCTTTGGGTCAGAGCCCAACGCGGCGACGCATGGCAATGCAGAGATTGTGATTGTGGTCGATTTCGAGACACCCTCTGTCTTTAAAATAGAGACCTCCCTCGAAGGCGTTGGAGAGACCTACTATTACAAGGCCGTCACCACAGGAACGCCAGCGGCCAACGTGAGCGATGAAGGCCATATCGACACAGGCATGAGCCTCAAGCCCTACGCGCCCTCTCATCCGCGCGCCGCGGTTGGCTGGCCTACGGCCAACGACTGGACCATCAACTGGACACGCCGCGCTCGGGTGGGTCACGACCTCCAAGACTACGACTCTGACATTCCGCTAGGAGAGGCCAACGAGCGCTACGAGATCGACATCCGCGACTCGTCGAGCAGTGCATTGCTCCGCACCCTCTTCATTGGCCCGGCCGACTTTGGCGACACGCTGAGCATGACGCTGGAAATTGACGGCCCCACCTCCAAGGTCGTGCGCGCTGGGTCTTGGATTACCGGCTTGTTCTATTTGGGGCAGCTCGTCGACCTCTCCGGATTCTCCAACGCCGACAACAATGGGCGCTTTCGCGTCGTCGCCTTGACCGCCACAGACATGACGCTGCAAGGGCCTCGGGCGCTCGTCACAGAGGGCAGTGCGTCGGGGCGGCGGGTGCGCGCGGCCTCTCCTGCGGTGACGTACACCGAAGCGCAGCAACTCGGCGATGGCGGCGTGAAGGGCTTCTTCTATTACGAGATCTATCAAATCAGTGACCGGCTCGAACAGGTCGACAATCAAGGACGCGGCAGAGCGCAAGGACAAACCACATGAGCGGCACAGAGAACTTTAACGTCAAGCACGTCATCCAGGGCGACGCCAACAAGGAGAGCATCCTCGAAGAGGCGCTGCGCAACACCATCAATGCTGTCTCAGACGCGGTCACGATTACGTTTAGCAGCGACGCCAACAAGACCGTCTCGACGTCGGGAGATCCCTCCGAGTTTGATGGGATGGCGCACGCGTTTCGGGTGACGCTCTCTGGCACAGTGACAGGGACCAAAGACCTCGTCGTCCCTGCAGCGAACAAGCATGTCTGGCTCATCAAAAACAGCACCTCCGCGGCCGCCATTACCGTCAAGGTGACAGGGCAACCGGGTGTCACCATCCCCAACGGGCAAGAGGCGCTCGTGTACCAGAACGGGACGGACATTCAGCTGATGGTCAGGCCGGATGACACACAGATCCTGCACAAGGGGAGTGACCAAACGGCCATCGGCACCTCGTTTGCGGACGTCACCGGACTCGGCTTCGCGGTGCTCGCAAACACCACCTACGCGTTTGAGTACTTTTTGATTTGTGATGCCGACGCGACGACGACGGGCATCGATGTCGCCGTCAATGGCCCCGCCTCGCCGACAAACATCGACTATGAGCAGGTGTCGTGGACGTCCACCACGGTGCAATCGATTGTAGGCGCGACGGCGTATGACAACAACACGGCGAACGCCAACAGCAACGGCACGACGCGGCGCATCTTCGTCGTGCGCGGCATCCTGCGCAACGGCGCCAACGCAGGAACGCTCATTCCCAGGGCGAAGCGAGAGGTGGCTGGTACAGGTCCCAACGTGCGAGCGGGCAGCTGGGGCAAGCTCACGAGGCTGAACTAATGCGATACACCGGGCCTAAGATCGAAGGCGGTGTGGTGTATGAGGCCTCGTTCTCACTGAGCGAGGCAGATGCCATCACCAAGCTCTTCGAACTGCTCCTGGACGTCGCTCTGTTGGCAGAGGCAGGCGGCGGCGGTGGAGTGCCGACGGGCCGATTGATCAGCACCACAGCGCCGCTCTCGGGCGGAGGAGACTTGAGCGCCAACCGGACGCTCTCGCTCGACGACGATGGAATCACGGACGCGAAACTGCGTAACAGCGCGGCGCTCTCTGTGATTGGGCGCTCCGCCAACAGCACAGGCGACCCCGCCGACATCGCAGCGGCGAACGATGGCGAGGTGCTGCGCCGCTCGGGCACTGCGCTTGGGTTTGGGACGGTAGCGACGGCGGGGATTGCTGACGATGCAGTGACCTACGCCAAGCTCCAAAACGTCTCTGCGGCTTCGAAGCTTTTGGGGCGTGGCGACAGCGGCGCCGGAGACCCGCAAGAAATCACGCTGGGAGCAGGCCTGACAATGACCGGCACCACGCTGAGCGCCAGCGGATCCAGCGGAGGCGGCGCAGGACACGCAGAGGTTGATTTTGGCGCGCTCCCCGGGAAGCTCGACGCCTCTGTGGCGGTGACGGGACAGGCAGGCATCCTCGCGGGCTCTGTGGTCAAGGCCTGGATCCGATTGCTCGACACACCAGAGCACACGGCCGACGAGCACATGATCGCGCCGCTCAAGGTGTTCGCGGGGAACATCGTCCCCGGAACAGGATTTACGATTTATGTGCTCTACGATTCGGCGCTCGTCGATCGATTGAGCAATGCAGATTGGCTACTCTTGGGGCAGACCTCGGCGCGGCCTAACTTTGCGCGCAACACTGGGACAACGCGAGCGTTGTCCCAGAATACAACAAGCATGACCTACGGACGATGGTCCGTGTCGTGGGAGTGGATCTAAACATGGTTTACATACTCGCAAACTCGCCAGAGATCATCCAGACGGAGCTGGGCGTTCTTGTCTTTCGCGTCAACTATCGGCTCACAGAGACGGTCAATGGCAACAATGACGGGACCGTCGATGTCGTTGTGGACAACAACAAGACAGAGACCGAGCAGAACGTGGCGATTGCCGCGGCGCTCGCCACAGAGGCGAACTTACAGGCCAATACGACGCAGTTTACTGCGGACAGCGTGAAAGGCGGAAGGATTTAACATGAAACTATTTGCACGACTTGAGGCCTTCAACCGCGAAACAACCAACACCGCGGGATGCCTGACTCTTGTGATTGAGTGGAAGCAAATCGCAGGAGAGATACGAGGCGGGAAGGTGACGCTTCCCAACGTTAAAATCTCCCATCCTGACCGTCTGCGAAACCTGGTCCGTGAGATGCTCATTGACTCGCTCAATGCGGCCTATCCGGGCGAGAACTTCAAAGAGCGAGAGCTCTCTCTCGTTGGCATTTAAAGGAGCGCGTCATGGCCAAAAAACTGGCAGAATTTACAGACCGGCACGCAGCTCATGCGGCCCTCGCCCAGCACCTGGAGGAGAATCCTACCTCCAAGGCGGAGTGTCGCGAAGATCCCAACACCAACACAGTCTGTGTCTTTGACGGACCCGATGAGCGAGTGCCGCAAGGCCACGCGCACGTCGAAGAATCCAGCGTCACCGATAGCACAGAAGAGATCACTGTCAAAATCACGGGCCGCAAGCATATCGAGGCGTTCCAGCGCTGGCAGAAGTTTATGCTCTGGCAAGAAGAGCAAGACGCCAAAGAAGAAGCGAAGCCCCTGAAAGAGGAAGGTAAGTAATGGGCATCCAAATCGTAGGAGCGAGCGGGAGTGTGATGGGTGTTGGCGCCGAAGCGGCGATGGGCGCTCACGTCTCGCTCAAGCCAGACGCCTATCAAACAAACGGCCACTACCGAACCACCGTTACGAGCGGCATCCTCGCGGCGGCGCTGGCGGCGGGCGCGGTGGTTTTCTCGTTCCGATGGACGGATGCCGCGAAGCTATGCAAGATCTCCAAAGTGAAAGCGCGCTTCTTGCCGCTCACACCCTTTACTGCGGCGACGCTCACAGACCACACCTCGTTTGATTTGTTTTTCGGCACTACCTTTACCGCCTCTCACACAGGCGGCACAGGCCTTACGCTGACCGGCCGCAATCAGAAGATGCGGACATCGATGGCGACGACGGTGATGGGCGACATCCGCATCTCCACCACAGCGGCGCTCGCGGGCGGTACGATAACCCTGGATACACAGCCCCTCGCGGCCTCGCTGCGCAAGGGGAACCGCGTCAACCCAGCGGCCGCGACCGAAGAGACCATCATAGACTCCAACGCCGGTAACCTGGAATTTATCGCAGACCAGGCGCTGGGAGAGCATCCCATCATCCTCGCGCAAAATGAGGGGATCGTGATTCGTAACCGCACCGTCTGGCCCGCTGCTGGCACAGGACAGCTCCAAGTCGAGATCGTCTGGTCTGAGCTGGGTGTGTACTAATGGCACGAGCCGTACAACTATTTGACCACGATACCCCAGCCGCTCCGACCCGCGCGGCCGGGATGTTACTGGGCGCGAGCGGGGTAACGCATCCTCCGCTGCAAGTATTGGGCACTCTCTCTGGGACGTCGGCGGCGGATGGCAGTTTCAACGACACCAACGGCTTTGGGCAGATCGACTATGCTGCTGGCTATATGTACGTCGCCGATTACACCAATAATAGGATCCAGCGCTTTGCCAAAAACGCGAGCGGTGTGTGGGCGTACGAGTCAAAGCTGACAGGGATCGGGACGATCTTCGGCGGTGGCAATGCTGTGTCTGTCGTGGCGATCGACCGCACTGCCAACGAGATCCATATCGCTCTCTCGAACAACTATGTGGCCTCTGATTGGGTTTGGGTGTGGAGCCTCGCAAACTGGCCCTCTCTCACGAGCGGCAACGTCGTTCGCAAGTACGGAGCTAACGCAAACTCATCCATAGCGGGTCGCGTGCGTGAGGGTATCGGCCTCTCCATAGATGGTACCTATGCTCTTGCTGTGAGCGGGAGCGGATCGTCACGCACCATAATTTGGAACCATCTCACGGGCGCCCTCGTCGCAGATATCGTGTCGAGCGGGGCTCTCTCTCAGCCCTGCAACGACGGCGCAGGCAACTGGTGGTGGGGCTCCGACCTCAACCTGGGCGTGCAGAAGATCAACCCCGCAACGCTTGGCGTGCTCTCTACGCTCACGGGCACTACAGCCAACGCCTGGCGCCCTAATCGCTTGTTTTCGTCTACTGGTGGGCCCGTCGCCTATCACGATGGGCGAGTGTATTTTCGAGACAACAGCGCCCGCATCATCGCCTACGACGCGGCCACAGGCGCCTATCTCGACACCTTCGCAGACCCCGGCTCGTTCGAGGGCAGCACCTTCGTCGGCAAGGTAGGCAGCAACCAATCGACGGCGTCGTCCTATCGCAATAAGTTCAACATCGTTGTGGATGCCGACGGCTGTGCGTGGCTCGCCAAATGGGACAACGGCGCGAACAACGCAACAACAAACTGTGTCGTTACAATGCAGCCGATCGGAGACGCAACCGCCACCTGGACGAAGACCGATTGGAGCGCTGGCGTTAATACGCTCACTTCGATCTTCCCGTGGGGGCTACATCTCAGCGGAGAGAAATACAAAATCCGACTCCGCAAAAACGCTGGGAGCTGGATTACTTTCACCACCGAAGACGCTCGCAACGAAGCCTTCTTCTCGTCGCTGGGCACCTTCACCGAGGGCGACACGCTGACGGTCGAACTCAGCCTCTCCACATGGGACAGGCTTGACTTTGCCTCGTCGCTCGTGGCCACCCGGGACAAGCTCTCTCCCTCGAACATATCGATCGAGCTCAACTATGAGGACAGCGTCGCCGACGTCTATGTGCCGTATGCGAGCGGTGCGCTCAGGGGCAAGCTGGGCGGTACAGGCGCATTTCGCGGAAGGCTAGGAGGCTAAGATGTCCATCGCTCCGATTACACTCACAGACCCACAGATACTCAACCTGATTCGGACGTATCTGCTCCCCAGGGGCATCGATCCCATCATCGCCGGCTGCGACTCCGAGTTGCGTCTTCAGGTGCTCAACGATGCCGGCGCGGCGGTCAGTCTCTTAGGTGCCAGCATCGAGATGATCATCACGTTTGGCTCGACTTCGGTCACGCTGAGCACTGCGACAGAGATTGATGCAGGCGTCTACGAGATTGAGATCGACACAGACCAGGCGGCGGAGACCGGAAACACTGGGATGGGCTGGTATCAGCTCAACATCTCCTCGTTCGCAGCGTTCGTGACGAAGCTCTCTGCGGTGCGAGGGAGAGGCACATATGTCATCGACGTAACCCTCGCGACTGGCAAGAAGCGCCGTCATTTTATGGGCGAGATCGACGTGCTGTAACAAAAGTTATCTCAACAGAAAGAAGTTTATCATGGACACACTCTACGCTCTTTTGCTCTCTCCGATGGGTCGATTCTTGTCGCTCGCCGTCGCCATTGGTCTTGTGATGCGAGGCATCAAAGAGATGGCCGCGAAGGGCACCTGGCTTCGCGCGCTCCTGCCTCTCGTCTCTGTTCTGCTGGGCGCCATCTGCGGCTTGATCCCGGGGCTCTTGACGGGAGAGGCGGCGCTCTTTTTGGGCATCGGCGCCGGGGCCATCTCTCCGGTAGCGGTGGAGGTCTATGACCGCTACCAAGCGCAGATTCGAGAGCTGGATCTCAAGAGACTCGCGAAGGGAGCCGGGGATGGCGGGAAATAACTCTCGCCCCAAGAACACCATCTCCCAGCTCTATCAGGAGTTCGTGCTCTATCGGCAAAGCTCCGAGCTCCAGAGCAAGCAACGCAGCGAGCAGCTCGAAAAGCTGGAGGGTGTTGTCTCCGAAAACCACAAGAGCTTCTCGCGTCAGTTTGACTCGGTCAACACGCACCTCAACGCGCTCACCGTCGCCGATGGGCGGCTGCGCAGCGATCTCGAGCATTACATCGAGCGCCACGACGCGCCCAAGATGCTGGTGAGGCTGGAAGAGGCCGAGAAGCGGATCACGGTGCTGGAGCGCCGCAACGACAAGATGGACGGCGCCGCCATCGCGGCCAAGGTGCTCTGGTTTGCACTGGGCGGCATCTTGGTTGGCTTGGCTGTGGCCTGGCTGAAATAAATCTTTGCTCCCCTCTCGGGCCTCAAGAGGTGGAGCCATCACAAGAGGCAAGAACAGAGAAGTGAACATGGTACGAGCAAAATTCAGGTGTGACCGCGCGGAGAAGTTCTTTTCTGGCGAAGATGAGTGCGTGAGCGTCGATTTCGATGCAGTGATCGACGATGGGCCGGAGAACGCCAGCTGGTCGAAGTGGACTCCGAGCGGGCAACTCCAGATGACCATCAGCAATCCAAGGTTGGTCGATCATTTCGTCGTGGGCAAGCAGTACTTCCTCGATATCACTGAAGTGGAGGCCTAAGATGGGTAAAATCCTCAATAAGATCCTCGCCAAGATCCGCAAAGTGGACCTCTCCAAGAGCGCCCATGACGAGTTCCTGGCGATGTCGCTGGCGTATCTCACGGTGCAGCAAAAGGGCATCGTACCAGAGCGAGCGAGAGAGAAGGTCTTAGACAAGATCGACGCCTTCCGTCGCGCCGTTGGGAGCGCGCCAAGTCACGAGGTGGAAGAGGAGATCGACGAAGAAGAGGCCAGCGGCCGCTAATGGAGTTGCTCTTCTTCCTGCTCTTATTTCTTCTCACAGCACTTACTCTCTCAGGAGACTCCGATGAATTTTGATATCAGCAAGGCGCGGCTCTATAACCGCTCCAAGACGCCTCCGCCTCTTTGGCCCTCCGACCCATCCAGCGAAGAGTTCGCGCGCTGCGTGGCTCGTTTTCAGGGCGCCAAGGGGCTGGACATTGACGGCAAGTTTGGCTCCAAGACAGAGTTCGCCTATCACGAAAACGAGCAGCTCCCGCGGCCGGCCTCGTATATCATCGCCAACGGCGTGCGCTACCCGGTGGATGTTCCGGTCATCACCTGGGAGCAAGATGCGAAGTGGAGCTCGTATCCGGGTAAGAACTTCCGCTGGCGCAAATCGCTGCGCGTGGAGGCCTTCATCCTGCACTGGGATGTGACCTTCAGCTCGGAGCAAACGCACCGCGGGCTCTTAAAACCCGAGAGAGACGCCTCCGTCCACTTCCTGATCGATGAAGACGGCCGCATCATCCAATGCCTCGACGCGGGCTTTATCAGCGCCTGGCACGCGGGGAGCGCGGGCAACATCAATGACCGCTCCGTGGGCGTCGAGATCAACAACCGCTACTACAAAGAGGACAACGGCAAACAGGGCACCAAGACGCGGCCCGTCATCCGAGACCTCCCCGTGAACGGCAACGCACGCGCCGAATACATGGATTTTCACGAGGCCCAAAAGGTCGCCGCGCTCCAGCTCAGCGACGCGCTCGTCAAGATCTTTGGGTTTCCTCGCCAGGTGCCCAAAGAGCCCGAGTATGAGAGCGAGTGGATGGGTGACGATAAAGACCCAGAGGGCTCTGTGCTGCGCGGGATGCTAGACAAGGACAGCCTCTATCGCTTCAAGGGCACGGCGGGCCATTATCACTTCGCAGAGGGCAAGATCGATCCGGGGGTGAAGCTCCTGGAGAGGTTCGTCGAGGCAGGGTATTAGGTCAGTGCGGCTTTGATGATCTCTTCGGCCTCTTTGGTGGGGCTGTGGCCGTTCTTCTTTGCTCTGGCCTCTAAGGCGTCATACACGGGCAGCTCCAGCCGGGGGGAGACGGTCTTGGTTTGCTTCTTCCCTTCCTTCTTGGCGGCGTTCTGGTTGCCTTCAGGGGCGCCCGTGGCGTTGGTGTTGCCTTCGGGAGCCCCAGCGCCGGCCCGCTTTCCGCCCCATCCTATCTTCTTCTTTTTGATTGTCTTTGGCATGAGGCGATGTTGCCTCGTCAAGGCTTGCTCGTCAAATTTACTGCGCGATGTCATGAGTGGTGTTCTCCTCCGGTAGCTCAAAGAGTGGGGCTGGGGAGCGGTACATTTGCGCCCAAGTGTCGTCAGGATCAGTCGCGTATACTTTGACCCAGGCGCCCGGGCCTTTGCCCGTTCCAGTGTAGAGCTCCTGCGCTTCTTGGCGCGCGGCCGCCTCGCTGGGGAGCGTCTGAATCATCCGCATCGGCACCGAGCGAGGGTAGGTGAGGACCTTAAAATAAAACGTCATGATGTATCTCCTGCTAGGGTCTGTTGTTATAAAAAAGAGCGGGTTAGTGACCTCCCCGCGTTGTGTTATTTTTGTCGTTCGTGCCATTGGCCGTTGGCCTTGTTGGCGAGCTGAAAGAGCGCTGTGGCGCGCGCTTGCATGGAGACATCGCCGGGGTATTGCTCTAAGAGCGCGTAGGCTTGTGCGGTCAGTACAGCGCCAACGCTGAGGAGTTCGGCGTCAGTGAATTTGTTGTCCATCTTGTTCTCCGTGGTGTTCGTTGCGTCCATGAAGATAAGATGTACTTGATTAATTGAATGTGCAAGCAAAAACAAACAATCAAGTAAAAGTATTTTTCTGGCCTTTGGTAGAAAGGCTTTGCGGAGGCGCTACGGATTTTACAGCGGAAGGGTGCGCTAGGGGATTGGCTGATACGGGCGAGCGATGCACGAGAACGCAGATTGTGCTCTCTGGGGTTGGCCTAGGCAGGCTCGGATGTAATTCACGAGGCTGGTTGGGTAGCTCCAACGATGAACCGCAGCGTTCAGCTCAAAGAGGCGAACCTGAAGCTCTCGGTCTCTGTAGCCCTGTATGGCTTGGAGTGCGGTCTGATACGAACGGCGAGTAATCGCGATACCGTACCAGTCGCAGTACCGGCATGTCACTTGTGCCATTGGTTGAGATTGGCCAAGGTCTCCCAATCGCCGCGAACTCATCGGCTCCGCAGGAAGATTCTCCCAGCGTAGCTCGTGAGAATGGTACACGGGGTCTCTCCAGAGCTCGACGGAGTGAACCTCGATTTGGTCTGCATTGGATGGCAGATGATCCCTAAATCCAGCGTCGATGGCCTCGTCTTGACTCAGTTCCAGCCACACCATCGGCGCTTGCGGTAGGTTCCTCTTAGTGCCATCGCTGCGCGAGAGCAAGGGCCTGCCCCATAAGACGCCCAGCCACTCACGACCATCAAAGAACCACCCATCTTGAGAGCCGTTCAGCTCCCAATACATGACTCGGAGGCATCCATAAGAGAGCGAGTGCTTGTCGCAGCGCTCCACGCCAGCGGCGTACAGGTCAAGCGCTGCCTTTGGAGTGGGATTCTCAAAGAGACCTCGCACGAGCCTTGTGAACTCTTTGCTGGAGGCATTGTGTAGACGATCTGTGAAGTCACTCATGGTTTGATTGTACCTTGTTTTTACATTCGTTACAGCCCTCGCAGAAGGCAATGAAATCTTCGCGAGTCAGGCCCTGGATCTTCCTGTATCGGTATCGTTTCGCGCCATTCGGGAACGTCCTTACGAGAAGCCAGAAACCGGCCAGCTCGCCATCGATAAACCACGGATGCGCTAGAGCGGGGAGCATGGATCAACGCACTCATCGCAGTCCGCGCAGAACTCGCCGAACGCTTCGTTGCTGTAGGTTCGTTCGTGGGCACAAGGCGCCTTGAAGTCGTCGTCTCCACAGAGCGCGATCCGCATCGCAAGCGCTGCGACCTGGACGGCCTCTTCTCGGATGCGCGCTGTTCCTTCGCCTTCGAGGTGTGCGCGGCTCAGCTCTCCCACCTCTTCCATCAGAGCCACCAGGAGGTGTTCATGCTTGGGGTGTTTGGCGAGCGCTCTCTTCGACTCTTCGCGCATCTCGATAAAGAAGCGGGCGACCGCTTCCACGCTCATTTGTTCTTTGCTCATCAGACTTTTCCTTTCATCAAAGAACCATTTATTGCGATTTGATTCATCGCCTCGACGCAGTTTTCGTGCGTGTAGTAATTGCGCCCTTGTGGGTTGTTTGGATGAGGTGTGCTCACAATCCCTGGCGTCTTCGAGTTGATAGGCACCTTGCAGATAGGGCAGAACGCTGGGATGCCAGCCTCTTCTTGTTGCGCGGGCGTCATCTCGTCGAACTCTGCACAGGCGCCGCATCCATCGTGGTGATAGTGCAGCTGGCACTTATGCGGACAGTCGCGAACCGAACACTCGACACACTCTCCGACCGGACACGTCTCTGTGATCCCTGTGCATCGCTCCTTCGGAGGAAACGCCGCCTCTTCCAGCGCCTTCAGAGAGGCCAGGCGCACTTCAACTTCTGCCGCGTAGAGTTCCCGATAGCGCTGAAAGTCTTCCTGGGTTGCTTGCTCCTTGGTGATCTTGCTCCATAGCTTCTTTAAGAGCACACGATGCGTTAGCGATTCTCGCAGCTCAGCCTTCTTGGTGTCTCGCGCTTCGTTGCGTGGGTCGTTCTTCTCGCTCATTTTTATTCTCTTTCTTGAGTGGCATTAAATCAGGGCCCAGCGGGCCAATTCTCGCAAAGTACGCCTCGACGGCGGCCGCGCACTCTGCCTTGTAGGGATCCGGAAATAGCCGCAGTTGTTGCCGCTTCTTCTTCATTATGACCTCCGAAGGCTTCCCTTGAAGCCGTTGAAGGGGAAGTGCTTGTCGCGGCACTTGGCGCAGCGGCCCGCGCGCTCCATGTGGTGCTTGGTCTTTACGCTTTGGATCTCGCAGTTCGGACACTGGACGCGATATCGAATGCCTCCGGATGCAGTGCGCATCGGCTCCACAGCGAGGATCTTCCAGTTGGCGTAGGTCTCTCCGACCTGTAGAGGTGTCTTCATTCGGCGGCCTCCTGGAGAGCAAGCGGAGGGAGATTGGCGCGCACAAGGGCCTCCAGCACTTCCGGGGCCACTGAGTTCCCAATCAACCGCACCTTGTCCGTTTCGTTCTTGGCGGCGCTAAGGTCGTAGCTCGCGGCAAAGCGCCCAAACTGCGCGGCGAGCAGCTCTTTGGGTTTGAGCATCCGCATCCCAATATCGGTGATGCAGTACTCGACGCCTTGTACCGTCACCAACGCCAGACGGTCTTTCGTGGTGATGGTTCTCGTCGGGTCTGTGAGAGACTGCCCTTTGTCGCCTTTGCTTCCGTAGTAGGCCGTGAGGAAGGCCATCACCTTCGCCGCGTGAACACCTCCGGCGGAGATGGTCCCCAGCGGCTCTGTAACGCTCGCCGATTTGGGTTGGTTGTCCGCCGTCCCGCGGAAGGTCGCGAGGCACACCGCGGCGATGCTGTGATGATCCGCGGTGGTGACGGTGTCGAGGGGGCGCCCGTCGAGAGGCACACCCACGACCCCTTTGTAGTGCTTGTTGAGAAACGCGGTGACGAGTGAGTGCTTCACGCCTCCCGCAACGATGGTTCCCAGCGGCCGATGCAGATCCAGCACGCGCGGGTGTTGGCCTTCGCGCTCTCCATAGGAAGTCTGAATGAGCGTGGGCGCCGCGAGCTGGCCTGCGACGGGTACAAGGAAGGGCTTGGGGTTGCCCAATACGAAGCGCTTGATGCCTTGTGCGATGCGTCGCAGTGTGGCCTCTGCCAGGGGCTTCTTGCGCGTAAAGATCGACGGACAGGGCAAGCTCCAATCGATACATTCTGCGGCGCTCCGCATCGGCAAGAGCCCCAATCCGCCATGCGTCGGAGCGGGCCACACAATCGGCAACCCATCGCAGCGAGCGACGAGAAAGAGCCTCTTGCGGCTTGTGGGCGCGCCGTAGTGCGCGGCGTTTAGGATGTGATGCTCGACTTTGTAGCCGAGCTTCTCTAACTGCTTGACCCAGCGCGTGAAGCTCTGGCCCTTCTTTTCTGGGATGCGCTTATCGTTCTCGTCGAGCGGGCCCCATTCTCTGAATTCGGGCACGTTCTCGACGGTGATGACATCGGGCCGGACGTCGTGCGCCCAGCGATAAATAGACCACGGCAGGCAGCGGATCTTCTTGTTGAGCGGCTT
>JACCDR012552687.1_pt1 | contig 52273 bp, 77 predicted proteins | sample 7446431 | NCBI WGS metagenome assembly JACCDR01 (sample SAMN15323443, study PRJNA562643) | freshwater metagenome | isolation source: river surface water | place: USA:Blue River Watershed | collected 2017-08-17 | reverse complement strand
TTGGGTGCTGTGGAGGAGTTTACCAGGAAGGATCCCGACGGAATTCGTCGCACCCATCGCGATGCAGTCGATCGCGGACTCTGTGCGCCGGATCCGGGCCACCACGCCGGAAGGGGGTGGGAGGTGAACGGGCAGGCTGGGTGGTTCGCGGCAAGCTCAGGTAACGCTCACTGGCCGAAGGAGCCTTTGCGCGGCTGGGCTCCGGGCAACTACTCCTGCACTTGCGTGGATTGCGGGATGAAGTACATGGGGGATAAGAGATCATACCAGTGCTACGGGTGCGCCAAGAAGGCTCCCACTCCTCCCATGACCCCCGACACCTGCCCCCACTGCGGGGCTCCACTGGAGAATGCCTACCCCGGATATGCGTTGTGGCTCTGCGGATCCTCCCGCATCGACTTCGCTGGAGTTGGTTTCACGAAGGTCCAATCCCCCGAGTGCGCCCGCTACGTCCGGACACGGATCAGCCAGTTGAAGAGGATGGCGGCGGATCTCGACAACATGAACCTTGGAGGATTCTACTCGCGATGCCTGCGGTACGCCTGCAAGGTTCGCGACAACGGATCGGGGCGCGAGCAAGAGTCGCTGAGTCGGCGCGTCACGCGATTCTACTGCGTCCGTCGCCTACTCCTCGCTGCCTGCCTCCGCGAGATCGACCGACTGCGGGGCGGGGCATGAGCCGGGACAACGGAGTCCTGGTGGCTCCTCTCACCCACCGATGGTTCGTGATGATCGATTCCCTCCAAAAGGACGAGGAGTACCGGAAGGACAAGCCAGGGAAGGAGTTGTGGGCAAAGCGGCTCCTCACCAAGATGGGCCTGCAGGTCTACCGCAAGAATCCTGAGTGGCTCGAGCCCCACCACTTCCAGCACTACCACACCTTCCGCGGGTCGGACGGCTACACCTGGACGGAGCGCCCGATCGTTCGGACCCGGTGGGGGACTCCTCGCCCGGAGTGGAGCGGAGACACGGTCACCGGATCCTGCTTCGTCATCGAGCTGGGGCGGCCATGAGCCCAGACGAACAGGAGGAGCCCACTCCTCTCGGAAACGAGATCCACCTCCTCGCCTGTCGCCTCCGTGAGAAGTACGACCTGGACTCCGTCGTGATCCTCACCGGAAAGCAGGTGAACAAGCCGGATGGCTACGTCACCGAGACCCAGTACGGACTCTCGGGAAACCACTACGCCGCGAAGACGCTGGCGAGAAACTACGGAGCCTGACCATGTCGTCCGAATCCACGGGATGGTCCGTCCGGATCATCAGCATCGAGAAGTGGTTGCGAGAGTGGCGGCGCAGGAAGTGGCGACTCGCCGCCATGACGGAGGGATCCGCATGGACTCCTCAAGAACTCGCACAGCTACAGGCGCCTTCCCCGGCCTCAACAGGGGAGACAAACCATTCGAGAAACGAGAGCAACGTGAGCATCACCGCAACGCACATCGGAGTCAAGCTGATCTCCGCCGAGCCCATGACCCGGCTCGCCTACAACCAGTTCCGCGGCTGGGACCTTCCGGCCAACGAGAACGGAGACGACGAGGGATTCCTGGTCGAGTACCTGGACGGCGGCAAGGCCAACGTCGAGGGCCGCGAGGGCTACATCTCCTGGAGTCCCGCCGATGTCTTCGAGAAGGCGTATCGCCCCGTCTCCGGCCTGACCTTCGGTCTCGCGATCGAGGCGCTCAAGCTGGGCAAGAAGGTTGCCCGCGCCGGGTGGAACGGAAAGGGGATGTGGGTCCGGCGCATCGACTTGTACTCGGACAGCGAGTTCCGTGTGCGCGAGGTCGAGCCGTGCACCGGAACCTTCATGCCGTTCTTTGTCATCTACACACCGTGGGACGGGAAGCTGAATACCTGGGTCGGATCCATCTCCGACACGCAGGCCGAGGACTGGCAGGTGGTCGAGTGAGCCGCCTGGAGAGGGTGCGGGACTTGGATCGAGCCGGCGTTGCCGCTCCCAGCCTCATCAAGCCATCCGCGTCCAGGGACGCAGGGGAGCTCAAGGCTGCACGCAACACCACCGAGGCGGAGGAGCTCCTCGGAATCCTGAACAGGAGAGCGGAGCGGGTCCATGATCGCGCCGCCCGACTGCGCGACAGGCTCGTCGGATTGCTGAACCACAGCCCCGTGAACGAGATCGCTCCTCCGAGGCCCAGCATGGAGGCTCCGTTCCTGGAAGCCTGCGTCGATGGAACGCAGGGCGTCGAGGATGCGATCCAGATCCTCGACGAGATCCTGGACCGGCTGGCCCTGTGATCCGCCGCCTCCCCAAGAAGCCCAAGCGGGCCTTGGGGAGGCTTCCTTTTCAAGAAATGAGGAGCTGATGAGCGTCACCAAGATGAGCCTGCGGGATGCGTTCCGGTCCTTCGGGAAGGACCCGGGGCCCGATGTCGAGAATCTCCCTGGTCTCCTGGTCCAGCTCGCCGAACGCCAGGCCTGGGTCAAGTCGACCTCGCCGAACTGGGACTACGAGTTCCTGGTTGACCGCGATGTCGTTGCCGAGATCAACAAATCCGCGATGGCGTACAGGGCGAAGCGCCGAGCACGCACCTCGCGCATCTGCCACAAGCGGACCATGCGTTGGAGATCACCTCTCCTGCAGGAGCTCGAGCGCCGGAACCCCTGAGAGCCCCTGGCGCACCGCCCTGGGGACCCTGAAGCCCTGGATGAGCTCCGGTGCCCCGCCCTCCTGGAGTCCCTGCATCATCGCCTCCTGGCTGGCGATCTGGGATCCCATCCGCTTGTAGCCGGAGGTCAGGTCGCGCAGGCCTGGCTCCGCTGTCGAGGACCGGCCACCCCACTCCGAGAGGAAGGGGAAGAAGGCGGAGGCTCCGGCGAGGAACTGGTTGTCGATGGCGCTGGATCCGGACCATGCTCCGGCGGCGTCCATCGCGCTGGAAGCCAGGTCCGCTACCGCCAACGGACCGACCGGAAGCTGGCTGATCTTCGAGTTGTCCACGAAGGCGCGGACACCGCTCACGGCACGCGCGCCCTCGCTCGACGGGTCACGGGACATGAGGGGCGGCTTCAGCACGAGTCCGGTGGCCACGGCCGCCTCGAGCCCGCGGATACCCTTCAGGTCTCCGTTGGCCAGCTCTCCCAGCCGCTCGCGGAACTGCTGCGCCTTGAGCCGGCTCTCCTCGTCGCCGGACCCCTCCATCCCCATTCCCGCGGTGATCGCCATCATGGTCGCCGGGACCAGGGCGCCGTTTGCCGCGGCTGCCCCGATCTTCGCCGCCATCGGAGCTCCTCCCAGCAGAAGCATGGGGGCTCCCGTCAGGACTCCGGCAGCCAGGGCCTTGCGCCCGACGGCCGTGAGCTTCCTGGCCGCGCCTTTCTGTCGCCGGACGTCGTTCGTGTGGCGCATGGCCAGCGAGAAGACGGTCTTCATCATCCATCCGAACATCGAGAGGTCGCGATTCCTCCACGCCTTCGGGGCAAACAGTACGCCATTCGAGCCAGCCGAGTAGCTCTTGGCGTCCATGACGAATGGCATCCCGAGATCCAGGAGTTCGCGCTGCGCAGCCCCGTTCAACGGATTGCCGTGTGCGTCGATGAGCTGCATCGCGCGCTGGATGGCGCGGGGGCTCATTGTAGCCTTCACCTGGTCGATCACCGCGTAGCTCCCCGCTCCGGTGGCAGCAGCCACGCCTCGCTTGAGTTTGGCTGCTCGCCGATTCGGATTGCGCTTCATTTCAGCCAGCGCCGAGTGGAGCATGTCCTGGGCGAAGCCATGGTAGGCCAGAGCCATGCCGTCAACCGATCGCGCAAACGTGCCTACCACCTTTCCAGCAATGTCTCCGAGCTGCTCGGCGGAGGTGCGGTGAATGTCGCTGATCCCTTCCCCCATTCCGTGGGAGCGCATCACTTCGAGCATGTCGCTTGAGGCCATGTCGCGCATGTGGGCTCGGTACTCCGGAGAGCCCACCGATCCGATGGTCCGGATCACCGCGCGCGAGATCGCTCCTGAGAACTGCTTCTCGGCGATTTCTGCTCGCTTCTTGATGAGCCTCGCCGCGCCGATGTACCCGTACTTGGAGGCCGCCTGCCCGACGCCGGAGAGCTCGTTCTGGATCACGCCCTTCGTCTTCTGCAGAAGGACCAGCGCGGTCGAGACTGCGGATACGGCGCGGAAGAAGTCGTGGTACCCCTTCTTCTCGCTGAACGGCCGCATGAAGCCCATGGACACGTCCTCGACGGACCGGAGTAGGGAGTTCCGGTAGGTGTCCATCTCGGCGCTGGAAGCCAGGCGCTGGCGGCCGGCGGACTCCTGGATCACGCCCACCTCCTGCAAGGGAAGCAGCTCCGCGAGCGTGAGCATGTCCTTCTCCAACTTCCCCTTCTGCGAGTAGCCCTGGTAGACGCCTTCGTCGTCGTACTTGCGCTCCCCGAACATCTCCAGGCGGGTGAGGCCGGCGGTCTGGCGCTCGATCACCTGCTCCATGGAGGAGATCGGATCCAGGTAGGCCTCGTGCCCCATGTGGGGGTACATGCGCTGCTGGGTCAGGGTGCCGTCGAGCTGCCAGGTGCGCGAGCGCGCCTGTGCGGAGGGAGGCTCGCCGCCGCCGTGGCTGTCCGGATCCCAGAGGTGGCTCAGGATCCGGAGGTTGGCGCCGTCCAGCAGCTTCCGGAGCTCGGCCATCGCCGCTTCCTTGGTCATCTTGCCCAGGGGCAGCACCTTCGGCTTCACCTGGCCGAACTCGCCCGCGTACTCGGGGGAGTGCTCCACGTCCGCCAGGAGCTCCGGGAGCAGGCCGGGCATGAAGGTTCCATCCTCGTTCATCGGGCGCGTCGTGAAGATCGCGGGCAGGTCCGCCTCGTCCCCGGTGAACTGGAGGGCCAGGGCCCCGTCCTCCTTGTGCCGGATGATCGAGAACAGCTTGATGACATCGTCCGTCATCGCGGTGACCGTGGGCCGGACCTTCTGGAATGCGGGGGAGCTGGCCTTGTCGCCGAGCTGCAGGTTCGTGAAGCCCTTGATCTGGTCCTTGGGCAGCTCCTTCGCGAACACGTCGCGCACGAAGCGCGCGAACTTCTGGCTCACGATGCGGGGGAAGTAGTTCTTCCGACCGGTGCGCCCCGTGATTCCGGCGCTCCGGGAGCGCAGGTCCTCGAGGATGTCGCGGATGGTGTCGCGCAGGATCTCTAGCTCCGGGTCGATCGCGTCGGTCCGGCCCTCGATGTTGTCCACGATCGCCTTCATCGTGTTGCCCTTGCTCCACATGGGGAGCGGCGTGCGGGCGATGGCCACCTTGAGGCGGGAGCGCAGGCCCGAGGTGATCCGGTGGTTCTTCCCAGCCAGCTCGAGCGTGCCCTTGACCACGCGCTCCAAGGCGTCGACGTGGGCCTGCTTGGCCTCCGGATGCGTCAGGACCTTGTGGTACACGTCGCGCAGTTGGTCGGCGATCGGCTGGGCGTTGCTCCAGGCGTCGGCCACGAAGTCCGCGGTGCGCTCCCACCCGGCGCCCACGAGATTGGAGATGCCCTTCAGTGCGTCTTCGATGAACAGCCCGCTCGTCAGCGCGGTCCCGCCCTTCCGGTCCTTCAAGCGCCGGGGGATCATCGGCACCAGCTCACCAGCCGCGTTCTCCGCGGCATCCAGGAGCCCGTTGATCCAGGTGAGCTCGAGCCCGGAGATCGCGGCACGGGGCAGCGTCTCCACGGCCACAGCACCCTCGCCCGAGGGAAGCAGGAGGCCCGCCTCGTCGTCGAACTTGTTCACGGCCGACTGGTCGCCGGTCGCCTCGATCTCCTCGCGCTTGGCCAGCATGTCGATCTGCTCCAGGCGCTCCGGCGGGAACTGATCCACCAGGAACCACCGGACAGCGCGGAGGATACTGTTCTTCATGGAGTCGGAGGCATCGGCCATGTCGGCCACGTCCAGGAGGACCTTCTTCGCCCTGGGGTGGATGTCGAGCCCCTTGTCGGTACGCTCGGCGAGCGCCTCCAGGAGAGCCTTCGTGCTGGATCCCGGAGCCTGGCGCACGTCCTCGACACCAGGGATCTCGATCGCCTGACCGGCGAACTTGACCTTGCGGCGGCCGAACCCGGGCACGTTCGCAGGAGCGTTCGGGCTCTGGCGGATCAGGGCATCGCGCTCTGGGTCCGGAGCCTCGAGCTTGGGCGCTTCCGGAGCCTCCACCTTCGGGGTGGGAGGGGTTGCGGGGGTCGTGGCCACGGGCTTCGGCGCGCGCACGGGGCGCTGGCGCTGGGCCTGCTGCATCCGGTGCCCGAAGACGTTCCTCCACTTGGCCTTGGCACGCGGACTCCCGTCGTTCACCGGGGCCTGGTACGCCTTGTCCAGATCCTCAAGCGCCTCGACGGTGGTCGCCTCGCGCACCAGGGCCAGACCCTCGTCGATCTTGGCGTCTGCCTCGGCCACGCTCTTGGGGCGCGGAACGATCGCGGTCTTCGGGGGCTTGGGGGGAGGGGCGTTCTCGATGGTCTTGCGTGCGGTGTCGAACTGGACATCCGCGTCCTTCCCGTAGGCCGTGGTGAACAGGTCGCGCGCATCCTCGATCTGCTTGAGGGCCGCATCCTTGTTGCCGGCGCGCGCCGTCTCACGAGCGTTGTTCGTGATCGCCTGGATGCTGGACTTCGCGCCCTTCGCGGCCTCGCGCTCCATCTGCTTGGCGGCATTTTCCGTCTTGACGGATTGTGTCGCAGGCGCTCCGGAAGCCGCTTCCTTGGCCTTCTTGCGGCCAGCGACGACGGATTCCGTCTGCTTGCTGACGACGGGGATGGCCGCGCTCGCGATGAATGCTTCGTGGTCTGGGCCCGTCTGCAGCAGGAAGTCGGTCATCCGCTTCTGGTCGGCGAGTAGCTCGCTCCACAGCGCATCAGGAACCTGCTTCCAGCCTGGGCCCAGATCCGGCGGCGCACTCGCCTGGGTTGCACCATCTCCGGGTCGCGGGGGCTCGGTCACGCGGTACCCGGCATCCTGGCGGGCGGCGATGTCCTGGCGCATGTCGGCCAGGTCTGGGGCCACGGCGTCCATGGCTCCGGTGCGCACGCGCGCCTGGACCCCGGGATCGGGGGAAGATGCGGCGGCGTTGGTCCGGATGTTGGACTCGACGGCCAGGGGTTCGACAGCCTGGGCGAGGCGGTTGCGCTCCACCTGCTCGCGCATCGGGGCGCTCTCCTCGAGCTGGCGCTCCATCGTGTCCCGGCGCAGGCGCTCGAGGCCCTCGTTCCTGGCGGCCATCTCGTTGTTCTGGCCGGTCCTGGTGTCGACCTGAACCGTGCCGTCGGGCATCACCTGGGCCTGGCCGACATCGGTGTACGGCAGCCCCCGGACATTCTCCTGCTCGATCATGCGGGCGGGGTCCATCGGCTCGACCAGGGGAGCGAACTCGCCCTTCTCGGTCACGGCCTCCGGAGGCACAGGCAAGGGCTGGGCGTCGGCACGGGTCGCGGCGGCGACGTCTGCTCGGTCAGCCCTGCCCTGCGCACCGGTCCGCAGCATGGCGCCAGGCAGGCCCAGGGCGGCACCGGTCGCCAGCTCGGCGATGATCCCTTGCGGCGTGATCTCGTCCCCGACCATCGCCTGGGAGACGCCAGCCTGGGTCACCGCTTCCGTGGTCAGCTTGGGCGCGACGATCGCCACCCTTCCTGTGGCCTCCAGCGTCTTGCGAGTTCCGGACCTGGCAGCCTTCCGCGTGGGCTCCAGGGCCTTGGCCTCCGTGAGCGCCTCGGTGTGCTTGCCTTCCTTGATGAGGTCGTCGACGCGCTTGGCGCCAGCACGCAGGGCATCCACCGTCTCGGCGGGAGCCTTCCTCGAGGCGAACTGCGCGGTCCGCTGGAGCGCGTTGCGCGCCTTCTCCGCCTCGCGCACAGCAACGCCAGCACCGCGCCGGGCACGGGCGGCCTGGGTGAACCCGCGCCGGGCGGCCTGGGCCGTGGACAGGGCGCCGAACGAGACGGCCTCGGCGGCCAGCTCCCGGGGATCGGTGAGGCCGCGCCAGAACCGCTTCGATCCAATAGCCTTCGGGATCCCTCCGATCGTCTCGACGAGGCCGATATCCTGCCTCTCGCTGGACAGAGTCGCCGCATCCCCGAACTCGTCAAGCAAGTCGGACTGCGCCTGCTCGGTTCCAGTGCCGCGCGTGAGATCCTTGTCCACGCCAGCTTTCGTCGTCCGCATCCAGGCATCGAACGAGCTGAAGTCGGCGCCCGGGATGCCCATCTCCTCGTCCGCTTGACGGAGATGCTGTGCCCCGACTCGCGCAACCTTAGTCCTGGACTTTCCGGCGAGCTCCGTGGCTCGCGCCTGTCGCTCCGCCTTCTGAGCCTCGTACTCCTTCTGCCAGGGGGAGTCCTCTTGAGCCAGCGCGCCACCGATGGAGGCCAGCGCCTGGCCGGGTCCGGAGGTCGCGAGCGCGGTACCGAAGTTCTCGAAGGCCCCCAGGATCCCGGTCTTCGCGTCCTCGCCCAGCTTGGTCCGGATGTAGTTCTTTGGGCTCGAGAAGTCGATGCCGTAGAGGCCTGCATCCTGGAGGGCTCGAGCCTCGCTCACCGGGTCCACAGCCTTGCGGCGGTTGCGCCCCTGGGGGACGAGCTGGGCGTACCGCTTCTTGTCGGCCTCGTACTGGGAGAGGATCTCCTGGTAGAGGGCGGCGCGCTCGGGGACGGAGGCCTCGGGGCTCATGCTCCGGAGGCGGGTGATCGGGTCAGCGGGGGGCGCGGGAACGGCGTCTACGTCCTCGAACTGGATCCCGTCCACAGTCCCCGCGTCCTCGAACTGGAAGCCATCAACGGTACCTGCGTCGGTGAACTCGTACTCGGGCTTCGCCATGTCGCTTCCTCACTCTTTGCTGTACTGAATCTTCCCCTTGGAATCCTTCCAGAAAAGGTAGCCTCCCGCCCTCTTTCTCTGGCCAGGCTTCACTCCTTCGAGCGCCTTTCCTGCGGCCGTGAGAAGCGCGGGGGGAGGGGCTGCGGCACCCTTCGGTGGGGCGGGCGGCTTGTCGGCCTTGGGGGGCTGGGTCGCAGGGAATAGGGGGCCGAAGTTCGTCGTCGGGGCTCCGGTGGCGTCGACCATGACGCCGGACCGGCCACCCAGGGCCACCGGGCTCCGCATCTCGGCGCGCGCAGGAGAGGCTGCGGCGGTGAGCGCCGGCATCTTCTCCTCACCAGGCTTGAAACCGAACCACTCGCTCGGGGTGGTCACAGCGGAGCGATCCACTCCCGGGTTGATCTCCAGATCTCCGAGGGCGCTGACCGCGCGCTCGAGGTCATCTCCGGTGCGGAACACGCCTTCGTTGACGTCGCGCCCGAGGCTGCTCAGGGCGGCCACTTGGCGCTCTGCCTGGGCGATGAGCTGGTCCGTCGTGATCGTGCGGCCGGTGCTCGCATCGCGGTACAGGCCTCCGATGGTTCCGGCGTACTGGCGGATGGAGACCAAGTTCTTGAGGGCTGCCTCCTGCTGCTTCCACAGCGCCTCCAGGATGAGCTTGCGGTCCTTCTGTTCGATGGCCATGCCCCGCAGGCGATTCGCTTCCCTGCCCAGCTCGGCCTTCAGGTCGAGGGCGCGATTGTCGAGCCCAACCTTCGCACTCCGGACCTCGTTCTCCGCGGCGCTGGTCGACAGCTTCCCGGCCACGTTCAGCTTGGCGATCTCCAGCTTCGTGGCATCCTTCCCGCTCAGGCGCTGCGTGACCGCAGCGATGTCGCTGTCCAGATCTCCGGCGCCCTCGGTACCCCAGAGGCTGGGCATCACCTGATTCCGGCGGTTCGTGAGCTCCTCGACCAGGAGCTGGTCGCGGCGCGTGTCCGGTCCCTCTTCCAGGAGCTTGTCGGCCAGGTAGCCCTCGGCCACGCGGCGCATTGGATCCGTGGCCCCGCGGCGCCCGGAAGCCTGGCTCTCGGTGATCGCGCCACCCATCGGCTTCTGCCCCTTGGAGATCTCGTCCATCACCTCGATGCGGTAGGCCTTGGATCCGATGGGCGGGGGGCCGAAGACGCGAGCGGCGCGCGCCTTCTCGTCCAGGATCTTCTGCCTCCGCGCCTGGAACTCGGGAAGGTTCAGGGCGTCGGGGTTTTCGCTGGACGCGCGGAGGAGCTCGGCGTTCAGCGCCTGCTCATCCTCGTGCAGCATGTCCCACTGCGCACGCGCCTGGTCCTTGTTCGGAATCAGGGGCTCGCCTGCACCCGGGAGCGGGGCATCCGACCCCATGGGCGCGGCGGTCAGCGAGGGCATGGTCGGCGCGTTCCTGGAGGCGACCTCTTCCTCGTAGCGCCGGAGCGCGGCGGCCTCGGCCTCCTGGCGGGCGCGGGCAGTCAGCTCCCGGTTGTGCTGGAGGTTCTTCTCGGGCCGGAGATCCTGGGCCCTGTTGTACGCCTTGTCGGCGACTTCGGTGATCCATCCGTAGGCCATCAGCGCACCGCCACGGAGTTGAGCGCGGTGGTCTGGCCCATCCGGCGACGCCGGTCCTGGTACATCTGGTCGGCCAGGGCGAGCTCGTCCGCGGCGTATCCGCGCTGCTGCTCCTGCTCCTTCTGCCCCATGTCGAACAGGTTGCCGATCACCGAGGCCCCGCCGGACAGCGCGCCCATCGCCTGGCCCTCGGCCACCGGACTGCCGTCACCCCACTCGCCGTCGCCCATGAGGCCCTTGGCCTTGCCCCACAGGCTTCCGAGGACGCTGGGCTTGCGCTGAACGCCGCCACCACCGGAAGGCGTGGACGCGGCCAGCGTGAGGCGCGGGTCGGTGAGCCTGGGGTCTGCGCCGTAGTCGCGCGAGAGATTGAAAAGGTCGTTGCCGAGCATGATGATCCCCTTTAGGCGAAGAGGCCGGCGAGGCCCCCAACGATGCCGCCGCCGACTGCTCCCTGCGGGCCGAGGGAGGATCCTGCGGACGCGCCTCCGGCGGCACCGGCAATCGCCTTCTTCCACCAGGGCTGAGGTGCGGAGTTCCGGCGCATGCGGTTGTAGGCCTCGTCCTCACGCTCACGAGCGACCCGATCGAGCTCCGCCTGCTGGCGTGCCTGGCCCTGCAGGGCGACGTTGCCCTCTTCCGTGTAGTCGGACCCGGCTCCGGTGAGGAAGAGGCGCTGGAGGGCGCCCTGGGTCACGGCGTCCCCGGTGTCGGCGGAGTTCCTCTGGAGCCGATCCAGGTAGCCCAGCTTCTCGGTGCTCTCGCGCCCGCCCTCCTGGAGCCCGGCGGCGAGAGCCTGGTTCTGCTGAGTCCCGGCCACCTGGGCCTGGTCCAACTTGTTCTTGGCCACCTGCTCCAGGATGCCCTGCTCCGTGGTCTGCAGATTCCGGCGAGCCGTGCCATGGCCCGTAGCGCCACCAGATCCCATGGTCTGGTAGGCGGTCGCGCGCATGTCGGCGGCACCCTGTCCGGTGGCCTCGTCCATCTCGCGGAACTTGGCGGCGGTCGCCGGGTCGCGGCCGGCCAGGCGTTCGCCGAGCAGGGACCGGGCAGCATCGCCCACGCGGGTCTTGGATCCGGTCGGGAGTTCGTAGGTCAAGGCCATCAGGTGAACCTCGGGAGATCGGTGCGCGCGGCATTCTTCAGATGGAACCGGAGTCGCCCGTACTCGACCCCGAGCTCCTCGTATGGGATCCACGGGACCTGTCCGACGTACCCCACGCCAGAGGCAAGGCCTTCGGCAGATCCGACGACGTGGTTTCCGGGCCACCAGCTCCCGGGCTCGAGCTCTCGAGGAGAGGTGATGCCGGCCGGGTCGACCATGAAGATCGCGGACAGGTATCGCCCTGCGCGGACCTTCCCCCACCCAGAGAACTTCCGGCTCTGGATCAGGGTTGCACCGCCATCCCCGGCGCGGAAGACGTCCATCTCGGCGGAGATCGCCCACTGGCCTGTGAACACGCCGGGGTAGGCGGTCGCCAGGTCCTGCAGATCCACTTCCACCACGTTGGGCGCCCAGCCGGCGACGGCATGCTCTCCGCGAGGCAGGAACGTGTGGGTCGCCGGAAGCGTGAGAGCTGCAGCCGGGACCTTGAAGAAAGCCTCGACGTCGATGCTCCCGTACAGCGCCGTGTCGTATGGCCCGTTGATCGTGGCCACCCATCCCGGGTCGACGGATGCGTCATCCACGTCTACCGGAGCGAAGCCGGCCTCCTGGAGCAGGACAGAGAAGGTCGATGCCGGAGTGGAAGTTCCGCTGGTGGCCTCGTAGAGGCCCATGTGAGCCAAGCTCACGAGCCCGGCCGCCTTTTTGACGACCCTCGTGCTGGGCAAATCCCCCTGCACCGCCGGGCGAAGGAGGAACCAGAGATGCTTGAGGGCTCGCGCCATCGTCAGGGACGTATCGAACGGTGCGACGGTATCTCCGGGAGCCGTGGTGGCCGCAACGGTGAGAGCTTCCTGGAAGAACCCCCCAAGCTGCCCTGCATCCACGTTCGCCTCGTGCGGCGGCTGGAATGCTCCGTTGTCCTTGTCGAGCGTCATCGTGTCCGTGACTTGGAACCTGGTCGGCGCATCCGCCAGCGACTCGGGCCAGAGGCGGTGCCCCGTGCACCGGACGAACCTAGCCGCGGCATAGCCTGCGCCATTCTGGACGGTCGCCCCGAGGTGCTCGCCGAAGACGACGTCCTCGCAGCTCACGGTGTCCGTGGTGTTGATGATCTGGTTGCTGTTGCCGGTGCCGGCGATCAGGCCGCCCCGGACCGTGCCGCCCGCCATCGAGAGCGGAGTCAGTCCGCCGGTCCTGGAGATCTCTGCCCCTCCGAGGTCAAGCGCGATGCCAGGGATCGCGGTCAGGTTGAGCTGCGCAGCTCCTTCCCAGAGATTCCGGTCTCCCCAGTTGCCGACGTAGACCTTGCGGAAGCCCTTGCTCGCCGCGTAGTTGACTGCGGTCTGCAGGTACGGCAGGATCGGGGTCCCTGGAGCGGTGCCCACGGGAACGAAGGCCGCGGCCCTCACGACGTCCGCCACGACGTAGTCGATGAAGGTGGTGTCCGTGTTCTCGGAGGAGATCTCGCCTGCGTTCACCCGCCTGGGGGAAACATGGATCTCCTCTCCGGTGGGCAGATATCCGGCGCCGGAGTTGCGCTGGACCTGCCAGACGCCAGGAGCCAGGTCCTCGCCGTCGACCGTGTAGTAGCGCCCCGGGAAGTCCGGGTCCGTGGCCTCGAGCATGTCGCGAGGCGTGTCCGCGGAGTCGGTCAGATTCACGAGACGGAATAGGCCGCCGATGACCGGCTCGCCACTCGGCACGTCCGCGAATTGCCTGGTAACCCGTTCAGCCATCGTTGCCCCCGTTGAACCTGTCGTCAAAGATAGCCAGCCCGGAGTCCAGCGTGGGGATCGTTTCGTCTGGCGAGAAGGAGACGTATTCGAACTCGTGTCCGTCGCGCTGGGTCAGCATGACCTCGAGCCCGTCGATCGTGAACTTGGACCGGACCACCTTGCTCATGCCCGGCTGGAACCAGGCACCTACCAGGCCCTCGGGAAGGGACTGCAGGACGACCTCCCTCCAGGTGTTGTTCGTGTCCGTGTCCTGGAGGATCTCGGTGACCGGTCGCTGGGTGTACTGGAACAGCACGCCCACGCGCCCCCACTGCCCGCGCAGGGTGAGGAGCATCTGGCCGATGTCCGTCCACCTGGCGCGCGCCAGCATGTACAGGGCCTCGCCCACGCGCCACTTCCTGCGGCGATCTGTCCGGAGTGCGCGGGCCGTTGCTTCCGCCGTGAAGTAGAAGCCGTTCCCGTCGGTGATGGACTTACCGAAGAACCTGGCCACGGCGCCACTGGTCGGCTCCCCGGATTCCTCCGGAACGTCGCACACGATGTAGGCATCGTTGTCCGAGAACTCGACAAAATTCGTCAGCGCGATCTGCGCCTCGGGCGCCGTGACGAGGGTCCATGGACCGGCGTTCACGTTCTCCTTGGCTCGAAGAGCGGCGCAGAGCGGGGCTCCAGCCGTGTTCGATCCGGACATGAAGAGGTTGTCCTGGTACCACCAGGCTGTCACCTTCTTGCGGTCCGACTTCGGGAGATCGAAGAAGGAGGGGTTTCCGGAGGGAGGGGTGGGCCAGACCGCGGCATGCGTGAACGGCTCGATGAGCTCCACCGACTCCCCGGAGATGACAGCCGGACCCTTGCTCGACAGGTAGAAGGCCACCTGCCCGCGCTCGACGATGGTCCTCGGGAACGTGGTCCCCATCCCCTGGGCGATGATCTCGGGCTCGTTCGCCGGATCCCCGTTGCGCAGGATCCAGACGTCGTTCTCGCCGATGAAGAACAGGTGCCCACGGCTGGCGCAGATCCCCATCGTTCGCTCGGTGTCGGAGAGCGAGGTCTTCAACACCCGGTCGGACACGTTGAAGTGGGCGAGCCGACGACTCGGCAGGCCGGAGATCGGGTACGAGTAGAAGCTGCTCCCAGCCACGCCGACGCCCTGCCCACCCGTAGCCCACAGGAGACCGTTGTGAAACTTGAGCACGGAGGCCGGAGGGATCTCGTTGACGCCCACGGTGTCGGAGAGGTGCGTCTGTCCGGCGAGTTGGCCCTCAGTCTTGTCCAGGAGAATCGTGACCGGCGCGCTGAACGCGGACACCGCGATGTCGGTCAGGTAGCGCCTGGTGCTGCCTGCCGCCACCTGGAGGGCTGCCGCCGCAGATCCCACCGTCTCCCATTCCGTGAGCTGCGTGATCCAGAAGCGGACGTGCGTCGCGCCCTCCGGCATGCCGGAAATTGTCGCCGTGATCTTCTGCCCCCGCGAACCATCCTCGTCAAGCCCCTCGAAGAAGGCGCGCTCGTCGATGTTCTCCCAGGACTCGGCCGCGGCATCGCCCCAGGTGGAGGTGGTGATCGGGCGGCCGGCGACATCCTGAGATGCCTCGTCCGTGCGGCGAACGAACGTGCACGCCACGCCGCGGCAGCTCCGGAGAGGGTATTCCACAAGCCCGGCGGCATCCGCCGTCAGCTCGAGGCTCGTGCTCCCGGCGCGCAGGATGTTGGCCGGCTGGGCCACCAGAGCCCCGTTGACTTCGGTGACCGCGTAGGCAATGCTCCCCGAGGCGTAGTCGGAAGTGACCAGGACCGCGTCTCCCACGCGCACGGCGGCCGGGATGGCGGTCTCCACGGGGAAGGCTCCGGCCTTGATGACGCGGATGCCTCCGGTGACGCCGATCTCCACGAGGTCCGAGTACCGCTTGGCGATGATGAGCTTGCGCGCCTTCGTGGTCCGAAAGGGGAAGGCCCAGTCGATGGCATTCGCCCCGGGGATCACGGCGCTGGTGGTGATGCCGCCGCGAGGCCTGGCGCTCTCCTCACCTGGGATCAGGTTGATGAGCTTGGCCCACTGACCGGCATCGAGCTCCGTGGGCTGGTCCCTGGAGTTCTCGCCCTTCTGGAATCCCCCGGTGTCGAGGGTGGCGTCGGCCTGCATCACCAGCTCCGGCGGGGGAGCGAGATCGTGGAGAGCCTCTTGACGGGCATGCCGGACCGGTTCGCGGTCGCCCACCCCGTCATCCGGGACTTCAGCCCCTCGTACTTGTTGCGAGCGGCGATGGCGTCCGGGCTCGCCTTCTTGGTCTGCTCCTCGCCCAGAGCCTCGAGCCCGGACACGATCACCTCGTCCCACGTCGGGGGCATCGGCGACTTGTCGGATCCCTGGGCCACCCTGCGCAGCCTCTTGATGCCGTCGATCGCGAGGAACGTGGGCACGATGCTGATGTGCGCGTAGCTGGGGGCGGTCAGGAGCGTGAAGACCTCCTGAAACTCCCCTTGCGCGCCAGGAGTGGCAATCGCCAGCTTGGTCCCGATCCGCTTGCATGCCGGCGCCACCCAGGAGACCAGGGGCTCCTCGTCGATGCCGCTCGGGGTCACGATGATGCCGACGCCTGCTTGGGGGACAGTCAGCAGCGAGTCCGGGTCGTCGATCGTGACCCACGTCCTTCCAGAATCCACGATCTCGCCCTCGACTTGGTAGGACTCGGTGGGCTCGCTGGTCGTCGGGAGGTCGTCATCGAGCACGGACCATGAGGTGCCAGCGGGGATGATCCTGGCTTCGGTGCCGTCGCTCCTGCTTGCGCCCAGCACCTTCGAAAGGCCGCCGGGGACAGGATTCGTCAGGCCGATGTGCTGGTAGGGCACGACAGCGGTGTGCCGCAGCTCCGGACACGAGTCGCTGACCTCGATGTCCGTGATGATGTTGTTCATGGCCGCGATCCAGAAGGAGTCGGATCCTCCTGCAAAGCGGGCCCGAAGTGCCCTGGGGAGACGCCCCAGGAGGGTATCCAGGGGCGTCCGGAACATCAGGCGCCCGCGCTCTCGGAGCCGGTGGGCTGGTCGCCCTGGGGTGCGTCAGGATCCACGGGAGGCGCGCTTGGATCCTCGATCACGGGGGGCACGGGGGGCACGGGGGACTTCTTCTCCTTGGCAGCGCGCTTGGCTTCCGCGGCAGCCTTGAGCTCGGCCACCTCTTCCCTCGTGAGCAGGCGGCCCTCTTCAGCGTCGAAGACGAACTCGTCGGGGTGGACGAGGCCGTGAGGGTTCCGGATCACCGGAAGCGAGATGCGCTTGGGCGACTTGAGCTTCCACCCGCGATTGACCAGGCAGTCTGCGGCGACGTCGACCGAAGTCACGGTGAGGGTGAAGTTCTCGCTCGAGCCTTCGATGGGCAGGTCGACGCCCTTCTTCAGCTTGGCGTCGAAGGCGCGGTCGATGAGCGGGGTCCGGACGACGGCGTCGTGCGTGAGCTTGATTTCCATGTGGTGGTCCTCCATGCAGAAAGATAGAGAAAACCCCCAGCTTTCGCCGGGGGCTTGGTGATGCGAGCCTGGGATCGGATCAGTTGTTCAGGGCGGTCCAGGCGTCCGTGGCTCCGGCGGCCGAGGTCTTCGAGTACCAGATGCCGGTGTTCAGGTTGATGTACGTCGTTCCCTTGTCGAGGGTCTTGTACTTCGTGCCCGAGCTGGCCGGGACACCGGATCCCAGGATCTCGCCGATGAAGATGTCCGGGTTCTCGCCATTCAGGGACGAGATGCGGGTGAGCGAGCGCAGATTGCGCATCGACACGCCGTCGCCGTCCTTGAAGGTCTCGAGGGTGGTCCGGTCCGTGGTGATCGTGGAGGTGATCTCCGAGATCGTCGGGTAGGAAGGCATTTCGTTCTCCTTGGTAGGAAGGGGTGGGAGGGCTCCGGCGGATTACCGGAGCCCTTGGGATCAGGTGAGGCTGGCGGTCTGCGAGATGTTCATGGTGACGATCATGCAGCTCTGCTGGAGCCAGCCGGTCGTCGCCGTGGGGTTCGAGCCGTCCTTCGTCAGCCAGAGGTTGCGCTTGAAGCTGCGGCTGAGGCGGCCGTAAGCCTTCCAGCCCTTCTTCGCCTCGTCCTCGGCCTGGATGGTCTCCAGAGCGCCGTCGGTGCCCTGCAGCAGGCATCCGCCGCCCATGAGGACCATGGCGCCGATGCGGTAGTCGTCGCCCACGAAGGTCTTCTCGCGCCGGTCGCGGGAGCCGTCGCCGTAGCGCAGGATCGGCGAGGCGTTGTTCACGCCGGAGTTCACGCCGTTGCCGAAGATGCGCCACTTCTTCATCCCGGCGTCGGGGATGATGCGGAGGCCGTCGATCTCGATCGCGCCGCGGACGTCCAGCGACTTCTGCCCGGCGAGACCCTGGCCCTGCTGGGCGGTCTTGAAGAGGGCCATGAGCTCGCCGTCGGACTTCACCAGGTCGGACATGATCGCGGGATCCACGACCAGCTCGTAGTCCCAGTTCGCGCCGCCGACCTTCCGGATCCGGTTGTCGTTGGCGAACTGGGCGATGGCGGCCAGGGTGTCGCGGTTGGCGAACTTGGTGTTGTCCGCGGCCAGGGCGGCCAGCGCCGTGATGACGTTGGTCCGGTAGGCGTTGGAACGGGGGCCGGCCGCAGGGATCGCGACCTTCGTTGCTCCGGCGATGGGGGTGTACCAGTGCTCGATGGGCGCTCCCACACCCACGGCCAGCGCGTCGGAGCCGGCGCCCAGGGTCTTGCCGAGCGCACCCTGCACGGTGGCAGGATCACCCATCTGGCCCAGGTCGGCGCCTTCGAAGATGGCGTGGTGGATGTCGTGGCTGCGCTCCTCGATGTGCCATTCCTTGATGGCCTGCAGGACCGGAGCCTTGTGGTCGGTGATGACACCGGCCACACGCCGCTGGCTCTGCTTCCCCATGATCGGGATCCACTTGGAGTCGATCTCGTTGATGAAGAAGTTCTGGTGGAGGTAGGAGAAGGTGTCCCCGGCGCCCGGCTGGGTGTCGCCGTAGGAAGCCTCTCCGCGCAGGGTTCCCTGCAGGGTGAAGCGCGCCTCGTCGGTCTTGTTCAGGAGCTCCTGGACCAGGATTGCTCCGGTTCCGGAGGCGTCGGGGACGCCGGCATCCTGCAGACCGTTGGCCTTGGGCGAGTTCTCGTCCATCAGCTCCATGGTTCCGAAGGCGTCCGACTCGCGGACAGCCTTGTACAACTTCTTCGACAGGAGGGCCTGGACGATGTAGTCCTTGGATCCCGACCCCTGCGACAGCCATTCGTTCTGGCCAGCCATGATTCGCTCCTCTCGAGTTTCGTTCGCTTTTTATCGAACGAATGGTGATGCCTCTTGCGAGGCGGTTCCCTGGGTTCAGGGGGTTACTTTTTGGACAGAAGGTCCATGAGTTCGTCGATCGCCTTGGCGTTGCCCTGGCGCTCCCACACGGCCTGAGCCTGGAGAGCATTCTCCGGGGTCGCGGTGAGCCAGGAGAGGTCGAAGCCGTGGAACTGGCCCGTGACCTGCGGCTGATTTCCGACAGGCCCGAGGGTGGGCGCGGTGCGCTTGGCCAGGAAGTTGTCCCGGAGCTGGCGAGCCTTCTCCAGGGCCTGCTTGTGCCCGTTGCTCCGGATCTCGCCCAGGTGCTGGGTGTGCCCGTTGAGCGAGGACTTCCAGAGGGTGTAGGCGACCTCCACCCCCAGCTTCTTGATCTGGTTCTCGGTGACCAGCCCATCCTGCTCGGCGGTGGCGAGCCACTCGATGAACTTGGAAGCGGGGTTCTTGGGGTTGGGGGCGAAGCCCTTGTCGGTCTGGATGAAGACGGGCTCCGGAGAGGCCTTGGCCTCGGGGATCGACTTCGTGAATTCCATGATCTGAGTCCGGAGGGTGGCGCGTTGCTCACCTTCCTGGATCCAGTGGTCCTTGGCAGCCGAGTTGTTCAGGACCAGGCGGGCGTTGCCCTCGCGCTCGAACCGCTTGACCAGGTCGCGGGCTGCGATGAGCGCGTCGCGGACGATCTTGTCGCCCGTCTCCACGTCGGGGGCCTCGGAGTACGCCTTGAACAGGGCCTCGGGATCGAGCACGGAGTCGACGTTGATGCCGAGCTCCTGCGCGATGTTCACGACCACCGGGATCTCGACGTTGCCGGTCTCGAGCTGCTCGGCCCTGAACTTCATCACCGGATCGTCGGGGTACTTGACCTTCGGTGCGGTGGAGAGCTGCTCCTTGAGCGACTCGTTCTCCTCGAGCGCGGTGACGTAGTCGCTGTAGACCTTTTGGAGCGCAGGGTGCGCGGATCCCAGAACCTCTTCGGTGACCTCGGCCTCGGACTCGGACTCCTTCTTCTCCTCGGAAGCGGGATCCTTGACCTCGGGAGCCTCGACCTTCTTCTCCTCGGGGGGAGGGGTCGTGGCCGCGGGGGCTGCACCCAGGACGACGGCAGGATCTTCGCCAGCGAGGATCCGGTCGCTCTGCTCCGAAGTGATGGTGGCCAGAAGCGCGTCAACCTGGCTCGGCGACATATTGTCGTCGAACGCGGGAGCCGTCACTCCAGGCGCGGTGGACTGGGGCGTTACGGGCGCCTGCAGTTCCGGTGCGACTGTGGTGGTGTCGTTCATGCGAGTTGTTCCTCTGGGACCGGAATGGCCTCACCAGGAATTGTAGGTGCTTCTGCCTCCGGAGGCAAGGCGCTTCCGCCTTGCTCGACATCTTCCGGCTTGATGAAGCCAGCCATCGCCGCGGCCTTCTGGGAGGCAGCCATACCGATGTCCTGACCGGACAGCGTGAGCGTGGTCCTGGCCTCGGGGCTCGGGGGAGGCGCTTGCTCCTTGGCCTTGCGCTGCTCGGCCAGCCGATTCCCGAACTCCTGGACCGCGCGGCTCGGGTAGGACAGGGCCGCAGCCTCCACCACCTCGGGGGGATTGTTGCGCTGGGCCTCGAGGAACTCCTTCAGCAGGGCCCGCTCGTACTCCTTGCCCGTCACGCTGTCGTCGGCCTCAGCTTCGATGTAGTCGTAGTCACCGCCGTTGAGGTTGTTCCAGACGCGGGAGATCTCGCCCATGACGTCCCACTCGACGGGCACGTTCAGGGCGGCTTCCTTGATGGCTCCGTTGGCGGGGTCGAGGTACCGGAACACCTTGCCCTGGGGGACAGCGTACCGGAGGCTCTTGACGATGGTCCGGTGCAGCATGAGCCAGAACTGGTGGTAGGCGTAGATCTGGGGGGCGAGGCGGGAGATCACCTGGCGGATGCGGGTCTCGACGACCTTGTTGGATTCCTGGCTGGATTGGACGCCGCCCTGGAAGTTCCGCTCCACCAGGAGCATCTCGATCTCTTGCTGGCAGACCTGCACAAGTTCGAAGAAGGCCTTCTGCTCCCTGGTGTTCTCGACCCGGTGCACGGAATCCTTGCTCTTGCCGGCGCTCAGGCGGATGATTCCGTTCGGCGCGGTGATCTGCTTGCGGAAGTCATCGGGGTCCTTGACCGCATCATCCTCGACGATCCACAGGTTGTTGGACAGCGTGCGGATGGAGTGGAACCATTCGGTGTCCATGTAGGCGCCCTGCTTCTGCAGGTCCATCGTGAACTCGAAGATGCCCGACCAGTCACCGTCGATCCGGTCCGGCACGTTCGGAACCCCGGGGAACATCCCGCTCTGGTTCCAGTGCGGCCCGTTCGCCAGCAGGAGCCCGGTCATCGTGGACGTGGTCACCCAGAGGACTCGTTCGTTCGCCACGCGGATGATGTAGTGCGGGTTCGCCTGCTTCAGCTCAGAGATCTCCTGGTCCGTCCACTCGTCGGGGATGGGGCCGTGGTCCTCGGTGATCGGGTCGAACCAGGACCTGGTGACCATGCGGACCCAGTGGGTCATCTCAGCGATGATGACCCGACCCTCTTGGTCGTAGAGCTGGCCGTTGTTGCGGGCGATCTCCATCGCTTCGGTGCGCTGGCTCGCGGTGCCGTAGTCGACTCCCTGGATGGCGAGGATCTGGCTCCGGACGCGCTCACGCGCTTCTGACACCTCGTACCTGGCCTCGACATCCTCGATGGACATCGTGCGCATGCGGATGGCCCAGTTCAGGTCCCGGAGCTGCATGTCCGTCCACTGGGGATCCGGGATCACGCCGTCCCAAGGCTCCTGCTCCACGCAGATCCCGGGCTCGTCCGGCTTCAGGGGATCGTAGTTCTCGATCCACAGCCAGCAGGGGACGCTCGTGACCTGGACGTTGCGACCGGTCTGCGAGGCCTTGTACTTCAGGTTGTTGTCGCGGGCGATGGCCAGGAGCGCGGTGCTGATGACGTCCTGTCCCGGTGCATCTTCCGAGCCCTGCGAGGTAACCACACCGGACTTCGTGGTGTCCAGCAGCATGCCCATGTATGCGTCGATCGGGGTCTTCGCGCGGGGCGTCTGGATGGGGACCTTCTCCTCGCTCTCGAGGTACGCAATCTCCTCGGGGGTGAAGATCTCGCCCTTCATGTACTGGAAGCACTGGCGGCCCTTGGCCCACGCAGAGCTCCAGTAGGAGTTCCCCGACCTCTGCCTGACGAGGATACAGACCGCCGCCTCGAGCTTCTCGAGGTCCGACATCTCGGAGAACGGCTTCAGCCATTCCTTCTTGAACAAGGCTGCTGTCATGGCCATAATGTAGCTCCATGACAGCACCTACGCCCAAGGATCAGTCAGGCTTCAGCCAGGCGTCCGGGTCCTCGTCGGCCGATTGCTCCTGCGCGAGGGCAGCTTCGGCCTCCGCGTCGATGGATCCCTGAGCCTCCGCGGCATCCTGCTCCGCGTCCAACTCGTCCTGGGCCAGCTCCCCCGCGGGCTCGTGAACCGGAGCAGCTTCGCGCTCCGGCGGAGCGGCTTCGACGACTGCACCCCCCTGCTCCAGCACATCCTTGCGATCCAGGATCACCGGATCCTTGGGCCCTTCGTTGATCTGGGCCACCAGATCCGTCTGCCTGGGATCCACGGCCGGGGCCTCCTTCTTCCTGGAGATCGGGGCGTAGTGCTTCTTCTCGCCACCAGCCTTCACGAAGTCGATGATCTCGTCCGTGGTGGACATGGTGACCTCGATCAGGTCCTTGGATGCACCGAGGCGTGCGGTGTTGATGTTGTCGGCCTCGGCGATCGAGAGAATCGTGTCCTCGCCCTTGCGGCGAACGGTGTAGGTGGGCATCACTTCGCTCCCTTCTTGGCGGAAGGCTTGCGCCCTCCCTTCTTGCCGTTCTCGGCGCTGGACTTGGCCTTGGCCGGAGTCTTGGCGGATCCCATCGCCTTGGCGGCGGCGGACAGCGGGGTAGGCTTCTTGTTCATGCGTGGTGTCTCCTGGTCAGATTCTGACGTTCGTGATCCGGGCAGCTCTGACCTGTTCCTGCTGGATCTTCTTGGGTGAGTCGACCGGCCACGAGGGCTGGCGGGTCGACGGGGCGAGACGGAGCTTGCCCGTCGTCGTGGGGGAGCTCGACCATCCAGGGAGAGCTTGTCCGGTCGTCTGGATGGTCTTCTTCGCGAAGTCGATGATCTCCTCGGCGGTGCTCTGCAGGGCCTTGATGGCGGTGAGGAAGCGAGCGCGCTCCATGAGCGGGAGCGCCTTGTACCCTTCCATCCAGTTCTCTCCAAGCTGGGCCATGACGCCCATCGCCGAGAGCCTGGTGGTGCAGGTGAACTTCGCCCTGCAGTAGACGCATGCCGGCCCGACGTGGCAGGTGGCGTCCGGTCTCCAGGACCGCTCGACGATGTCCATCAGGTTGTCGAGCATCGGCTGGAACTCGTCGACCTCGAAGATCCAGGGCGTCTCCTCGTACCCCCTGGCGTCCGGCTGCACGATCGCAACGTGCACCGGAACCAACTCAACATTCGACCACAGCGCCAGGCAGTACCCGTGCATCTGCAGGTTGAACCGCGGAGCGTCGACGAATCCGCCTCCAAACTTCCAGTCGAGCATCAGGATGAACTCGCCCGGGTAGTGGATGGCCAAGTCCAGGGTCCCGGTCTCGCCAGGAGTTCCTTCGATGCTGTACGGGAGCGGCTCGTAGGTGACCTCGCACAGCACGATCCCGCCGCGCTCCGTGCGCATGGCACCAGGGATGATGACGTCGCCCGCGAGACACCGGTTCAGGGATGCCACGGCCGCCAGCACCTTCTGGTACTCCTGCTCCGTGAGGTCGTCCAACGGGAGGCCCTTGACCAAGTGTTCCATCGCCTTGTGGCAGTGGATTCCCTGCTCGCGGGCCGGGTCGTACTCCTCGACGTACTCGACCATCTCCTCCTGAGCCCGGGAGCCCGGGCAGTAGAGGCGCTTCTTGAGGGAGCTTGGCCCTCCGGAGGAGTGCTTCATCAGAAAGGAAGCATCGAGTCGTCGTCTGCGGGATGCGGCGCTCCGATGTCCGGAGGATTGGACCCCGTGTAGGCGCCGGCACCGAAGTCCTCGGGCTGCTGGGTCACACTGTCCTGCGGGGGTGTCGGGACGCCGAGCTCGTCCTCGACGTCGATCGCGGTGACGCCCAGGGGCTGCCCGTGCCCGTGGAACTGGGCGGCATTCAGGTAGCCCTTGACTCCCTTCACCTGGCGCTGATCCTGCTTCGAGAAGAAGTCGTAGGCCTGGACCATGATGACGGCTCCGGAGTAGCACCCGGAGTAGATGATCCCCTTGACCGCCGGAGGCTTGGCGATCCCCGAGTTCGCCGAGATGACCCAGTGGCCGGCACGCATCTTCGCGCTGTCGCTGGCGTTCCCGACTCCGGCCACAGCCTCCTCGTCCGCCAGCATCCGGTCGCCGTCCTTGATGACCGCGGACTTCCATCCCTTGGTGCCGAACTTGGCGATGCCCGCCTTGCGGATCGTGTCGGAGACGGCGGTTGCGCCGGGAGCCTCCTTCGGGAGGAGCCACTCGCAGTCGTACCCGACGGGCTCGCCGTTCTTCTCGCGGGGCCGGTTCACGTTGGCGTACAGGGTGCGGCAGCCCCACAGCTTGAGCTTGAAGTACTGGCCCTCTTCTTCGATGGTGGCCTGGGCAGGGATGGTGGACATCGTTGTCTCCGTGGTTCACGTTGCTTGGGTCCGGTCGTTTGCCGGTCCAGTAAACCTAACGCTAGGATCACTCCAGGTCAAGGGGATCGAACGAATAAATTTTCATCGCCGCGTCGCTTGCTTTCCTGGCTCCAGGGAGCGTAAGTTCATTCAGCGCGGAGTAGTGCCTGCGCCAAAGAGCTTGACCTGCCGCAAGGCAGACTCACCCCAGGATGGCCCCGCTGCCGCACTACCAGCGGAGGCCTCCTGGGGGATGAGGTTCCAGTGATCCCTGACAACTTCCGCCTGATCGCCACGTCGGCGGCCATCGTCCGCGCGTTCGGGCCGGCCGCCGCCATCTGGCTGGGCAACGCGATCTCTTCCCAAGACTGGTCCATATCCGAGCACCGCGACCCCTGGTGGTGGGCTCGCAAGTCGGACATCGAGGATCGCACCGGCCTCTCGGACGAGATCCAAGAGACGTCCAGAAAGCGCCTTCGTGAGGCTGGGATTCTCCATGAGAAGAGGGGCCTGGTGAAGCGCGGAGCATCCCTGGCGACCATCTGGTACTGCATTGATTTTGATGCCCTGCAGGCGGTTATCGAATCCCGTCCTGCGCGGCGATCGAGCACCGAAAATCCCTTGGCTCGATTGCCGGTCAGCGCGGCAGGCGATCCATATGCATCTGTTGCTTCATCTTCTACACATCTAGGGCCTGCAGCTCCTGGTCAAGAGAAAGCCAAGAAGCAGCGGAAGGAGAAGCAGCCCTTCGTGCCCCCCACAGTGGACGAATGGATCTCCCTGTTCAAGGAGAGGTGGCCCTGGGTCCCGACCACAAGGGTCCGGTTGAGCTGGCAGCATTACGAGGACGCCTCCTGGAAGCGCAACGACGGCACGCCGATCGTGAACTGGAAGCTGGCGGCGAACACGTCCTACGGGTTCTGGCTCAAGGACAACCCGAGCGAAGAGGCGGCCTGGCGCCGGCGCAACGAGTCCGAAGCTCGCCAGAAGCCCGTCTCCCTGGCTCCCAGCCCCGTGGCGGGGCGACATGCGATCCACACAGACATGAGCGTGGAAATGGGGGATCTCATGGAGAAGGCCCTCCGGATGGCCAAGGAGCGGGGACAGGGGCGCGTCAGCGCGATCACGATTTTCCAGAACGAGCTTGGAGGCCACTTTGAATGACGATGGTCGCGGCGGGCTTCCCCGCATGGAGGAGGCTGAGAGGGCTGTCCTCGGGACGTTCATCCGGTGGGGGCACCTGGCAAAGCTGACCAAGTTGGCGCCGGACGACTGGTACAGCGAGCGGCACCGGACCATCTTCGACGCGGTCGTGGCCCTGGTTCGCGAGAACGTGGTGGTCGACATCGTGACCCTCGTCGCACGCCTGCACCAGAGCCGCGGCCTCACCATCGCCGGGGGCCAGCAATACCTGATGGAGCTCTCGGACGAGGTGACGTCGGCTGTCGGGTGGGAGAGCTACGAGGAGATCATCCTCGACAAGTCGGTCAAGCGCAAGGGGATCGCCGTGGCCCGGCGCCTGAACGCCGAGTGCTGCTCCGACGAGAAGTCCGCCGAGGACATCCAGGCCGAGTTCAGCGCTGCGGCGTCCGCCCTCTCGACTTCCAGGATCACCAGGTCTGAGATGCTGACGACCGTGGGTGACCGGTACTTCGCGCGCCTGGAGAACGGCGAGGCTCCGGTGGTCTACGAGACCGGGTTCCCGAGCCTCGATTCCAGGCTGAAGATCCTGGGATCTCAGTTCGGCGTGATCGCGGCACGCCCCGGGTCCGGCAAGACGAGCGCCATGCTCCAGATCGCAGCGAACGTGTCACGCGACCACGGAGCGGTGCTCATCAACAGCCTCGAGATGTCGCCGGACGAGCTGTGGCTCTCGATCATGGCCCAGCAGACCGGGATCTTCCGGAACACGATCGACATCGGGTACGACCTGAACCAGAAGGAGGTCACCAAGCTGCATGCACTCCGAGGGGTGCTCGACATCCGCTTCTGCTACGCCAGCACCCCGGAGCAGTTGCGCGTCGAGGCCTTCGACATCGCGGCGCGCGGGAAGCTGGCCATGGTGATCTCGGACTACCTGCAGTTGATGTCCCCTCCGAGTCCCACTGGGAACGAGGTGCAGGATATTTCCTACGTCACCCGCAACATGAAGAAGCTTGGGATGGACATGAAGATCCCGGTCATCGGGCTGTCCCAGTACAGCCGCGAGGCGGCCAAATCCCCGCGCCCGAAGATCTCCCAGCTCCGCGGGTCCGGCGCCATCGAGCAGGATGCCAACTGGATCCTGAGCCTCTTCCCGGACGAGGAGGATGGCGACTTCATGGGCGGCGACTTCCGGTGGTGGGAGCTCTTGAAGAACCGCGGCGGCGCGCAGTCGCAACCCTGGAAGATGGGGTGGCATGGTCCCACGGTCAGCTTCTCCGAATACGATGGCGGAGGCTTCCGATGAACCCGGCCCCAGTTTCCCAGGGCCGGGCCACCACACTCCGCCAGAGGACGGAGGCCGCGCGACCCGCATCACGCGGCAGGAAGGAAGGTAGCAATGCGAGATGACCGCCGAAGGAACCACCCATGGGGGTTCGCTCACATGAGATTGGTGAAGCAACTCGGGTGCGCCGCGTGCCGCCAGGAGCAAGGCTACAGTACCGGCCCCAGCCACGCGCACCACATCAACTGCCGAGGCATGGGGATGAAGGCCTCGGACTTCGAAACCATCCCATTGTGCGACCGGCACCACGATGGCGGGATCCCGGGCGTCTCGGTGCACGCAGGGGTCCGCGTGTGGCGGTTCGACGAGCGTCTGCTCCTCGAGCTCACCTGGGCACGCCTGCAGCTCCTGGGGCGGATCCCGGTGGGCCTGGAGATCGGGGAGCCCTACGCCCCTGTTCCGACCACCGGTCCACAAAAAGCAATCCCCTCGGGATGGTAAACCACTCCGAGGGGATGCACCCGTTTGATCCATCGTATCAGAACCTGTCAGCTAGAGTATAGCCTGAATCCCCATCCAAGTCAATAAGGTGAGGATGATTCCGGAGGCGACTGCGAATCCGGTGCTCACGATCGGCTTCGCATCCTCCAGCTTCTCCTCCAGGATCACCTTATCCGCCTCGCACTCGCGCGCCGCGTTGCGCCCCGAGTCCCCGCGGATCACCTCGGCCGAGTCCAGGACCTGGTCCTCGCGGAGGTCGTCACCGGCCAGGCAGACCGTGTCGCGGATGAAAGCGGTGTCCGGGATGAAGCGACCGGAGTCGGTGTACATCCGGAGAGCTGCGCGCCTGGCCGCCAGTTTCAGGTTGAAGTCCTTCCGCAGGGAGTCCCCGACCCTTTTCCGGATCTCGTCCCTGAAGACGCCAAGGCGCGTCGTATCCTGGACATACCGGATCTCCGTGGACTTCGTGTGGATGGGTCGGAGCTCCTTGCGGGAGCAGCCGTGCATGGAAACATCCCAGCCGCGGATGCCGACCGAGAGCAGGACAAGGAGTCCGATGGCGAGGACTACAGCGAGGGGGATCTTGATGTTCAAGCGCGCCGCCTTTCCTCCACCTCTTGGGTGGGGTTGATGATCTTCTCGGGCTCGCGGACCGGTGCCGCGTGCGCGCCTCCGCGGGAGTTGTTGACGGCCTCGGAGCTCGCTATCGTGTGGAGCCCGCACCCGCCGTAGATCTCGGCGTACAGGCCAGCCAGGCGGCGCGCTTCCGCCTCGTTCGGGATCACGCGGGACCGGCACTCGACACCGGAGCACGAGGGGTCGCGGAAGGTGAGGATCCAGCTCACCAGTTGCCCCAGCGGCCGTAGGTCAGGCGGTGGCGGATCGCGCGCGCCGCGGAAGCACCGGCCGTCTGGATGATGCCCTGGATGGCCGCCCAGACCTCAAGGGGCACCTCGACGCCGTGCTTGAACCGGATCCACCATGCGGCGACCACGCAGATCGACCCGAGGAGGAATCCGTCCTTGGCCGTCTCGGTTGCCTTGGTTCCTGCAGTACGACGCATCTCAGCCTCCCAGGAGGTGCTTCGGGAGCGGGGACATCCCGTTCCGGAGGAATGCGGCCACGTCGAAGCCGGGGCAGATCTTGACCCACTCCTGCGGCTCGATCACGCCATCCCCGTCCAGGTCGGGGGAGTGGTCGCGGTGCCCGGTCACTTCCGCCTCGGGCCATTGGGACATCGCTGCGACCAACCGGGTCTTGAGCGTGCGCCACTGCGCCGCGGAGAACCGATCGGTCCCGGCCATGCAGATGCCCAAGGAGTCCGCGTTGGACCCGTTGACGTGCGCCCCGATCTCGGACCAGTGGCGGCCTGGGAACTCGGTTCCGTCCAGCGCGATGAACCAGTGGTACCCGATGTGCTTGAGGGCCGGGTTGTATGAGCGGACCGCCTCCGCGGTGCGACGGAACCCGCGGGCCTTGTGGCCGGCGTCGATGGTCTGCACCTTCACCGGAACCCCGTTGGGGGTCGCGCTGCAGTGGATGATGATGCGCTTGATCTTGCGGGTCATGCGTGCACTCCGTTTGCGCGGGGAATCCCGCGGATGTCGTCCTTGAGGGCGTCCAGCTTCCCGAAGATCTTGTTCATGTCCTCCCGGTGCTCGACGCGGGCGGTCTCCTGAGCAGCTTCCATCCGGGCCTGGCGATGCTCGACCGCGATCATCTTCTCGATCGCCGGCTGAACTGCGATAGCGGCCTTGTGCTCCGCGACTCCAGGCATCTCGGCGAGGATGTGCCTGTGGTCGAAGTCGTTCTTCTCCACAACCTTGTCGATCTCCTTGCGAACGAACTCCTCGATGTTCGACCGCTCGAGCTTCATGGCCGGAGTCTTGAGAAGATCCTCTGCAGCATTTCCTCGCCCCAGCTTCCACAGGGTCACGATGGTCGCTCCAGCTCCACCGACGATCATCCCAAGGAGCTGGGCCCAGTTCATCAGGGTCATGGAGGCGACGAGGCTCATCGGTTCCACCACCAGCACAGAGCCAGCCAGCAGAGGCAGAGGAGGCGGAGGGAGGTCATAGCGTGTACCCGTCCGCCAGGAGTGCGGCCTCGACACGGGGCTTCATCGCCGCCGCTTGGGCCTGCTGTCCCGTGTAGTTGAAGTGGATGTTATCCTCGGAGTTCAACAGGGTCATGCCGCCGTCAGCAGAGAGCGTGATCTCCTGGGACAGGTTGATGTGCCGGATCCCGTAGCGGGTGTCAGCCCATGCGACCATGTGCCAGTAGGCATCCCGTTCGCCCTGCGTCGAGATCGTGCCGCCGTGCGGCTTGAGGGTGACGCACCACGGGATGAGCCCGATGGCGAGCGCCTGGGCCTCCATGTTGAGGATGTTGGTCTTGATCCGCTCGCAGTCCGCAATGCTCACAGGCGATCCGCCTCCACCCCAGGATGGAATCATCAGGTGCGTCGCGATGGACCCGTGTCGAGCCAGGATCTCCGGGTTCCGTGCCTCGGTGTTGACCATAGCGATGCCGCCGTGTCCACAGGAGGAGAATCGGTACTTGTTCAGCCCCAGCGAATTGAGGATCATGTGCCAGCCGTAACCCGACGAGGAGTTCGTCGCGGTGGTGGGGCGGATTCCGACGTTGACCGAATCGCTGTGCGTGAGAATGTGCGGGATCGGCGTCACGCGCTTGGTACGGATGGCGTAGTAGGGGGTGCCGCCGTTGAGTCCGCTCCATGCAGGATCCACGGCCAGTAGCGCGTCGGTGGACGCATAGTCGCCGTCTGCATTGCGGGATAGGTTGGTGTCGGGCCAAGCAATTTCGATGGCCCTAGCACGCGTAGGAGACAGGCGGAGGCCAGCACCGTAGGAGAGACGCCCAACGATCCCGACGCCCGGAGCCCAACCGCCAGGGATCACAATAGGGTCCGTGGCGATCATCGCGGGATTATCGAGAGATCCGACCAGCGGGGGGAGGCCGACGTTCCCACCGTTGAACGTGACGCGAATCCATCCGCCAGGGCCAGGGCTGTTGTTCGTTCCGTTCAGCGAGATCGCCATGCCCAGGATAGGGGCGGTCGTCGTGTGGATCGTCGCAAACTCGAAGGCGATTTCTGAAAGCGTTTCAGAGTCGATGTTGCGGACGCGCCATGTGTAGGTGCGGGTTGGGATCGTCTCTGATTGCACGTCCATGCCGCCAGATTTCAGGAGGACAGTTTGACTCGGGGCGGGGATGGAGGGGCCGGAGTCCGCCAGAAGACCGGACCCGAACTTCCCGCCCTTCCCAAAGGCTCCTCCTCTACCGAAGGACCTTCCCTTTCCAAAGGGAAAGCTCACTGCACCACCACGAGCTCAAACGGGTTCGTGTATCCGGACACCGTGACGCAGACCCGGCCCTGGGGAATGATGCGCTCCGGAATCGCTGCCTCGGCTCGCGCGGTGGCGAGGGCCGGGATGACGAGGGTCGCATCCGTGACCGGAGTCGGAGTGACGCCGGAGCCGCCGTGACGGAGGCCCATCTGCAGGGTGGCGCCGGCCGGATCGTTTCCGGTGGCAGGGCGCTTCACGAACACGTTGCACGCCTCGTAGGACAGGATGCTCCGGTCTCCGACGAGCTGCCACACCCCGTTGCCGTTGATGGTCTGCCGGACCTCGCTCGTCCCGTCCTTGACCCACGACTCGTATCCCTGCATCGCCATTCGCTCCCCCTTGGCTGTTCCCTGGAAAAATAGCGCCTGGGGGCAGGGAAGTCAGGGGAAATTTTGGTCCGGACACCTGGCGCCGTGGCCGAATGGAGGGAAAGGTCAGGCGTTTTTCAGGAAGGAGGACGGCTCAAAGGACTTCTCTCCATGCACCAGCGTCGGCGATGAAGACGCGGTTTGCCTTGCGCCAGACTCTCCCGCTCGAAGGCCCTGGATCCCGAACGAGGCGGATATTGAAGATCTTGCCGCCGCCGGTGTTGTAGCTGTTGATGCCTGGATTTCTGGCATACGGAAATGCATTCCCCTCTGCGATTACAGCACAGACGTATTTGGTAGGGTCTACAGACCACATTCCATCGCACCATGCAATAAATTCCGAAGGCTGCGATGGGTGCCCCGCCCAGTTTTGCCAGGATCCAAACTGGTACAACCCCCCAGCCAATGCGCTAAACCCTGTTTCATTTGTCCCGTTATCGACCCTCCAATAATAATCACCAGGGAAGGAGAGGCTATTTCCGGAAACGCCAGGAATGGCAATCATATCAAGCCATTCCTCCTCGGTTGGAATTCTCCACCCATCCGGAAGAATGGCCTTTATTGCATCGCGCTCAGCAAAAGAGTAATACTTCCCATAGGCCGTAAAATACAATGGGTCGTCGTAGAAGTATCTCCCCAGCGGCGCATAGCGGAGACTCTCTGCCATCCACTCCTTACCGTCTGGCATGATGACTGTCTGATATATTGTTCCAAGGATACCTGTATTTGATTGCGCGATGTATACCTCTCTAGCCCTACGCCAGATGCCATCCTTTTTTGGGTATATCCCTTTTATGGAGATATTTCCAAACGCAATAGATTGAATGCCGACGCCAACATTTGTCAGCACCGCTCCGCCAAGCCCGTCAGGCCCAAGGTAAACTATGTCCCCGTTGCTTCCGGTGAGCAGGAACCTTGTTCCATCGAAGATGCAATCCCTGTTGATCGTACACGGGAATGCGGTCGTTGTCGCAAGACCAAAGGTAGCGCCGTTGTCCGCGCTGAGTTTATAGACGTTCGTATTAGGGAGCCCACCCTCGCTGTGAACGATGACATTTCCGTTCTTCCCGAACTTTGCCCCAGACACAGCAGATACAGCAAAATCACTGTTTGTAGCGATGGTCCAATCGGAAACGCCTGCCGTGGGTGAAGTGAAAACCTCGTCAAAATTGGCAAGGATGTATTTATTGAGATTTACATCTGACACCCAATGAGCATCAAATCCAAGCCTGTATGTTGCCCATGACGCTCCTCCATCCGAGGAGAACGTGTAGTATCCAATGTTCCTTCCTACCAAAATCTTTGAGCCTTCGCCGCCGACCGATATTACGGTGGCGGATGCTCCAGGTAGCGTGATGAGTGTCCATGTTACAGCATCAGGGCTACGAAGAATCTGAGTTCCGTGATTTGCGGCAACCCAATAGTATGTCCCGTCGTAGTATATGGAAAATGGATACTGGTACGCCGTGGTGTAAATGTTCGTCGTGCCGTCATCCAAAATATGGATGCATCGGTACGACCCCATCACAACAAATCGGTCTGGCCCACGAACTACAGCATACATCTGATTCGTTGTGCCAGTTGCAACTGATGTCCATGTGACCGCGTCGGGAGATGTTGCGACGTATCCAGAGTTTCCGCAAATACAATACTTCACAATGGGTCCACCACGAACCAGATCCAGTCCGTCGCCGTCGGAGGTCCAGATGGGGGCGACTCGGAGATTGTGACATCCCTCTTCACGGCACCCCCGCCTGAATCAGTTCCAATCGCATCCGCAGATGGGGGAAGAGTTGTAGCTGGGGCCGCATTCCAGTTGCCGATGTCCGTCTGTGTGATCGCCTTGACGTGCACCGGGACCGTTGGGTCCGTCTCCTGCGTCAGGTACTGGGAGTGGGTGTGCGTGCTTGGGGGGAAGGTGGTCGGCTTGTCGGTGACCCGGTTCCACGCGACCGATGCGGCCACCTGGTTGACGACGGTGGTCACAGATCCTGCGGCACTGGATGCTGCAACCTTGGTGGACCGGCCTACGCGGTCCGAGATCGCGAAGATCGTGTCGACGAGATCAGGGCCCCACGCGGCGCCCCTCAGCAGATCCTTCAGCTTCTCGCGCGACCGTTCCATGCCATCAAATCTAGCGCCTGATCCAGGGCCTCGCCATCGAGGCCACGGACTTTCTCGCGTAGGGGGATGCGCTGCGCTGCGCTGTGACCGGCGCCCAGGGCTTGACCAGGCTGAAGAAGTACCGGAAGCAGTCGATCGGATCCTTCCAGGTGGCCACGAACAAGGTCTCCCCGTTGCGGTTGGCCGAGGACTCGTTCGCCGAACTCTTGTAGCAGAACTGGGCGAACGCCTGGGTCAGGTTCTCGTTGGACTCTCCGGAGTACGGGCAGCAGTCCATGATGAACAGGCGCCCGTTCCGGAGGGCATCGCGGATCCGCGAGATACCCACCGAGATGTCGTTGTCGGCCGGCGTCATCGCGAAGCCCTCGTTGGCGAACTCGATGCCCTGGCTGCTAAGGGTCTTCCCTGCCACCGGGCTCTTGAGCTTCTGGGGGTCGCCGCCGCGCAGGGCGATCTGGCCGCGGAACCGGTTCTCCCGGATGCGCCAGAGCTGGCACGCCTCCGGAATCGCCTGGCCGCCCTTCACCTTGTCCCAGCGCGTGTTCGGGGTGACCGAGAAGGCGTAGAACCGGTCCTGCCCCAGCTCCTGGCCATGGGCGATCCACAGGCTGAAGTGGGGGCGGCCGTCGTGCGGGTCGACGATCTGGTAGACGGGCCAGGATGCCGGGATCGGGAAGGCCTTGATGACGTGCTTGGCGGCGTCGAACTCCTTGAACACGGAGCCGGCGAAGTGGGTGAATTCTCCGTAGGCGCGGGCCCGGGCGATCTCCGGACCTTCCTGCTCCCAGGCCCGGATCTGGGCGAGGAAGATGCTCTTGTCGCGCGTGCCGCGGGTGAGGACCTGGCCCTTCCCCACGACCCCGGAGGACCACATGCGCGCGTCCGGATGCCAGTTGCTGCAGTTGTCCCAGATCATCGCCTGGGTGAAGTAGACGCTGGGATCGTTCACCAGCATGTCCTGGATCCACGAGGCCTCGTCCAGGGGACTCAGGAACAGCCACAGGATACCGCCCAGCTTCTGACGCAGGCGAGCGTGGTTCTCGGCCCACAGGGGCTTGGGCAGGGGCTCGTCACCGAAGATGCCGTCCAGGGTGTGGCCGGCGTGCGCGTTGCGGGGCTGGTCGTGCGTGCGCACGTTGATGACGGCCAGCAGCTTGCCGTCCATGTCGAAGCACTTGCAGACGGAGTAGTAGGCCTTGTGGTTCTTCTCCCACTTGTAGAGCCCCTTGGGCCACCAGGCCGTGATCTCCTCCATCACCTGGCCGCCGTCCTCCATGCCACCGGAATGGCAGATGATGCGCAGGCGCAGGGCACGCTTCTCGAGCTTGCGGATCTTCTCGAACTTCTCGAAGATCTTCCAGTCGGCGAAGAACTCGTTCATCTCAGCCCGGCCCCAGATCACCCCGGCCATGAAGTTCACGAGCATCGTGGTCTTGCCCACCATGTTCGCGCCGCCGAAGACCCCCTTCAGGACGCACGGCTCGTCCGGATCCACGTCCTTGAGGGGCAGGATCGCCTTCTCCTGGCCGATGTTGGGGATGAAGTACCGGCTGGGCCGGTTCGTCTTCAGCCAGGCGTGGATCGTGGCCAGCTCAGCCTGGTAGTCCTCGAATCCCGCCATCAGGGGGGTCATCGGGGTGACGGTGCCGTTCTTGATGGCCCGGCCGATCACCACCTCCACCTCGTCCGAGGGGACGAACCCCATCGGCTGGATGGCCTTCTCGACGCGCTCCTCGTTCCGGAGCTCCTCGATCTCCTCCTCGGTCAGGTCGCGCTCGTAGTCGATCTCCGGCTTCACGGGGAGCGTGGCGACCTCGTCGTCCCAGGGCTCACTCACCGGGAGCGTCCCTCAGGAATCCGGAGGCCTGGGCCTGGGATCGTCGTCGGGAGGCGTCGGAAACCTGCTCCGGAGTCACCTCGAGCGGGTTGGGCCCCACCGGAGGCAGATGCGCCTTCCCGCGCAGCACCTGGTCGAGGAACTGCTCGACGTTGCCCGCGGACCCTTCCAGACCCAGAGCCTCCCCCTTGTTGTTGATGAGGGCGGCCCGGACCTTGTTGGTCGCGTTCTCGGCAGCCACGCGGTAGGTGATGCGAGTCGCCTCGATCATCCCGAACATGGCATCCAGGTGGAGCAGGGCCAACTGGAGCCGGTCGTACTGCTTCAGGAGCTCGGTGCGCTTGGCGTCATCGGTCTCGAGGGCCAAGTCCACCGGATCCAGGGGGAACGCCAGGAGGATGGCCTCACGCCAGTCCTCGTGGGTCCGGCCCTGGATCTCGCGCAGGTAGTAGGGCTTCGCTCCCATCAGCCATCATCCTCCTTGGGGGCCAGCAACGCAAGCGTGATGCGGGCCTGGACCAAATGTAACGCGCCCAGGGCCTCGGCCACCGTGAGCCCCTGGCCCCGGTAGACGTCGACCACTGCCCCGAGGTCGTCCTCGAAGCAATTCACGAGAGGCTTGTTCGTTCGTTCGCTCATACTCAAGCCTGGCGGCGGGAGGCGAGATCCCAAGGGCGGAGCGCAACGAAGATGCTCGCGCCGTTCTGATGCACGAGCCCGCTTTGGCTCGGGTGCGGATCCCATGCGACCTCGGCATCCAGGGCCGCGCAGGAGTGGCGGACCTTGCCGTCGAATCGCTCCGTGGTACCGCTGACCTCGTGCCACATCCCGACGACGCCAGAATCTTCCAGCCACTCCTTGTCGATCCCAACCTGGAGCCACGCAACGCCGTAGGGCCGCAGGAAGGCGTTGACCTGCTTCCTCCAGTCCGGTCCATCGAAATCCGGAATGGTCTCGATCGGGATCTGCAGGAGCCCCGCGAATACCGCCGCGAAGCAGTTGCCACGAGACTCACCAGGGACGTGCATGACGGTCTGCTCGACTCGTGGGCACTCCTCCGGCACCCCTCCCACGACCGGAGCCGGGTACGGATCCCGCAGGCGCTCGATGATGTCGAACAGCTCCTCTCCAATCGCGTCGGTCCGGCACCCGGAGAAGTAGGCGGCCTTCAGTGCCTCGATGCGTGCCGGGGTCATGCGGCACCGGCCAGTCTGGTGGCCTTGGCCCTGGAGGCTTTGGCGATGACGGCGGCGAGCTGGTCGGCGTACTCGCCCATGAGGCCATCTTTCCTCATGGCGTCCGCCATCTCCTCGATGGTCAGCCAGGCCTTCTCGGGAGGAGGTCCGGACTCCAGGCGCCGGTTCTGCTGGGCCAGGAGGTCAGCCTGGAGCAGGTAGAGCCGGTTCTGGGTGGCGCAGAGGTCGTCGCGCAGCTTGGCGACCACGTCCTGGATCTTCGCGTTGTTCAGACCGGACTGCAGGAACTCCGTCTGCAGCTCGATGTAGAGGGCGAGGCCATGCCCCAGCAGGGAGACGGCCGCGGAGCTGTCGCCACGCTTGCCGGCCTGCCACAGCTCCTCCTTGGTGGCCTTCTTCCAGTCGTCGACGGTCACGGAGCTCATCGGGAACCCTCCGCCGGAAACAGGGGGTCGAGGGGATCCAGGGGCGCCAGGTCCGGGGGGAGGGCGGCGGTGACCGGAGGCAGGGTGAAGCGGGCTCGCTCCTGGTAGATGGTCGACAGGATGGCTCTGGTGCCGGAGTTGTCGACGCAGTCAGAGCATGGAGGCATGCCGCTGTGGCAGGTGCACTTCGGCTCCCCGGGGTCACCCAGGATCTCGAGAACTTCTTCCAGGACCTGCGAGAATCCGGAGAACGCCAGCCTCTCGCGATCCTGGATCCGGGCCTCGAGCTGCTCGTTGTAGGCCAGGGCGACCTGGAGGCTCTTGCAGGTGTCCATGTAGTCCCGGCTCACCGAGTTCAGGGCATCCATGACCGGCGTCGCGTTCTCCCAGACACCATCATCGAAGTGGGGCCGGCCCAACACCATTCCCACATACGTCCGAAGGACAGCCGTGCCGCCCTCATTGAACACCACGCATGGGGTACCCGTAGGCACCGAAGCCCATACCGTCTTTTCCATCACTTCCTCCTCTGGATTGGCTTGCATTCCAGGCAGACATACTCACGCCTGCCCAGCGAGTACCAGCGAAACAGCTCCCGAGGCTTGACGAGCCCGCACGCTTTGCATGCAAACTCCATCTTGCGGGGCCTCGAACGCAGCTTGATACGGCATCGAGTGGAAACCATGCTCCTTCTGTGCTTGGAATACCACTTGAACGCCTTGCGAGGCATCACAACCCCGCAGCACCGGCACCGGAACCCAGCCCGCTTCGCCCTACCCCCAATGCCGACCTTCCTGCAGCCCTCGCACCACGCCCTCCGGCGCCGCTTGAACCACAGGAACTGGTCCCGGGGGCGGTCCACGCCACACCTGGAGCACTTGTAGAACCGAATACGAAGCAGAACTGGATCCATGGAGACCAAGATACTCTCACTACCGGATTACAGCAACCTACTCGCCAAACTGAAGCCTGGTTTCATGCGCTCCTTGGCCGCGAAATAGGCCGCCTGGGCCAGCTCCGGGGTCGAGAACCCCCCGAGAGCGACGCTTTTCCCGCCGTCGCTGATCCTGGCGTAGTACCGCCGGACCCCATTGCGCTCCTTCATGTGCACCCCAAGCAGCCCGCACCGATTCCTGGCATCCGCCACGACGCGATTGTTGACGTTGACGAAGGGGGTTGTCGCCCGAAGGTTCGCGATCCGGTTGTCCGCCGTATCCCCGTTGATGTGGTCGATCACAGCCCCTTCAGGAGGCTCCCCGCGGAACATGTGCCAGACGACACGGTGCACCGGCCAACCCTTCCCCTCAACCCGGCACTGGTAGTACCCTCCGTCCATCCGGGTAACCGCCTTCCCGGCGCCAGGGCGACCAGGGGCATGGACCAAAACCCCGTTATGGTACTCGAAAAAGGTCTTCAGGACGTCTGGTGGAGGCAGTTTTCGTGTCATGTCTCAAAAATACACCCATTTCTTTGTATCCGACCCGAGGCAAGTCGAGACTTTTCTCAAACTAGGACCCCTCGACCCTCCCCGAAACCCCCACCGGCAGCAATACGAGAGGCCATGGGGGCGGAAAGGGAACCCCCCGGGGGTCTCCTGGGGCACCTTTTCCCTGGTCTCCGCGGTCTCCGAGGGATCCTAGGGGGCCTAGTGGAGCAGGGGACAGGGCCCTTGGACGGCAGGGGAGGGCTCGGGCAAGGCGTACTGGGCACGGTGGGCGGGGTGTCTGAGGGGGTGGATAACCCTCTCATGCACGCGGGCACCCCCTAAAAACCCCACCCCGGGCCCATTTTTTCCAGTCTCGCGCGTGCTCCCGTGTGCCTCGTGTGCGCGCGTGCGCTCTGTGTCCCTGGATGCCTAGGGCACTTGTATTCCTCGTGCCCAGGGGATACGTTTAGAGGGTCGGCTAAGGGTATGCTGAGAACAGGAATGCGGGAGTCGTGCACGATTGGACACGATCCCGTCCCCTCTCTCTCCACTCCCTTGTCGTCCACGTTGCCCGCGTGATCCGGGTAGACCAGTAAACCAGTAATCCAGGAGTTCTGCTATGTCCCTCTCTTCCTCCCCCTCTATCGCAACCGCTGAACAGGTTTCCGGACCTACCACCGAGTCCCCGACCCCTGTCAAGGCCCCCAAGCCACCCCGCGCCCTTCCTGCCCTTGTCGGACTCAAGCGCGCTCCGACCCGTCGCACCGAAGTCGAGTACATCCAGGCGACGGATGAACAACTCCATGGATGGAGCGAAAAGAGGGTCGCGAAGATGGAACGCGAAATGGAAGCCCTGCAAAAATCCGGTCTATCCATTGAGCGCGCATCGTTCGCGGCCACGTCCCGCGCGAAAACGACTCTCGTGTTCGGATCCGGCAAAAAGGAACTCAGGACCGCGCCGAATTCCCTTCTGGCGCGCGCCTTGAACGCCCTTGCTTCCCTTCCTGTCGTGGAAGCCTGAGCTATGAGCCCTACGCATCCCCTCTACCCCCTTTCCGGTCGCGAGGCGCGGGAAATCCTGTTGCGGAAGGCGCGTAGGGCGTTCGCGCTCCGTGAAGCGGCCGAACCTCGCCGGATCCGGATTGACGCCGAGCGCGCGTTGACCGGTGCACCGTTGACCAGATCCGCACGGCGCCGTTTGCGCGGTCTCGGTTTCGAGCTGGCGTAGCCCCTACTACCGGGGGAGGTTCGATTCCTCTTTCCGGTCCTTGCTCTTTGACAAGGGGATTACCGATCCCCAGCGAGTCGCGATCCGATGGTTCGGGCGCGATCGTGAGTGCAGGACGAGATAGGTACAAGTTGCTCGACACTTGCCTATCGTTGACTCCATAACTCGTTAGGCAAACGATAGCGTAGGGCTAGAGTGTATTCGATCCTCTCCCTTTGACCGCGAATCGTTCTAGGGATTCCCTAGTGATAAGGCCTGCAATCGGAAAACGTCAACCGTGATAGCTTGTCTAGAACGCCGTGGATTGTGACTCTCGTTAGAGGGTCGCGAGTAGAACCGGAAACTGTGAGACAATGGGCAACGGATTGGGCCAAGCCCTTTAGACGTGAGACGCACAGAGACCGCCCATAGTGAGAATGGGCAAGGTGCGACGCTCAGAATACAACAGAAAGGCGCGAAACGTGTTCCTAGGTGTCGCGAGACACGGGGATGCATAGGGACCGACTCCCGTTCGCGCTGATTTGGCGGCACCCTCCAGGATGTCGCCTTTCGTCGTTTACCCCTACCCCAAATCGAAAGGATTCCGGATGTACGCTTCCTTTGCCGTGCTCATCGTTGGCCTCGTTGTTCTGGCCATCGGCGCCGTTGCTCCTTCCTCCCATTCCACGAGGTCCTGAAATGCCTGTCTCCGATCTCCTGACTCTTGCGAAGCATCGTGCCGAACGGTCCGGCCTGGACATGATCGTGATTCCGGACGCCGAGACCGCCAGGGTCCGGCGGCACGCTCCCCGCGGCGACTGGCGCGGTTTCATCGTGACACCGGAGGGCGAGTGCCTTCCTTGGAGGATCTGACCATGTTCAACCCTCTCGAGACTCCCTACCCCTCGAAGCTCGCGACCCTGGCCGCCGTGTTCCGGCTCTTGGCGATTGCCTCGGGTCCGGTGGGCCTGCTGCTCTGGTCCCCGCGGACCCTGGCCGCCATCGGCCTGTTCGCTTCCCTCTCCTACCTGTGCCAGCTCGTGGCCGATCTCCGGAGGCCGCTGTGAACGCCTCCATCGGCATCCTCGCCTGGTCCATCGTCATCCTGGCCGTGACCGCCGGAATCCGGTGGATCTCGTACCGCCTCGAGGAGGAGCGCAGGCTCCGGGAGCGCGCCGCCAGGTTGCCCTATCTCTCCAACATCACCCCAACCGAATTCCGGAGGCCCAAATGCCCGAAGTGAACCAGATGATGCTCCAGGGTTACATCGCCTGTGCCAGGTGGAGCTCGCACGACTCCGTCCCCTCCACCGGGATCGGCGACGAGTTCGGCTTCGAAGCAGATACCGAAGTCCAGCTCGACGACTGGCCCGGAGAGCTGTCCGAGGCGACCAAGAAGCAGATGGAGCTCGACTGCATCGCCTTCCGCGCCCTGTGCGAGGCCAAGTGCCCCCAGGAGCTCGCCGAGTACCTCGAGAAGTTCGACGAGAGCCACCTTGGCCACGACTTCTGGCTCACTCGGAACGGCCACGGCGCCGGATTCTGGGACCGGAGCCTGGACAGCAACGGGGAGCTCCTGACCAAGTTATCCCAGGTCATGGGCGGAGTCGACCTCTACATCGGAGACGACGGGAGGATCTACTCGTGAGCGCCTCCGTCTACGGTCGAGACCTGCCCACCGAGGCTACCGTGTTCGCGGATCCGGAGCCCGGTGCCCGGGCCGCGGCGCGCATGGCCAAGGGCGTCAAGCGCCAATTCCGCACCGAGCCCGCGCCCAAGGGTGACGGGTTCGTCGTTCGCTTCTGGCCAGTCGGGGCCAGCCCCATCTGCGCCGAACGGAAGTTCCTCCGGGTCGCAGTCGCTCGCAAACCCACCCACAAGAAGAGGGAATCATGGACCTGAATCGAATCCAGCAGCTCGCCTCCACGATCAAGAGTCTCCAGGAGTTGAGGCTCAAGGTTGCTTCTGGCCAGGCACCGTCGCCCGCCTACATCCCCTCCGGCATCAGGGTTTTCCGGCCGCGATCTCCTGACGCCTTCGTCTCCGAATTCATCCCCCTGTACGCCCCGATCTTCGAGAAGCACGGACGCCAGATGGAAGTCGAGTTCTCCGCAGTTGTCGCCAAGGAGCTCTCCCGCCTCGAGGCCGAGCTCCGCGGCGAGATCTGCCCCCAGCCCGAGCCGGACCCCGACGCCTACCTGGCTCCGGTGATCGAGGCGTTCGGCGCCCACAAGGGACTCAGCGCCGACTGGGCCTGCATGGCCTGGCCTGTGGCCGACAACCTGTGCGACGGCACCTGGCTCCTGGACGACGAGCACCCCGACGAGACGGTCTCGCTCGTCACCCGCAAGGACGACGGCTCCGTTGATCCGGCCATCGTGACCATCTGCCAGGGCTCCGTGGAGCAGGTGCTCCCGATCGCCAAGGCCATCGCGGTGCAGGTGCAGCATGGCTGAGAAATTCTGCGTAGCCGCCACGAAAAACTCGGTCATCATCTCGTCCGTGTACCCCGCCTCCAAGTCCAGCATGATCCTGGCGGAGTACTCGTGCCCCTGGATGAAGACCCCGAAGAACTACGCACGCAGCTGGCGCAGGGAAATCAAGAAGCACCTCGCCAAGCCTGGCTCCACCCTCCTCAACTATCCCTGGTGACCCCTATGCTCGACACCCTCGCTCTCGCCCTAGCGCTGGCCCTGCCGCCTCGCCCCACCCTGGACCGGGTTCCGGTCCTCCGGGCCCCTGCTCCCGTCTCCCTGGCTCTCCTGGCCCGGGAGGAGGAGCAGAATCCTGTTTCCCTCACCACCTGTTTCGAGAATAGGTCCGGCTCCTGCTGGACGGAGGAGTGACCCATGGTCGAGTGCAACTGCCGCGACTACGGGTTCTGGAGGGAGGACGACGACGACCACCACGACAACGCTTGCGCCGTCGCACTCGACCGCGAGGCCGACAAGCTGGACAAGGCCCTCAAGCGTGAGAAGGCCAAGGTCGCCGCGTTGCGAGCGGAGCGGAAGAGGCTCCTCTCCGCCCTGCGGAAGGCAGACGAAGCCCTGGGTCACCTCCAGTGGTACCTCGACAAGGAAGACAGCCGGACCGTCGTCCGCTCCGTCAATCGGGCGAACATGGCTGTCCATGCCGCCCTCCACCCCAAGAAGAAAGGCTGAACCCATGACGCTTCGAATCGCGAACCTGATGGGAATGACTCTTGCCATGGAATCCCTGCGTGGCCAGGGTCCGGTGCTGGAGATCAGCCGCACTCCTTGGGAGGAGGATGGGTGGCTTGGCCTTGGCCGTGAGATCGGCTGGAAGTCCAAGCCGTCCCGCCGCAAGCACCGGACCCTCCCCAACGAATACCCCAAGAGTCAGGCGGTCAAGCGCCGCAGGGCTCGCAACCGCATGGCGGCGAAGTCTCGTCGCCGGAACAGGAGCTGACCATGGCCATCGAACTGCACGACGCCGGGAACGGCGAGACCTTCCGCACCACCACCGACTTCCTGGAGTGCGACCACTGCTCCTCGATCATCCCGAACAAGACTCGCGCCGATGGCGTTGTGGTCTGCGGAACCTGCGGGAGCGAGTGGGCGCCTGACGAGGTGGCCGACGCCAGGGTCGAGGAGATCGTCCAGGCCGTGGTCGATTCGGCGAACCTGCGGGACATCCTGCGTCTGGCCCTCGCCGATCTCAAGACCGCGAGCACCTGGACCAGCGACAACAACTTCGAGGAATCCATCATGGCGGCGAAGGCCGCTCTTGGGGAGGAGTGACCATGGAAATCAAGATCCTGCATCGCTGGTCGAACGCTTGCCTGTGGACCGGAGACATCGAAGACTCCGGGTCGCCGCGCATCAACATGGGCAAAGCCGTGAAGGCCGCGCTCCTGAGGGGTGCCGACCTGAGGGGTGCCGACCTGAGGGCTCCCGACCTGAGGGGTGCCGACCTGAGGGGTGCCGACCTGAGGGATGCCGACCTGAGGGGTGCCGACCTGAGGGATGCCGACCTGAGGAGTGCCGACCTGAGGGATGCCGACCTGAGGGATGCCGACCTGAGGGGTGCCAACCTGAGGGATGCCGTAAAGATCGCATCACTTCGCGTCCTCACTGGCCTTTACGAATACCAGTGCATGGCCTTCGTGACCGATTCCGGTGCTCCATGGGTGCGCATGGGGTGCTTGTGGAAATCCGTCAAAGAGTGGGATCGCATCACGATCCGCGCCTCGAATACCGGCGAATTCCCGGATGACGGATCGGCCAAGTGCGAAGAGCGAGTCCGCGCCTTCGAGTTCGTCCGCGACATGGCGCTTCGGATGGCCGAGGAGTGGAAAACGAACAACAGCGAGACGGAGGAGTAAGTCATGGAAGCATGGGCCGTGAGCCGCACCGCCAACGGAATCAACGTCATCGACGAGAACGGGTTGCCGGTGTGCACTCGCGTCGGACTCGACGACGCCAACCTGATAGCCTCCGCTCCTCGCCTCGCCGATCAGGTCCGCATCCTACGGGAGGCCCTGGAGAAGATCGCGTCCATGACCAAGCCGGGTGACATCGACGAGGAGGCCTCCGAGGATTCTGATGATCCGGTCGAGGTCGAGGACTGGACGATCGACGAAGCCTACAGCACCGGAACCAGTTGCATCGAGCTGGCTCGCGCCGCTCTCGAAGCTACCAAGGAAGGAGTCTGACCTATGCGCTACATGATTCGTGATCCCCACCTGGGGTTCATCGTCAAGGACCCGGACCTGCGCGTCCAATGCCACTACGGTTCCGGTGCCAAGGCCTTGGACGCCCTGCGCAACGGCATCGGATCTGATCCCACCGAGATCCTGCGCCGCGAGGTCTACACCCCGGCAATCGACGTACTCGAGAAGACGCAGGCCCTGCTGTCCCACGGCAACCTGCACATCGAGCTCATGCAGGAGATGCTCGACCAGGTGGAGGGGCCCAAGAAGGCTCCTCCTCACCGGGATTTGGTTCGCAGGTTCCGCGATTCCATCGCAGCATGGAGGGCGATCTGATGCGCCACTTCATTGTTGCCACGAAGCACGAGTACGCGCGCCGCGGACTCCCAGGGAGAAACATCCGCTTTGCTGTGTACGAGATGAAGAAGAACATCCCCGTGTTCCGGTGCATGTTCGAGGTGTGCACTGCCTCCTGGAAGGGTGGCGACGGCGTCCACGACGCGATGAACGCCCTGGCCCGCCACGTCCCGCAGGTAGTCCGTGATGGCAAGTGGGTCCAGGGATCCAAGTCCGTGATCCCCGCCAAGTACCGCGACGGCTACTACCAGCCGGACAACCCCCACTTCCGCATCACCGCTGTCTGACCCCGCACCGGCCGGCCGCCGGAACCAAGTCACCCAGGAGATTCCCATGTTCCGATCCAACGAGAACTTCGTTCCGGCGCACAAGTTCTGGACGCCCGAACGCCGTGCCGAGTTCAACGCGCACCGCACGAGCAATCGCTACACCGCCCACTGGCTCCCCGATCGCTTCCGCCGCATCCCCGAGGGACGCCCGACTGGCGGGTTGATCGAGAAGGGTCCGCACGAGGGCTTCCGAATCCACGACAAATGGCCCGCGCTGACCGAGATCAAGCGGACCTGCCGCAATGGCGGCAACTCCGACGCCAAGCAGTACCTGGAGAACTTCGGATGGTTCACCGGCTCCTTCCAGGACGGCGTCATCTTCGCCTGCGCCATCCAGATCCGCGTTCCTCGCAAGGGCCGCGACCAGGGCGTGCCCCACGAGGACCAGCCCTTCGCCGGCTTCACGAGGGTCCGGTGGGTCGAGGCCACGCAGCACTCCGACTGGGATCAGATCTGCATCAGCCGCAAGCGCCACGACATCCACGACACGCTGCGAGACGCGATCCGCGCCGCCGACCGGGTGGCCGAGCTGGCTGCTGAGGAAGCGCGCGAGCACGATGCCAAGGACCAGGCAGAGCAGGAGACGATTCGACTGCAGGAAGAGATCTCCCAGGCCAAGGAGGTCATTGAGGGCTGCAAGAAGGAGCTCGAGGCGATGGCCGGCTGCGCCCACGACTTCGCTCGCGGCGTGCTGGTGGAGCGCATCCAAGCGGAGGAGACGATCATCCGGAAGGCAGAGGATCGGATCGCCAAGTTGGCCGACGACCCCTGGCTGGCCGTCGCGTAACCCTCTCTCCCAACCCCCACCCCAAGGAATCCCCATGATGAAGCAGCCCACCTACCAGTACATCGCCCGCCAGCTCACCCGTGTCGAGAACCTGCGCGCGAACCCCGTCCCCGCCTACACCCCGGAAGGCGTGCTCAACGAGCTCCACGCCTGGGTCCGGAAGCACGGCCCCTCGGGATCCGGCATCGACACCGGCACCCAGCTCGACGCCACCAGCCAGTCCGAGCGCCTTGTGTTCAACGCCTCGTTTCACCACATGGATGAGCATGGATGCTACGCCGGATGGACGAACCACCGGATCATCGTGAAGCCGAGCCTGGTCTTCGGGCTGGACCTGCACATCACGGGTCCGGACCGGAACGAGATCAAGGAGTACCTGCACCAGACCTTCGAGCAGTGGCTCAACGAAGAAGTGGAGGTCTGATGAAGATCCCCGACACCACCATCTGCGGCACCCGTGTCCGGTGCTGGGATTCCCCGACCTTCGGGGACCGGTACACCGTGCTCTACATGAGCCAGAAGTCGCACTACTCGTGCGGGAGGCAGCTCTACCACGGGATGTTCAGTGGACCGGATCCGCGAGGGATGTCCGGTCATCTCGAGGCCCATCCTGGGCGGCACCTGGGCGAGCCTGTCGCCTTCAACGACCTGCCGGAATCTGTCCGGCGGATGATCCGCAACGACCTGAACAAGGAGACCTGACCATGGCCAAGCTCACCGGAGAACAGCTCGCCCGCCGCGACCAGTGCATCGCCACCCTGCGTGCACTCCTCCCTCCTGGCTCCACCATCACCACGGCGGTCGCCGACGCGAAGATGGGCCGGAGCTGGTCCTCGTACCACCTCTTCGTTCCGGCCCTCGAGATGGACCACGGCACCGGTAAGAAGAAGTGGGTCGTCAAGTCGATCGCCTGGGAGGTGGCCAACGCGCTCGGCCTGCAGCGGTGCCCTCTCGGCGCTGTGAAGTCCCACGGCTACGGCCTGAGCCGGAGCTTCGAGATCGTCTACGACTTGGGTCGCGTGCTGTACCCGAAGGGATTCATTCCAGCGAAGCACGGCATGCGCGGGCGCAACGGCACCGATCCCAAGATCCGCGACACGGACGGCGGGTACGCCTTCCACGAGGACCGGAACTGATGGATGCGATCGCCGAGCGATTCGAGAAGCTGAAGGAGTTCCGCGAAAAGCTGGAGAGTCTTGATCTCCCTCGCGTGGACATCAAGGTCTTCGGCGCCGTGCGGATCAACGTGCACATCACGACCTTGTCGCGCGGCGCCGCGGAGAAGTGGGCGCATGCCCTGTGCACCATTTTCCCCGGGTCTTCGCCCAGCGTCCGGCCCACCCAATGGGAGGCCAAGAAGAATCGCGGGACCTGTCTCCTCCCCACCATGCGACAAGGGTGGTTCGTGGGGCTCATCGCATGAACGGAAAGGATTTCTGATGGTCGAGCGAATCTTCCTCAGCTCTGGCGGGAAATTCCTCCCCCAGTCCACCCTCATCATCTTCTGCGACCGGCCCTTGCAGTTCGGCAGACCTCGCACCTTCGAGTGCCGGTGGCATCACCCGGAGAGCGGCATCGACCGGACATCCCACCCCATCCCGACTACGAAGATGCGCTCCTGCCAGGAGTCCTCGGTCTCCGAAGCGGCCGCGGCGCTCGAGGCCCTGCGCGAGCACTCATGCTTTTCCGGGGGCTTCCGCCTGGTCAGCAAGCGCGGCATGTGCAACGCCCTCGCCGAGTACCCGAGCATCTGATGGACGGCGACCTGATCGCCGGAGCCTCCTCCATGGAAGCCCTGATGATCCTGGTGCGCCGTCTCCTGGAGGACCAGGGGGCGCACCTGCGCCTGATGGAGGAGGGCCGGTACCGCGTCCTAAATTCCCAGGGGCCGGTCCCTCGAGTGCGCGTGGTGCGCACCGAGGGCCGGTTCCGTTTCGAAAGAGGTGAGCCTTGAACCGTGACGCCATCATCCCCCTGCTGGAGGGGAAGCACAAGGCCGTGGGGCAGATCGCCGCCGCGGTGCCCACCACCCAGGTTCCGGAGGTCCACCGGGCCATGCGCCTGTACCTGAAGAAGAAGGACGCCATCGCTGCCCGGCGGGCCGATGGCGAGGCCGAGTCCTGCTGCGACGCCGAGCTGGACGAGATCCTCGAGGAGCTGCTCATGGAGCTCGAGCGCCTGGGTCAGGAGGATCTCGGTGGCTGACTTGGTCTTCGGGGCCCCGCCCCCCAAGGACAAGGGCGGCCGGCCCCGGAAGGTCGATCCCCCGAGTCCGGTCGAGTGGACGCAGCTCCAGGGCGCCCGAGTGGGCTGGGATCCCAATGCCCGGGCCTACAGCGCGGAGATGGGGAGCGAGCGGATCGACGGGATCCGGAACAGGGGCGACGCCGTGAAGTGGCTCGCAGAAAGGGGTGTCCGGTGGGCGCCCGGAGAGAGGTAACCATCTCCCCATAATTCATTCGCTTTCCATCGAACGAACGAGTATATTGTCCCTACCCAAACACCCAGAGGTACACATGAAGATCAGCAGCTTGTCCATCACCGGCTTCAAGGCCATCCGCCAGTTCTCCATCGACCCCAACGGCGGCCACGTCCACCTGAAGGGCAAGAATCACCGGGGCAAGTCCTCCGTGATCGAGTCCGTGTGGGTCGCGCTCACCGGCAAGGACGTCCCCGGGGTTCCGGTGCACCGCGAGGCCGTGAAGGCCACCGTCAAGATCGGCACCACCGACGGCTACCTGGTGGAGTGGAGCCAGACCACCGCCGGCACCAAGTCCCTCAAGATTGTGACGCCCGACGGGGTTCCGGTCACCAAGGAGCCGGCCAAGTTCCTCAAGCAGCTCGTGGGCGACATCTCCTTCGACCCCATGGAGTTCAGCGAGAAGACGCCGGGCGAGCAGAAGGCCGAGCTCCAGAAGATCCTGGGCCTGGACTTCACGGCGATCGAGGGCGCCAAGCGCGTGGCCCTGGATGACAAGAAGGCCGCCGAGCGTCGGAAGGCGACCATCGAAGCCGAGCTCAACAAGCTGGCCGCGGTCGTCGAGACCAAGCCCGTCGACATCCAGGACCTGTTCGCCAAGCAGCAGGCTCGCTCCGCCCTGGAGGGCAAGGTGGGCCAGTACCGCCAGCGCCTCGACGAGCTGGACCGCGAGGTCGGCCGCCAGGACCAGGAGATCCTGGCCCAGGAGCAGGCCATCGAGCGCCTCCGGTTCGAGATCGCCGAGCGCGAGGGCAAGATCGCCGACGCCGTGAAGCTGCGTGACGCGGCCAAGGCCAACCTGGCCAAGGGCTCCGGCGTCGTGGCCCAGGTGCTCGCGGAGATCGAGTCCATCCCAGACCCGGCCGACAGGATCGCCGCAGCCTCCGAGCTCAACCAGCGCGCAGCCCAGTGGGAGCGGAAGGTGGCCATGCGCGCCGAATACGACGAGGTCGTGGTCGCCATCGAGGAAGCGAGCATGCGCGCCCAACAGGCCGATGCCGACAAGGTGGCCCTGATCGCGGCGGCCGAGATGCCGGTGCAGGGGCTGGCCTTCGACGAGACCGGGATCACCTTCAACGGGCTCCCGTTCGACAAGAAGAACCAGTGCTCCTCCGACATCATCAAGGTCGGCGTGGGCATCGCGATCTCCCTGAACCCCGGGGTCCGGATCTGCCGGATCCAGGATGGCTCGCTCCTGGACGACGAGTCCAAGGCCGAGATGCTGGAGATCCTGAGCGAGTACGGGTTCCAGGCCTTCATCGAAGAGGTCACCTCCGACGAGGAGCTGACCGCATCCATCACCGAGATTCCGGAGACCTGATGCAAAAAGACCAAGCAATCCTGCTCCCGCTGATCGCCTTCCGCATGCTGTGTGACAAGAGGGCGACGGCGGGGCAGGTCCTGGTCGCCGAAAATGGCGACGTCCTGCTCGCGCTCCACATCACCCCCGGCACCAAAGTCGTCTCGTCCACGGTGCCGCGGGGGTCTGTTGTGGAGCTTGCGCTCACCCCATACGACGGCATCCTTGCCTTCACGAAAGGAGACCCCCTTTGATCTCTCCCGAGAGATTGCTTCCGATCCACGCCATGCTCCACGAGATCCTGTCCACCGACGGGCTCACGCTTCCGGATGTTGTGTCCCGTGTGGAGCAGGCGGAAGCAAAGCTGTGGGCCATGGTGGAGGGCCCCTTGTGCGACGACTTCATCTCCAGCCTGAACGACGACCAGCTCCGGGCGATCGCCGAATTCAAGCCGGGAATGGTGAAGGCTGCGGCCGAACGCACGCTATCCGGGCGCCAGGGGAGGGGGTTCTGATGTTCGAGATCGAGGATTACATCCATCGTGGATCCGTCTTCGGGCGCCTCCCCGTGGCCCCCATGGGGAAGGGGCGGCCCCGCTTGAGCGCGCGAGATGGGATGCCCCGGGTGCACACCCCTGCGGCCACGAAGGCCTGGGCGGATACGGCGGCCTGGTACCTGAAGGCCTCGCGCCCCGGCAAGCCCTTCGCGGGGCCGGTTGAGGTTGCTCTGCACTTCGCGTTCAAGCGCCCCGAGAGCCACTTCACCAAGGCTTCTCGAGCCCTTGTTGCGCGAGCCCCGGCCTACCATCTCCAGAAGCCTGACCTCGACAACCTGGAGAAGATGATGCTGGACTGCCTCGTGAAGGCCGGCATCATGGTGGACGACACGCAGGTCGTCGAGATGCATTCGAAAAAGACGTGGCTCATCGGGAGCGAGTTCGTCCGGTGGGTCGTCACCCCTATCCTGGAGACCCCCTGATGCCCAAGCAGACGCCCTCGTTCCGCCGGCACATGAACCCTACCCAGTTCGCCGAGGCCGGGATCCCTGGCCCCCAGAAGCGGTCCCATGTCAAGCCCTGGATGGCCACCGTCCGCATCGGTCGCCACCTGCAGAAGGAGCTGGACACCTCCTGTCCGGCGGTCTACCACATGGCGATGCGCCTCCTCCTGTCCCAGGTGAACGCCCAGTACCTCGCCTCCGGGAGGCCGGTGATCGAGGAGTCGATGTTCGTCCAGGAAAGGGACATGCTTCCCGCCGGCCAGCCGTACCCTCCCGACATGCGGGACAAGGTGGCCGGCGCCGCGGCCCTCATCCGGGAGCAGATCACCGCGCGCAGGAAGGCCTCCTCGTGAAGCGCGCCACTCCTCAACCCTGGCAGACGGCGCCCTCGATGCGCGTGCTCGAAGCCCTGCGCACCGGAATCGAGAAAGGAGACTACCGGCGCACCTCGTTGGCCGCGTCCCTGGAGCTCTCGAGTCCGGCGACCGTGCAGGCGCACCTCAAGAAGCTGGAGTCCGGAGGCCTCGTCGTCCTGGCAGGCCGGGCCCAGCCCACCATCACCGCCCGGGGGCACCTATTCCTGGGGATCTGGAAGAAGAAGGGAAAGCTCTGATGTCCGACAAGATCAATGCGCAGCAGTACGACATGGGTCCGGTGGCCGACGGGTGCACCACCATCCTCTCGGTGGGAGCAATCCTGATTGCCGCGGCTCTCCCCATCATCCTTCTCGGCTGGATCGGCACTCCGGTCTCCTTGCTGATCGCGGCCGGCGCCTGGGCCAAGGTGAGCAGGTGAGCGCGCAGTGCCCGTATTGCGGGGCAGCGGTCTTCCATGAGGGGGCGCGCTCCACGCAGTACCAGTGCCGGACCACGACATACGATGACGGCCCCGCATCCCGGAGCCAGGTGTGCGTGCTCACGAAGGAGTTGGCGGAGACTCGCGCCGCCCTCTCCCACGTCGAGGCGGAACGGGATGGGCTCCGGATCGGGTCGTGCGTCTGGTCTCCCTCCGACCCCGAAGACGTTGACCTCCTGTGGTCCACGACGTGCAAACACGAGTTCGTATTCCTCGATGGTGGACCCGTGGAAAACGAGATCAAGTTCTGCCCATTCTGCGGGGACCTCGTCGAGATCGACGCGCCCGCCACCACCGAAGGAGAGAAGCCATGACGCCGGAACGATCCTGCCTGAACTGCAACAAGCGATTCCCAGATGTCGAGCGGTGCTGGATTGGGAACATCTGTGGCGAGCACCAATTCAACGTGCCGTCGCTCCTCGCGCTCCTCGACGCCGCGAACGCCAAACTGGCAGACGCGAGGCAGCGCCTTTCCATGTTCACGGATGACCCCCGCATCCGCCCCTCCCCGGCTCCGGTCGTGGGAGGGGTGCCGGAGCTGGATCATGCCGCGCTGTGGGATCTGTTCCGCGAGGACTACTACACCGTCTCGCGGGACGCCTTCGACAAGGTCATGCGATTCACCGTCAACCAAATCGCCTCCCGCCTCCCCGCCCCCTGCGCAGGAGTGGGAGGGGTGCCGGAGGAGTATTTCTGGAGTGACCCGCCGTGCTCTCGATACGGATTCACGACATCAATTGACGAGGCGCGATCGAAGGCCATGGACTCCATCAAGACAGCCAACAACGAGGCGCGATTCGCGGATGGAACCTTCGAGGACGATGAGCTGGAGATTTGCTACGGCCTCGTCCTGGGGCGTGGAGTCGTCTCCTCGGAATCGCCCTACAACGACTTCAAGCCGCTGATCCTCCAGGAGCGAGCCTCCCGCCTCCCCGCCCTCAAGCCGGGGGAGGTGGAGGAGCTGGCGATCCTTCGCGAGATTGTGCGAATGCTCGACGAAGCGAGAGAGCGCAACAGGCGGCGACCCCGTGGAGCTGGTGCTCCGCCGATGGGCGACGAGATCGACGACCTGCTTCACCGCCTGTACGAGATCGGCGCACATCCGGCCATGAGAGCCCAACCCACCCCCACCGAGAAGGAGGGATGAGTGATGGGATACCTACAAATCGAGCGATCCAAGTCGGGCCTCGCATGGAATCTCAGGATCGACGGGAAGCACGTCCATGGCGTGATGCCCGAATCACGAGAGGACCTGATCCATTGGGTGCTGTGGAGGAGTTTACCAGGAAGGATCCCGACGGAATTCGTCGCACCCATCGCGATGCAGTCGATCGCGGACTCTGTGCGCCGGATCCGGGCCACCACGCCGGAAGGGGGTGGGAGGTGA
>JACCDR010172844.1_pt1 | contig 52358 bp, 73 predicted proteins | sample 7446431 | NCBI WGS metagenome assembly JACCDR01 (sample SAMN15323443, study PRJNA562643) | freshwater metagenome | isolation source: river surface water | place: USA:Blue River Watershed | collected 2017-08-17 | reverse complement strand
TTGAGTACGTGACGCCCGAATCAAATCGAACAGAAGACCCGTCCCCAAACTGCTTAGCCGTGGCGCCGGCAGAAACAACCGCAGCGAAGTCCTTAAACAGATTGATTTCGGCGCGCGTTACCGTCGCACTCGACATGCCGAAGGAGCCGTTCGCATTGGTGTGCTCGACTGCCATTCGCCAGCATGAAGCCTGCGCAGGGCCACCCGGGGCGAGCGCAACGGCGTAGTGGGATGGACTTGTAGCAATACCAGTCCAAGAGTTAGCGCCGCAGTTTTCGGCTCGAAAATCTCCGACTCGAATTACCCCGTCCGTACTCGTGGCGCCACGTGTAAACGAAATGAAGCTGTGCGCGGTTGCCGTCGTCGCCTTGAGCACCACGTTGCTCGACAGGTTGCCCACTCGCGTGCCTGCCGTGCGCGCGTTCGTGATCGCGCCGACTGTCCACGTCGGCGAGCTGCCGCCGGTGATCGTGACGACCTGCGAGCGCGCGGGGTCGTCGGTGTCGCTGGCAATCACCAGCCGGTCGCCGATTGCCCAGTTGCTCGACGCGTCGACTGTGATGCTGGTCGCCCCCGCGCTGATGGCGTTCGTCAGGCGCGTGTTGCGCGTCCGGTTCACGCCCCGGATCTTCCAGGTCGGGTTCAGTCGGCCGTTGCTGGTCAGGCCGTGCTTGCCGGAAGCGTTGGCGGCGCTGTCGTTCAGTTCAAGGGTGGCAGTGACGCCGGCCGGGATGGCGTCGAGCAGGTCGCCGTAGTCGAAGGTGGCGTTGTCGTTCAGGTGCAGCGTCCCGCGAGCGCGTAGCGTCTGCGTGGTCGTGCGCGACGCTCGAAGCGTCCCGTTGACCACGATGGCGTTGGACGTCACCGTGGCGCTGCTCAGGTCATCGCCCCAGGTGTGCGAGGCCGCCAGCGTGACGACGTGCCCGCGATTGACCACGCGCACGCCCGAAGCCATGGCGTAGGCCAGGCCCGGCGTGATGACCAGCGAGCCGTTGCCGGTGATGCCGGCCGTGACCTGGTAGTAGGTGTTGTCGTAGATCGGCTGGCCGTCGTCGTCCGTGCCGATCTGGTGGTCAAACTGCACGCACTCGCCGGCCACGATCGTGCCGCTGCCGCCCGTCACCGGGATGGTCGTCGCGCCCAGCGCGGCGGCGCCGTTGAGCACGTAGGGCGTGCTAGCCAGCGTGTTGGTGCCCGGGTGCGCGATGATGACCTTGTCGCCCGACACCGGCACGACGCCGCCGGTCCACGTGCCGGTGGCGTTGCTGTTGCCGCTGGTTGCGCTGGTGATGGTGGCCATGTGTCAGGCGTTCAGGTGCTGCGGGATCAGGCCAGCGTGATCGGGTCCGAGGCCTCGAAGTTCAGCGCGGTGCTGGTCGACGCGAAGCCCACACGCTGCACGATGTGCGTCGCGGTGTTCGGCGGGGTCTGCGTCACCTGGCCCGGCTGCGCGCCCGACAGGTAGACATCGCCCGGGGTCAGGACCGTGGCGATCTGGTCGTTCGTGCCCTCGAAGTAGACCGTGGCGTTCTGGCCGCTGGTGACGGCCGCCAGCACGTAGCCCATCGCCTTCTTCGCGGCGCCGCCGGATGCGTCGGCCCGGCGCACGCGGAAGGCGCCCGAGCTCGACCAGATGTTGACCATGTCGCCCGCGCTCAGGTTCTCGCTGGACTGGAAGACCTGGGTGTCCGCGCCGACGCCGCTGGGCATCATCGCGGCCGGGAACTTCCCGTTGGCGTCCAGCTGCGCGATCTTGTTGGCGTCCGGCGCGCCGCCGGTCGTCGCTGCGTTGACTTCCCGGGCGCCACCGGCGCCGTCGTGTTCGAGGTACTTGGCCATGGTCAGGCTCCGAGGTAGATGGGCGGCTGGATGTTCAGGGTCAGGGTGTCGCCGTCACCCCAGCCGATGGGGAGGGCGAACAGTGCGCCGACGGGCAGCGACTGCACGAGGTTGCCGTCCAGCCCCAGCAGGACCGGACCGGCGGTCCACGACCAGCCGGCGTGCGTGATGCTGCCGGTGCTGCGGACCTGCAGCGACTCGCCGATCGCGGCGGACTGCTCGGTGATGCCGACGATCGACAGGCCGTGCGCGCGGGTCGAGGCGCTGGCGTGCAGCGCTTGGCCGTCGGCGTTCGCGGCGATGGCGCGGTGGCCGTTGATCGTCGCGGCGGCCGTCAGCTGGACCTGGCCGCCGGGCAGGCCTTGCGGACCTTGCGGGCCGGCCGGGCCCTGGCCGACCGACAGCGCGGTGGCGACGGGCTGCGGCGGGACGACCGTCACCGCCAGTTCGGCCGGCGGCTGGATGGTCAGCGTGATGTCAGGCACGCGTCACCTCGCGGTGCACGCGCACGGTGCCCCAGTACAGCGGGATGACGCGGCCCAGGCTGTCCTGCAGCTCCATGTCCCAGGCGTAGACCGATTCGGGCTTGGTGATGTCGGCGCCGGCCACGATGCCGGCCGTCGTCGCAGCGTCGAGCGCGAAGGAATACTGGCCGCCGGCCGCGTCCATCACCATGACCGACAGGTTGGCCACGACGGCGGTGTCGGACGGCTGCTTGCGGATCTGGCCCCGGATGGTGGCGCCGGTCAGGTTGACGGGCGTGGCGTCCGGGTTCGTCAGGGTGCAGATGAACGGCCCCAGGGTCGCGCCCTGGCGGATCAGCAGGTCGAGCCGTTCGCCGATGTAGCCGATCTGGGCGGTCATGCTGCGGTCTCCACGTCGGCGACGGCCTGGCGGGCCGGCGGTGCGTTGCGTGCGGGCGCGGCCGGCGCCGGGGCCGGTGCGCCGGCCTTCGGGGCGGGCAGCATGTCGGCCGACTTCAGCATGTCGCGCTCGCGGCGCTTGGCCGGGAAGGTGCGGTGCCAGTCGCTGCCGAACAGCTCCCACTCGGCGCGCTCGCGGGACATCAGCGAGGCGTCGATCGCGGCGGTGTAGGCCTCGACTTCGTCCTTCGGGTTGATGCTGCCCTGGCTGTCGCCGTGCCAGGTGGCGCGGGTGTAGGCCCAGCGCACCAGCGGGTCGCTGAAGAAGCCGGGCGCGGCGATGCGGCCGTTGGCGACGGCCTCGGCCAGCCATGTCTCATAGACCGGCTGGCAGAAGCTCAGGATCAGCCACTGGCGTTCGGTCTTGAAGTGCTGCCAGGCGTCCAGCAGGGCGGCCTTGCTCGCGCTGTAGCTGCTGTTGAAGGCCTTCACCAGCAGTTCGACCGGCAGGCCCAGGCCCATGCCGATCATCTTCAGCACGCCGGTGACGAAGGGCTCGTAGGCGGTGTTGGGGCGCTTCGGGTCGGCGAACGTCGCCTTCTCGCCCTTTTCCAGGCCGATGATGGCGCCGGGTGCCATGGCCAGCTCGACGCCGCCCTGCGGGGCGGTCGGACCGTTGGCGGCGGCATCGGTCGGGCCGTCGGCGCCGAACACGGCGGCGGGCTTGGACGCGCCTTCCTGTTCGATGAACACGGTGTAGAACGCGGACAGCACGGCGGCCGTGATTTCGGCCTCGGTGTAGCGGCCCAGGTCCTTGATCGCCTGGATGACGGGCGCCAGGTAGGGCACGCCGCGCGTCTGCTCGGGCCGGGTCGGCCGGTAGTGGTGCAGGATGCGGCGGCGGCCGGATCGGCCCACGGCGGTGATCCAGCGGCCGTTCGTGCTGTTCGTGCCGGTGGCCAGTCCGCCCGGGTGCTTGTCCAGGATGTGGTAGGCCTCGGGCGCGCCGGCCGTGGTGAAGCGCACGCCGGCCACGATGCTGTCGGTGTCGGTCGTGCCGCTCGGGTTCGCGCACCGGTCGGCTTCGAGGATCTGCAGCCGCAGCTTGTACGGCATGGTCGGCGTCGGCGTGCCGTCGGGCAGCAGCGTGAAGCAGTCGCCGGAATCGAGCCGGGCGCCCAGGACCATCTGCTGCCGCTCGAAGAAGTTCTGGCCGCCGTCGAGCGTGCATTCCTTCGAGTCGGCCCAGAGGCTGAACTCGCGGACGACCTGCTGCTTGAACTCGGCCACCTGCTCGTCGGTCCAGCCCAGCACGTCGCGGTCGGGCTCGGGGATCGGCTGCAGGCCGGTGCCGACGACGCGGTCGATGTTGGTCTGGATGGCGCCGGTGGCGATCGGGTTCGTGCGGCGCAGCTCGCGGGCCTCGGCGCGTTGGCGCTTCAGCGCGCGCAGGTTGTCGGCGTCGGCGCTGCGCGGGAAGACGGCCCAGCGGCCGTTCGACGGACTGAGGCCGCCGCCGTCCGAGCCCAGGCCGCTGAAGGCCTCGAAGCCGGCGCGGGCGCGCAGGCGTGCGGCGCCGGCCTGCGGGCTCACGTAGCCGATCAGGCGGTCGAGGATGTTGGGCTTCATCGGTGCGCGATCAGTTGAAGGGGCGCGCGTAGTAGACGCGGCGCGTGCCGGCGGTCTGCGCATCCATGCGGGCCAGCTCGGTCTGCAGGTCCTTGATGGCCTGGCGGACCTCGGCCAGGTCGGCGCGGCGCAGGCGGCGCGCGGTCGCGCCGTCGCCGATCGTGTATTCCTGGTTGCGCAGGATCTTGGCCTCGGCCGCGATGTAGGCGTCGAGCCGGGACTGAAGCTGTTCGCGTGTCATGGGCGGCGGCGGTTGAGGATGGCGGTGGCGGCGCGCTCGAACTCGACGGCGAACCGGTCGCGCACGACAGCGGCGACGGTGCCCTCGAAGTCCAGCCGGCGGCCGTACTGGGGCGCCTGGTTGGCGAACACGAACAGAAGGCGCAGGCGGCCCCGGCGGTCTTCGCCCTTGCCGCTCAGGCCCTCGCGGCGGTAGATGCCGGCCGGGGCGTTCGCGCGCGGCCGGCGGCCGGCGCCGCTGCCGACGGTGGGCACGCCGACGAACAGGTCATTCTTCAGGCGCCGGCCCTGGCCCTTGCGCTGGCCCTTGCCGGTGACGCCGCCGCGCACGCCCTTCAGCGCGGTCAGGATCTGGGCGATCGTGGCGCGCGAGACGTTGCCGTTGGCGTCGAGCTGGGCGCTCTTGGTCGGGATGGCGAACTGGCCGCGCGCGAGCACGCCCTGGTAGCGCAGCGCGCGCTCGAAGCGCTTCTCGCGGCGCGGGCCGCCTTCGACTTCGGGCAGCAGGTAGGACTCGGGCCGGGTGCTGCCGCCGGTGCCCTGGTCCTTCACCGCGACGGTGGCCACCAGCTTGTCGATGCTGGCCGGCACCAGGCGCGTGGCGTTCAGGGTGTAGCGGGTCGGGTTGTCGAAGACCCGGGGCATGGCCGCGATGATGGCGCGCTGGCCGTCGCGGGCGGTGCGCGTCAGGGCGGTCGACGCGGCGAAGGGGATGACGCGGGCGGGGATGTCACGCATCTGGGCCACGACAGCGTCCAGCCGACCGGTGCGGGTCGCTGTGATGCTGAAAGCGTCGGCCATGTGATCCCCAAAAAAAAGCCCCGGCAGGTGGCCCGGCCGGGGCTTCAAGCTCTCGTGGTTCCCCCGCAGAGAATTGGTGCGCTCTCTGCGGGCGCGGTCCGGCTACTAACCGAATTGGCCGCGATTCTGCCCGCTTTTGTCTCGCACCTTCGCGCCTTTTTTGTCGCGTTCTCGCGTGACACTTAGGCGGCGCGCTGCGTGGCGCCCAGTTCGCCGACGGCGAGGATGGGGCGCTTGCCCTGGCCGCGCCTGGCCGCCTCGACGCGGGCGCGGGTCTGCGCGATCGCGCGTTCGTACTCGGCGCCGCTGATGAACTGCAGCTGCAGGTGGTGGCGGTCGAGGGCTTCGCGCAGGGTCGCCATGTCGGCCGCGCGCAGTGCCCAGGATCCGCACGCCGCGCGCTGTTCGGCCACGCGTGCCAGCACGCCCTGCCCGTCGAGGATCAGCTGCAGGCTGGCCGCGTCGCTGCAGATGCCGATGTCGCTCATCGTCTCGGCCACGTTCAGGGCGTCGGCCATGACGCGCCAGTGCTGCACCGGGTCGACGGCCTGGCGGAACAGGTCGAAGGCGTTGTCGACGCCGGCCACGGCCTTGGCGACTTCGCGCGGGTCCAGCAGGGCCGCGCCTTCGATCGCTCGAGTGATGCTGTTCAGGTGGACGGGGCGCGGCCGGTAGGCCTTGCGGGGCTTCTTGGACTTGCTCATGGTGCGGGGTTCACGGTGCTGATGTGCGGCAGGGCTTCGGCCGCTGCCAGGTTGGCGGCGAGGATCCGGTGGTGCGCGGCGAAGACCCGGGCCCGGAAGTCGTGCAGCAGCCGGTACCAGTGCCCTCGGCTGATGCCCAGCGCGGTCGCGGCGGTCTTGATGTTGCTCACCGCGTAGAGGTAGTGCAGCTCGAAGACGCGGCGCGCGGTGTCGTAGGGCTGCGCGGCGATCGCCAGGTTCAGGGCGGACAGCTCCGCGCTGTTCATGGCGTTCGGGCCGCCCTTGCTGCGGCGGTTGCCCTTGGTCGTCAGCTTGCCCAGCACGCCAGCGCCCAGCGGCGGCGGGCCGTAGTAGCGGCGCGTGCGGCACCAGGCCGCCCAGCGGTTGCACAGCTCGTCGATGTGCGCCGTGCTGGCGTCGTGTTGATCGGCCGCGTCGTCGTCCGGGTCGGACTCGGGTGCGGGTGCTGCCAGTCGTTGTGCTGCGTGTGTCATCGGGGAACGAGGCCACGGGAAAGGATCCGCCGGCCGCTGGGTGGCGGCGGCGGGACGGGAACGGGTGCCGGGCGCGGTGCCGGCGCGGGTGGCGGCGGGGCCGCCGGTGTCGGGGTCGGCGCGATCGGGTCGCGCGTGTGGGCCGGCGCGGGCTCGGGCGCCTCGGTGCGCAGGCCGGCCACGGCCGCCGTGGCGAACAGGTCCGGCGTCGCGTGCTTGGGCACCAGGTTGTCGCGCAGGCGCTGCCAGTCGAGCCCGGACCACTTGTGCAGGCCCAGGTAGTAGGCGACGGCCAGGTTGCCGACGGCGCAGTCCAGGAACTCGTTGCGCGCGCCGTTGGGCTTGACGTACTCGCGGATGGCGCGGCCCTTGTGCCAGCGCACCTGCGGCTTCTCGATCAGCAGCTGCTCGAAGGATTCAAGCTCAAGGGCTTGGTGCCAGTGCATCGCGCCCGGCCCGCCGGTCAGGCGGATCCGGTTGAAGATGGCGTCCTTCGCGGTGTCGGTGCCGATGGTCCACAGCTTCACGCCGCCGTCGACGCGGTTGCCCTGCCAGTCGATGTCCTGCACGGTGGGCTTGCTGGCGATGATCGGCCGGTTGCGCAGGCTCGCGCCCTTGGTGACGACGCACCCGTAGGCCTCGCGCGCGGCGCCGTAGTTGTAGACGTCCTGGGTGTTCGCGCCGCCTGAGTCGATGCCGTAGGCGCTGATGCGGATCAGCGAGCCGGACGCGTGCGCGAACGGGGTGCGCCGCAGCTCGTCGAGCTGCGCCCACACGCTGCCCGGCGTGCCCGGTTCCTCGGTCGGCGAGCCCCACAGGATCTGGTGGTCGATCGTCCAGCGTTCGAGGCCGGGCCCCCACGCCTCGACCGTGACTTCCAGGCGGTTCGGCTGGGTGTCGGCGTACATGGTCAGGACCAGCGCGCGGTCGGGCACGATGCGCGGCGGCAGCTGCTCGGCCTGGGCGCGCTGCTGCAGCTCGCGCGCGGTGCTGGTGACTTCGCCCGGCTGGTGCGGGATGCCTTCGCGGGTGTTCTCGTAGACCTGCAGCAGGCTGGGGTCGCCGCGCTCGTTGGCGGCCTGGGCCTGGGCCAGTTCCTTCGCCAGGCGCAGCCAGGTGATCGAGCCGAGGGGCGCGTAGTAGGCCGACAGCGTGACGCTGATGGTTTCGCCGTCGCCCGGCGCGGTGGCGATCCAGCGCGCCTGGCCGCCCATGGCTTCGTCCGGCAGCATGCTGGTCTTGTGGTGTTCCTCGATTTCCGCGCCGCAGTCGGGGCAGACGAAGACGGCCCGGGACACGCGGTCGGTGTCGGGGTCGTAGTCGAAGCGGAAGTTCTCGCGGACCAGCTCGTGCAGGTGGCCGCAGTGCGGGCACGGCACGTGGTAGTGCTCCTGGGTGCCCTGCTGGAACAGCTCGTGGATCTTCGAGGATCCCAGCAGCGTCGGCGAGCTGACGTGGTAGGCCTTGCTGATGCCTTCGTAGGTCGTCAGGCGGGCCTCGGCCAGCTTGATCTTGTCGCCCTCGCCGCCGCCCTTCGCGCGCCAGCCCTCGCGGTCGACCTCGTCGCAAAAGAGATAGCGCGCGGGGATTTCGGCCAGGTTGGCGTCAGCGCCGGCCGTCGTGATGTAGATGGTGCCGCCGTCGAATTCCTTGGCGTCCATCGTGTTGCGCTTGTCCCGCGATCGCGGCGCCGCGATCTTGTCCTTCACCGCGTCGCACGCCTCGACGGCCTTGCTGAAGCGCGCGGACAGGCGCTTGGCGAGGCCGTCGGTCGGTTCGAGGGCGATGATGTTGGCCGGCGCCGCGTCGATCCAGCCCAGGGCCGCGTTGATGAAGATCTGGGTCTTCAGCATCTGCGAGGCGACCATGGCCACCACGCGTGCGGCGGGATGGCCTGGGCTCAGGGCCTGCAGGATGCGGCGGGCCGGCGGCGTGTGGGCGAGCCGGTACGGGCCCGCGAACGCGCTGCCTTTCGGGATGACCACGTGCTGCTCTGACCACTCGTCGAGCTTCAGCTCGGGGTCGGGCAGCACGGCCTGCGCGGCGGCGCGCAGGACGGTGGCGTTGGCGTCGGCCAGGGACATGCGGCGGTCAGGCGGTGGCCGTCTCGACGTTGACGACGTCGAAGTGGCGCAGCATGTCGTCGGGCGCTTCCGTCGCGCAGACGATCACCCCAGGCGGCTTGATGTCGACCCAGCCGCCAATGGTGCGGACGGGCCAGCGCGTTTCAGTCACCAGCCGCTTCAGGATTTCTTGCGATCGGGGCGTTCTTGGCAGACCGTCGACGATCAGCGTGTGCGCTCCCAGCACAACGTTTTCAAGTCCTGCCCGCCGCAGGTCATCGGCTTCGATCGTGAAGTAGGAGCCGCGCGACTGGGCGATCTTCAGCGCGAGCCGGGTCTTGCCGGCACCCTGCGGGCCGATCAACAGCAGGCCTCGACCGGGTTGGATCGTGGGGATGTTCACGGAGCGGCTTTCTCCGGGCTCGGCCCGGTGTTGTCGGCCAGGTCGGCCGGGATGGGAACAGGGGCGCCGGCCAGCTGGCCGGACAGGGATTTCAGCGTGCGGTCGGCGAAGGTGCGGAAGGCCTCGCGCAGGGCCTCGTCGACCATCAGCTGAATCTCGCGGGCGTCGGTCATCGTCGCGGCCTTCGCGGCGATGCGCCGGCCGACGGGCATGCACGCGTCGCGCAGCTGGCGGAAGGCGGTGAACGTGGCCTGCACCGCCGGCTCGACCTCGGTCAGCGAGCCTTCGAGCTGCAGGCGCTTGATCTTTGCCATCCGGGCTTCCTCGGATTCGCGCAGCGTGCGGGCCACGTGGTAGCTGGTCGCGGCGGCCGGGTCGACCTGGTGCTCGGCAGGCGGCGGCACCGGCGCCGGCAGGCCTGCGGGCGGTGGCGGCGGGCTCATCACGGCTGCGGCCGTCTTGCCGCTGGGCCGCACGCGGTTGGCCAGCGCGATCTTCGCCATTTCCGCGTCGATCAGGCCGTCGCCGTCCTTGCTCAGGATGCCGCGCCCGATCAGGTCCTGGATGGCCTGGCGCGACACGCCCAGCTCGCGGGCCAGTTCAGCGGGCTTGACGCGCCGAATGCTTGTCGATGCTGCGGATGCCATGGAAAAACTCAAGGTAGAAGGCGTGCAGCTCGTCGCTGCAGTGGATCGCGCTCTGTTCGATGCGCGGGTTGGTGTTGACGTTGGCCGACGACTCGACGACCAGCCGGTATTCCTCGGCCAGGTTCGAGGCCAGCGTGATCTTCGAGTGGTTGCGGGCCACGACCATCCGCGCGCCGTAGGTGTCGCACAGGCGCAGCATGGTTTCGTACTCGTCGCCGTACTGGCTGGGGAAGATTTCGCCCGCGTACAGCTCGAACTGGTCGATCCGGCCGGCTTCGAGCCAGTGCTCGATTTCCTGCAGGTCGGGCTTGGCGATGCACCACGTCGACAGCAGCACGTGGTCGAAGTGCGTGGTGCCGTTCAGGGCGTGGCGCAGGTAGCTCAGCGAGTCGATGTCGCCACGGCTGACGACATGCCAGGACTCGCCCGGCGTGAAGCGCGCCGGCAGGATGTCGGCCAGGTGCTTCTCCGCGTTCGCGCGGCGGGTCTGGATCTTCGAGGCGCGGCGCACCGCGCGGGCCTCGCCTTCCGCCTGGTGCTGGCGGGTGATGCCCGACGTGATGGCGGCGACCTGCGCCGGGTCGAAGTCGTCGAACAGGTCGGACGTGGCGAACATGGTCAGGCGCCCTCGGTGGTGAGCTGCTGGACCTCGAAGCGCGCGAGGCACGCGGACGCGGTCAGCCGGGCCACGGCCGCGTCGGCGGCGGTCTGGGTGAAGCGGCGGGCCTTCTCCGCATCCCAGGTGGCCGTCCAGCTGCCGTCGTGGCCGATGGCGCGGACGTAGCCCCGGGTGACGGTGCTGGCGAAGGCGATGACGTGCGACTTGTCGGCGGCCATGGCTCAGCGCTCGATCAGGTAGTGGTTCTCCGCGCGCAGCGCGCGGATGCCGACGCCGAACACCTTGCGGCAGGCCTTCGCGCCCTGCGCCTCGATGCGCCACAAGATGCGGTACCACTCGCCGCGCGACATCGGGCCGGCCAGGGACGCCTGGGGCAGGCGGTAGGTGCCGGCGATCGTCGTCCTGCACGGCTGGGTGTGGACATGCCCGGACATCGCGCACCAGCGCGTGGTGGCCGTCGGCAGGCGCCGGGCGACGAGGGCCAGCTTCAGCATGCCGGCGTCGATCGTGCGGGTGGTCGGGGGGTTCATCGAGGGCTCCGGTGTCGTTGTCGTTCCACCGATTCTAACGCTATGCGTTATGTCCTGCACGCTGTAAAGCGTTGAATTCGTGAAGAAAAGCCACGTTGTAAAGCCGGGCGTCAAGCAACCGAAACCGCCAGCCACTGGCGGACGCGCGGGGGCCGAATTACCCGCACGGTCTCGGGCGCTGGAAGAACCTAGAGGGGGGTGGGCCGGGGTCCGGCCCGATTCAGGGCCGCCAGGGCGTCGGCGCTGCGCGCCTGCGGTGTTGCCCTCACCCTCGATCGAACGAACGCCTACGCGTCGATCCTGCCCTGCTGCTGCGCCAATTCCTTTTCCTTCTCTCTCGTCTTTCTCAAAGAAGGGGGGGGGGAAGACAGGACGCGCGCGACAAGCGGGGGAAGCGGGCGGGTGCGGTTACGCGTGCCCGACGTGGTTACGCATGCGGTTACGCATGGATGCCCCATGGTTACGCGAGTTACGCGGTTACGGATGGGTTCTCCGTATGCGCGCACAGACACGCACGCACGCGCACCACGCGCCCGCCCGCCCCTGCACGCACACACACGCATACGCGGAGAAGCACGCGTAACAGCGTAACTCGCGTAACCATCGACAATCCACGCGAAACCGGTGCCGTAACCAGCGGGGCTCACGCGTAACTGGCGGGCCGTCATTGCTCGCCCTCGGCAGGGTTGGCCGACCGGCAGAAGCGGTCAACGATGGGCTGGAAGTCCTGCACGCAGGCGGCCATCCAGGCGCCTTCCGTCTCCCCGTTCTGGGGGCTGCAGCCGGCCGGGATCCAGCAGCGCACGCACTTGCGCCCGCCATCCTCGTGCGCGAGCTTCACCACCTTGTAGGCCAGGCGCGGGGCCTTACGGCATCCGTCCGCGTCCAGCTCGGTGCGCTCGATCACCCAGCGTTCGAGCGTCTTGGTGAACGTGGCCTGGGGTGTCCACGCGCGTTCGCCCATCTTGTCGCACCACTTGCGGAAGGCCTGGAAGACCTGTTCCGCGCTGCACGGTCGAACCGGTAGGGGAAGGAAGCCACCCAGCCACTCGGACACGAAGCGCTCGGCAGGCTTGAGCCCCAGCTCGATCAGGTCGGCCTTCGCCTGGGTCATCAGGGGCTTGGTGCTGGGCTTGAAGTCGCCCAGGTCGAGCGTCAGCAGGTAGTGCAGGAACTTCCGCGCGCCACCGTTGGCCAGGAATTCCGCCGCGCGGCGGTACAGGTCTTCGGGGCCTTTCTGCGGGGTGTAGACCACCAGGTAACGCCGGTCGCCATCTTCGAGGGCCAGGGGCTGGCTTTCGTTGGACAGGAAGACGAGGTTGACGTGGTTCGTCTCGTGTCGCACGTCCTGCTGAATCGCCCGGATCGGGATCTTCTTGTCGGCCGTCACCAGCCACTTCAGCTGGTTTTTCTTGTGGTACATCTCGGCCCGGGTCACGACCTCGTCGCCGACGATGAACAGCTTGCGGGACAGCCAGCTCGTGAACTTGTCTTCGAGCTCGTTCTGCGAAACCATCACGCCGTAGTCGCCGTACAGGTCGCGCACCGCGTCGAAGAACAAGTTTTTCCCGGTTCCTTGCGCACCGTGGAAGACCAGCGCGGTCTGCAGCTTGGCGCCCGGATGCTGCAGCGGATAGGCGACCCAGCGCAGCACCCAGTCGATCACGGCCGCCACGCCGGTGTCGGTCGTCGCTGACTCGCTGCACAGGTGGGCCAGCAGTTCGAGCATCACGCTGCAGTCGCCCGGCTCTGGCTGGACCGGCAGGCCGTCGAACAGGTTGATCGAGTCGGCGCCGACCGTGACGCCCGGCTCGAAGACGACGTTCTCGATCGGCACCAGGCGGCGCTCTTTCGAGGCCAGCCACATCTTCACCGCGTCGTTGCCGAACGCCAGGCGCAGCGCGTTGATCTTCATGATGACGCGGCGCTCGCCATCCCAGACCGTGTCGGTGCCGTACAGCAGCGCGAAGTTCTCGGTCAGGCGGTTCACGTCGCCGAAGTTCACCGACTTGGGCTTGCGAGGCTTTCGCCCCCCTCCCCCCGCGCGCGGCGCGTCGCCCTTGGAGCGGCTGCGCCCATTGGCATCTTCAATCGGTGGAGCATCGGACGGATCCGCCGCGATGCTCTGCGGGTCTGGCCCGGTGTCGTCGTGCTCGGTCATGGGGGTGGAGAGGCTATGCCGCATGTCGGTATTTCTCGGGCGCGAGCCAGGACAGGGCGCGCATCAGCTGGGTGCGCACCTTCGCCAGGCCTGCCCGTGCATGCAGGTCGTTGAAGTCGGTGTCTTTCGGGCCGCGCTCGACGCCGAAGACGGGGTAGATCACGTGGACGTCGTCCAGCAGCTTGGCGACCTCGTGCGCCTTGCGGCGGCCGACGTTGTCCGGCTGTCCGGCGTGGTTCGTGGTGCGCCAGTCGTCGTCGGCGCAGATGAGGATCGGGGAATCGGGGTGCAGCTCGCGCACCAGCGTGGTCACGCTGGCCAGGTTGCCGGCGTTCAAGGCCACGAAGACCGGCGATCGGCGATCGCACGCCATGCGCAGGGTCAACCCGGTCGCGTAGCCCTCGCAGACCAGGATCGGCAGGCCGACCTCGACCAGACCCAGGCGCAGGCTGCAGCGGGTCGGATCGAAGCCCTTGGTGAAGGTCTTCGAGGGCAGTTCCTCGCCGGTGTCGCGGTCGAAGCGCGGGCCCGGGTAGATGCGCTGGACGGCGCGCAGCGCGTGCTCGCGGTCGAAGTCGTACCGGATCAGCGGGATCAGGATCGAGCCGTCGGGCATGTAGCGGCAAGCCTCCGCGTCGACGCCCTTCTTCTGCAGGTAGGCGCTGGTGCCGGCCGGCTTGCCGCGCGCCCACTGCCGGCGGGCGTTGGCCGATGCGAACTCCGCTTCCTGGCGGCGGGCCTCAGCGGCGGCGCGTTCGGCCGCCTCGCGCTCGGCACGGAAGCGGGCGCGGTCTTCCTCGCTCAGGGGCGGCGCGTTCCACTCGACCTTCTCGCTGTCGCCGGTCTTGTAGCTGCCGAAGCGGCCGACGATGAACGACCGGCCACGGACCTCGAAGGACCGGAGCCAGTACCACCACTTGCCGGCCTTGCCGCAGCCGACCCGCTTCGGGGTGTCGACGCGCAGCGGCAGGTCGCGGTCGCGGAACGGGATGCCGTAGCACTCCATCTGGCTCACGACCTCGTGGTAGTTCTCCCACGTCACCGCAGGCCCTTCCGGCGCGCGATCTTCTCGCGGGCCTCGTGGTCTTCCCGGCAGTCGTCGTCGCAGTAGATCGCGGGCGCCTCGATGCTCGCCTGGCAGTTCAGGCAGCGGCCCGGTGTCGACTGGCGCACCGCGCCGCGTGCGAGCTGGGCCGCGATCGCGCTGGCGGTGAACTGGCCGTCGCGCAGGGTCGCAAGGTCGTCCGCGCCCAGGCGGTCGTGCTCGGTCATGCTCAGGATCCGGCGGCGGCGGGTTCGGGCGTGGCCGGCTCGACCGGCTGCAGTCCGTACACCTGGTCCAAGGTCAGCGGGAAGCCGCGCTCAGGGGTCGCGCGCGCGACCTCCACCATGCGCCGCGCGACAGCCGGACTTATTTCCTGTCGGCCGTGTTCGTAGGCCGACACACTGCCCTGCGACACGCCCAGCAGCTTGGCGAACTCGACCTGAGACAAGCCCAGGCGGTGTCGGATTTTCTCGGTCGGTTTCATGGCCCTTTTCTGTAGTCGGACTGATAGTGTAGGGCATCGGCGCCGCTTGTTGCCATGAATCGACCCCCCATCTACTGTGTTGCGATAACCAGAGACAGCTTCCAGTGCCAGCCAAACCCCTGAGCGCCGATCAGCATGACGACGCGCGCCGCCTTAAGGCCGCCCTGGCTCGCGCCAAAGCTGAACGCGGAATCACCCAAGCCGACCTCGCCGCCCGGTGCGGCTGGGACTCCCAATCCACCATCAGCCAGTACGCCAACGGCCGCATCCCGCTGAACATCGACGCCCTGGGCGCCATGTGCCTGCATCTGGGCGTTCCGATGTCCGACATCAGCCCGGTGCTCGCGCGCCGGCTGGCGCAGCTGCAGCAGACCCTGCCGAAGACCCCGGCCACCAAAGGCAAGCGGGTCGCCTGGCCGTTCGAGCTCGTCCAGCAGGACGCCTGGGCCCAGCTGTCGCCCGAAGATCGACACGCGGTCGAGCGGTACGCCCTTTGGGTCATCAACGGCCGCCTGACCTGATCGACCGCTAGCCGGCCGAACGGTCAGACCGTTCGGAATCGCCGAACAGCGACGGGCGTCACGAAAAGTGTCGTCAATCAGTCCGCCTACATAAAAACATCAGTCCGACTATTGCGCCCCGCGTGTAGTCGCGCTGATAATCAAGCCACGCGGAAAGCGGTCGGCCTCGAAGCCGGCCCGACCCGCTGCCTCGTGGCCGGCGCCATGCCGGTCAGTCCTCCGCACCACGAAAGGTCCGACCGTGATCCTCGCCATCCAGCGCGCATGGCTTCGCCTGCGCATCGCCCACAAGCGGCACCGCGCCGCCTCGTTGGAATTCGACATCCAGTGCCTGCGCGCCGAACTGCAGGCCATCCCGCTGACGATCGACCGCTGGGAACGCCACGGCCTGCAACTGCAGGCCGATGAGCGCCGGCTGCAGGCCCAGCTGGCCCTGCTGGAAGCTCAGACCGTCGCGTCGTGAAAACCGGCGACCTTCTCGACGCACCGGTCACGGACCGGGACTGGCAGGCGCGGGCCTGGGAGCGGATGCGCGACCTGCGCGCGACGCGCCAGGGCTGGACGCTCGATCAGGCCCTCGACCATCGGGTCATCGGCGCCGTGGTGCGTGCGTTCGGTGCGCAGCTCAAGCGGGAAGCGGCCGAAGCCGCCCGCCGTGCGGAGAAGGAAGCCAAGTTCGGCCGCAAGGTCGTGTGGAACGGCTACGGCTACGTGCCGGCCAGCCGAGAAAGGAGGCGTCCGTGAACGCCCTCGTCTTGTTCGTCGCCACCTTCGTGGCGGTCTTCGCCCTGGGCCTGCAAAGCCTGAACGTCAACGGCCGGCACTTCGTCGCGGCCGGCCTCACGTCGCTGTTGATCGGCGGCGCGAACCTGGTCCTGTTCAAGTCGCTGCCAGGCCCGACGGGCCCGGCCGAACTGGTCGGCTACCTGCTGGGCGGGCCGGCCGGGATCGTCTGCGCCATGGTCGCGCACCCGCTGCTGGTCGGCGTGACGAAGCGCCGCCGCGCTGAAGTCGCCGCGCTCGATGCTCGCGTGGATCGGCTGCTGAACCGCATGCGCGACCTGCAGGAAGAACGCAACCGGCTGTATGCCTTCGCGCAGGCCGTCGCCACGCCGACCGACCTGGGTGAACACGTCGAGCCGATGGTGCGCGATCGCGCCATGGCCGCCCTGGGCCGCATCCCGCTGCGCGCCGTGCGCCCGGTCGCCGGGGCTCGTCGAGCATGAGCGCCCGCCATCCCGGCGAGCTGCCGCAGCCGACTGAACCGATCGACGACATGACGCCGGAAGCGCGCCCGAGCGAAGACGACGCCGAATGGCTCACCTGGCGCGAACGGGCCTGGGCATCGTGCGTCATCGCAGGCGGCATCGCGGTCTGGGTCGTGGCGCTGGTCAAGGCCTGCGGGAGCTGACCGTGCACGTCCTGGTCTGGCACAAGGTCTTGAACCGCATGAGCCCGGTCGGCACGCTGCCCGAGGCCCGCCTGCTGACCTTCGTCATCGCGCAGGCGATCAACGAGGAAGCGGACGACGTGGCGTCCTGGAACGCCTGGGCCAAGCGTGCCGGCCGCACCGAACGGCGCGAGGCCTACACCGGCGGCTTCTGGGATCGCGGGTTCCCGTCGTACTGCCGTGTCGTTGGGCTCAATGCCAGCCAGGTGCTGGGCATGGTCCGCGAGGCCGATTACGCCGAGCGCCGGATGCTGGACGCCCGCGACCTGGCCGACTGCACCGAGGATGAGCTGCGCGCCATCCGCCAACAGATTCGCACCGGGGCACACGCCCCGGATCACAACCGCGCCGAAACGATCGGCGCACCCGGAGAAAGGAGCGCCCCATGAGGCGTTCATTCGTTGACACCATGCGCGACGTGCGCGGCGGCGAAGTGCTCGAAGACCTGAGCAACAAGCTGCAGGAACTGGTCGCGGCCGTGCAGTCCACCGGCGGGTCCGGCGAGCTGTCGCTGAAGATCAGCGTCAAGCCCATGAAGGGCTCGACCGAGGCGGTCGTCGTGACCGACGACATCAAGTGCAAGACGCCGGTTCTGAAGTCGGCGGGGACCGTGATGTTCCCGACGCCCGAGGGCAACCTGCAGCGCAACCACCCGAAGCAGGACGACCTGCCCGGCATCACGCTGGCCCGCTCGACCGGCTGAGCCGATCGCCACCACTACCGCATCACCGCACCACCATGAACCACGACATCCTCGAATCCGCCCCAGCCTGCGACCTGCACGCCGCGCTGCAGGCCGGCGCCGCCTTGTCTGCGCCGCGAGTCCTGAACGGCAAGAGCGACAAGCCCTTCGTCCTCGTGCCGGAAGGCTTCACGCTGCAGACCACGCCCCAGGTCAGTCTGCCCGACTGGCCGAAGGCGCTGGTGAAGCTGCGCGACGCCCGCAGCTTCATCACGTACTTCACCGATCACAAGGTCGAGCGCTCGCGCATCTACGCGCTGCTGCAGCCGGCGAAGTTCCTGGCCGTGTTCGATGACTTCGACACGTCGGCGAAGACTGGCGACACCGACGAACAGGCCGACTGGCGCGACTTCCGGGCCGTGTTTGACGTGCCCGCGTCGAACGAATGGACCACCTGGACCGGCGCGAACAAGAAGCCGATGAGCCAGACCGAGTTCGCGGAGTTCCTGCTGGACAACATGCCCGACGTGGTCAGCCCCAGCGGCTCGGAGCTGTATGACGCGGCCTTGTGCTTCGAGGCCTCGTCGTCGGGGTCATTCATCGCCACCCAGCGCCTGCAGGACGGCTCGCACAACCTGCAGTGGAAGGCGGACAACAACAGCGCCGGCAGCGTGAAGCTGCCCGAGTTCATCGGCCTGTCCATCCCGGTCTTCGAGAATGAGTCACCGGTGCCGATCGACGCGCGCCTGCGCTATCGCGTCACCAACGGCCAGCTGAAGATCTGGTTCGAGCTGGTGCGCCCGCACAAGGTGCTCGAACAGGCCTTCCGCGACATCTGGGCCAGCATCGAGGCCGGCGCTGGCGTGCCGATCCTGCTGGGCTCGCCCGAGTAACACCGCAGCCGCCGGCCGCACGCGCGGCCGGCAGAAAGTCTTCCCCCATGTCCACCTACATCCCCGCCCCGGGATCCTGCGCTTACCGGGTCTGCATGGCCGTGCTGTCCGTCGGCGGCCTGGCCGAAACCGCGATCGCGGCCGACGAGAAGAAGTCGACCTCGTTCGTGTCGTCGGTCCTGGCCGATGCCGTCACCGCCGGCCTGCTGACGCGTCGGCGCGATGAGTCGCGCGGCATCGTGTACGGCAAGGGCCCGCGCCTGTCGCCTGCCGCCCTCGACCCGGACGCCCAGCCGATCACTGAGGCGGCCGAACGGCTGCTGGCCGCGAAGTCCGCGCCGCGCATCGACATCAGCGCCATCAGCGACCTCAGCTTCACGACGCGCGGTCGCGGCGGCCCTGTCACATCGCCGGCACCGGCGCCCGCTGTCGATCCGGAAGCGCCCGCGAAGAAGAAGCCCGGCGTGCTCGCCGGCACGAAGCGCAACGTCCTGCCCGAGTTCGACCTGTCGACCGTGCGCGTGACGCTGGCGCCGAAGGCCGACCACCACGCGAAGAAGAAGCCGGGCGAAACCAAGTGGGGCCCGCTGTTCGACAAGCTGGCCGCCATCAGCATCACCGGCGACGCGCTGCCGACTGCCGAACTGCCGGCGGTCTACGGCAAGGCCCTGCAGGCCGCCGCGCGCAGCTACAGCATCGCCACGGGTGGCCGCGTGAAGTTCCGCGTCGGCCTGGGCAAGAACAAATGCACCGTGCAGAGGATCGCATGACCCAGACCTTCAACCTCGACGCCGACAAGATCCGCCAGACCGGCGAAACCCTGAACTACTTCTGCCACGGCCAGGCGCGCGCGAACGGCTGGTGGACCGAGCTGCTGACGGGCCGCGACCTGACATCGACCGGCTACCCGTTGATCGCGCCGAACAAGAACGTGGGCGAGCTGCTGATGCTGGTCGTCACCGAGCTGGCCGAAGGCATGGAAGGCGCGCGCAAGGGCCTGGCCGACGACAAGCTGCCGCACCGAACCATGCTTGAAGTCGAGCTCGCCGACGCGGTCATCCGGATCTTCGACATGGCCGGCGGCCTGGGCCTGGACGTGGCCGGCGCGATCCCCGAGAAGCTGGCCTTCAACGCGCAACGCGCCGACCACAAACCCGAAGCGCGCCGCGCTGAGGGCGGGAAGCGCTTCTGATGCGCGCGCTGCACGAATTCCTCAAGGGCTTCGCCAGCGGCCTGGGGTGGGTCGTCATCTTCGTCACCCTGCTGCAGGCCGTCGGCCTCGTCGACGTCCTGATCTACATCGGCCCGGCCGCATCCGTGCAGGTCGAGCAACAACCCAGAAAGACCTGGACATGAGCAACCAGAAACCCAGCGAGCTGGCCGCGTCGCTGCGCGCGATCTTTGCGGCCCGTCGGCCGCACCTGGTCGCCGACGGCAGTGGGCCGGCGTTCGCCGTCGTCGGCACGGCCGACCGGCTGCAGGACATCCAGCGCGCCGCCGACATCATCGAGCGACTGAAGTGCGGTGGCACCTGGGGGGTTTCGGACGTCTTCTGCGGCGCCGACTGTGTCGACGAGGGGCTGTGCCGCGCGAGCGAGTCGTGCGACCGCATCGGCGCCGCGTCGGTCGGAAAGGTCAACGTCGGCCAGGCGACGGCCTCCCAGTGCGCCCAGTGCAAGAAGACATACCGGCACGGATCCGCCAGCGGTTGCCCGAAGTGCGCGCCCGGCGTGGTTGTGCCCGAGGCGGAATTCCGCGAGCCGATCGCCGCCGCTGCGCCGGCCGGTGAGCCGGTGGCGCTGCTCACACCCACGCACGGCTACGGGTGGGAATGGACCGATACCGAACGGCGATGGATCGCAGAGCGTGATGCGCAGTGGCGGGCGCTCGTTGATGCCTCACGCAAGGCCGCCCCCGCTCCGGTGGCTCAGCCGGTCGGTTCGGTTTACCGCAACGCAGAGACGGGCGTGTACGAGTTGGCGGACTACCGCCCCAGCGCCCACCCGCCCGGCGCCCATGCTGACATCTACGCGGAGCCAGCCGCCGCAGAGCTTCTGCGCCTTGATGGACTCGTGACCGAGCAACGCGCAACCATCGCCGCGCTCATGGCCGGCATGCCCGAGGACGGCACGACGCCAGTCATTCGTCGGGTTGGGGCGCTGGAGGCCGAGCGCGACGCGCTGCGGGCCGAGGTCGAGCGATTGCGCGCCGCCCCCGCTCCGGTGGGGCAGCCGGGACAGGTGGCTGCGCATGAGTTCGCCACCGTGCTTGCAAAATTGGTCTGCGAGCCCGGCCAGCCCTTGTACCGCGAGCAAGCGCGTGAACTGCTGGCGCGGCATCTGACCGCCCCCGCTCCGGTGGCGCCGGACGCTGAACGGCTGGCCCGCGAGGCGCACGGATACGTCCGGGAAGGAATGACCGCCTGGGACCGCGAGAACTTGCACGACTGCATCGACAAGCTGGCGGGCATCCAGATCCCCGCCGCCCCCGCTCCGGTGGCGCAGTCTGTCGGGCGCATGTCAGCGACCGCCAAGCGAAAGGCGGACGACCTGATGGCGCAGGGCTACAAGGTCGCCGGCTACGTGCTGGAGAAGGACGGCGCCCGCAGCGCCGTGCTGTGGGATGCCGCAGTGCGATGGATCACACCCGACGAGAGGCACCGCCTGATGCACGTCGATGGATCGCTTGCCGCCCCCGCTCCGGTGGCGCAGCCGGTGGCGCAACCCGTGGCATGGCGCGTCCATCCTCACGACTATGGAATCGGCTCCGCTGGCGTGTACGCCATGACCACGCGCCCCGAGCAAGTCACGGCATGGGAGCGCAAAGGGTGGACTATCGAGCCGCTCTACACCCACGCCGCCCCCGCTCCGGTGGCGCAGCCGGCAGGTGAGTCGGTCAACCCCGAATGGGTCGAGTCGCTGCTGCCAGCCATCCGTCACCGGCCCGGTATGCACAACTTCGCCTGCTACACACTGAACGACGTGCGCGCTGCCGTGCAAAAGGCCAAGGCCGCCCCCGCTCCGGTGGCGCAGCCGGCCATGCCGGAAGGTTGGGTGCCGCTGACCCTCGAATGGGAGCCGGGCTATCCGGAAGACGTTGCCTATGGCCCGCAGCGGATGATGGACCGGCTGAAGAAGTGGCTCGACAAGCATTTCGCCGCGCGGGTCGCGGAGTCCGCCGCCCCCGCTCCGGTGGCGCCCTGCAGCTTCCCGACCTGCGCCTACCCGTGCCCGACGCTGCCCGACTGCACCGACGCGGATCGCGCCGCGCAGGCCCGGCCGGACGGCTACCTGCCTGCCCCTGGCGTCGAGTCCGAAGGTGGCGAGGCATGAGCGCGCCGAACGAGATCCTGGGCACGCGCGAGCCGGGGAAGGTGCGGCCGATTGACGCGCCCAGCCTGCTGGAAGCTGCGCACGGACACATGCTCGAACGCGCGGCGGCCTATGACCAGCCAGGCGGCGAGCGCAGCGTGCCGGCGATCGTCACCGCCTTCAACGCGATCACCGGCCGCGACGACCTGAACGGCCTGAGCGAGGCCGAGGGCTGGCTGTTCCTGCAGCTGCTGAAGCAGGTCCGGCTGTTCTCCGCGCCCGGCTTCCACCGGGACAGCGCCGAAGACAACGTCGCCTATGCCGCGCTGTTGGGCGAGGCGAAGGCGCGCGAAGTCGACCCGGCTGGCGAGGCGACCCCTTGAACCTGAAGGGCCCGGCAGTCCACAAGCCGGGCCGATAAGATGCACCCGACAACCGCCCCGGATCGCCGCAGGATCGCCCGGTCGCAGCTCATCGAGCTGTTGGCCGAGCGCCTGGTGCGCGACGCCCTGGCGGAATCCACCGGGGAACCTGCACGCCATGCCGATCCGCGCGATCCTGTACGCCCGCTACAGCACCGACCGCCAGCGCGAAACCTCGATCGCTGACCAGCTGCGCGCCGCGCACGATCGGGCCCAGCGCGAGGGCTGGTCGATCATCGCCACGCACGCCGACGAGGGCGTCAGCGGCTCGACGCCGGTCGCCCTGCGGCCTGGGGGGAAGGCCCTGCTGGCCGACGCGCTGGCCGGGCGCTTCGACGTCTTGATCCTCGAAGGCCTCGACCGCCTGTCGCGCGAGCTGGGTGAAGCCGAAACCATGGTGAAGCGCCTCGAACACCGGGGCATCCGCATCATCGGCACGGCCGACGGCTATGACAGCCAGGCGCACGGCCGCAAGGTCATGCGGATCGCGCGCGGCCTGGTCAATGAGCTCTACCTTGACGACCTGCGCGAGAAGACGCACCGGGGTCTGGCGGGGAACTTCGACCGGGGCATGTCGGCCGGCGGCCGGTCCTACGGCTACGGGAGCGAACAGACACCGCACGGCCGCCGCCTGGTCGTCAATCCCGACGAGGCCAGCATCGTGCGCGAAGTGTTCGACCGATTCGCCGACGGCGAGTCCTGCCGGGCGATCGTGCACGACCTGAACCGGCGCGGCGTGCCCAGCGCGCGCGGTGGCACGTGGGCCGTCAGCGCCCTGCAGGGCACGGCCAGCATGGGCCTGGGGATGTTGAACAACGAGGCCTACATCGGCCGCGTGGTCTGGAATCGCCGGCAGTGGATCAAGGATCCGGACACCGGCAAGCGGCGGTACGTCGACCGGCCGCGCCACGAGTGGCAGGTGCGCGAGGACGAGGCTCTGCGCATCGTGCCCCAGGCGACCTGGGAAGCGGTGCACGCCCGCATGAGGCGCGGCCCAGCGCGCGGCACGCGCACCGGCGGCGGCACGGTCCCGAAGTCGCTGTTCAGCGGCCTGCTGCGCTGCGCGACCTGCGGCGGCCCGATGATCGCCATCAACCGCCTGCGCTACGGCTGCAACGCGCACAAGGATCGAGGCCCGACGGTCTGCCCGGACGGCCGCACGATCGAGCGCGCCCTGGTCGACCAGCGCCTGGTTGCCGAAGTCCGCGACCAGCTGGCCAGCCAGGACGCCCTCGCGGAAGTGCAGGCGGCCGTCCGCGCCGTGGTAGCGAGGCGGAAGGCTGACGCCGATCGTTCGAGCGAGGCTGCGCGGCGCCGGCTGCAGGCCCTGGATGCGGAGCTGGTGCGCCTGGTCGACGCGATCGCCACGATCGGCGCCAGTGACGCGCTGGCGGCCCGCCTGCGGGCTGCTGAGACTGAGCGCGCCGACCTGCTGCTGACGATCGCGCCGCCGCTCGACGCGGCCAGCCTGGTGGGCGACGTGTCGGCCCGGTACCGGCGCATGCTGCTGCAGCTCACGTCGGTGCTGCATGACGAAGACCGCGACCGGACGCGCGCGATCCTGGCCGACATCGTCGGCCAGGTCACGGTGGTGCATGAGGGTGGCGCGATCTACGCCGAACTAATCGACCCGGCCGTCCGCCTGGTGATGCAGGCCGGCGGCGAGTCTCTAGAAGTGGTTGCGGGGGCGCGCAATTGCGACTGGAAACGCCGGCTCAGGCTGGCCTGACAGCCGCCTTGCGGCGGCGCGCCAAGCGCCATTCCGGGTGCTGGTCGGTCATCAGCAGGTACAGCTGCCAGCGTGCGGCGTCGACCCGGCGGCCGGTCGGGCCGTGGCGCTCGTACTCGGACCAGCGGATGCCGCCCGACAGCCCGACCAGCTCTGCCGCCTGGGCCTGGGTGTGCCCGGCCGCCTGGCGGGCGGCCAGGATCTGTTCGGGGGTCGGCTGGGTGTTCAGGTCAAGCATGGTCGGGCACTCTGGCGGCGGTGGGGTCATTGTCGCCGATGGGTCACGCATTGCGTTTGCTGTTCGTCACGGACGGCGGCACAAGTAGACCAGCGGCCGATCGGTGAACCGTCGCGGCGGCGGGATCTTCGGATCGTCGCGGCAGTCGTTGTGGCAGGCGCAGGCCTGGCCGCGCTGGCACGGCGGGGTCGGGTTCTCGCGGTTGCGCACCGGCCCCAGCTCCCAGACCTCGATGCCGCGTTCCTCGAAGAACCGGCCGACCAGTTCGGCGGCCTGGATGACTTCGGGCGGGATGTCGTCGAGGCTCATGCGGCACCGCCTTCCTGGGACTTCTGGACCCAGATGATGTTCTGGCCGTCTGCTCGCGTCAGGTCGCCGCAGCCCGGCTGATAGGACAGGAACCCGATGCAGCCGCCCAGATGGGCATCGAACCAGCAGCCGCTGCAGCCGCTGGTCTTGGCTCGCGCAACCAGCGTCAGCCCGGACGGTAGGGTGACGGTGTCGGCGCTCATGATGCGCAGCTCACCAGGTGCTTGAACTCGACAACCCAGACCCAGGGGTTGGCGTCCCAGGCGCCCGGTCCGTTGATCTGGTCCCACAACTGGTGGTAGGCCCACTCGGGGTGGTCGCATGGGCCTGGCAGCCAGGATCCGCCGGCGGTGCGCTGAAGGCCCTCGGCGATCGCGTCGGCCTCGCTGATGTCCTGCAGCCGCTCGACGCGGACGCCGGTGACTTCCAGCGTGATCCGGCTGGCGGCCCGAGGCATGTGGATTGACGGGCGCCACTTCAGGCCGAAGTCTTTGCGGCACTCGTCGCCGTGGCTCCCGGGCGGGGTGTCCGCGCCGTAGGCGTAGCGTTGGCGCTTGCCGTCTCTGTCGCGATGCTCGACGCCGGTGCCTTGCAGGTCCATCCACGTCTCGCGCACCCACAGCCGGTCGCCTGGCTGGCCGTAGGGGCAGCGAACGCCGTGCCATGTCGCAGTCTCCCGGTGCTCGAAGTAGGCTTGAAGGCCCACGCGCCCATCGGCCGACAGCCCGAGCTGCATCCTCCCGGTGTAGTCGCCGGAACCTGGCGCCCAGCCGGGGGCTTTCACCGCTCGCCTGGTCTGCGTCTTCTGACCGGACAGGATCGCGCGGACCATGGGCCCGGAGAACAGGATCGGGCGCTCTTTCATGCGGCACCGCCTTCCTGGCCGATGGCCTCAGCAGGATGCACGCCGTCCAGCACCAGGGCGATGATCTTCTGCGCCGTGCGCTTGGTCATCTTGCCGTGCAGCGTCATGTTGAACAGCAGGGCCTCGCGCTGCGAATCGGTCAGCGGCACCCGGGCCGGGTCCGCGCGCAGCCGCTCGACCTCGGCATGCATTTCGCCGTTCTTGGCCGCCAGGTTGCCGTTGGCGCGGACCAGTCCGGCGTTCACGTCTTCAAGGTGACGCAGCGCGGCCGGGTCGGCCTTCGGCATCAGGTCCAGCGCGGCCGTCAGCGCGCACCGCATGCCGAACTCGCTGGGTGCGATCTGGTTCATGGCGCGCAGCTGCTCGCGCGCGGCCCTGACCATGTCGTCGGTGATCATGCTGCACCGTCCTTCCGCTTCATTTCACGCTCGTAGGCCTGGCGGAAGGCCTGGTCGAACAGGGCGGCGTTCTTGCGCGCGCGGATCCGCTGCCGGCGCGCCTCGGCCATGTCGACGGCCCACAGGCCCGCGATGCCGATCAGCACGCCGACGGCCGCCACGGCGATCAGCCAGTCGAAGATCGTCATGCGGCACCGCCTTTCGCCTTGTCGGCCGCCATGGCGGCGTCGGTGCTGTCGATCATCTTTTGGCCCTGGTCCTTCAGGCTGGCGATGAACCACTGCCAGCGCGCGGCGTCGGCCGCGTTCTTCACCAGGTCCGGGTGGTGCTCGATCGTGTCGGCGTCGGGGTCCACGCACTTGTTCTTCGGATCCAGCACGACGGCCAGGTTCATGGCAGCTCGGAAGATGCTGCCCCGCTCGACGATGTCCAGCAGGTGGCGAAGCGCCCGGCCGCATTGGGCGTCGTCGTTGCAGTCGAAGTCCTCGTGGTCGTCTTCGTTGTCGGTCAGCTCGATCGCTTCGGGCATGGTCGGGGCCCATCGCTGGGTCAGCGAGTCGAGCGCGCCCGCCAGGTCGAAGACCATGTCGAGGTCGGCTTTGGATGCTTTGGCGACCTTCATGTGGCACGGCCTTCCTGGATGTCGAGGGTGGCGGCGTCCGAGCTGGGCGCGACCTGGTGCGTCGGCTGGCCGTCCTTGCGCTGGCTGCAGATGCTGCAGCGGTAGCGCCCGACCAGGCGGATGTGCGCGAAGCTGCCGTTCTGGGTGGTCCGGGTCACGTTCTTGACGTGTTCCCAGACGTGCCGGCGGCTCGCGCTGGTGCATTTCGGGATGGGGTGGGTCATGCTCGGGCCCTTTCTGCGGCCTTGGCGTCGATGGTGCGCAGCTGCTTGGCGCAGGTCGCGCACACGTGTCCCCAGGTCCGGAACGGTTCGGCCGTGGCCCGGGGGGCGGATTCGTTGCAGCGCAGGCAGACGATGTCGGCCGCCGGCTGCAGGCTGGCCAGCGCGGCGAGGCCCGGCCGGCGGTGTTCGCGCTTGGGCTTGTCGTGCCGGCGCATGGTCAGGGGCGGCGCAGGTCGGCCAGGGCGCGCGTCAGGTCCATCGAAGACCGGCGGACGGCGCCCTGCTCGCGCGGGTGGTCGGTCAGCGGGAAGTCGGCGCCGGCCAGGACGCGGATCGGCTCGCGGTCCTGCGCCTTCATCAGCGCCTCGCCTCGTGCGATGAAGCGCCGGGCTTCATCCATGGCGGTCTTCAGCTGCTTGGCGGTCATGGGCATGGCGATCTTTCAGCAGGCCCGGACCCAGACCCAGCGCAGGACGCGGGCCAGCCAGTTCGGGCGGGGGTTGCGGGTGCGCGGCGGCGCGGCGAAGTGCCGGCCGACCTGCAGGCTCGAAGCCGGGCCCTGCGCGTACTCGTGGTCGTGGTGGCGGCGCATGGTCAACGGCCCAGGGCGGTGTCGATGTCGTTCATCAGGCCCTGCAGCTCGCGCAGCTTCTGCGCGTCGGCGGCCTTGCTGTGCTCGGTCACGGCGTTGCTCAGCGACCATTCCAGGACCACGCGGCGGGCCTGCAGGTGCGGGCGGACGCGGGTCAGCAGGCGCACCAGGTCGGCGGCCGGCGGCGTGGCGGTGGCGCCCTGCGCGCGCTCCATGACGGCCTTCGCGCTGTTCATGCGCTGCAGGGCGATGCCCGGGGCGGCGTCGTCGCTTTCGCATTCGCACCAGATGGCCGACGGCGGCGAGCTGCTGTCGGCCAGCGCCGTGGTCATGTCGGGATAGGTCCGCACGACCTTCAGGGTCGAGGGATCCACGAGGCGGACTTGCATGGGGGGTCTTTCTGCCCGGGTCGCCGGGCGCGGTTGCTCAGGGGCGGTAGTTGAAGACGGACGCACCGCGCGCGGCGGCACGCCAGGCGCTGCCGGTGCGGATGTCGCTCACCATCGGCACGCTCACGCCGGTGCGCTTCGAGATTTCCTCGTTCGTCAGGCCCAGCGGCACCAGCTCGCGGACCTTCGCGGCCAGCTCGGGGCTGTACTTGGTCGAGGGCCGGGCGCGGGCCTTCTCGGTGATCTTGGCGATCGTTTCGAGGCCGTGCTTCATCAGGCCCAGCTTCGCGCGGTGCTTGTGCGCCGATCCGCGCGGGCCGCAGGCCAGGTGCGCGAGCCGGATGCACTTGTGGTTGCAGCAGGTGCGATAGACGATGTGGCCCTTCGGGAGGCTGCGGCCGGCGCGCGTCCAGACCTCGCGGATGATCGTGAAGGTCTTGCGCTTGCCGTCGACCGTGGTGTTCCAGACCGGCTGTCCGGACTTCGAGCCGGTGCCGTTCTCGCGCATCGCGCCCTGCCACTCGTGGCAGCCTTCGCGCTCGACGTAGTTCTGCAGGTCCATGGTCAGAAGGGGGCGGGCTGGTTGGGTCGTGCAGGCCGGCGCGGTGCCGGCTTGCGCTGGATCGGCTGGCCCTTCCACGTCGGGAAAGGCCAGTCCGGCGGCGGGCCGTCAGCGGCGGAAGGTGGCCGCATGTTCTGCGCGCAGCGCGTCCAGGTGGCGCTCGAACGGGGCGACCTTGTCGCGGCTATGGTTGGCCGTGCCGGCGCCACTGGCGCGCACGATGGCGCGGTGCTTGTCGCGCCGGCTCATGCCCTTGCTGCCGACCAGCGCGGCCGGACCGCCCAGGATGCCGCGCGCGGGCGGCTGGCCGCGATGGCGCAGGCCGGGCCAGATGCCCGACGGGGCGCTGACATCGGTCAGCAGGCTGGACGCGCCGATGGTGCTCAGGTTCGGCGCGCCGATCAGGCTGGCCAGCGCGCCCGCCATGCGGGCCATCAGGGAATTCTGGTGCATCGTCTTCTCCGGTGTCGGGGCCACCACTGGCCCTCGCGGCTGCGCCCAGCAGGCGCAGGGGGCGAGGGTCAGTCGCCCAGGAACTGCAGCAGCTCGTCGAGCTTCGTGGCGACGTGCGCCGCGTTGCCGACGTAGCCCCAGTTGCGCGGGTCAGCGGCCTGGCGCGCGTGGTGCGCGGCGAGCCGTTCCTGCAGCTGGACCAGCTGCTGCTCGATGCGCGCGGCTTGTTCGCTGTACCGCTCGCTGGCGGCTTTCGGACGCTTGCCGAAGCATTCGTTGAGGCGCTTGGCGTTTTCGCTGCTGCAGCGTTCGATGGCGGTCTTGTTCATGTCGTTTTCCTTTCCGTTTGCGTTGAAAACAGTATAACGCAAAGCGTTAGCGGCCGGCGTGAAAATCTCACGTCGGCCGCTGTCTTTTCGAGGGGTCGCCGGCCAGGCCGGCGCGGGCTTAGTCGCCGCGCAGGACCGTGATGTCGACCCGGCGGTTCAGCTGGTGGTCGCGCTTGGTCTTCGCGTCGATCAGGGGCAGCTTGTCGCCGAACGAGGCGACCGTGATGCGATCGCGCGGCACGCCCCAGGCGACCAGCCAGGCGACCACGCTGGTGGCGCGATCAGCGGCCAGCACCGCGTTGCGGTCCGGGTTGCCGGTGATGTCGGCGTGCCCGGTCGTCACCGCGATCTTCGCGTGCGGCAGGCGCAGCGCGCGGATGGCGGCCACGCGGACGACGTCTTGCATGATCGGGCTCATGTCGGCCCGGTTGACGGCGAACAGCACCGAAGTCTCGAAGATGGTTTCGGGCGGCGCAGGATCAGCCGGCGGCGCGATCGGCGCGGGCGCCTGGACCTCGACGACCTTCGGGATCGTGACGGTCATGGGCGGGCTGTAGATCACGATCGGCTCGCGCTGGCCAGCGGCCGGCGGATCCTGCTCGACCTCGTCGACCGGGTCGGCCTGCGCGATCACCGGCGGCGTGCCGATGCGCCAGGTCAGCGGGTGGCCGTCGGTCGGGCCGGCATGGGGCTTCCAGCTGCTGCCGCTGCTGGCGGGCGTCGGGCGAGCCGCAGGCGCGGGCGACGGGGCGGGCGACGGGGCGGGGCTCGGGGTCGGTGCAGGCGCAGGGGCAGGCGCGGGAGCTGGTGCCGGTGCGGGGCTCGGTGCAGGCGTTGGCGCGGGGGCCGGGCCGGGTGCCGGCGACGGGGCGGGCGCGGGGCTCGGGGGCTTGCCGCTGCAGCCGCAGCCGGGCCGGCTGGATGAGCCGGCGCCGGGCTTGGCGATCGCGGGGGATGCCGCCAGGACGGCGGCGAAAAGGACGACGAGGGCTTGGTGGCGGTGCATGAGCACTCCTGTAGTTAAGGCCCGCTGATATTCGGGCTAAGCCTTCGGGCCTGGTATCCCGCGACCCGGGGGGTTAGGCCGCCAGCTGCAGGGCTCGGATGATGTCGGTCGGCACCGGCGGGCACACGGCGTTGCCCAGCAGGTGCACCGCTTCGCCCGGCGAGTCGGGCAGCTGGTAGTCCGGGCGGAAGCCCATGGCCGCGCGGTTCTCGTCGATCGACAGCATCCGCATCCGGTCGCCGTCGACCACGGCCCAGCGCGCGCGGGTCGTCACGGTTCCCAGGGGGCGATCAAGACTGCGGCCGGTCAGGCCGGACCCGCTGCCGTAGTACGGCATCACGAAGCGATCGCCGAAGCGCTTGCGGCCGTTGGCCACGCGCTGCAGGGTGGCGGCGGATCGGCCGGGCCGGTTCACCTGCGACCAGGTGCCGGCGTTCCAGTCGATCACGCTGCCGATCGGCACGTGCTCGCGCTTGGGCATGTCCAGCTCGATCGGATGCTTGGTCCGGGTGCAGACGATGAACAGGCGCAGCCGGTGCTGCGGCACGCCATGGTCGGCCGCGTCGATCACCTGCGGGGCCAGCGCGTAGCCCAGCGCGTGCATGGCCGAACACCACGCGTGGTAGAGGGTCCAGTCGGCGAACTCGGGCACGTTCTCGACCAGGACCGCGTAGGGCCGGTGGACCTCGGCGCAGGTCACGACAGCCCAGGCCGTCGACCGCAGGGCGTCGTGGTGCGGCTTGTCGGTGCCGCGCGCCCGGCTGTGCCCCTGGCAGGCCGGCGACGCCAGCAGCAGGTCATGACGCGGCGCGGTGCGGAAGTCGCACTGCTGCAGGTCTTGGCACGCGTGCTCGGTGTCGGGGTGGTTCCGGGTGTGCCACTGCACGGCGGTCGGCCAGTGGTTGGCCGCCCAGACCACGCGTGCACCGGCGGCGGTCGCGCCCTCGCTGAAGCCGCCAGCGCCCGCGAACAGGTCGATTGCATCCATGGCGGTCAGGCCTTGCGCAGTTCGCTGTAGACCTCGCCGGCCAGATTCATGTAGGCGCCGGCACCCATGACCGCGTCGAAGGCCTCGGGAAGGGTCATGCCGTTGTTCATGTTGGCGAGGATCTTGGCGCTGATGGCGGCGTTCTTGAGGGCTTGCACGTTGCTTCTCCTGTTCGTTTGCAGTGAAGCCATTATATAACGCATTGCGTTATCGCATTGCGTTACTTTGTCACGTCAGCCAGCAGCCGACAGCCGGTCAGATGAGGGCGAGCTGGTTGTGCGAGGCGCGGATGCGCTCGACGGCCTGCGCGAAGATGGCGGGGTCGCGCTCGATGCCGATGAAGCGTCGGCCCAGGGTCAGCGCCGCGTGCCCGGTCGACCCGCTGCCCATGAACGCGTCGAGCACCAGCGCATCGGGGCGCGAGCTGGCCGCGATGATGTGCGCCAGCAGCGGCATCGGTTTCTCGCATGGGTGCTTGCCCGGGTAGCCTGGCACCGGGTCGAAGTCCCAGACATCGGCCCATTGGTTCAGGGGCGCCGCGAACGGCCGCCGCAGGGCCTCGAACTGCGCCTTCAGGTCGTCGTACTGGACCCGCAGCGCCTCGTATTCGGTCGCCAGCGCCTGGTAGTCGCGGCGCAGCGACTCATGCTCGCGCGCCAGGCGCTCGCCGCCGCGCTGGCTGAACAGCGCCCGCATGGTCAGGTAGTGGCGCTCGGTCGGAAGGGCCCACTGCACGCGCGTGAACCAGTGCCCCGCCATCTGGGTGCCGGTCGCCTGGTTGACCTCGGCAGGGGTCACGCCGGCCGCCTCGCGTTCGCCGTCGAGATAGGCCCGGATCGGCTCGAACACGAAGCCGCGCAGCTCGTCGCACGCGCGCACGTAGCTCGACTCGCCGCGCGCCGCGTTGTCGCTGTTGTAGTGCTCCGCGAAGACGATGCGCTCGGACTCAGGCCACCACGCGCGCAGGCTGGACTTGTCGGCCTTGTTGCCCTGGCTGGTGCTGCGCAGGCCCGGCGCACCCTTGCGCCAGACCAGGTGGTTCAGGACGTGCAGCCGCTGCATGATTTCGACCTCGACGCGGCCGGCCATCTGCGGGGAGGCGAACAGGTACAGGCTGGCGTTGCTGGCCATGCGGGCGGCCAGCAGGTCGACCACGCCGCCCAGCCAGTCGAGAAACGCGCGCGGCTCGTCCCACTCGTTGTCCCAGTAGTCGCCCTTGACCTTGAAGTACGGCGGGTCGGTCACGACCAGGTCGACGGTGGGGAGGGAGGGGAGGACATCCCGGCAGTCGCCGCAGTACAGGGTGGCGTTGCCGACGTGTTCGACGATCATGGGCCCAGCTCGGTTGGCGGGGGGCCCGAGGGCGCCCTCGGGAGGATGAACCCCCCGAGGGTGAAGTGATCGGTGCGCGGTGCTGAGGCGTCCGGCGCTTCAGCGCGTGGTGGTCAGTGCGTCGTACCGCTGCTCGCACTCGCGGCCGGCGGCGTGGGCAAGCTCAGCGAACGCAGCCAGCTCTCCCGCTCGTCGGTCAGCTGCCTCGAACAGCTCGGCAAGCAGAAAGCCGGCGTCGCCGGTTGCCGTGCCGTCGCCGGCAGTGGCGGGATCTGCGCTGCCTCGACAGGTGCGGGCGGCGGCCCGGGCGGCCTGGTGAAGGCGCAGGCCTGCAGCATCAGCGGCAGCGCGATCAGCGGCCAGCTGCGACGCGAGGTGAAGGTATGCATTGGTGATGTCCTGGTTGGTGGCGGCCCAGGCTTGTTCCTTCGCGCGCTCGCGCGCGGCCGACGATGCGGAAGCCTCGGCCCAGGCGGCGCGGTCGGTCGCGTGCGCGGCGCGTGCGTCTGCCAGCTGGCCGGCGGTGCGCTGCGCGACGAGGGTCTGCGCGATCAGCAGCGCGGCCAGCACGGCGGCCAGCAGCGCCAGGACCGGCTTCGGGATGGCTGCGATCAGGGCGTTCATCAGTCGTTCCAGTCCGGCACGGGCCACGCCGGGATCGGCACGGTCTGCCCGGCCAGCGCGTGCGTGCAGTCGCCCAGGAACTGCATCTGGCCGTCGACCACGAAGCTGTGACAGCTTGTCGGCGCCGACTCGAACTTCGGGGTCGGCGCCGGGTTTCCAGCCTTGAACCACGCGTCGGCTTCGGCTTGTCCGGTGGGCGTCAGGCCGTGCCCAGTCACCAGCACCGACGGCGTGAACGTGGGCTTCTCGGCGCTGCCATTCCAACCCCAGCGCGGGCCAGGGCCGTCGCCGTGGGCAATCTGGTGTGGGCCATCGCAGCCAGGGCACCACCAAGTCAGTCGGCCGCCTTCGGCGCCGCGAAGGATTGGGGACAGCAGGCCCATGTCAGGCTCCCATCAGCGGGCGGTACTTCACGGCCCGCGCGCGCACGCCTGGCGGGTATCCCCGGTTGATGTCGAAGAAGCTCTGGCCGTAGCCGGGCTTGGCCACCCGCGACTTCATGGACGTCTTCTCGACGTGCCCGGCCCATCGGCGGTGGTCGCAGCCGCGCGTGGACTGGCACAGCTTGCGCTCGCCGATCAGGCCGCCCATGCCGCCGTTGTACGCGGCCAGGGCCATGTCCATCCGGTCGGGTTCGGGCACGTCGGTGAGCTGGCGGTGGTTGCGGCGGTCCATCAGCACCACGGCGCGCAGCTGGAAGGCCGGGTCGTACAGGGTCGGCGAATCCCAGGACCAGCCGGCCAGCTCGCGCGGGAACTGCGCGCGCAGCTCGGCCAGCGCGTCGAATCGGGCCGTGCGCGTGATCTGGCCCAGGCCGACGCCCTGCTCGCGCGACGTGCGCAGCTCCGCGCGCGGGTTCCAGCACCGGCTGTGCGTCAGCGTGATGCAGCTTTCCTTCTCGACCTGGCCGGCGAGCACCGCCCAGTCCGGCGCGTCGGGCCAGTGGGTCGCCAGCTCGCGGCCCAGGGTCGGCAGGTGGTCGAGCGCCTGGCGCGGGATGGTCGACGCCTGCGCGCGGTTGCCGGCCAGCGACAGCACCAGCGCCGCGATGACCAGGCAGACGCCGACGAAAGCCCGGCCCGGGTCTTTCTTCAGGGCTTCGAGGTAGACGATGCGCAGGTCGACGTAGGGGAACAGCAGCCGGCGCATCACGGGAATGAACCCGGCGCCAAAGATCGACCCGGCCGTCACCATGGCGAACCAGCCCAGGCTTGGTTCGTTGAACGCGAGGGCCAGCGGCGCGCCGCCCAGCAGCACGACCAGGGCGATGGCCGACAGCACGGCCCAGCGGATCAGGTCTTTGCGGAGTAGACGGAGGATTTCAGGCATGGCGGCGCCTTTCGTAGTAGGCCTTGATGATGTCGGCGTTGATGTGGGCGCCGCGATGGTCGAACGGATCGAGCGCGTGACGACCCAGCCAGCGCGCGACATCACCGCGCCAGCCGTCGTTCATGAAGTGGCGCATGCACCTGCGCGACACGGTGAACTCGCGCGGCAGCTCCGCGAACAGGACCACGCAGAAGGTCCAGTTCAGCGCCACGTCGAGAATCCCGAAGATGAACAGCAGGATCCCGGCGCCCGCGCGCTGCGGATCGGTCAGGCCCTGCGCCACGCGGGTGCGTTCTAGGTTCGTCAGGGCCAGGTAGCCGATCCACATGACGAAGGACGCCAGCGGGAAGATCCAGGCCAGGTCGAGCCAGCCCAGGGTCACGTCAAGGTGCAGGCGCATGGGTACCCCCTTCCTTGCGGACCACGTCATAGGCCCCGGCCAGCAGGCCCAGGGTGGCCAGGCCGTCGGTCCATCCGAGCTTGCTGGCCAGCTCGCCCAGCGTCATCGACGCGATGTCGACCGGCGCGGCGCAGCCGGTCCCGGCGTACAGCAGGCCGGCCGCGACCGCGATCTTGGTCAGGCCGGTCCACGTTGAAGGCTCGCGGGCCTTGGTGGTGATGGTGGCGAGCATGGGTGCCTTTCTCTGGTGTTGCGAGGTAGTGCCGGCGTCAGGCCGCCGGCTGGTTCGAGCGGATCGTCCGCATCCAGTTCCAGACCGCCTGACGGCCTTCTTCGTAGCGGGAACCCCAGACCGCCTGGATGCGCGCGGTCAGGGCTGCGGGCTTGCGCTCGCGCACGGCCGCCCAGGCGTCGGGTGAGTGCGCCAGGTGGCGCGCCACGCATCCCAGGCAGGTCATGTCGTACAGGCCATGCCAGGGGTTCGCCTGGCCGGCGGCGCATTGCGGGCACGCCGGCTTGTCGGCGGGCGGCGGGGCGCGGTGTCCGTCGAGCATCAGACGACCGCCGTCACGATGGTCCGGGCCGGCGCGATGCCCTCGATCAGGTCGCCGCGCACGTAGACCGCGTCGCCGATGTTGGCCTCGCCGCGCGCCTGCAGCGTGCCGCCGCCGGGCAGCGTCACGGTCGCGGTGCCGGCGGCGTAGCCGGTGACGGTGCCGACCTGCAGGGGCGGCGGGGCCAGCAGCTCGCGCAGCTCGACGAAGGGGTTACGCATCGTGTGTCTCCACGCTCAGGGATTGCCACGCCTCGGACCAGCGCGCGTCGACCTGGGTGGCGCGCACGATGCCGCGCCGGGTGGTCGCGCCGTCGACGTAGCGGATCAGGGTTCCGGGCTCGATCACGCCGGTTTCGTCCAGCACCGGCAGGCGCAGGGTCTGGATGGCCTGGCGGCCGACGTTGGCCAGGATCGACAGGCCGCGCTGGCGGCCGGCGTCGACGTGCGTGATCAGGGCGTCCGTCACCATCGGCGCGATCAGGTCGCCGGCCGTTCCGTCGCGCGTCACCTGCGCGAGCACGCCATCGCGCTGGCCGGACACGAAGACCCGGTTGTAGGTCGGCCGCGTCACCCATTCGGTGCCCTCGGACTGCACGACGGCCGCCGGCAGCTCGAAGGCGGGCGCGGTGGTGGCCCAGTCCCAGGGCGCGACCGGGTACCGATGCTTGATGCGCAGCACCTTGTCGACCGGATGCGGCAGCACGAAGCCGCCGGCCGCCGCTGCGATCGCGTTGATCGCGTCCATGCGACTGCCTTGCACGCTCCACGCGCCGGCCGGTACCAGCCAGTCGGTCAGCTGCCAGTCGACCGTCCAGTCCATCGGCACGCTGTTCTCGGTCAGCACGTCGCCCAGCAGCTGCTGCGCGGTGCGCGCGCTGGCGTTGGCGAAGGTCAGCGTCGGCGAGTACGGGTCGCCCAGCTCGGCGGCCAGGCCGCGCCCGGTCACGGCGATCCGGTCGTTGCCGAACGTGCGATCGCGGCGGATGCCCTCGACCATCGCGCGGTAGGGCACGCCGTTGATCGTCGCCTGCAGGACGACGGGCACGCCGGCCGTCGGCTGCACGCTGGACAGCGTGCTGGCGGGCATCGTGGCGCGGAAGGTCCACGTCCATGAGTCGGTGTCGAGCGACAGCGACACGTCGAGCGCGGGCAGCGCCTGGCCGGTGTCGACGCGCACGAGGGTCAGGGTGTTCAACACGATGTAGACCTGCAGCGAGGGGACGACGTAGGTGCCGTCCGGGTTGGGAGTCGGGCCGGGCGGGGACACGACGCCCCAGCCAGGCGACAGCGGCCGGCTGTAGCGGGTCCACGGCACCCACTGGACGATCGAGGCGCCACGGCTGGCCGGGATCGGCGAATGCACGTCGAGGCCGCGCAGCGTGATGTAGCGGCCCCAGGGCGCGAAGCGTTCGCGGTCGGCGGCCCGGCTGGCGGGCCAGCGCGTGCCCTGCTCGACCAGCGGCGCGTGCGGGAAGGCGCCCCAGGGCGCATAGCGTTCGCGGTCGGCCGCGCGCGACTTGCCCCAGGGCGTGCGCTGCTCGGGCTGCAGCGCCTGGCCGAAGTAGCGCCACGGCGCCCGGCTTCCACGGTCGGCGGGCCGGCCGATGGTCCAGGGCGCCTGGTGGTTGCTCGATCGCGGCGTGCCGATGCCCCAGGGGCTGCGGCGGGCGCTTTCTAGGCGGGCGGTCGCCGGGTGCGTCAGCTTCAGGGCCTGCTGGCCGGGCTTGGACGCGGCCCAGGGGCTGCGCACCGCGCCGGTGACGCGCACGCGCGGCGTCGCGTTGACCTGGTATTCGAGGACGATCGAGCCGCCGGCCTGGCGCGAGCCCTGCGGGCCGTAGCCCAGCGTGATGGCGGATCCGGTCTGCGCGGGCATCAGTCGACCTTCAGCACCGACAGCACGCGGTTGGCGACCGGCGGGGCCCAGTCTTCGGCCGTCGACGCCAGGTCGATCGGCACCAGGTAGAACTCGTCGAGCGCGAAGCCGGCCGCAATCGTGAACTGGCCCGCGACGGTGTCGACCTCGTAGGCGAGCGCGCCGCTCGCGCGACGGTAGGCGCGCACGCGGCGGTCGACGGGCACGCCGTTGTCGAGCACCTGGCCGCGCAGCTCGTAGCGCGGGTGGGCACCGATGCCGGCCGGCGCGAATTCCAGCGTCGCGGCGCCCTGCCCTGTGATGCCGTGCCGCGCGGCCGATGCCGGCTCGAAGGCCAGGGTGACGGCCCCGGCGCCGGTGAACGTCGGCAGGCTGACGGTGCCGGCGCCGGCCGGGATGAATTCGAGGGTGACGGCGCCGACGCCGACGGGCGTCAGCTGCGGGAACTCGAAGTCGACCGCGTTGCTGACGGGGGCCGTGTAGGCGCTGCGGCCGACGAATGAAAAGTCGGCCATGGTCAGGTCGGCGTGGCCCGCAGGATCAGGTCGTTGTAGACCGTGCCGGCGCTGTCATCGAGGCAGACCACCTGCACTTCGCCGGAATGCGTCGACGTGAAGCTGTAGGCGCCGGTTGTCCCGTTGCTGGTCGTCTCACCCAGCAGCGCGCCGGTGTCGCGGCGGTAGACGCGCACGGTGCGGGCGGCCGGTGCGCCGCTGTCGTTGGTGACGACGCCCGACACCACGAAGGCCGGCACGTCGAGGATGAAGATCCGCTGTTCGTACTCGACCCAGCCAGTGCTCGGCCCGAACGCGGTCACGTCGGTCCAGCTGGCGGCATCGTTGCTGCCCTGGACGATGAAGCTCTTGGGCGACCGGTTCGGGACGATCCGCTGCGCTCGGATCGTGATGTAGTCGATGTAAGTCGGCGTGCCGAAGTCGATCCGCCACCAGTAGGGCAGCGGGAACGATGAGCCGGCCTCGCTGCCGATGCTGTTGTCGACTGCCGACGATGCCCCGCCGACGGCGTTGTCGCCGGACTGGGTCACGGATCCGCCCAGCCCGGTGGTCAGGTCCGGGCCGCCGACAGCGCCGAAGAATTCGACCTCGCTGAACGAGGCGAACTCGGTGCTGCCGTCGACCTCGGTGACGTAGATCCGCCAGTAGCGGTAGGTCGCGCCGGCCATGTCAGCCGCCCAGCGTGATGGTCAGCGACGTGACCTGGATGGGCCCGCCTTCGACGATCGACGTGGTGTTGAACTTCACGGCGGCCGTGCTGGCGTTGTTGCCGCAGTCGAGGATCACGCGCGCGGCGCCCGCGCTGGTGCGCAGGATGGCGAAGGTGGCCGTGCCGCTGGCGTTGGCCGCCGCGTCCTGGGTGATGGTCCCGAACGTGATGACCTTCGAGGCGTAGCTCGCGCACGGATCGGACAGCGTCAGGGAGCCCAGCAGCACCTGGTCGGTCAGCGCGACGGCGGGGCTGGCCGGCATCGTGCCGGCGTAGACGTCCAGCGTGCCGGCGGACGGGCCCGCGTCGATTCCATTGATGATGGTGGCGGCGATCGTCGCTAGGTCGTCGGGGTGCAGGCGGATGGTGGCCATGGTCAGGTGTCCTTATGCGTCGACATCGCCGCGCAGCTGCACGTCGATCGAGTCGCCGGTGAGTGAGGCGCCGGGCAGGATCGTGCGGGCCATCCAGATGGGCGAGGCCGCGCTCTTGGTGTTGAACCGCAGCTGGTTGCCGACGGACCAGCCGGCGCCCCAGCCGCCTGCGCGGATCACGAAGTAGGGTTCGAGCGTCAGCGGGTTGATCGGGCCGCAGTCGGCGCCGGTGTTGCCGGTGGCGATCACGCCGCTGTTCTCGCCGATCACCTGGAAGGTGCTGGTGGTCGTGAAGTTGATCCGCCAGCGCTCGGTGATGGCGCCGCTGTTCAAGACCTCGATCGGGTACAGCACGTCGTTGTACTGCGCGGTCGCCGCGTCGCCGGCCAGCGTGTCGGACCAGGTGCCCAGCCAGGTGCCCTGGTCGAACACGTTCGACACCCGGGCGGCCATGTCGCCGAACAGCAGCGCGCTCGACACGTAGGTGCCGGTGGTGCCGTAGGACCGGCTGACGGCGCCGGCCGTTTCGATCGTGCCGTCGATCCGCACGTCCGACAGCAGCACCATGTCTTCGACGCGGTGCTTCGCGGTCAGCGGTTGCGTGATGCCGGTCAGGTCCAGCGGCGCGGCCATGGTGACGGTGCCGGCGGCCAGGTCGACCGTGTACTTGCTCGGGTCGATGCGGATGTTGCCGGCCGACACCAGCCACAGGTCGGACAGGTTCGTGCGCCCGACGCTGTAGGTCGCGCCGGCCGTCACCGGGTTGGTCAGGACGACGGCCTGGGTGTTGTGGATCACCGCGACATCGCCCGGGCGGAAGATGGGCACGCGGCCGTCGAGCGGCAGGCGCACCGGGTCGAGGCCGAGGATGGCCGTGTCCAGCGCCACGTTGCTGGTGACGATGCAGGAGTAGCGGATGGTCGACGGGAAGACCCGGGCCGGCTTCCACACGCGCGCGGTGTTGGCCGGGTCGATCAGCGCCGGGTCGTACCAGGGCTGGGTTTCGTTGCCGGCGACCGGCATCCATTCGCCGAAGCGCACGGACACCACGCCCATTTCCTGCTCGATCGTGCCTTCGACCAGCGTGCCGGTGATGTCGCCGTCGACATCGGACGACCCGGACGCGACGAGGCCGTCTTCGGTGGTCGCCTGGATGAACAGGGAGCCGGACCGGACGGGCGAGCCGGCGGTGCGGAAGAAGGCCTCGTCGGCGACGAATTCGCCCCGGTTCGTCAGGCAGGACTGCACCAGCACGGACCCGGCCAGGGCCACCGAGTACCAGTCCGTGACCGTGGCCTCGCCGGTCAGGTAGTTCATCGTGCCGCAGCTCGTGGCCGCGCCGGTGTTCGTGTCGATGCTGCGAACGATCACGCCGCCGCGATCGACGTACTGGTTGACGTTCGAGCCCAGGTTCGAGCCGATGCGGAAGATGACCGACCCGGGCACGACCGCATCGCCGGTGGACTTGGCGATGTTCACGCGCAGCGGCGCCTGCGCCCAGGTGAACGACTCGGTCGCGCCGGCGGTGGTGCTGGTCGCGTCTTCCGGCTCGAAGCTGTAGGTCGCCGGCTTGTCGGTCGGCATCCAGGTGGCCATCTGGCCGTAGCGGCTCGCGCTGCCGGTCGACTCCACCCAGGCGCCGGGCCGCACGCCCAGCGGGGTCTGCCAGACCTGGCCCGTCATCGGGACGATGCCGCTGATGGTGATCGAGCCGGTCGTGTAGTTGATCGCGCCGATCGAGGTGCCGGCCGTCAGCGCGGCCGTGGGCTTGCCCGACTGGCTGGATCCGGCCGACACGCCCAGGAACTGGCCTTCGGCCACGCGCAGCGCGCCCAGGCCGTCGTCGACCAGTTGGACGGTGCCTTCGTAGATCGCGCGCACGACCCAGGCGCCGCCGGTGGCCAGCAGCGAGCCGACCATGGGCAGGTTCACGCGCAGGGTGCCCGGCGCGATCGCCTTGCCGGCCTCGATCGCGGACACCGCGAAGCTGACGGTGGCGGTGCCGGTCTGGTTGATCGGCTCGGGCGATCCGGCGGCGGCGCTGCGCGTGCTGTAGGCCACGCCGATGGTCGAGCCCGGGTCGGGAAGGTTCCCGATGTAGATCACGCTCACCAGGCCGGTCTTCGTGTCGACGCTGGCCTGCAGGTTCGCATTGGCGCCGGTGTTTGAGCTGTTGAGCGACACGACCACGGGCGTGCTGCCGTACTGCAGGGTCAGGACGACGCTGTTGGCCTGGACCGGCGCGTTGGCGAGCTGGATGGTCTGCCGGCAGCGGGTGTCGGCGTCGACGTTGGCGCCGACGCGCTGGGTGTAGTGCGTCGCGCTGCCCCAGGCGAACAGGATCGAGCTGTCGACATCGGGCAGCGCGCCCAGGGTGACGACCACGGCGCCGGTGGCGTAGTCGACCGTGCCGGTGCCGTAGGCCGACTCGCTGCCGCGCAGCGTGCCGGTGCCGTCCTCGTCGCGCAGCCGATACCACTTGCCCAGCGCGCGGTAGTCGACCACGGCGGTGCCCGGTGCCGGCGGCGGGCTCAGGGTGGCGGTGTAGAGACTGCCGCGCGTGGCCAGGGTCACGGCGATCTGCTTGGTGTGCGAGGGCTGCGCGGCGGGCACCGCATGGCGCGCGGTGACGTTCACGCCGCCGTCGGCGCCAGGCGTCAGCAGGCTGGTGATGCTGCCGGCGTCGTAGTCGATCGTGCCGCCGCCGGCCGGGAAGGCCGCGAAGACCAGCGCGCCGTTGCCGTCGTCGGTCGCCGGCCAGCCGGCCCGGCTGTTGCTCATGACGATCGAGTTGGGCATGACGCCGGACGGGAAGAAGTAGTCGTCGCCCGCGAAGCCGCCGACGTCATCCGTGAAGGTCGCGCCGGCCTCGATGTAGCCGCGCGCCCCGGCGATTTCGGCCAGGCTCAGCGCGGTTTCGCGTTGGGTGGTGGGCACGATGTAGGTGTAGACCGACGGCACGCGCAGGCTCAGGGCGCCGGTCGTGATGGGCTCGGCCAGCGGCTGCACGCCGAAGTAGCGCGCGGCATCGGCGACCGACGTGGTGCGGACCTTGCCCAGCCGGGCGTTGCCCGCGCTGCTGCGGACCGGCGTTTCCTGGCCCCGGAAGGCGTAGGTCAGCGGGCTGGTGATGCCCAGCGTGATGACGCGGTAGTCGTACTGGCCCTTGTCGTCCTCGAAGTTGCGGACTTCGTGCGTGATCGAGTCGATCCGCACGTACTGGGTCTGAAGGATGGTGCCGGCGGTGTTCTCTTGCGTCAGCGCATAGACGTCGCCGATTTCGGGCAGCGGTTCTTCGGGCTGCTGGTAGACCAGCATGGCCTTGGCGCCGACCGGCTGCTGGCCGTAGAGCCACATGCGCGACTCGGGACCGGCGACCACGTAGGACTCGACGCGGTCTTGCGCGTTGCTGCGCACGTCGAAGTCGCTGCCGGTGCTGAACAGGCAGACGCTGATGCGGCTGTTGTCGGGCGGGTCGGTAATGATGGCGTGCGCGCCCGCGTAGGTGTCCACGTTGGCGGTGTCGACCGTGCCGTAGACCTTGCGCAGGTTCACGCGGCCGTACACCGCGTCGAGCCGGGAAACCTTGGGGAAGATGTCGGCGCCGTCCGGGATGGTGGTGGCCGTGCGACGGCCCCCGCCGTCGCTGGTGTCGCTCATGCGCTCGGACTCGATGAGCTTGATGTCGGCGGAAGTGATGGCCATGGGTCAGACCTGCATGAGGCGAATCGTGACGAGGTGCGGGTCCGTGGCTTGCGGATCCGCGATGAATAGGACCGGCTCGGCCTGCAGGACGGGCGCGTCCTGGTGGCGGAACATGACGGTCCGGTTGACCCCGCGCAGGGTCAGCACCATCTGCTTGCCGGGGATGGCCGCCCAGGCCATGAGCTGTTCGAGGCTCGAGCGAGGCATCCACGCGCTCGACTCGTCGGGCGGCGCGAGGGTGATCGGCCGGCCGCTGTTGCTGCGGTCGGCGACCGACACGATCAGCGAGCCGGTGATGCTGCGCTCGACGGATTGCTCGACGGGCGACCATTCGGCCTCGTCGGTCCAGCGCAGGTCTTCGGCGAGCGCCAGGGCGGTCGCGTCAGCGGTCAGCGTGATGGCCATCAGGATGCTCGGGATGAGGCGGTGCCCAGCTGCTGCAGGACGGCCGCGAGGGCCTGTGCGTCTTGCGCGCTGGCGGCGTTGATCGTGGTGTCCCGGCCGCCGATCTTGATGGTGACGGTGTGGCTCGTGGACTGCGGGGCGGTCTGGATTGTGCCGCGCGTGGTGCGGGGGTTTTGACTTTCTCGCGTGCTCGCCTGCGCCAGCGCCTGGACCTGTTCGAGGATCGCGCGCGAGCGGGCGAAGGTGTCTTCGACGCTGCGCAGGCCCTGCAGGCTGAAGGCGCCGCTGTTCTGGCTGGCGACTTCGGCGTTCGTGCGCGAGGCGCTGAAGACGACCTGCGCGAGCTGCAGGTCGTTCGCGCTCAGCGTGCCGTCGCGGATCTTCTGTTCGAGGGTCTGCAGGCCGCTGTTGTCGCTGGCCGTGCGGTTGATCGAGCGGCGCGCCGCGTCGCTCGCGGCGCTTTCCTCGCTGATGCGGCGGTTGCGTTCGGCCAGTGCGTCGAGCGCGCCGGCCGTCTGGTTCGCGCGGTCGCTGATGCGGTCGAGGTTGCTGGTGCCCGCCTGGCCGACTTCGTCGAACGATGTCTTCAGGTCACGCGCGGCGGCGGCCGACTTCAGCAGTTCTTCCTGCAGGCGCAGCTCCGACGGGATGACGCCACCGTTGGCGGCCGTCGCCGCGTCGCGGTACTGCTCGAAGGCGCGGATCTTGTCGGCCAGCCCGACCTGCGTGCTGTTGCGGATCTGTTCCCAGGCGGCCTGGAAGTTCGCGGCCGTGGCCTGCAGCTGCGCCTGGCTGCGCAGCCCGAAGGTGCGCAGGGCCTCGTCGAGCGAGTTGACGCCCGGGCGCAGCTCGTCGAGCTTGCCGCGCGCCTGTTCGAGGCCGGCGGCCAGCTGCTCGCCGGTGACGAGGCCCTGGCGGCCCAGTTCCTGCCAGCGGTCGATGACGGCCTGCACCGCGCGCTCGGTGTTCGAGGCATCGAGGGCGCGGTCGAGACTGCCCGACAGCAGGCGGCCGGACTCTGCGCCGGTCGTGCCCAGGCGCTGCAGCTCGCGGCCCAGGATGTCGACATCGTTCAGCGCGCTGTTGGTCGCGCTGCTGAACCCGGACTGCAGTTCCTGGACGCTGGTGCCGGCGCGGCGCAGCGCTTCGATGGTGACGGATTCGAGCGCGGCGGCCAGCCGGCGGGCGCCCTGCTCGCTGCCGTCGAAGGCGGCCAGCGCCTGCGTCTCGAAGATCCGCAGGTCTTCGCCCGACAGCGCGGCGGCCAGCGCGGTGCGCACCTGGTCGCTGGTGATCTGGCCCTTGACGGCTAGCGCGTCGAGCGCGGCGCTCGCGTCGCGGATGCTCTGCAGGTCGCCCAGGGTCAGCGACTTGGACACCTTGTCCAGCGCCTCGACCACGGTGCCGCCCTTGGCGCGCACGCCCTCGAACTCGGACACCAGCTGCTTCGCGGCGGCGGTCAGTTCCAGCGCGCGTTCGGCGGCCAGTTGCTGGGCCTGCGCGAGGGCCTGCGCCTGGCGGGCGTTCTCGCGGGCGGTGGCTTCCTCGACGCGCAGGGCGCGCTCGGCATCCTCGATGGCCTTGCCGTAGCCCATCCAGCGCGCGATGCCCTCGCCCAGCGCGGTGCCGATGGTGCCCAGGTTCGTCACCACGCCGATCAGCGTGAAGGTGCGCAGCGTGGCGAAGATGCCAGCCAGCCGGGCGCCCAGGGTTGCGGCGTTCGCGGCGGCGGCGCCGATGTTGGCGAGGCCGGCGGCGGCGGCGGTCTTCGCGGCGGTGTTCGTCGCGGTCGCGGCCGTGTCGGCGACGGTGGCGGCGGTGGCGCGCGCGGTGGCCAGGGCTTCGGCCTGGCGCGCGGTGGTGACGGCCGCGACGGCCTGCGCGTTGCCCAGGAAGGTCTGCGCGAGCTGGATGGCCTTGTAGGCGGCGGCGGCCTTGCCGGCGGCCAGCAGCACGGTGCCCAGGGTGTCGAGATTGCCCGCCAGCGCGTTGATCGCGTTGGCGGCGGCGGTGCTGATGCCGTTGGCCTGGTCGACCTCGCCGACGTAGCGGGTCCAGCTGGTGGTCAGGTTCGTGATCGCGCGGCCGACGGTGGCCGGCAGGCGCTGGAACTCGTTGGCGACGACGTCGGCCTGGCCCTGCAGGGCGCCGATGACGACCTCGCTGGTGAGGCGGCCGGCTTCCGCCTGCTTGCGCAGCTCGCCGGTGGTGACGCCCAGGCCGTCGGCCAGCGCTTTGGCCAGGCGCGGCGCCTGTTCCATCACGCTGTTGAATTCCTCGCCGCGCAGCACGCCGGACTGAAGGCCCTGGATCAGCTGCACGATCGCGGCGTCGGCGGCCTCGGCCGATCCGCCCGACACCTGGATGGCCTGGTTGACCGTCTCGGTGAGCGACAGGGCCTGTGCCGTGGTGACGCCGATCGCCTTGCCGGCGGTGGCCAGGCGCGTGAACAGCTGGCCGGTGCTTTCCAGCTGGCTGTTCGTGCGCTGCGCGATGTCGAAGACGCCCTCGAAGGCCTGGTCGAACGCGGCGCCCTCGCCGGTCACGAGGCGGATCCGGGCGGCCAGGTTGCTGTAGGCGTCGGCGGTGCGGGTGATGTCGCCCAGCACGCCGCCCAGGATCTGGCCGCCCAGCGCGGCGCCGGCCAGCTGCTGCAGGGTGCGCAGCTGGTTGGCGATGCCGGTCAGGCCCTCGCGCACGCCGGCTTGCGCTTGCGTCTGCTGGGTGGCGGCGCGAGCTGCGGCGGCGCCCTGCTGGGTGTAGGCGTCGGCGGTGGCGCGGCCGGCGGCGGCCGTGGCCTGTTGCGCGGCGGCGAGCTGGCGGGCCGATGCGGTCAGGCGCTCGGTGTTGGCGCCGGCCAGGCGCAGCGCGTTGGACTGCTCGACCGTGGTCTGCTGCAGCTGCTCGAAGTCGACGCGCGCGGCGTCGGCTTCGCGCTGCAGCTCGCGCAGCCGGGTGGCCTGCGCGGCGGTCGGCGGGCCCGCCTGGCCGATGCTGCTGCGGAACTCGTCGGCCGCACGCGCGGCGGCTTCCATGCGGCTGCGCGCGGTGTCGGTGTCGCGCACCAGCTGGCCGAAGCCGGTGGCGGACTGGCCGGTGCGGGCCAGCTGTTCAATCTCGGACCGAACGGCCGCGACCTGGGTGCGCAGCTGCACGCTGCGGCTGGCGACATCGGCGCCGGTCAGGCCGTACTGCGACAGGCCGGCGCGCGCGTTCTCGACGGCCCGGGTCTGGGTCTGCAGTTCGTCCTTCGCGCTGCGCACCGCGTCGCGCAGCCGTTCGAGCTGGCCGGTCTGGGTGCGGGTCGGCGAGGCGGACTGCGACAGCTCGCGCGCGAAGGCCTGCGCGGCGGTCTGCGCCTCGGTGAGGCTCGCGGCGGCGGTTTCGGCGTTGCGCTTGACCTCGACGAAGGTGTCGATCGCGGCCTGCTGCTGGCCCAGTTCGGTGAGCCGGCGCGAGGCTTCGCGGGCCTGCTGCGCCAGGTCAGTCGGGAAGGCGCCGTCGAGCTGCTGCAGCTCGGTGGCCAGGCGCTCGACCTCGGCGGCGCCAGTGGCGTTCGCCTCGATGTCGTACCGGATGCGTGGAGCGGTGGCCATGGGTCAGGCGGGGCTTTCGGGGCTGGGATCGGCCGGGGTGTCGCCGTGCAGGTAGCGCGACGGCAGCGGGGTGCAGTCGGCGCGCCACACAAGGACAGACGGCGCCATGAAGGGCGCCGTCGGAAGAATGGGCACCGCGCGCAGCAGGTGCGCGGTGCGGCCCACTTCGATGGCGCGGCGGCCGTCTGGCAGTTGCCAGTGATCGCCCTGCGCCATCGTCGTGGACCTGGTCGGCCGCGTCAGCGGGCCTTGAAGATGAAGGGCTCGGTCTTGCCGACCGGCGTCTTCAGCTTGCCCGACAGCTCGATGGCGTTGAATTCGTCCTTGAACCAGTCGAACTCGCTCGACGGGGTCAGCACGACTTCCCAGACTTCGAGGATGCCGATCGAGTCGTCGACCTTGTTGACGCCGTCCAGCAGCATGTAGGCGCGGATCTGCGGCTGCACGTTGCCCCGGATGGCCGCGCCTGTGAAGGACGCGTGCGCGAAGTCCACCTGCAGGGCCTGGGCCTCGGTGATGTTGCCGGTGCTCAGGGCCTTGAACATGCCCAGGCGCGTGTTCAGCACGTAGTCGGTGCCCAGCACGTAGGTCGTGGTGCCGGCGCTGTTGGTGATGACGACCGAGCTGATTTCTTCCTTGCTCAGTTGCACCCAGCCGTCGAGGCGCGCCACGGCGGCCTCGTTGCTGATGGTGCCCGACGCCTGGCTGTAGGCGGCGTCTTCGCCCATGAACGCGTAGCGCAGGCCCTCGCGGTTCACGGTTTCGAGCGTCACCGACAGTTCGGCGGGCTCTTGCAGCGCGGCGGTTTCCAGCACCTGGCCGTAGCTGTCGCGCTTCTTGGACTTCTGTTCCTTGATGGTCGAGGCCGGCTTGATCGCCAGCTTCGTGGTGTTGCCGATGTCCACCAGCTTGCCGCGCACGCCGGCAGAGTCGATGGGAGCGATGAGGACGTCACCGGCGCCGATGAAGCCCTGTGCGGTCGAAAGTGCCATGGTTGGCTCCTAGAAGTTGTTCACCCGCGAACGGCGGGCAGTCGGTAGTCGATTTCGTAGCGCGTGAGGATCAGCGCGCCGCCGACGTCGATGTGCTCGTGTCGGTAGGTGCGCCGGCCCTCGCGCGGGGCCTGGAACGTGGCCAGCTCTTTGCCGGCCTGCAGCGTGCGGCACGCCGCCAGCACCGCCGTGGTGGCGATGCTCTTGGCGCGCTGCATGTCCGCGTCTGCACCGGCGCGCGGGTCGTCGGTGCGGTTGATGACGCCCACCACGAACCCGAAGGTCCGCCCTTCCGCCTGGCCTGGCTTGTTCAGCAGGTCGTCGTCCGCGTCTTCAACGAAGACGATGCGCGGGCCCGCATCGAGCTGCGTGGGGCTGGTGGGGTTGTCGCGGACGACGACCCCATCGGCCTCAAGCTGCGCGCGCAGGGCCGCCACGACAGCGGCCGACAGCTGGAAGGGGATGGACTGGCTCATGAGGGGATCAGCTGCAGGAAGGCGCGAGACTCGGCGCCATCGTTGACCCGTTCGGGCTGGTGCACGCGGTAGCTGCCGTTGAAGACAGCCGCCGCGCCGGTGCCCGTCAGGGTCACGATGTCGCCGTCGATCACGTCCGGGCCGGTGGCGTAGGCGATCTGGCGCATGGGAGCGACGACACGACCGTCGAGGGCTTCCTGGTCGACGGCGCCGGGTATCGCGGTGAACGTCACGTCGTCGGCCAGCAGGCGCGAGCGGGTGACGGTCACGGCGAACTCGGTCACGTCGAAGAAGTCCGCGAGGTCGTTGTCGAAGCTCATGGCGTCAGGGCCTCAGCCGTCGGTCAGATGGTCGCCTTGATGACCGCGCGCGGACGGGTCAGCAGGTGCAGCGGGTTGGACTGCATCTCGATGTCCACGGCGGTGTTGTTCGGGCGCGGGATGCCCTTGGCGTAGATCGGCAGGCCGATCGTGTTGACCGTCTCCATGTAGTTCGCGGGACCGAAGCGACCCAGCAGCAGGCCCGACACGCCGGTGGGCACGATGTAGGCGTCGTTGGCGCCGATCATCTGCGAGCCGTTGGCCGCGCCCCGGTACTTGATCCAGCGCACGCCGCCGAAGTCGAGCGCGTCGACCGGGCTGTTGCGCAGCTGCGCGGCCTGGGCCTGGTTCAGGTAGGTTTCCTTGACCGACTTGTGGCCGATCAGGGACTGCCAGAACGTGCGACCGCAGTAGGACACCATGCCGGTGTACGGGTTGCCGCCCAGCTCGTCCTCGATCATGTTGATCGCGGTGTCGCACTTCAGGCGAACGTCGGCGGTCGCCTGGTCCAGCTCGAAGTCGAGCGTGTTCTGGGTGACACCGAACTCGTCGAAGAAGTTGTAGAGCGTCGAGCCGTCGGCATCCAGCAGGATCCCCTTCAGCGCGTTGACGCGGTGGTATTCCAGCGTCAGGTCGAAGCGGCGGCGGCCCTTGTTCAGGATCTCGTTGCGCTTCGTCTCGATCGGCATCGGCGCGTTCTCCGAACCGAAGGCGCGCACGCCCTGGACTTCGTCGGCCATCAGCGCGTCGTGCAGCGGCAGGTGAGCCAGGCCGAAGTAGCGCAGGTTGCGGCCGTTGCGGCCGATTTCGGCACCGGGCGCGCCGCGCGGGGCGGACTGCACGAGGGACAGGACTTCGCCCTGCTTCTCGATCTGCACGCTCAGGGTCGGGACACCGGCGTACTCGAACAGGCCCGAGTCGCCCAGCTGGGTCGGGACGTGCGGCAGTTCGTTGATGGCGGCGGTCAGCTCGCTGAGCGTGAAGCCGTCGGGGTTGAAAACGTCTTGGCTGGCCATGTGATGGGCTCCTTGAATCGGTGGTGTGTGGGTGTCGCCTGGTGGATCTGCGCGGGGCGGATCAGCGAGCGATCACGACCTTCGCGGCCAGGTCGGCGTAGGCGGCGGTCTTCTCCGCGTCGAGGGTGACGCCCGCGCCCCAGACGAGACGCGACTTGAAGACCTCGGCTTCGCGGACGATGCCCACGGCCAGCTTGTCGGCGCTGGTGGCGTCCACGTCATAGACGAGGATGGCCGCCGCGACTTCGCTGCCGTCGGTGGCGTCGTTGTCGTAGGGCTTGTACTTGCCGCTGGCGGTGATCTTGCCCAGCACGGTGCCCGCGATGAGCGAGCCGGCGCCGGACACCACGGTGATGGTGTCGCGGCTGATGTCCCCGTTGCCTTCCGACTTGATGAAGGCGCCCGGGCCGAGGGTTTCGGTCTTGGTCGGCATGGTGAGTGCTCCTGTAGCTGATGGGTTGGGTGGCGGGGCTTAGGCCGTCGCGGGCTTGTTGAAGCCGGCGTAGGCCTTCACCACGTCGATGACGGCCTTGCCCTTGCTGGGCTTGGCGTCGCTCGCGCCGGTTTCTTCGTCGGCGGCGGCACCGCGCGCACCGGTCGGCATGGCCGGCGGGGCGTCGGCGGCGTGCGCTCGCGCGGCGTTGGCGAGGGCGTCGCGCTGGGCGGTGACGATGGCCATCGCGGCTTCGGGGCCGGTGGTCTTGCCGTCGAAGGCCAGGGTTTCGATCAGCGCCTCGTGGCCGGGCAGGCATTGGGCGCGGACGGCCTGGATGCGCGCGCGTTCCTGCGCGGCACCATCGGCCAGGGCTTCGGAGCGAATCTGCCCGTAGAGGGCCGCGTGGTCTCGCTCGAACGACTCACGCGTCAGGGTGTCGGCCATATGGCTCTCCTGTGCGGTGGTTGCGGGATCGACGGGCGGCACCGGCTCGTCTTGGGCGGTTGCATCGGCTGCAGCAGCACCGGCTGCGGCGGATGCGTTGGGCAGGTAGACAGCGCGCGTGGTCCGCTTCTGCGGGGCCTTCGTGCTGCCTGCCGGCTTGCGTAGTGGCGCTACGGCGGCCGGATTGTCGGCCATCATCGCCACGAGGTTTTCGAGATTTGCGAACCCGTCGACGAGGCCCGCGTCGATCGCCTGCTGGCCGATGAACACGCGGCCGTCGGCCATGTCCTGCAGCACCTGGTCGGCGGTCGTGCCGCGATGGTCGGCGACGGTGTCGACGAACAGCGTGTAGAGGTAGTCGACCTGGGCCTGGCGGTATTCGAGGGTCTTCGGGTCGAGCGGGCCGTCGCCTGCGGCCTTGTACGTGCCCGCCTTGATGACGGTGCGCTTGACGCCGCGCGCCGCGTCGGCCATCGACGTGTCGACGTGCTCGGTGCGCACGCCGATGCTGCCGACGTTGACCATCGGGCCGCTGATGAAGACCTTCGAGCCGGCGCTGCCGATCCAGTAGGCGGCGCTGGCCATCGTGCCGTCGCTGAAGGTCGCGGCCGGCTTGGACTCTGCGAACTGGCGCCAGGCGCTGGCGGCCTCCGCGATGCCCAGCACGTTGCCGCCGGGGCTGTCGGCGTAGAGGATCGCGGCCTTGACCTTCGGGTCATCGAGCGCGGTCAGGATGTCGTTGCGCAGGGCCTGGGCCGACGTGCCGCCGCTGATGTCCATCATCAGGTTGGCCTTCGGGCCGATGACGCCGGCCATCTGGATGATGGCCACGCCGTCCTGCACGACGTAGGACTTGCGATCGTTGGCCAGCGGTCGACCCAGGCGCGCCTCGACGCCCTTGATGTCGATCTTCTCGCCGCGCATGTGCGCGTCGTAGATGCCCTGGACCTCGTCGAACATCGGGTCGGTGATGGCCCAGTAGCCGCCGACCAGGTCGGCCAGCCGCATGGGGCCGCCGAACACGGCCGGGTCCAGAAACGAAGAACCCCGCTCGGTGGCGGGGTTCGTGGCGGCGGTGGTGGTGGTGGTCATGCGCTGTGCTGAGTGAAGGTCTTGAAGAAGGACGCCAGGCCGGACCAGCCGCCCAGGGCGTAGACGAGGATGCCCAGCACGGCGAACCATGCGGCGCGCTTGGCGAGGCTGGTGAACCCGTCGATGACGATCCGGCCGCTGGCCTGGGTCGCGCTGCGGCGGAACGCGGCGGCCGTGCGCTCGACGACCGTGTCGAACAGGTCTTCGTCCATGGCCGTCTGGCTTAGGCCGATGGTCACGCCCTCGGCGATCGCATCGCGCAGGGATCCCTGGCGCAGCGCATCGTCGACGCCTTCCGCGACGGCGCGGCGGATGTCGGCCTTCAGCTGGGTGACGGTCTGCGGGTCCAAGTTGCCCCAGTTCGATTCCGGATGGTCCATGTTGCTGCTGCTGCTGTCGTGGGTCATGCGCGGGCGAAGACTTCGCCCGTGGCGGCCAGCGTGATGACACGCTCGCCGGCCGGAACGGTGATGGCGACGGCGCCGGCCGCCACGTAGGCGCGGCCCGGGTCCATCTGGATGACGCCCTCACCGATCACGGTGGTGCCGTCGCTGCGGCGGATGTAGCCGCCCGCGATGACCAGGGGCGTCGCGCTGTTGTTGTCGAAGCGGGCGTTGACGACGCCCACGTCGATGAGGAAGTTGGCCGTGTCCTGCGCCTGCACCGCGTTGTGCATCAGGCGGATGCCGTCGGCGGTGGTGTTCGCCCAGCGCGACCACGCGTAGACCCGCTGGACGGTGGTGACGCCGTCGGCGTCGTTCGCGTCGATCTGCAGGTTCGGGTAGTCGGGCAGGAACTCGGTGACGGTCGAGCCGTCGATGCCGATCGCGTTGTAGACCGCGTCGGCCGCCTGGCTGTCGAGGAAGGACACCGAGGCGCCGTCCAGCACGCCGAAGGCCTCGATCGGCAGGTAGCCGACCTTGGCGACGCGCAGGCGGATGGTCTTCGCGGTCGAGGGCGCGATGATCGGGAAGACCAGGCCGGCGCCGGTCGTCTCGGTGTTCAGCAGCTCGGTGGCGTCGGTGACGTTGTAGAGCTGCACGCGCGAACCGGTCAGCAGGCTGTCGGCGCGGATGTTGACGTGCAGGCCTGCCGCGTCGGTGTAGGGGCCGGTGATGGTGAAGCCGGCCGGGTTGACCGTGTAGGACGTGTCGAAGGTGTCGCCGGTCGCGGACTCGATGTGGACCGGCTCGCCGATGTTGGCGGTCTGGCACAGGTCGGCGATGCAGGCCTCGAAGATCTGTCGGGCCGTCGCGTTGCCGGTCAGCGTGATGGTGTCGGTGGCGTGGTTGATGCTCACCGGCAGGGCCAGCGCGGCCGACTCGCTCAGCGTGATCCGGCTGTCGGCGACCAGCGCCGTCTGCGGCAGGAACTGGAAGCCGAAGTGCCGCACCGACTGGGTCATCGGGTAGTGGTAGACGCCGTCGAGCCAGGCGAAGCCGGCAGTGCTCGCGCTTTGCACGGTGACGGTCGCGGTGATGTCGCCGGTGCTGGTCGGGGTGAAGCTCAGCGTGAAGTCGTGCCAGGCATCAGCGGTGGCCGGCGCGGTGAACGATGCCGACACGCCCTGCCCGCTCAGCGCGATGCTGGGAGGCGTCGCGGTGCCGTAGGTCGCGTCGAATCGCAGCGAGCCCTTGATGGTCTGCGCGACGCCAG
>JACCDR011796599.1_pt1 | contig 52382 bp, 36 predicted proteins | sample 7446431 | NCBI WGS metagenome assembly JACCDR01 (sample SAMN15323443, study PRJNA562643) | freshwater metagenome | isolation source: river surface water | place: USA:Blue River Watershed | collected 2017-08-17 | reverse complement strand
GGCGCCCGGGTCTGTGGGGAAGCTGGTGTAACTTGGTTGCCTGCTGTAAGCATTCACAGCTGTGTCCCAATCGCGCTCAAAAGCGGCGTTTTCTGCGGCTTGGCTCGCGTACACGCCGCTGTAGGTGTTCAGGCCACGGTAACCGCCTGAGTTGTCCAAAATGCGAGGGTCTGTGAAACCGTTGCCTCGGTAGTTGGGGCCAAAGTTGTAGGCTGGAGTGGCATCTTTATCTGTGAATGAAAAAGAAATCCCAGCCTCTACCAAGTCATTGACACCCAAACCCAATTGAAATTGGGTTGATTTGCCGTCGGGACTAAACCCAGCTGATGTACTTAAACCTGGCCAGCCAGTTGGTGTGCCTACGCCTTGGTAGACAGACGGTGCCGCACTAAGTTTCCCGTTTGAGAAATTTATAGCTGATGTACCGCTGATCGTATATATAGACGACAGTTGTCCGCCAAGGCCGACTGTTAATCCATCTGTGCCATACGAGACCGATATGCTACTTCCGCCAATTTGCCCATAGACACCGAAATTCATGTCCCTTGGTTTTGTTGAACCCAAGTTTGATTGATCCACCATTCCATCAATTGATTGATATTCGTTTAAGTTCATTATTTTCTTTCAGATTCGTTGAGGGGTGTTTTATTTTTTAAACTCAGATGAGTTTGATTTTTTTAAACAGGCAATACATTCCAGATAAAATTCCAGAGGCCCCTGAGATAAACAATGAAAGTTCAATCACTCGCCAGTAGGTTGGCAACTGATTTTTTTGAAGACTGCTCTCTACAGAACCGCCCAATGAAACAATGAAAAAAACTATTAGGAGAAATGTAATTATTGAAAATAAAAATATCTTCCCGGAATATCTGCTTGAATTATTCATTTTCCCCCTCCAGTTGATTTTTGGATAGATTTTTTAATAAGAATCCTAGATTCACTAATGCGGATGCTGCGAAGAAGATTGCTGCGCCAAAGAATGAAAACTCACTTGCGCTTAATGATGTCAAGGATTGAAGGCCTTTCCACCAATCAAAACCAATCAACCCGCCGGAATATTTTGAATTCCCTGCTTGCGCAAATCCTTGTGCACACAACATAAGCCCTATCATCCACAAAAAGTTCCCAATTGCGATTTTTTGGAGATTGATAATTTTTGAGTTGTGATCAAACATTTATCTTTCTCCAGAAATTTATTGAAATCAATTGCCGATGATTTACGATGAACACGTTTCTCAGCTCCACGACTGAAAAAATTTGCCAGTAAAAAAGAGGCGATTGCACAGAGCAAAAGTAACAATCCAAAAAGTAACTTGCCTGATTTAAAAGATCGGACAGCGGAGGAAAACAAGACATCTGTGAAACTGTTGAATAAAAGCCAAAGCATGCATCTCCTTTGTCGGCGCAGATTGGACTTTGTGGGCGTAAGTCACATTTCTTCATCGTTCTCCCACACTTTCATCCAAGGTCTTTTGAATAGGGCTGAGCAAGTAGTCCATCACGGTGCGTTTGCCGGTCTTGATTTCTGCGGTCACGTTCAAGCCCGGGGTAACGGGCATGGTTTTGCCATCAATCTGGATACTCGATTGCTTGAGTTGAATATGCGCAGGAAAGTACGCCAGCGGAGCCTGTCCATTGCTGGCGGGGTTGTTGGGGTTGCTGTTGTTCTGCGGATCACGCGTTAACGCATCTGCGCTGACCCATGTGACCACGCCATCCAAGGTGCCATAGCGTGTGAAGCTGTAGGTTTCGAGCTTGATGCGAACGGTTTGCCCCGGCTGCACAAATCCAATGTCTTTGTTGGCCACCATCACTTCAGCGGCCACGTCATGCCCCGAGGGCACAATGACCATCAGGGCCTGAGCGGGGGTGACCACGCCACCTGTGGTGAACACGGCCAGCTGTTGCACGGTTCCGCTCACCGGAGCACGCAGTTCCAGCAAATGCAAGCGCTGTTCAGACTTGACTTGTTCCTGCGTCAGACGCTCAATGTCTTGCTGGGCCGTAAAGAGGCGTTGAGACAAGTTTTTGTGAGTCTCAGCCAAGTAGGCGTTTTGCTCTTTGATGGCCTCTTGGTGTGCGGCCATCGCGGTTTTGTGTTCTGCGCGAACACGCACCAGTTCGTTGTCAATGTCCAGCCTGTCTCGAGTTTTGTCTTGCAAGCCGTGTTGGCTGATAAAGCCCTGAGAGGCCAGTACAGAAAAATCACTTTCTCTTTGGCGCAGGTTGCCCAGCAAGTCTTGAAGTCGGCGGATGCTGGCTTGGGCTACTTGAATTTGTCCGGCTCGTGTCTGCACGGTGGCGGCCAGACGCTCGCGTTTGCTGTAGATGTCTTGCCACTCGGTGTCGAGCTGGTGTCTCAACAGTCGCCACGGTTCACAGCTTTCTAGTGGCGTTTGCTCACACCACGGTGCGGCATGTGCAGTGCCAAGCGCAAGGGGTTTGCCCGTGTTCAAGCCCGCTTGGAGGGCTTGGGCGCGCAACTTCTCGGATTGCGCTGCCAGCCACTGCTGTTTGTTTTGTGCGTGTTCTGCTCCGACTTGGGTGCTGTCCAGCTCTATGAGCAACTGCCCCTCTTGCACCTGTTGACCATCTTTGACATGGATGGCCCGTACGGTTGCGGCCTCCAAAGGCTGAATGACCTTGCTGCGCTCACTCACGATGATGCGACCAGGTGCCACTGCCACCACGTCCAGCTTGCCGATGGATGCCCATAAGACAGCGATCAAAAAGGCCCCACAAATCACGGCCATGGCCCGTCTGGGCGCAGGGTGAGGTGGTGTTTCTTGCAGGCTCAAGGCCGCAGGTAAGAACGCCTGCTCTGAAGCCAAGCGTTGGGGGCCTGTCAGCTCATCGCGTGCATCCCACGCCAGTCGCAAGACTTCCTTGTACCGTTTGAGCAATAACGCCAACAGCTCCATGCGCTGTTTCATGGCTTCGGGCAATGTCAAACGCCACTTCATGCAGGAGCCCCCGACTGCATGGCCCACAAATGGGCGTAGAGCGATTTCTTGGACAGCAAGGCATCGTGTGTGCCGCCTTCCACAATGCGCCCTTTGTCCAGCACGACGATGCCATCGGCATGGCGAACTGAGCTGAGCCTGTGCGCAATGATGAGAACCGTACGCCCTTGGCAGATGGCTTTCATATTGCGCTGCAAGATTTGCTCGCTCTCGTAGTCGAGCGCACTGGTGGCCTCGTCAAAAATAAGGATGCGCGGGTTGGTGAACAAAGCCCGTGCAATGGCCAATCGCTGCCTTTGTCCACCCGACAAGCTGCTGCCTTGTTCTCCCACCATCGTGTCGTAGCCTTGGGGCAACTCACTGATGAAGTCATGCGCACCTGCCAAACGTGCAGCGTGCATGACCTGATCCATGGAGGCCGCAGGGTTGCTGACGGCAATGTTTTCTCTGACGGAGCGGTTGAACATCCAGTTGTCTTGCAGCACCACCCCGATTTGTCGCCGAATTTGGGCCGCATCGACTTGCGAGATGTCTACGTTGTCAATCAAGATGCGACCTTGCTCTGGCACGTACAGGCGCTGAACCAGTTTGGTCAGTGTGGATTTGCCGGAGCCTGACCGCCCCACAATGCCAATGACCTGCCCGGGCGCAATGTCCAGCCGGATTTCACGCAACACGGGGCTTGAGTCGGCGTTGTAACGAAAACTGACTTGATCGAAGGTGATGCGTCCGGTGAGTTTGGGCAGCTGCGCGGCGATGTTCGGTGCCACCTCGGTTTGTGCGTTGAGGATATCGCCCAAGCGTTGCATAGAAATGCTCACTTGCTGAAAGTCAGCCCACAGTTGCGCCATGCGCATGATGGGTTGCGCTACACGACCCGCAAACATGTTGAAGGCGATGAACATGCCCAACGTCAATTCACCCGCCATGACCAGCTGGGCACCAAACCATAGGGCAGAGGCGGTGACAAGTTTGCCAATCAAGCCAATGGATTCATGCCCCGCACTGGCCGTGATCTGACTGCGAAAAGCCGCAGATACGTAAGCGGCCAGCTGATCGTCCCAGCGCTTGGCCATCATGGGCTCCAATGCTGCTGCTTTGACCGTCTGCACCCCTGTGATGGTTTCGACCAGCAAGGCTTGGTTTTCTGCGCCGCGTGCAAATTTCTCGTTGAGGCGCTGCCTTAGCACTGGAACAATCAGCACCGTAACGGCCACATAACAAGGAATGCTCAGCAGCACGATCATTGTGAGCATCCTGCTGTAGGCGAGCATGACGGCAATGAATACGATGGAGAACATCACATCCAGCACCACGGTGAGTGCCTGCCCTGTGAGGAAACTGCGGATGTTTTCCAGCTCGCGCACTCGGGCAACGGAATCACCCACGCGTCTGGCTTGAAACCAGTTCAGTGGCAGGCGTAGCAGGTGCCTGAACAAACGAGAACCCAACTCCACATCAATGCGACTGGTGGTGTGGGAGAAGACGTATATCCGAAGGAACGACAGCGCACTCTCAAAGAGGGAGATCGCCACCAAGCCTAGAACCAAGACATTGAGTGTTGAAATGCCTTGGTGGACCAGCACTTTGTCCATCACCACCTGAAAGAACAGGGGTGTGACCAATGCAAAAAGCTGAAGCACAACAGAGGTGCCCAATACCTCGGCCAACAATCGTCTGTAGCGAACCAAGCTGGGAATAAACCAGCTGAAATCAAACTTTGAAAGCTCTCCGATCAGAGATGCGCGACTGGCCAACAGCAACATCTGCCCTTTGGTGGACAAGGGCGTGCCGCTTTCGTTGGTGCCCAGCCAAGCGTGGGCGAATTCATCCAGCGTGAGTTTGACGGGCTGGTTGTCTTGCGTGCGTTCTGCCGACAAATCGTTGCCGGTCTTTGCATATTGCAACACCACATGGGTGGTGTTGGCTGCGGCCACGATAGCCCATTGTCCGTTTTGCAGCCTTGTTAGCGCTGGCAGAGGTGTCAGGTGCAGTCGCTCAACTGTGATGCTTTCTTGTCGGGCTTTGAGCCCCAGTTTGCTGGCAGCCAGCTCCAGCAGATCAAAATCTTGAGGGGTTTCAGAAGTCAGCGCCAGTTGATGTGTGAGCGTGTCCACATCTGCGGCGATGCCATGCAGCTGAGCAACTAGGCATAGTAACAACAATGCGGGACTGCTATGCATAGCATCAGCAGTCTTGACTTCACTCAAGAGGCGCGTCTCCATATTTGATCTTTTGGAAAACAACTTAAACCATAGGGCTAGTGTTTTAGCAGAGTACTCTACCATCTATTCATGACGGTAAGTCTACGAAATAATTAACAAAAATATCAAATGTATGATGATATTGATATATTTGTTTATATTTCATGGTGGCTATGTCTTTAACCTGACATCAGAGCTGACTAAGATATTTGCCACCTAACTCTAGGGTGGCAATCAGGGCGTGAAGCGTGCTTGACCTTATTTGTGGTCGATTGTCGTTGCCGGTACTGTGGTTACAAAGGTGGCCCAGTCACGCATCAGTCCGACACGGTGTTCAAAAAAGTCTGAGCGCAAATATGCCGCTTGCACGGCATCTGGCAGGCTGTGCGCCAGCGCCTGCTCTGCAACATGGAATGGGTAGCTGGTTTGCTCACCCGCCCACACACGAAAGCTCGATCTGAAACCGTGAACGGTGATGCCTGTCACCCCCATTCGTTTGAGCAATTCGGCCATTGCCATGTTGGACAGCGGTTTGTCGTGACTTCTTCCTGCAAAAACATATTCTCCCTGTGAGAAGGGTTTTACCGTCTTAAGGACTTCCAGCGCTCTGTCAGATAGTGCAACGCGATGCTCAACTTTGGCCTTCATTCGACTTGCTCCAATTTTCCAAATTCGCTTGGACGCGTCGATTTCTGACCACTTTGCCGCAATCACTTCTCCGGTTCTGGATGCGCACAGAATCAAGAACTCCAAAGCGTATCGCGCCATCCCGCTTTCGTTTTGCAGCTTTTGCATGAAAGCTGGCACCTCTGCATAGGGCATCGAGGCATGGTGTTTTTGAGCACTGGCCTGACGCTTGGGCAGCAAGTGTTCCAAGTGGTCTTTGAACCGCGCTGGATTTTGTCCACTGCGCCATCCGTGGACAGTCGCCCATCCGAGGACGCTTTCAATGCGTCCGCGCAGTCGGCTGGCTGTGTCCGGTTTACTTGTCCAAATCGGTTTCAGAACATTGAGCACATCGTCTGTCTCAATGTGTGCAATCGGCAGCTTTCCAATGAGCGGAGAAGCATAGGTGGCAATGGTGTTGGTCCACTGCTGGGCATGTTTTTCGTTGGCCCACATCGGACGCTGAAGTTCAATGTACTCCGCAGCGCAGGCATCAAAGGTCTTGGCTTTCGCTGCGGCGATTTTTTGCTGTCGGGCAACTTCTTTTTTAGCCAATGAAGGGTCAATGCCTTGGGCCAGCGAGTCACGCACTTCTTGTGCTTTGGCTCTGGCAAATTTGAGGCCGACTTTAGGATAGCCTCCCAAGCCGATGGTGTGGGCCTTGCCTGCGACCATGTATCTGAACAGCCATGAGGCACTTCCAGCTTTGACGATCGAGAGGTAAAGCCCCGCACCATCACCCACAAGGGCTGATTTGGCGTTGGGCGTGCCCGCAGCCTTGCGCGCCTTCGCTACGATGGATTCCAGTTTGAGATCGGTGAGTTTGTTGAGTGCCATGTCGCATTCGAATTCTTTACTTGCAAATTTACTATCAAAAGACAGTGGTTTTACACGGAAGTTGACGGAAAGTGACGAACGACTTCAGCGCTGGAAGTCATTGCCCCTGTTGAGGTTTGCGCACTTTCACGGACAATGACGGAGTGGTTTGTTAGCGCCTCCGATTCCGCCAAGACAGAACCCTAAGTAGTTGATCTACTTGGGGTTTTTTCTTGGCAGCGCTCAACTGCCTCATTCATTCCATCATCGTCGACAGGAAAAAAGCCAGGCATGCTGTATTTGTTCAGGCTTGCATAAGTCGAAAAAGCCATCGTCCAATCTGCAAATCTGCGGGTTTCTAAAGGGCCTCTCGCAAGCAGCTCAATGTCGTAGTGACGATTGTCTCGTTGAAGGCTTTGCCAGAGTGACTCGATGGATTCGGCGGGCCCTTCGATGCATTGAACGAAAACCTCTTTTGAATAAAGCAAATGCCCTGTGATGTTCAACTGAGCGTTTCTCGCCCGTGCCTCACTAAGTAGATTGAATAAATGAAGGCTACCCAGGGTGCTTGTTGCTTTTGAGCGGTAGAGAAGTCTTTCGAGCATTTTTTCAAAAAAATAATTTTTTTAAATTTTATTAATTCGATGCTCTTTGGCTCGTTTTGCGGAGCCTCATTGATTTGAAATTTTCTTGACTCCCTTGTGCAGAGTTCTCAACACGCATTGAACAACCCTCTAAATCTTGATCACTTTCTTTGTGAGTCGAAGTTTAAAAAATTGATAAATCCGAAATCTTATTCATTCACCTCGACCTTTCGCATGTGACAAATGGAAACAAGGGTTTGCGAAAGTAACCATATTGATGGAATTGCAGGTTTAAATTGATAAAACTAACATTCGTTCAACAAAAGCAATTTTGCTGGATGTTGTTAGACAAGGTCAATTTTCCGTGTTCCCAAATGTTCGTTTCGCCCGTCAATACGTATCAGCTTTCAGCTTGGCCTTGGCCGCGTTGACGTTGCAAGCGCAAGACTTGCCTTGGCATTTGGGGTCGATGAACAGCACTGCGGCGGCAGCTCCTGCAGCAATCAACACAGCAGGTACCAAGCCCGGCCCACACGAGGTTGTGGTTGCTGTCATTGACGGGGGCGTGTTGCCCAACCATCCTAGCTTGTCTGGTCGGTTAGTGCCTGGCTACGACATGATGTCAGCACCAAACAACCTCAAAGGTGGTCGGTCTGCCGATTTCGGGCCTGATGCACGTGATGCCAAGTGCGGTGATCGTGTTACTTCTAGCACCTACCGCACACACGGCACTGAAGTGGCGAGCTTGATTGCTGGTAACGGCCGAGATGGCGTGACAGGTGTCAACCCCAACGCCAAAATCTTGCCAATCCGCTTGTTTGGCTCCTGCCATATGTCTCGTACCGACTTGCTCGACGCATTGGTTTGGGCTGCTGGTTTGCCAGTGGCTGGTGCCCCAGCTAACCCCAACCCTGCACGTGTGATCAATTTGAGTTTTGCTGGTGGTAAAGCCGTGTGCGGTGATGACCTCCAACAAGTCTTAGACCGCATGGCTAAAAAGAACATCTTTGTTGTGGCAGCAGCAGGAAACACGTTTGGTAAGCGCTTGGCTGAACCTGCCAACTGCCGCGGCGTCATTTCTGTAGGCGCCGTTGATGCAGAAAATAACATCGAGCATTACTCTGGCCTTGACCCCCGCACCACCATTTACGCCCCCGGCGGTGGCAAGCGTATCTCTGTGGATGCACCTTGGCGCGTCAATAAGCTCAAGGTTGCTACCTTTGATGTGAACTTCAAAGGCGACGAATCTCCAGCTGGCTTGTTCAGCGGCGTGGGTACCAGCTATGCCGCACCATTGGTTTCTGGTTTCGTGTCATTGCTTTTGTCACACAAGCCCGAAATCACCCCTGCTGATTTTGTAAAGCAACTGCCCAAATACTCACGTCCTGTGAACCCAGCATCTAACTGCCCAGAGTGCTCGCCACGCGGCTTGGCGATGGCTGAAGCTTTGTAATTTTTAATTCTTTAGATATACTTCCTCGCAATGTAATGAGCCAGGCGGAAGTCTGGTTTGTTAATTTCTAAGTTTTCGTTTTTATACAAACGCTTAACAAAACTTAGCATTGTTCTCACAGATTGATTTCTAGAATTTCTTCGAAATCGATTCGATCGGAGGAAGTTATGAAAAAGTCAATTCGCCTATTTTTATTGGTACCCACAGTGGCCGTTTTGATTGCTGCTGTTTGTTACTTGAGCTTCAAAGCGATCGAACAATCCATCATCGAAGAGAACGAAGCGCTCGTTCACGGCGTTGCGCAAAGTCTCATGCCTGCCTTATTGGCTGGAGATGCGCAGCAAGTTGAAACATTGCTCAAGAGCCTAGAAAGCAACCCAGGCATCCAATCGGCAGAACTCATCAGCGGTAGCGGCATACCTTTGGCTAGTTATTCACGCGATGGCAGTGCGCTCGATCCAGGTCAAAGTCAATTTGCGCTGGCCTCTGCTGAAGAGAACATGAGCTTGCACGTGATGGCCCCGCTCACTTTTGACACTCAAATTTTGGCCAATCTGCATATTGCCGTTAATTTGTGGCCAGCCTATTTGCGCATCATTCAATGGTTGGGTTTGCTGCTCATCATTCCATCGGCGGCTTATGTTGTTGTCAAACAAATGCGCTTGAAAGTGCGCTTTGAGAGAACCTTTGAGGGCGGAGGCTCAGGCTCGGATGATTCATTCAATCTCGATCAAGCACTCGGTGATGCATTGAAAGAGTCTGACATTTCGTTGGAATACCAACCCATCAAGCGCTTGTCTGATCAAGGTATTTACGGCGCAGAAGTCGTGGTGTGCTGGAAACACCCCTCAGGTCAGACTCTGCACGTTTCGCCTGCTGACTTTATCGCGCTAGCTGAAAAAAGCGGATTGTTCTTGCCCTTTGGTCAATGGGTCATGCAAACAGCGTGTCAACAATTTAGCGCTTGGCAGCAGCAATATGGCCCTCTGGTCTTGGCAATGAACATATCGCCTAGTCAGCTCAAAGATGTGGAGTTCTATCGCAAAGTGCGTGAGGCTTGTGAGCAGGCTCAATTCCCCCATCAGCTGATTGAGTTTGAAATCCATGAAGCTGCATTGCTACGCTCATCTAGCGGCTTGGCAGATGTAGAGGCATTTATTCAAAGAGGCTTGAGCTTGGCGGTGGATGGCTTTGGCCTGTCGCCACGTTCTCACGAACTCTTGCAAAACACGTCCATCCAAAAAATCAAATTTGCCCCGCAGTTGATTAAAAACCTAGCGCACGATGCAGAAATGTGCTCGCATGTGCAGTCGTTTGCGCGCTTAGCGCTGGCACACGATGTGCAGATGATGGCTAATGGACTGCACAGTCCTGAGCAAATGGCAGTGATGCAAAAAATGGGCTGCGTCTTGGGGCAGGGCACACACCTGAGTCAAGCCTTGTCTTCTCAGCAATTTGAAGATTTATTAGTCCGTCAAGCGCGTCAAACACACAGCGCAAATAGCACGGCGCAAGTTGCGCCCGCAGGTGCGGCGTTGGGCTATCAATAACAAGGCATGATCTTCGACATGTTGATTGGCTTAGACAGGTAGCCAACCGCCGGAAAGTTTCTGCTGATGCAGGCGCTCATTTGCGTTTCATCTGTGACGTAGTACAAATTGCTTTGCACGATTGAGCTTTTACGTGCCAGTGCTTCGATGGTTTGCAGTTGAATTCCCAACGAATTGAGTGCCTCATTTGTCAGCTGTCGGTTACCTGTTAAAAAACACGCTGACAGAGGCAGGCCACCAATCCTCACAGGTGTTCCGGTATAGATATCAATCAAATCTCGTACTGACACACCAATGACCTCAGCTGAGCTGTTGACCGATGCGATTGAAAACTGGTCTTCCTGCGCAGGAATGGCAATGGCTGTGTTGTCGTCATTAGTGATGCGTGAACAGTGCCATACAGGGCTTGCATAAGCATGGGTGATTGCGAATGCGCATGTGACAAACGTGCACAGAACGCTGACGATATTGCTTTTCATTGTTTGGGTATGCCTGCGACTGCTGTGATTCCTTTGGGCACGCAATCAGGACATTTTTCAATAGGGTCAACCGTTCTTAAGAACCGTGGCAACTCACTTGCAAAGTCTGAAGTTTGCTTGCTTGGGTTGTGCGATAGCCACAGCGATATAAAACCCGACACCACAGGTGCTGCGTAGCTTGTCCCGACACCTCGATACAAAGCCGCCGCACGCTCATTGCCCGTAATGTCCATGTCGTAAGTGGCAACCTTGAGCTTGTTGACAGACCAATCAGCGCCACTGTTTAAGCGTTTACCGCCGCCTGGCGCATAAAGCGTTGTACGGGTATCAAGCGCAGAGTAAACCTCGATTTTGTTTTCAGCATCAACAGAACCAACTGAAATGACGCCCTTGCAATTCGCAGGCTCGGGCAATGGTTTGTGAAAATTATTGCCAGCAGCAGCAACCACAAACACCTTTTTTTCGATCACACGTTGAATGACCTGCTGCAGGTCTGGCCCGCACACAGATAAGCCGCCTGCAATGCTCATGTTGATCACACGGGCAGGATGTGGGTTTGGTGGCACGCCAGCCACTGGCAAACCTGCTGCCCACAAAATGGCGTCCAACATATCGGCGCGCGTCATATTGCAGGCGCCAAACAGCCGAATGGGCAAAATCTTGGCAGACGGATTGACCCCAAATACGCCATCTACGCCGTTGCCTGCAATCAAGCTCGCCACCTCTGTGCCGTGGGTGCGAAACGCGCCTGACACCAAGCGCTGACCGCAACGTGAGTCACGTTCGTCTGGGCTGAAATCTGTTGAACGGTTGCCTCGCAGATTATTCGGAGCCGACAGCATGTCGTAGCCAGGCAGTAACTGACCACTCAGGCTAGGGTGAGATCCCAAGACACCGCTGTCGATCACTGCCACCACGATTTGATTAGGTCCAGGAGAAATGCCTTGGGTATTGACAGAGGAGGGCGCCGCCTTTTGTGCATGACTCACAAGGTGCCATGGAATATCTTGGGCTGCAAGGCTGGTGGCTAGCCCGAAACATAAAAACGCAGTGTGGATGATGCGTTTTAAAAACACGGCCCTATCGCCTCGGTGTGCGTGGCTTGCGGTAAGTAGCCAATCGCTGGGAAATGCTTGGTCATGCACGCTTGCATGTCTTGTTCGTTGTGAACCACGTAAACATTGCTTTGAACCAATGCGCTTTTCTGAGACATTTTTTCAAGCACTTGCGCATCCGCGCCAATCGACCTCATGGCTGCCTTGGTCATTGGATGGTTACCTGCTATCAAACAAGCTGATACGGTTAAGCCGCTGGCCTTGACGGTTTTACCTTGGTAGGCAGAATACAAATCGCGCAAAGAAATGCGCATAACTTCGCGCTCGGTATCTAGGGCTGCGAGAGTGAAGTTGTCGCCCGCATCTGCAACCTGCACGCCTGTGCGGCTGCAATGCCACACAGGATCGGCCTGTGCACTCAAGCTCCACAAGAACGCCAATGCAGCTATGCCAAGTAAGCTTGAAGAGCGTGATTTGTGTTCCGTAGTATTCATAAGGTATGCATTTTAATGTAATGGGGTAAATTTTGCACCTAACTATTACTTAAAAAAAATGGCCTCGGAATCACCCGAGGCCATTTTTCAATGCATCCCTTGTTTAGAACGGCTTTGTCGCTGCAAAGTTCAGTCGCCAATCGCCAACTTGGGTATTGGTCGATGTCCATACACCTGGGCCTGGGTTCTTGCCGATGGCATGGGCCATAGACAAAGACCAGTTCACATCTTCAATCCGGCCTCCCACTTGCCAGCCCACACCTTGCAGCGTGTAGTAACCAGTGTCTGTTGCTGTTGGCAGAGGGTTGCGGCTGTTCTTCACAACGCCAATGTCATAAAACAGTGACCCATACACATCGGGCACAACTTGGTGCGTAATGTCAAACGACATTTGTGCACCTTGGTCGCCCACCCCATCCAACGCCGTGTAGGCACGAATGCCATTCACACCGCCTAAAGAGAAGCGGTTGTAGGTGTCTAAGTTTTTAGATGCTGTTTGAGCGCGCCAACGAATAGAGCCTGTGTAAATACGCTCTTTGTCTAAAGCATGCGACAAGCCACCGTTCATCTCAATCTTTTGGTAAGAGCCTGCAACGCCATAGCCGCCTTGTGAAGGGTCTGCGTCTGTTGCTTTGTCGCTGGCATTGCGGTCTAGGTTCATGCTGCCTGCAAAAAGTGTCACCTCATTGCTGAAGTTATCGGCCCAGCCTTTGGAAGACTCAGCTCGCAGCTTCAGGCGCAATTGGTTGTCCACGCGGTCAGAGCTTTCTACGCCAGAAGCCCAGTTTTTAGTTTCGCGGCGTGACACCTCGGTGCCTGCATACCATCGACCATCGCGGTCGGTGCTGAGCAACTTGGTCAAGCCAGCGCCTGCTTCTTTAGATAAGCCTTGCACACTGGTTGCCTCGCTGCGCACCTCGCTGGCGTAGACCTTCCAGCGAGTGGCTGTACCCACAATCGGCGCTTCGTAGTCTGCACGGTAATAGCCCACACCGCGTGACTGTTGGGTGGTGAGTGACAACTCAGACAAAGGCGTAAAGCCTGCAATACGCACATTGCCCAGCAGCTGTTCGCGGCCAAATTGGCTCAAACCATAGTTGTTGAACTGCACCAAGCCACCTATCACCTTGCCGGGCTTGCTTTCGACGGGGCGCAAGTTAATCACCACATCCACCAGTTTGTCGTTTACTTGGCGAAGGCTGACCTCTAAGTCCACGGGCAAGTCATAAGCAGCGGCGTTGAGCTGGTTTTCAAAACCTTGCACATCCACAGGCGTGCCGGCTTTGTAAATGGCAGTGAAGCGGCGAGCCACCTCGTCGGCGTACTCTTTACCCTTGTTGCCATCGACGGTCACCACAGACACTTTGCCTACCGACGGGAAAGCCACATTCACCGTCAACACCGAGCCCTCAGGCGTTGGCTGTGCGCTGGTGGTGATGTAGGCCAAGTAGCCTTTGTTTTGAAACAGCTCCCATGCAAACGCTTTGAAGTCGGCCAGCTTTTGGGCAGGCACAGGCTTGTTGATTTCGCTCACCCAGTAAGTCATCAACTCGTTTTGAAACAAGGGGCTATTCACCTGCACCGAGTTCAAACGCGCAAAGCCTTGATCGGTGGTGGCAGGGGCTGAGGGTTTTTTGGCCGCTGGCTTTGGGGCCGTGGGGCTGGTGAGCTGCTTGTTTTGCTCAATGCTGCGTTGCACATCGGCTGCTGTGGGCCCCGAGGTTTGTGCAAAAGCACCTTGCAAAGAAAGGGCGCAAATACACGCGCTGGCAACCAAACCGAGTTTAAACATGGGCAAAGCTTTCGTCATTTTTGTGATGAATTGGTGTGAATTTTAGATTAACGGGCAGAGCCTTTTGCACCCGCTTTTGGCTCGTAGCAGATGTCAACTTGCTTGTTGAGTTCAGATGGTTCGCAGTAGCAGTTTTCAATGCTGTTGGCTGAGCAAGTGTCATCTGCCAAGTCTTCAGCTGATGCCAATGCGAAGGGGTTGGCTGAGCCCACTGGAACCTTTACACGCGAGTTGCCATCGGTGGGAACTACGGGTACAGGGGGCTTGACCGCTTCGGTGATATTGGCCACTGCTGAAGCGGGTGCGACACGATAGTTACTAGCTAAACCAGTGCCATTTGCTAATGTGCCTGTGATTACCACTGGCTTTTGGTTGCCGATGCTTGAATTGTTGAAGGTGCCTGTTGCAGTCACACTCAGTGTTTCATTGCCAACCAATCCATTCAACGTGCCGTTGTTGGTGACGGTGGCAGATGTGTTGCCGTCAAACGATTTGTCTGCCACTGTGGTACCAATCAGTGAGAGTGTTTTTGGGGAGATCGTGCCACGACCTTCCAATGTAGGAGCAACAAATGTGTAGTTATTGATGTCTGTGCTGTTATCAAAGGCTGTTAGGTTAACTCCGCTAAGTGTGATGTTGTTACGACCATTCTGGCTAGCAGCGCCAATGACGTTTGGGCTCTCATATGTACCGTTGACAGTACCGCTTAATTGAACCTTGTCACTCTCAATAACCTTCAGATCGTTTGCTTGACTGGATCCTGCAAGGACAGTGCCTAGTGTCGGCGTGCCGTTGAGGTTTGCGGAAGTACTGCCGTCATACTCTTTAGAGATAACACTTACTCCGCTGTATGTCACTTCTTTGCGCAAAACTTTTACAGTCACTTGGTCTGCGGCAAGTGATGTGTCGTATTTGTTGCTAGTCAATGCACCATATTTGTATACGTTTGTTTCATTGGCCTTCAAAAATTTGGATGTGCTGAAGTCAGTGCTTTGAGTGTTCAATGACCCGTTCAAAGAGTCAATTAGTGCTGCGTTAGAAATACGAATCGTGCCAGCGGTCTTGTCGCTTACGCTGTTATCTTGGTTGGCAGTGTTATCTTTGAGCGTTGTTTTTGTATCAACCAAAAGCGCAGCTTGTGCTGTGTCCTTGGTGTTTGCATCGCCATAAATTTTGCTGACTTCAACACCAGTCAATGAACCAATTTTAATTTTTTCACGGAACATCACCTGTACGTCAGCGCCATCTGTGATGGTGTTGCGTGTAGTACCTGTTTTAAATGTGACATTGGAGTCAGCGTTTTGCTTGCCGCCATCGATAGCAGACAAATCCAAGTTAGCTAATGAGCTGTTCAAGTCTTCGAGCTTGTCAGTGTCAGAGGTTGATCCTGTGTAAAGGAAGGTTTTTCCGTTGTTGCTAATGTTTGCTTTTACGTTGGCAGATGTGGTGCCAACTTTGATGTTGCTACCCAAGCCATCATTTGCAGCTGCATCTGTTCCTGCACCCAAGATCACATCACCCGTGCGATTGTTTGACACGTTTTCTTTGATAGTCAGGTTGCCTGTGCGAGTGGTCACAGAAGCACCACCAGTCGTTGCGACGCCTTTAGTGCCGTTTACTTCACCGATGGTTAGAGCACCGTTATTGACGAAGTTCAGTGAGGCAGCTTTTGCAGCGATGGTTTGAATAGCGTTGGATTTATTTTCCAAGGTCACCGCGCCACTGATGACTTCTAAATTATTGGCCTTAATCGAGCCCACGGTGCTTGGCAATGCTGGGGTGGCTTGCGTCACAGTTTTTTCTGATTTTGTTTGCAAACTCAGGGTATCGATGTGGCTTGCGTTGATGGCAGTTTCAATATGAATGGCGCCACCTTTGGTCGAGTTACCAATGATCAATTTTTGGGCGGCTATTTTTGCGATTTCACCTTGGTCGATGCCAAGCTTGTTTGCGGTGTCAGAGCTTCCTAAAACAACGTCTCGGCCTTCTGTTGTTGTGTTGATGGAAACAACGCCTTTACCAGTTCCGGCGGCGTTGACCATGGTGGCGCTTCCGGTGTTAAGGAAAAGTGAGTCGGTGTTCAGCTCAATGTTGCCGTTTTTGGCATCGAGTTTGCTGGTAGGTCCTACCAATGTGATCGCACGCTGACCGGTGTCAGTGTTATTGTTGATTTTCCCTGTGACAGCAATGTTGCCCGTCTCGGCTGTGATGGTGTTTTGGATCAAAACACTGCGGCTATTAGTGACAGGAACGCTTGTGGTTGGAGTAACGCCATTCGTAACTCCTTCGATGGTGACCCCTGTTTGACCGGTCACCGCACCTTGGAGCTGCGTCGCTGTGCCAGTGTTGCTCGTACCTTTGATAGTCACAACACCGGTATCTGATTTGATGTTGGCAGCGTTCGATGCGTATATGCCTTGTGATGCACCGGTTGAGGTGCCTTCAAGATTGATGTTGCCGCCTTTGATGATCGACCCCAAGGCCAAGCCATTACCAGCACCTTTCCCAATCAAAGAAATCTCACCACCGTCGCTGGTGATGGTTAGGCTTGATGTGTTAATTCCGGTTCCAGAAGTCGAGGTTCCGGTCATATTGATGGAGCCTTTGGCACCAGCGGCATCGCCAGTCATTTCGATGGCGTGCTGTCCAAGTACGCCAGTTATCCCAGTGCCTGATCCAGATGAACGTCCATCCATGACCAAGCTTGACCCGTTGTTCACTTTGATGCTGTGCTTGATGGCCCCGCCGTTCGCATCTTGAATGATGATGCCATCACTACTGGATTGACCTTGAAGGGTCAGCGTTCCTCCGTTGACGTTGACATTCGCTTGAATTCGAAGCAAAGAATTATTGTTGTGTGAGCCGATCGTGATATTTCCATTGGTATTCACTGTGACACCACCACCAAAACCAAATCGAACACCTTCGGCGCTATTGGCATCAGTTGCCAGAGTCGCCTTTGTGTTGCTCCCAGTGGTGTTGATGTCAATCATGCTACCTGCGGCAGCAAAGACACCACCGTGTGCAGAACCTGCACTGTTGCCCTCAATCAAACTATCACCTGATGAGGAGTTGAATGTGGCAGTACCGCCGTTGAAACGGACGGCTGTGCTCAGCGAAGAACCTTTGACCGTGTAAGTGCCAGCGGTAATGCCACTGTTGCCTTGAAAAATCAAACCTTCCCAACCTGTTTTTGATGTGGCGGTGATGTTGACCTTGCCGTTGCCTGCATCGATCACATTCTTCATCACGACAGAGCCTTGTTCTCCGGTTTTGCGATTGCCGTGTGCGGTCATGTCGACATCCAAATTACCCGTATCGGTTTCGCTATTAGCATCCGCTTTTTTACCGATACGTTCATTCACAATGATTCGGTTGTTTGCAATCAGCGTCAATTTGGCGCTTTTGTCACCCGTTTTTTCAATCGGGGCATTGACAACGATGTTGCCTTCATCACCAGTTGTGCTGTTAGCGTCAACGCCGGTTGAAAGTGTCACATTTGTACCGTTGTTGAGATTGTCGGCAATTGTTTTTGCTCTGACTCTTGAGGCAGTAGTCGCCTCGTAGTTAACTGGTCCGGATTGTGGTGCAGCTGGTAATGTTGTACCGGTTTCTGAAGCGGTATCGGGAACGATTTCAATGTTCGATGGATCGAGCAACCAGTCTTTGGCTTTGACTGTGATTGCTTCTGTTTCTAGGTATTCACCAGAAGTTTCCACAAAACCACCTTGACTCTCTAGCGTAGCACCGCGCACATCAGTGGCCTTGGCTAAGACAGTGGTTGTCTTGCTAGTGATGGGGTCAACCTTGTCGTCGCGGCCAATGATGATGTCGCCACCTTTATTTTTAGCATTGTTGCTGTTGGCTTTGATCTTGCCTGTAGCTTTGATGATGCCGTGGTCTGCTTGCAGAGTCACCGCGCCGCCTTGTTCGCCTGTGGTGTCGATGGTGCCAGTGTGGGTAATGCTGGCGACTGCATCAGCCACAGCGGCAGCTTGCATCAGCACTTGGCCACCATCTGTGGTGATAGTGCCGCCGTTTTCTACACTGGCGTTGATGGTGGAGGGTGTTAGTTCTAGGCGAACTTTGCTGCTTAGGGGAACGCCTACGCTGTCAGTCAAGGCTGTGGGCAGTGCCACGCTTTCACCAGCGGCCATGACTACGGCGCCTTGTTGGGTGTGAATTTCACCTTGGTTGTTGACAGATGCGCCGATCAAAGCCACATAGCCGCCAGTAGTGGTGGTGTGGATGTCGGCGCCTTCTTCCACCGTGACGCCTCTGGTGCTGCCGTTGCGACTGAACTTGTGTTTGCCTGCTTGGAAGTCGGCATCGGTCATGCCAAAGGTACTGGCTGTAAAAGCGCTGGCTGTCACGCTGCCGCCTTTGCCAAACACGATGCCATTTGGGTTGATGAGGATGACTTGACCATTGGCTGTGAGCTTGCCAAAGATTTGGCTAGGGTCGTTGCCGACTACACGGTTGAGCAACACAGAGCTGGCACTGTTTTGATGCACATTCACAGCGGCACCGCTGCCGATGCTGAAGCTGTTCCAGTTGACGCTGGCTTTGTCGGTGGATTGGAGGATGTTCATCGTGGCACCGTTGGTGCTGATGGCCACGTTACCCGTTGTAACTTGTGCACCTGTGGGCAGTGTGTTGGCCGCTGGGCCTGCGGCAATGCTGGTGGCGGTAAAGCAGGTGAGGGCGACCGATGCAAAAACCGCTTTGAGCGAACCTACAAATTCACCAGCCGTAGCACCCACTGCAGAGCTAGGGTATACCGCAGTGCGAACGCCTGTGCCAGCTGCTTTGCCTTGTCCTGCGGTGTGCTCGCCCACGGCCACCAGTGCGCCCAAGCGCTTAGAGAAAACAATTTTGTAACAGAGTGCGTTCATTTCGAAAATTCCTTAACCAAGACTTAATGCGGGTTATCCCGCTTCGTGATGGAAAGAATTTTCTTTTAAAAATGAGCCTTAAAAGTTTAAATAAGATTAATAAATGAAATTAAAAATGTTAAATATATTAAGAAATGTTAATTTAAGTGATGTTTTGATGGTTTTGGAAAATAAACATCAAAAGTACTCCCTGTTTGGGGGGTGTTGGTAACTTTGATATTTGCCTGGTGGTGCTCAACAATGCTCTTGGTGAGCCACAGCCCAACGCCCATGCCATTGTCTTTGGTGCTGTAAAACGGATCAAACACTTGGGTCAGGGCGCTCTCTGGTATGCCGTGGCCGGTATCAGCTACCGTCAAAGTCACAGTTTTTTCTAGGGTGCGAACCTCAATATGGAGTTGTTTATCGCCCGTGGTGTTGCGCATGGCGTCGATGGCGTTGCTTAACAAATTCAACACCACAGTTTCGATTTGGCCGTAGTCGCCATGGATTTTGGCGTTTTCATCAAGTTGGGTTGATAAAGTGATTTGGTGTTTGTGAAAGTCTTTCTCCATCAACTCGCAGCATTCGCCCACCAGCTGGCTGAGTGGTATGTCGCCAAAGGCTGTGGAGCCGCGCCTGAAGAGTTTGTCTACGCGTTTGATGATTCTCTCAATCCTTGCGTTGTCTTTTTCAAGCTGGGTCAGTAGCTCGGTGAGCAAAGGTGCTTCGGGCTGGTCGCTGGCCACTTGCTTGAGCGAGTCAATGTTGAGCTTGTTGGCGCATAAGGGCTGGTTGAGCTCGTGTGCCAGGCTGCCCGCGAGTGCACCCAACATGCCGGTTTTTTCGGCCATGCTCAAGCGTTTGAGCATGTTGTTTTTGGCAGCCAGCAATTGCGCCAGTTTGGCGTTGGCTTGTTCTTGGGCTTGGATGTTGTGTTCAAGCGTGCTGACCAGTTGCTTTTCGGCGCTGAGCGCTTGGGTGAGGTTCAGCTCTTGCCGCCACATTTTGTCGATGTAGTAAGACCCGATCAGAATTTGGTTGAGCAAAATGAGCGTGTTCCAACTCCATGACATGCCAAAGGTCACCAAAGACTCGGTTTGAAAACTGGTACTTGCGCCGCCCACTTGGTTGGCAATGGCGTAAAGGCGTGCACCGAGCATGAGCAGTGACAGCCCAATGATGCCCAGCAATAGGCGTCGTTGAAATTGCCCAGTTGTGTTCTTGTTGAGCACGAGCTCGATGGCTGACCAGGCGTACAGGACAAAGCCAAAGCTGGTCATGAACAACACACGCTCGGCAAACGTGCCGTTGTATTGCAGGTAGGTGAGGTAGGCAATCACGCCAGCCAGCAAACACCACAGCTGTGCTTCGTATGGAAATTTGCTGCCAGTTCGCCACTCTCTGTAAATCAGCAGCATGAATATGCCCGAGGCGCTGATGAGTAGGTTGCCCAAAACAATGGCGGGTATGCCCAGCGCTGGCACACATGCAAACGCGATGTTGGAAAGGCCATAACTCAGCCAAGAACTGGAGAGTTTGGAGACATGTTGGCCATCATCCCTCACGTTTCTGTGCGTCAGCATGAGCAGTGTGAGGGCCAAGACTGCGTAGATGCTGTAGAAAACGAGGTTGGCGATTTGCATAGGGCGCTAGTCTAAAACACCCGCGTGTTGACGGTAGCCGCAGCTTAGCTGCGCTTGGTTTTTTGTGCTGGGTTGCTGGCGGTTTTCTTGGGCTGGTAGCAAATGGCCAAGCCTTCGATGGGCTTGGGTTCTTGGGTTTCGCACAAGCAGTCTTCTAAGGTGTTGGGGGTGCAACGGTCAGCGCTGCTGTTGCGGTTGTTGGGCACCAAGAGGTATGGGTTGCCCGATGAGTCGCCGTTTGATTCGCCATTGCCACCATCGCTGTGGTTGTCTGTGGGAATGATGGGTTTGGGTGGGTGGATGGGCTGTGGATTTGCGTTACCACCACCAGACTTTGTGATTGAGCCAGTGCCAAGGTATGTACTGTTTGTGTAGTTCGCCATTGAGTAGTTGGCCACATCGTTGCCGGTCAACGTGACGCCATACAAACTAAATGCAGCTGCGCTTGAAACTGCACTTGAGCTAAATTCACCAGCGATAAAACTCACTTGCAGATCATCACTGGACGCAGTGTTAGAGACGCTAAGTGTGGTGCTTGGCAAGGTGGTGTTGCCATCGTAGGTTTTGGTGACGGGGGTTGTTTGTAATGTGACAGCTAAGGGGGTCACGCTCAGAGAACCCGTGTTGGCAATAACGGTATTGAAGTTTTGTGTGCCAATGACCAGTGGGCTCGCAGCGCTGAGGCTGTAGTCATAGTTGCCAACTTGTACAAACCCACCTGTTGAATAGCTGGTGCCAGCCAGGCTCAATCCAAACTGCACGGTGCTACTGGTGTTATCGCTGACGATCCATTGATTTGGCGTGCTGGCGTCTTTGCGCAAGTTGAGGTTGACTAAATTACCCCCGTTGCAGTTGGTTTGTACTAGGCAGTATTGCGCGGTTACCGTGCCCTGTGCAGGTACAGCCTCGTTCGCAGCAGTGAGAGTGCCATAGACTTGTGATTGGCTGGCAACGGTGAGCATCAGTGCATCGGCAGCCACAACGTTGAGCGAACCTTTTTGCACACTGATGGTGTAGTTACCATGAGCAGCTTGGGGGATGGCTGTGAGGTCATACACATTGGCATAGGTGCCAACAGACGGGTTCGCAGCGCCGATGTATGTGCGTGTAGGAAGCGTGGTTAGCGCTGTGCTTGCGGTTTCACCGTTGACAAAGCCTGAATAGCTAAAGCCTTGATTAAAAGCACTGTTTGGATCTTGCGTGACAAATGCACTGCTGCCATTGACTGCAATAGTCAATACGGCTGGTGTGATGTTGGCAAGGCCAGTGACGTTGCCTGATGTCGTCAGGTTGTAGTTGGCCCATTTGCCTGTGCTGTCTGCTTGGTTTAAAAGCGCCACGTTGGCTGTAACGGTTTTGCCGTTGCCAACATTGGCATCGCTGAATGCACCGACTCCGCTGAGTAGCAATGCTTCGCCTGCAACCAAATTGCTAAACGTGCCGCTGGTAACGGTGGCGGCTGTTGAGCCATCGTATGTTTTGTTACTAGCTGTGATGCCAGTGAGTGTGATGTCGCGTTTACGAATGACTAAAGAGGTCGAGCCTGTAATGCCATTGATCAACGTATTGCCAGTCATGGTGTAGGCGTACGTGCCTGCATCTGTGCCTATGGCGCGTGTGATGGTCAGGTCGTTGAAGATATCAGCAGTCTTGGCTTCAAAGGTGTTGCTGCCACCTGTGCCTGCGATAGCTTGGCTGATGTTGGTGCCTCCCCCAGTTGCCAAGTAGTCAGCTAAAAATGTGGCGTTAAGGTTGGCGGGGTCGACATCACCATAAGTTTTGCTCAGGTTGTTGAAGCTGAGTGCGTAACTTGGGCCTTTGGCTTGGCGAAACAGGGCTTGACTGTTGGGGCCACCCGCAATGGTGCTGTTGTAGGCCTTGTTAAATGCAGTGTTGATGGTGCCTGTATTGCCGGCGTAAAACAATGTGTTGAAGTTGCTCGATAAATTAGCCAGTGCACCTGTGCCGCTTGCCGAGCCGGTGTAGATGTAAGTTTTGCCAGTGCTGGCTTGCGTGATGGTGTTACCCGATGCGGTAAGGACGTTGCCGCCAGTAGCCGTGCCCGCTGCAATCTGGATTCCTGCACCAATCACCACATCGCCAGTGCCGTTGTTGACAATTTTTGCAGGTGTAACGTTACCTAAGCCGTCGCTGGTGATGGTGACGCCCGCGTTGCTGTTTTGCGTGATTTGTGTGCCTGCTGCGCTAAGTGTCCAAGCGCGAGTAACGGTATTGCCAATGCTGATGCCTGAGGGTAAGTCTCCTACAGATGCAGTGGATGTCGCCGTGCCGTCACCAGCTGTGAGGGTGATAGCACCTGCTGTGGACGCATTGGTGATAGAGCCTGAGCCAGTGGTGCTGCCAGTGGTGGATGTGACCAAAGCCACGCCGCCTTCTTGACTGGTGATGGTGGTGGCGCCACCAGTCGAGTTGTTGATGATTTTTGACCCAATTAGCACACCGTTGTTGTTGAACTGATTGCTACCAAGGTTGGTGCCGTTGATAGAGATGGCGTTTTGCCCTGCCATGTTGGCGCCGCCACTCACCACTTGAATAGTGGGCTGAGCCTCTGCCATTGTTCGGCCATAGTCGTAGGTGGAGTGTTGCAAGAACACACCGAGGCCATGGTCAGCGGTGCCTGTGAGGCTGATATGCCCTTTGGATGTGATGTCACCTCGTAGCAGCAGAGCATGCCCTTGGTTTAGGGCTAGGTTGGTATTGATGGCCGTAGCTGCACTGCCACCCGAGCTAGTGCCGACGAGCGTGATGTCACCGCTGGTGGTGCTTCCTATTTTTCCGTAGTTGGTGCCGCCCGTGGTGAGCTCGTTATAAATGCCTATGCCACCGCCAGTGTTGGTGCCTGTTGCTAGCAAGGAACTTCCGTTCTGAGTGTTGACTGCACCAATGATTGCAATGCCTGCTGTGCTCAAGTTTGCAGCATCACCTGTCATGACAACACTCTGTGGCGCATTGCCCGTGGTTTGAATGTTCTTGAAGGCGTCAATCAAAATACCGTAGCGCGTGCTCGATGCGCCAGTTAAATTGATATCACCTGCTGCAGACAAGTTGCCAGATAACTGAATGCCGTGCCAATCAGTGGCATGTGATGCGGTGAGGTCGATGTCGCCATCAAGCGCTACATCGCCGCTGAACTTGAGGCCGCCTGCACTCAAGGTGGCAACTAAATCACCAGTGCCAGTGATGTTGTTTGAGACAAGGGTGTTTGCGCTGCGTTTGAATTCAAGCGTGGCGTTGTTGATGACGGCACCTGTTCCTAATGTTCCGGTAGTGGTGTCATTGCCAATTTGCAAGGTGCCTGCACTGATGGTGGTCGTGCCGCTGTAGGTGTTGTCGGCAGTCAAGATGGTTGTACCCGTGCCAGCTTGAGTGACATCTCCTGTGCCACTAATGATGCCGCCGATTGTTAAATCATCACTGCGATCAAAAATGAGTGCGGAGTTGTTCGAGATTGCACCTGTTCCGACTGTGCCGCTCGTGCCGCCACTGCCGATTTGCAAAGTACCAGCACTGATGGCGGTGGTGCCACTGTAGGTGTTGTTACCAGTCAGTGTGACCTTGCCTGACCCGATTTGCGACAGATTGCCTGTTCCGCTGATGGCGTTGGAAACTGAAACGTCATCGCTGTGATTAAAAGCTAGATGGCTGTTGTCAACCACTGCGCCAGACCCGAGAGAGCCCGTACTGCTGCCATTGCCAATTTGCAAGGTGCCTGCACTGATGGTGGTCGTGCCGCTGTAGGTGTTGTTGGCAGTGAATGTGGTGGTGCCTGTGCCAGCTTGTTCAATGGAGCCTGTGCCACTGATGGCGTTGGCAATGGTTAGGTCGTCGCTGCGACTGAAGATGAGTGTGCCGTTATCAACTACCGAACCAGATCCAAGTGTGCCTGTTGTGTTGCCATCACCTATTTGTAGAGAACCTGCGCTGATGGTGGTGGTTCCGCCATAGGTATTGGTGCCAGTAAGTATGACTTTTCCGTTACCTGATTTTGTGAGGCTGCCAGAACCTGAGATTGCATTTGCAAATGTCAAGTCGATCGTATTGTCGCGGCTGATGCTGAGTGATGCATTGTTAACAATCGCGCCGTTGCCCAGAGCACCGCTTGCGCCGCCATTGCCAATTTGCAAGGTGCCTGCGTTGATAGTTGTTGTGCCGCTGAGGGTGCTGTTGCCTGTCAGTATTGTGGTGCCCGATCCCGTTTTAACCAGCTCGCCTGCACCTGAGATTGTGGATGTGTTGGTGTGTGTGTCGGGACGGTTGAAGACGAGTTTGGCACCTGAGGCGATGGCAACGTTTGTCGCGTTCAAATCGGGCGTCGTGGCAGCGGTAATGGCAGACCCATCACCCATTTGCAGGGCGCCTGCATTGATGTTGAGCGTGGTAGCGCGGATTTTGTCTTTGAATAAAACACCGCCCCCGCCGCTGATGGTGATGGTGCTGGCGTTGTCAATGCCGTAGCCGCCTTGCACGTTAGTGGTAAATGCCAAAGCGGCATAGCTGCCATCAGATAAGGTGGTGCCGCTTGTGGCCGCGGTGAGCGTGAGGTTGACGTTGGCACTGTTCGCGTTCAACACGCCTGTGACGGTGTTGGTTGCCCCGCCACTGGTGGTGAATGTGTTGGTGGTTGAGCTTGCGCCAATCGGGTTGCCAAGCAAGTTGAGTGTGCCGCCACCTAAGCCACCAGTGAAGTTAAAGGCAGTGTTTTTCCAAAAGCCGTTGCTGTTTGAGTTTAGGCTGAAAGTGGATGTATTCTCAACGTTGACACTGGCTGGGTTGAGCTGGGGGTAGTTCAAGCCTAATGTGCTAATCGTCAAGGAGCCACCATCTTTGACGGTGTAGGCATTTGAAATATTGGTCAGCACAGACGGGGTTTGTGCCCACGAGTCAAGGGTCAAGCTACCGAGTCCAGCCTTGGTGAAGTTGCTAGCATTGATACCGCCGCTGAATGTTGAGGTGGTCGCTGTGGTTAATTTGACGCTGGCGTTTTTATTGGTGGTGTCACCAATCGTGCCAGTGCCGGTGATGCCCGCATTCGTAGACGTTAGGTTGATGTTGGTGCCGGTTCCAGTGCTGCTGGTGGTTTTGATGCTACCTGTATGACTGATGCCGTGGGAGCCCGTGAGGCTGATGGTTCGGTTGGCACCACTACTAGTGATGGCACTCGTGACTTCGATCGCTGTGCTAGAAGCATTGGCTACCGTGCCTTCAATGTTGATGTCGCCATCGGTTGCAACAGTTGATTGCAGTGCCAAGGCGCGAGAGCCAGAGCTGGATGATGTGCTTCCCGTGATGGTGACCGTGCCTGTGGAAGTGGCACCACCCACTTTATAAATACCGCTACCTTGAAGCAAAAGGCCTATGCCATTGCCACCAGCGTTGGTGTTTTGCCCAATGACATTGAGAGTGGCGCCGTTGCTGAGCCCAACGCCGCCGCCGTTGACCGTATAAATACCCTGAGCTCCTGAAGCGCTGGTGATGCCGCTTAAGGTCAAGTTGCTGTTGGCATTGGCAGTGATGCCGCCGTTGATCAGCAACAGCGCGGTGGTGTTGTTGCTGGTGCCTTTGAGCGTTACTGCGCCGGTGGCCGAAGCACCACCATCAAAGCGGGCTGCTCGGTCTCCAGTGCTCTTGCCGTCCCCCCACAAAGTCAGCGTGGTTCCACTTGCAGCAGTTAAACCAAGGCCACCCCAAGCGAGTAAGGCATTGGTGCCACCAGCTGTCGTCATACCCTTGATCAAGCTATCGCCGCTAGATCCGGTCGTGATAACGCTGTTGCTCCCGTTGAAATGCACACCATAGGCGCCATTTGTAGTTTGGCCGATGGCTTGGATATTCCCGCCAGATAGTGCTTTGTTACCTAGAACATTGATGCCGTAACCGCTGGTAGACAAACCATACATGTTGAGGTTGCCCGTGGCAGTGATGTTGGCGCCAACGCTGATGCCGGTAGCGCTGGTGCCAGTGCTTGCCCCTTTGGTGATGACGCCAGTGGACGCGTCAATCGTGCCGCCGGTGTTGTCGATGCTCACATTACGTGCCGTGATGGCTGCCGTAGTCGTGATCGCGCCACCTGTTGAGAGCAGATGAACGTTGCTGCCGCTGGTATTGATGGCAGCTGATACGGTGATGTTGCTGGCTGCAGATAGCTTGAGTGTTGGGTTGGATGCGCCGCTGTAACTGCTGGTGATGGCGCTGTTGACGGCGATGGTGCCCGTGGCGCTGTTGCCTGTGCCAGGGGTGGCTTCGCTCACACCTGTGGCAGAAGATGTCGAGCCCACGCCGTTACCTGTGGCAATCGTGACGTTGGTACCTGCATCGAGTGCTGCAGCGATATCTCCCGCTAAAACTACCGAGTTGCCTGCGGTGACGGCGGTGTTGGTCAGGTTGATTTCAATGTTGTTGGGGTCTAGTAACCAGTCGGTTGATTTAACTTTAACGCCTTGTGTGACCAAGTATTCGCCAGATGTTTCAACAAAGCCTTTGTCACTTTCAAGCACAGCGCCACTGACATCGGCAGTTTTGGCGAGCACACCCGTGTCTATATCACGCCCAATGATGATGTCACCACCCTTGCGCACTTGGCCTTGGCTGTCAGTGCCGCTGCTGTTGGCTTTGATGCTGCCATCGACCTTGATAACGCCGTTGTCTGCCAACACGGTGACAGCACCCGCTTGCGGTGCCGAGGTGTCTATGCGGCCACTGTGCGTGACGCTGGCCACAGCAGAGCTGAGGGCCGCAGCTTGCAGCAGCACTTGGCCACCCTCAGTCACGATCACACCACTTTCGGTGTTGTTGACGGCAGTGTTGATGGCTGCAGGGTCAAGCTCTAAGCGCACGCGCTTGCTCATTCGCACACTCACGCTGTTGGACGCGGTGACGGGTTGAGGTTTGACCAACTCCTCAGGCAAGGTCACGCTCTCGGCGGCGGCCATCACCACATCGCCTTGAGGCGCACGGATGGTGCCCTCGTTGGTGACGGTGGCGCCAATGAGTGCCACAAAACCACCAGCCGATGTTTCGATGGTGCCTTGGTTGACCACAGCCGCCGTGCTGCCGTTGCGGTTGTATTTGTAGTAGCCGGCCATGAAGTCGGCATCGCTCAGGCCAAATGTGCTGGCGGTAAACGCGCTGGCGGTGACGGAGCCGTCTTTGCCAAACAGCACGCCGTTGGGGTTAAGCAAAATCACTTGGCCATTGGCCTTTAACTGCCCCAAGATTTGGCTGGGGTCGTTGCCCACCACGCGGTTGAGCAGCACTGCGCTGCTAGAGGGTTGAGCGATGTTGACAGACGCGCCAGTGCCAATGTTGAAGCTTTGCCAGTTGATGCTGACTTTCTCGGTGCTTTGGTTGATGGCCATGTTGGCGCCACTGGTGCTGATGGTGGCCGAGCCAGTGCTGACGCTCCCGCCTTGGGGCAGGGCGGTGGAGGAGATGGAACTAGATTGGGCTTGGGTATTGCCCAAAGACAAACAGGCCAAAGCCACAGACGCACACGTGAAGCGCAGGGCACCCACAAAACCGCTGGCCACCACAGAGCCACGACAGCCTTGTCCGCTAGCAGCTTTGCCAGTGGAGGCTGTGTGTTCACCCACCGCGACAAGGGTGCCGAGGCGCTTGGAGAAGATGACTTTGTGGCAGTGGGCGTTCATGGTTCTGACAGTTAAAAACCAGAATTGTTGGTTTTGTTAAATAACTGTCAGATTGTATAAATCCAGGGCAAACCCTGATATACGCCAAATGGCGTATACCCCCGTGAAAAGCCTCTATTTTTGTGAGTTTCTGCTAAAAAATGTTTGAGTTATGCGCTTTGCCGCGTCAAGCCGTGGTGCAAGGCAGCGTAATTAGCACGGTAGCTTTGCCTGATTTAGGAATGTGGCGAGTGATTTTGCCTTGGTGCTTGCGGATCACGGTGTCCACAAAATCAAGCCCCAAACCAAAACCAGGCATGGAGGGAATGAGGTCTTGGGCACCTTCTTGGGGCTCCACCGTGTTGGTGAGTGTGATGGTGGTGCAGTGTGCTTGGTCCGCCATGTCGTTGTATTGCACGTGAATGCTGATTTGGCTATTGGCAGGTGAGAACTTGACGGCATTGAACAGCAGGTTGACCAAGGCGCGTACCAACAGTCGTGTGTTGGCCATGACAAACACGCTGTCATCGCCCGCTTCTTGATGCAGCGTGATGTGCTTGGCCTCGGCCAAATCGGCCACTTGCTCGAGGGCGTCGTTGATGAGGTTGTCGAGCAGTTCTTGTTTGACGCTGTATTGGCGAGCTTCAGCCGAGATGGTGAGGATGAAGTCATCCATCATGCCGAGCAGCGCTTTGGCGTGGTGCACGATTTTTGTGTGTTGCTCTGGCGGTGCCGATGTGGCCGAGGCGGGGCGCACCAGCGACAGAATGGATGCAATGGGGGTGCGCATGTCGTGCGACAAAAATTGCAAGGCACGGTCGCGTTGTGCTTGTGATTGGCGCAGGTCCGTGATGTCCATCAAGATGATCAAGCGCAGTTGTTCGCCAGAGGGCGCTTGCAGCTGCGTGGTTTTGATGAGCAGGTCGTGCATGCCCTGCGGTGTGTCAAGCGATGTGTGGGTGTTGGTTGCTGACAGGGCAGAGATGGGCAGCTTGAGTTGCTCGGCCAGATTGGACAGTTGATAGCTGGCGTTTAGGGTTTGCACACTGAGCAGCTGCTTGATTTTTTGGTTGCCAAGCACCAATTGGCCTTGCGCGTCAAAGATGGCCACAGCATCGGGCATTTCATTGACGATGAGAGACAAGAGGTTGAGCTCTGAGCTGGCAGAGGCCACTGCATGGTCTAGCAGCTTGGCGTATTGCAGCACCACTTCACGTGAGGGGCGCACGATTTCTTGCGCACGTGCGGAGGGTTGCAGCTGCTGAAGGTCTGCTGCTTTGGTTTCGATGAGGTTGACGATGGCTTCTAAGCGACGCCATGCCCAGAGGGGTTGCAGCAAGATGGCCACTAGGGTGAAGGGGACTGGGTCAATCCAATAGTGCTTGTAGGTCAGCAGTGCATAGCTGATGCCTGCGCCCAGCAAGATCATGCCGCCCGCCAGCAGCAGTGCATGGCGTGGTTGCATGAGGAGCAAGCTGTAGAGCATGGTCAGCAGCGGCACCAAACCCAAAATAAAGATGGCCCAAGGCGGTGCAGTTTGAATGAGCGATTGGTTGAGCGATGCATGCAACACGCTGGCCAAGATGGCCACGCCCGGTGTGCTGGCGTTATTGATGCCCGAATACAACGTAGGGTAGCGGTCGCCAAGGCTAGGGGCGGTGACGCCGATCAAGACATATTTGTCTTTGAGCAACGCGCGTGTGTAACTGTTGTGAATTGCGTCCGCGAGCGACACCATGGGAAACCCAACGGTGGGGTCGACCATGCGGAACCTGCGATAGCCGGTGTCTGACAAATCGGGTGCCGATTTGGGCTGGCCTTTGGCATGCAGCAGCAATGCGAAATGGGGCCAGGTTTGCTCGTTGAGTTGAATGCCGCGAATCAGCCCATCGGGGTCAAACGCGAGGTTGATGTGGCCAATGCTGGCGGCTTGGGCCAGTGGCGCAACGGGTAGGCTGGGTTTGAGTGAGCGTTGTGGGTTGTCTTGAATTCGAAACTCGAGGGGCAGCGCCGCGTTGAACTGGCGCATGCGCTGCGCGAGGGCCTGGTCTTCGGCTGAGGGGTCGAGGAATAAAAAGTCAAACCCAATGGCCTTGGGCTGTGCACCATCGGCGTTGAGCGCGTCTAGCAGTTGTGTGTAGTTGTCGCGCGAGAGGGGCCAGCCGCCAAGCTCGGAGAGCGAGCGGTCATCGACCGCGACGATGACGATGTCATTGGAGCTCTTGAAGCCATGCAAGCGCATGAAGTGGTCATACAGCACATTGCCCATGGGGCGGGCAATGTCGGCAAAGACCAAAAAGACCAAGAGCGAGACTGCAATCGTGAAGGTGAGCAACCATTCACGGCGAAGATTTTTCTTGCGTTGTAGGTGCGCGTTCAAGGCGAACTTGGCGAGAGGATGAGCAGCTCAAAGGCGCCCGATTGTTTGATGACGGTGGGCGTTCCCACTGCATCACTGGCCTGCGGAAGCACGTAGGACAAGGTCCACTTGTAGTGACCGACAGGCAAGCCTTGAATGGCGAAGCGCCCGTTTTTAGCTTGCAGCTTGTCGGTGCTGACCAAGGTTTGGTCGGTGTTGCCCGTTTGCTGTGCCAAGGTGAACGTGATGGGCGTGGCATCAGCCAAGGGCGCATCAAAGATGGCGCTGCAGCGTTGTGGCTTGTCTGCGCCGGGAGCGCAAAAAGCATAGTGGCGTTCAGAGCCGACCAGGCCGCTTTCTGAGACCGAGGTGAGTTGGTAGAAAGTGGCTTGTCGTGTGAGGCGGGGAATGAAGAGCTCTGGTGCCAGCAGGTTTTGTGAAGAGCGGTTGCCCGTGAGGTTGGCCGTGTTGGCGTTGTCTGCCACGTAGTAGTGGGCGCGCTCAACGGGGGTGAGTTTGGCTACGTAAGATGGGTTGTTGCCAGCAGTGGCAATGGCGCTTTCATAGCGGGGCGGGGGTAGCAGCTTTTCGATGGCCAAGGTTTTGCCGTTGCCGTCGATGGGTACGCCTAGGCCACCGGTGATGGCATTGGCTTTTGCATCGGCGCGGCCTCGTGTTTGCACCGTGCCGCCCAGTACCTCCACTTGGCCTGCTTGGTCTTCTGGCGAATAACCAACGCGAAACTCTGTGCCACGAACGCCCATGATGGAGATGGGTGTGCGGACTTCAAACGGGGTTGATTTGGCGCGGCCCTTGTGCACATCCAGCTCGACGCGGCCTTTGGTGAGGTCAAGGCGAACTTCAGGCGCGGGTTCGAGGGCGTTTTTGCGCAGGGTGGTGATTTTGAGCGACGCACTGGATGGCAAGCGAATGACGGAGCCGTCTTCGAGCAGCAGCGATACATGGCACTCGGCGGGCACTTCAATGATGGCCCCTTCGGTGATGACCGAGCCCACAGTCAAGTGCTTGTTTGAGGTGCCTTGCTGGCGAATGGGGGCGTTGCACGACAGGCTCATCACCGTCGCTTTGGAGGGGCGCTGCTTGAGCATGTGGCGCGGAATATTGAGCTCGGCGCCAATGGGTAAAAGATCGATGCTTTTGATGGGGTTGGCTTTGTAGATTTCGTTCAAGTCAACCGGTTGCTGCAGGTATTTTTGAGCGAACTGGTTGAAGGTGTCGCCCGCTTTGATTTTGTAAGTGATGTACGAAACGTCATCTGCGCCATCTTTGGTTTGCGCCAAAGACAAGCCGCTGATGCATGTGGCAAGGATCAACGCAGCTGTTTTATTCATCATGGCTTTCGCTGACAGCGATTAAGCGATAACCAAAGCCATAAATGGGTTTGAGTCGGAGGGTGGGCGAGGTGGCAGACAGGTCGAGCTTTTTGCGCAGCCATGACACGTGCACATCGAGGGAGCGTGAAAGTGCATCGCCAGCGCCGCCCCAAATTTCTTGCAGCAAACGCTCGCGCGAAACGGCGCGCTCGTGGTTTTCAAACAAAAACAAAGCCAGCTTGAATTCTTTTTCAGACAGGATCACGCTTTGCCCAGCAAAGCCCACTGAGTTGTCGAGCTTGTTGAATGTGTAGTCAAGCAAGACGCGGGTGGTGTCTTCGTTGCCTCGGTCAGGGTAGGTGCGGCGCAAAATGGCATTGATGCGAGCCAAGAATTCTTTGGGGCGAACGGGCTTGGTGCAGTAGTCGTCAGCACCTGCATTGAGGGCTTCGGTGATGTCTTGTTCGTCTGTACGGCTGGTTAAAAAAAGAACGGGTTCTTTTTGTCCGCGCACCTCGCGGATGTGCTTGAGTACATCAATGCCCGTCATGCGGGGAACGCGCCAGTCGAGCACAAATAGGTCAATGGTGTCGCGCCCAATGGCTCTGACCATATCTTCCCCATTGCTGAAGACGTTGACCGTGTGGCCCGCGCCTTCAAGGATTTCGCACACGTGTTGTGCCAGGTGGGGCTCGTCTTCGAGTAAACCGATGTACATAGTGCTGGCAATTTTATAGGTACATCGGGTTCTTTATGACTTAAGCATTTTTTCAGTCAAACCATCAGCACGCAGACGGCCCTGCTCTAAAACGATCAAACGCTGCGTCATGCTGAGGACTTTGGAATTGTGCGAAACGACCACCAAAGTGATGCCTTGCATTTGGCTCAAGCGCTCAACAATGAGGTTCTCGGTTTCGGTGTCTAAGCCGTTGGTGGGCTCATCCAGCAGCAGCACTTTGGGGTTGGTGGCGAACACACGTGCCAAGGCTACTTTTTGGCGTTGACCGCCAGAGAGGTTGGCGCCGTATTCTTCAATCGCGTGGTCAAGGCTCAAGGTGCCTGCGTTCAAGTCTTGGTCGAGGGTGGAGTAGTGCAGGGCGCGCTGCAGAGCGGCCATGCGTTCTTCTTGCGTGGCATTGGGCGCGAGGTTCAGCAAGATGTTGTGCTCTAGCGTGCCTGCCATGAGTGGCGCTTCTTGAGGCTTGAAGCCGAGCCAACTGAAGCGGTCGTTCGCGGCGATGTTGTGCAGAGCCACATGGTCCACACGCACTTCGCCTTGCGTGGGCTCGACCGAGCCCGCCATGATGCGAAGCAGGGTGGACTTGCCAGAGCCTGGGCGACCCACCAAGGCCACGCGTTCACCAGGGGTGATGGTGAGGTTGAGTTCGCGCAGCGCCGCATTGCCGTTGGCAAAGTTGTGCGCCACTTGGTGAATGGCAATGTGGCCATTGATGCTGGTGCTGGGGCGGTGCAGGGTTTGCTCAGACACTTCATTGATCGACACCGACAGGTAAGGAGCCAATACTTGCATGGATTGCTGCAACTCGTGCCAGCGGCCCAGTGACATGAGCACTTGGCCAGCTGCACCCAGCGTGCGACCACTGAGCATAGACACCGCCATCATGGCGCCCACGGTGATGTACTGGCCAAACACCAAGTAAGAGCCAGCGACGAGCAGGCTGACATAGCTGAGCAAATACACGGCTTGTGCCCAGTGGGTTTGCACCATCATTTCTAGGCGTAGCCAGTTGTTGTTGTCGGCCAGTTCGTCAGAGGCTTGGGCGAATTTGTGTTGCAGCGCGTGGCCCGCATGGCTGGTACGCAGTGCGTCGAGAGACGACATGGCATCGGTCAACAAAGCCAGCTTGGTGGCTTGTAGCTCTGACACTTTTTTGCTGATGTTGGTGGCGCGGTTTTTTAGCAAACTGCCCACGCTGACATAAATGAACACCCACACAGCCACGACCACCAACAACTGCCAAGAGATAACGCCGATGACCAAAAAGATCATGAGCAAAAACGGTACATCCGACAAGGCCACCAAATACTGCGACGAGAAAAAATCACGGGCGGCAGACAGGTCGCGGTACAGCGTCATGAAACGCGCGGCCATGCCTGGCTGCATGCCGCTGCGCGAGGAGGGCTGCATGAGCGCGTTGAACACGCGTTGGTCAATTTGCTTGTCAATGGCCAAGGCCACGCGCTCGATGTCGCGCACACGAATGGCGCGCACCGTCATTTCAGCAGCCAAGAACAACACCACACCAATAGCCAAAGCCCACAGCGTTTCAAAAATGCCGTTGTGCACCACCTTGTCGTACACCAGCATGCCAAACAGCGCCGGCATGATGAGGCCAAGGTTGATGAAGAAGCTGGAGGCTGCTAGCCAGCCTAGGCGGCCTTGGAAGATGTAGGTGGCCCAGGACTTTAGGTTGGTTAGGTCGGTGGGCATGGTGGGGGTTGCGTTAGACATATTCAAAATTAACTTGTGCAATCAAGTTTGCAGGTATAGCTGAGCCGTTGTAAAAATTAACAGATTGTCCTTGTGTGACTGTTTCGCCTTGAGCCGCATCTATTAAGTAAGAGTCGGAGCTGTCCAAGCGTAGTGTCAACACGTTGTTGCCAGAGCCACTGTTGACCAAGGTTCGGATGTCGGCACTGCTGAGCGAGACCTGGGTGGCGCCACCGTCAGTGCGCAAGTCCACGCGCTCAAAGTTTTGAGCATTCAGTGCGCCCATATCCAACGTGGCACCGGCGATCACACGCAATGTGTCAAAGCCTGTCCCACCGTCGAGATTTTTGACCGTACCACCCACATGGGCCGCATTGATCAAAACGGTGTCGTTGCCTGCGCCGGCGTTGACCGAATCGCCGACCAAAGAGGTGTTGTTGGTCACCATGTTGATGAAGTCGCCACCACTGCCACCTGTCACCGTGTCGTTTCCATCGCCAGCCAGCAAGGTCGAGCCGCTGTTGCTGGCAGTCAGTGTGTCGTTGTGTGCACTGCCCACCACGCGTTCGATGTTCACGAACTTGCTGGTATCGCCCAAATTGACCGTCACACCAGCCGTGGCTAACCCAAAATCAACCGTATCGGTTCCACCTCCGCCGTCCAACACCACACCAGCGCGGGTGCTGAAGAAGGTGTCGTCGCTGTTCGAACCCAGGATGCGCTCCACATCGTTCGCGATCACGTCGCCCTTGGCGAAGCCTGTGCCACGACCACCACCCAAGGTGGTGTTGTCCACGTCGATGCTCAATCCGGCGGTAGAGTCTTGGTAGCTGACGGTGTCGGTGTCGGTTCCACCCCCCCCAAAGAATTGATCAGCACCAGTGCCACCCATCAAGACGTTGTTGTTGCCATCGCCCGTCAACACATCGTTATGAGCGCTACCAGTCAAATTTTGGATATTGACAAAAGTGTCGCCTGTGGCGTGACCGCCGCTGGCTAGGCCTGTGGCCAAGTTCACATTAACCCCCGCCGTCGAGTTGGCGTAGCTCAAGGTGTTGACGCCGCCCAAGCCATCAAAATCGTTGGCGCCAGCACCTGAAATGAAGGTGTCGTTGTGGGCAGAGCCCTTGGCGTTTTCAATGGACGAGTAGCTGTCAGAGCTTGCGTCGCCACCCGAACCCCATTGGTCTTTCAAGTTAACCGTCACGCCACTGGCCGAGTTCACATAGCTGACAGTGTCGACGCCATCGCCGCCCTGGAAGTTGTTGCCTTGGTTGTTGCCAACAAAGGTGTCGTTGTGGTTAGAGCCGGTGGCGTTGACAATGCCGATGTATTTGTCGCCAGCCGCGAAACCACCACTGCCTTGCCCATTGCTCAGGTTCACCGTCACGCCAGACGTGGAGTGAACGTAGTTCACACGGTCCACACCGCCACCACCCGTGAAGGTGTTGGCTGCAGCGCTGGCCACAAAAGTATCGTTGAACGATGAGCCGATCAGGTTCTCAACGCTCTCGTAGGTGTCGCCACGGGCGTTGCCGTCTGCACCTTGGCCAGTGTGCAGGTTCACCACCACGGCGGTGGAGCCGGCGTAGCTGAGGGTGTCCGAGCCGTCACCGCCTTTGAAGTTGTTGGTTGCGCCGTTGGCCACGAACAGATCGTCGTTGGCGGAACCCACGGCGTTTTCAAAACCGCTGAACGTCAGGTCTTGATCGCTGCCGTTCAATTTTTGGTTGGTGGTTCCGCTGATGAAGTCGACGTTCACGGCGGTTCTGGCACCGCTGAAGTTCAGCGTGTCACTTTGCAGGCTGGACCCCTTCAAAATTTGAATGTTGCTCAGCTGATCGTCATTGGCTTGGCCACCTGTGCCAACACCTGTCACGACGTTCACAGTCACTGGGGCTGTTGAATCACTGTAGTCCACAGTGTTTTTGCCACCCCCACCGTTGATGGTGTCAGCGCCTTTGCTGCCCTTGATGGTGTCGTTGCCGTTGCCTAATGTGATGATGTTGTCCTGATCGTTGGCGGTGATGATCAAGTTGTTCGCTTTGCTGGCGATGAATTGACGGGGTTCACCATTCGCGTCGAGTGTGTAAGCGTTGTCTGGATTGCCTGTAAAACTGATGGTTTTTAATAAGGTTTCGCCCTTGCTTCCAAGATATGAAACAGTCATTTGAAAGTTGCTGCTTGCTGCTGCGTTACCTTCATTCCACTGCATCTTTAAACTGATCACGTTGTCTTTTATCTCTGTTACTTCCAAAGTCAGCGGGATGCCAGCCGTGATTTCTTTACCTTCGATTTTTAAGCCAGCAGGGATTGAATCGCTTTCTCTTTGGTTGCTGATGTTTACGATTAAAAATTTGGTTGTGGGCACACCGCTTAGTATCAATTGGTTGTCAATTATTCCCGTTTCAAATTCGAGGGCTTTTGCCGTCTTCATGTCGAGTGAAAGTTCAGTGTTGGTAAAGATCTGTCGAACTTCGGTCTTGCCCAGCAAAACATCTTGGTGTGTCACCCCGTCTTTGTTCGCGGCGTACAAAGAAAACGTCACATTTGGTGCTGATTCGTTGTCGCTATTTTTGATTACTTGAGGCGGTGTTCCTGGCGCAGGCGAAGCCAGCGGATCAGCATTTGATTTAAATGAAGAGCTTCTTGCTGCGCTTTGAGTACTAGCAGTGGATTCGCTGTTTTGCGAAGACTGCGTCGAGCTTTCCAATGATTGCAAAAGCTTTTCAATTTTCGCCACGGTGTCCTGCGTATCTTTGCCCAAGCCAAACTCATTGCCAGTCACTTTGTCTGCGGCTTCTGGCGTGAGTGCGCTGGCCAAGCGAAAGCTGCCGCCTTCCACGGGTTTCAATACGCCCATGCGTTTGATTTGGTCGGCGGCAGACATGGCGTCGCCGTTGCTGAACACCAGTTTGCTTTCGCTGTTGGTGGTGGCGAGCAGGGCGCCTTGTTGCAAGATGTATTTTTCACCACTGCTGCTCACCAGCATGAGGTCCAAGTCAATGGCTTCCACGCTTTGCACCAGCTCAGGCTTGATGGGCAAGACAAACTTCACTTCGCCATCAGGCGTTGTGGTCGCTTGGATGAGGTGAATTTTTTCAGCGGATTGGGTGTTGGCAGTGGTGGTCATACGTCAAAGCAAATGAGGTTTAAGCGGCTTGTTCGTCAAAGCGGGTGGAGAGCATGTGGATGATTTGCTCGTTGCGGCTTTGGGTTTCAGTCAGCAGGCTTTCAAGGCGCGTAACGAACTGGCTGCGCGACTGGCTGTCGGCCTTTAAGGTTTGGGTGGCTTCGGCAATGAGGCGGTTGCGTTCCACATCGGCTTTGGCCGATTGCTCTTCAGCATCGGTGAGTGATGTCATCAGCAGTTCATTGCTGGCGGCATGTTTGTTCATCATGTGCTGGGTGTGCACCAAGTGGTCTGTGATTTTTTTCAGACCGGCGGCTTGTGTGTTGCTGATGGCTTCAAGCGCTTGTTTGCGATGGGTGTGCTCGGTGAGCATGAGTTTTTCAAACACTTCGGCCTGGTGCGAAAGCAATTCAGTTTGCGCGTTGCTTTGCGCTTGCCACATGGTTTGCTGTTCTTGCAGTTTGGTGTCAAAGAGTTCGCGTTGCTGCTGAATAGCTTCAATCAGTTGTACTTGTTGCCGTTCCATGGCATCGGTCATGCGCGCGCTGTGTTCGTTCAGGCTGGTTTGGCGTTCAGCCAAGCGATTCATGTTGACTTGTAATGTGGACAGCAGGTTGAGTGTGATTTCATGCTGCTCAGCTTGTTGTGACAGCTGAGCCATGAGTTGTTGGTTGGCCTGTGTGGAGGCTTCCATGCCAGCCATGAGGGTGCCCATGCCTGTCATGAGTTCACGTACACGACGCTCAGACTGATCGAGTGCCACGCTCAGGCCGCGCAGCAGAGGCGAGTGCTCTGCCAAGTTGCTCAGTGCTTCGGCTACAGGCTCAAGGTCGGGCAGGGTTGCGTTAGCGTCTTCGTTGGTGATGTCGAGCATGAGCGAGGTGCCCGATTGCACCAAGGCTACCAAGTCGCTAGAGGCGCTGCGCACAGCGACCATCAAAGCTCCCATGATGAGTGAGCCCAATACGCCAAACAAAGAGGCGCTAAACGCCACGCCCATGGCTTGCATGGGCGCTGTCAAGCGAGCCACCAGCTCAGTGATGGCGGCCACGGGGTCGGCCATGCCTGCGCCCAAGCTGAATGAGCCAATGAGGTTGCCAATTTCGGCCAATGCGCCAAGCAAACCAATGAAGGTGCCAAGCAAACCCATGCCCACCATCATGCCGGACATAAAGTTAGACAGCATGAGTCGACGGTTTTGGCGCGCACCAAAGCGCTCGAGTTCAGCTTCAATGGCCGAGTGTTGAACGCTGCTGAGTGATTGACCACGCAATTCTTCGATGAGTTGCATCAAGAGTTCGACGTCGTATTGGCGAGTGACGCCTTCGAGCATTGACTCAATTTCTTCTTTGCTTGCGCCGTTGCGAACGGCTTTTCTGTAGAGATAGAAGTGCTTGGCTTCACGGTTGATGCGAACCACATGCATCGTCATTTGGTAGCAGCCAGCGGCGATCAAACCAAAGATGATGTAGTTGATTTGCGGGTGAGGGTTGCCCTTGACGGTGCTGGCAATGGCATCAAAAAAGAGAATCGTTCCCAGCACAACAGCTAGGACGGGAATACCTACAAAAAGGTAGTAGCGGTAAAGGCGTTTCATGTGTAGCTCCGAAAAATTTTGAATCAGGTGGGTTCGCGTAAGGCTTGGCTCTTAAAGCGGGTCAGAGGCGAGAGTAGGTAACTGATGACACTGCGTTGGCCTAGTACTACGTCAGCGCGCGCGGTCATGCCGGGCAAGATGGATTGCTGAGCCAGCAAGCCTTGTGCGGATTGGGTTTGAATGACGACGCGATAAAAGCGTTGGCCGTGTTCGTCGGGGACGGTGTCGGCACTGACTTCAATGACACGACCATCGAGTGCGCCGTAGACGGCATAGTCGTAGGCGCCGATCATGACGCGGGTGTCTAAGCCTGGGCGAAGTGAGGCGCGATCGTCTGGGCGAACGCGTGCTTCTACAGCGACGGGGCCGTCGTTAGGCGTTATTTCAAGCAATGACTCACCAGGCTTGGCAACGCCACCTATGGTGTTGAAGTAAAGGCGGTTGACAAAGCCCGCAGCGGGTGCGCGAACTTCGGTGCGGGCCAAACGGTCTTCGTCGCCGTCGACAGCCAATGCAAAGCGTGACATTTCGGTGCTGACTTGGCTGAGTTCTGTGCGCACTTCCGCGCGCACGCGGGCGTTGGATTCTTCAAGTCTTGCATTGGCCTCTGCAACGGCAGATTGCAAGCGCGCAATAGAGCCTGCTGCGTCGTTGTGTTGTGTCAGCAGGCGTTGGGCACGGCCTTGGGCCTCGAGCATTTCCATTTGTGAAGCGGCGCCTTTTTTGTAAAGGCCTTCCATCAAACTGCTTTGCTTGCGTGCCAGATCAAGTTCAGTGGCCAGGCTGCTGGTGCGAGCTTTGGCTTCGTTAAGCTCGGATTGGCGTTGGCTGACTTGTTGACGCAAGACGAGCTTTTCTGATTGCATGCGTGTGGCGCGTTCGCGAAATGCATTCATTTCGAGTTGTTGAAACTCGGCGGGAATGTCGTCTGCAAAGATGGGCGTGTCGAGCCCTTCAGCTTCTGCGCTCAGGCGGGCATGTTGTGCTTTGAGAGACCAGAGTTTGCTTTGGCCTTGTTGCACCGAGGTGTTGGCTTGGACATCTGACAAGCGCATGAGAACTTCGCCTGCTTTGACAGCTTGGCCTTCGCGGACCAAGATTTCAGACACGATGCCACCTTCAAGGTGCTGGACGATTTGAGATCGCGCTGCTGCAATGATACGGCCTTCAGCGCGAACAATGCGGTCCACTGGCGCGAGACACGCCCAAATAAAGATGATGCCAAAGAGCCCACCTAAGCCCACCAAGAGCTGGCGGTCGCGATGGCCTGACAGCGCCTTGACAACGTCTTGAGCAAGCGTGTGTTGCAAGATGTCTTCGACGATGGTGTTCCACCGATTCAGCAAGCGCTCTGCCCACATGCGTGTTTGGTTTGGCAATGCAATCATGGCTGTGGCCTGACCAAAACTTTGGCATTGTTTGCACCGGATTGGGTGCTTTCCATGATCTTGATTTCAATGGCGTTGCTTGGAGTGCCGTTTTCAATCAAGGCATTACGTACGGCGTTGGCACGGTAGTAAGACAAACGCAACGCCTCTGAGAAGCCTTTGGGCGAAATGACGGTGACTTGCCAGCGCGTGCTTTTGACACCACCAAATGTGTTGAGCTTGGTCATCAACTCAGAGACTTCATTGGCTGACATCGTGACCGCATCTGGTGCAAAGTTCACAATCACACCACCACCAATGGCTTGAACACCGTTTGCATCTGCATTGGTGGTCTGTTTGGGGGCTGCGACAGACACCGTTTCAGTGCGTGATTCGCGCGTGTCTGATGCGTCTTTTTGTTTGAGTTTTTTCTCTGTTTCGACCAGCTTGGCTTGCGTGCTTTGTAGGTTGATTTGAGCGATTTGCAGCTTTTCTTCGAGCTGGGCCAAAGTGAAGTCGGGCGAGGCGGGGGCAGAGTTGTTGGTTGGGGTTTCGCCTTCGACGGTTTTCTTTTTGGACAGTTCTGAAATTTGCAAAATGGCAGCCAGCACCACGATGCTCATGACTGCAATGACAAATAGCAAATTGATCGCGAGGTTGGTGACCGCGTCAACATAGCCGGGCCAAAAAATGTCTGATGTGTCGTCAGAGTGAGAAGTAGCTGCCATGTGGATTTCTCTCAGAGTTTTGCTTGTGTTTGAACATCGCTCAACAGGCCGAGGCGGCTGAGTAGTTGTGCATGTGCTTTCATTTGCTGGCCGAGTGCTTGCGTCAGGCGATAACGCGCACCGAACAAACGATCGCTCGCATCAAGGGCTTCAAGCAAGGAGCTGATGCGCCCGCTTTTGAGTTGTTCTTCAACGGCATCGACCACCGTCATTGCCGAGGCTTGTTCGGCTTGTGCGGCTTGCACGCGTAACTCTGTGGATTGCAAGAGGGCGATGTCTGCCTCTGTGGCTTGTGAGAGTCGTTGCGTCTCGTCATCCAGCTTGGCTTCACGGTTGCGCAGTTCGGCACTGGCTTGTTGACCTGAGTAGTACTCTTTGCCACCCAAAGACACGTTCCATGTCATGACGGCCAAGGCGCGTGTATCCGTCCATGGTGCATTTGTGCCACGCACGTTTTCAGTGGTGTCTTTTTCTAAGCTCACACCTAAAACAGGAAGGTACTTGCTGTATTCAGCCGTGACCAAGCTGCGTTGTGCGCTGACGTCTTTGCGCAAGGCCAAGAGATCAAGGTTTTGTTCTTTGACGTACTGGCGAATTTGTCCGTAGTTGTCTGGCAGGGCGGGCAACAGTTGCAAGAAGGGCAAGTGCAAGCTTGTTGGCATGACGCCAGTAAGGCGATCCAGCTCAAACATGGCATTGCGATAGTTGGTTTGCTGCTCAATGCGAGTTTGGCGAGCATTCAAAACACGTGTGCGTGCACGCTCCAGGTCGGCTTGGCTTGAGGCACCTGCGCTAGCGCGTGCTTCGAGGTAGGTCAGGATTTTGTTGAGCTGTTCTAGTTGTGCATCAGAAAAGTTCAGCGTGATGCGCGCCACAGCCACATCAATCGTGGCTTTTGTTGCGGCCAGTGATGTGGCTTCACGCATGGATTGCAATCGCAGTGAGCTTGCGTCCTTGCTTTGACGGCTACTGTCAAACTCTTTGAACACAGGCAGGTTGAAAACTGGCTGGGTCAAACGCAAGGTTTTGCTGTGGTAGGTGTGCTTGTTGCTGCCTGTAGGAGGGAGTGCTTGGGTGGTTGACTCTGATCTTTCAGGGCCTCGTGCAATCCGTACGCTGGCTGTGGGCAACAGGTCAGCACGGGTGACGCCAACGCGTGCTTCGGCGCTTTCAAACTGAGCACGTGCTTGGCGCATTTGTGGGCTTTGCTGCAGGCTGAGCGCGACAAAATCGGGCAAGCCCATGCTTTTGTCGGTGGGGGTGGTTGCGGTTTGGGGTAGATCGGATTCAACGTTGGGCAAATCGATCAGATCTTGGCCAGCCAAGTCTGCCAACCTAAATTTGGCTGGCAGCTGTGCAGATGCTGCTGCGATGAAAGCGCAAGAGGCGAACAAGCAAGCGCTAGATTTGAGTGAGAAGATTTTTTTCATTTGAAAGTTCAAATTTCATGGAGTCGATTTGATAAATCTGTGTACTTGTTGTTTTTGTTTTTTGGATATTGGTAATTTATATTTAAAAATCTATACAAAGTTTTAAGATTTGTTAGGTGGCAGCTAAAAATTGATCGGTTTTTTCAGATTCGAACTTCCAAAGCAGGTAATTTCCACCATAAAAATAACCAATTAAGAAGTAATTCATGCTTTGCTTTCCATCTTATTTAATACAAGTGTATCAATAAAATCGATTAATTCACCTTAAAGTTGATAATTAGCAAATTAGTATTACTTATGAGTTTGTGCAGGCCAAAAAAAAGCACACCCTTAGGTGTGCTTTTTTCAGCATACGCGTGAGTTGCTGAATCGGATAGGCTATTCAATAGTCCTGATAACTTTCTCGTATAGATCGTTGTCGGCTTCAGGCAAAACGCCAAACCAAGCTTGAAAAGCCGGACGTGCTTGGTGGATCAGCATGCCTAAGCCATTCACGACTGGGTTGCCTCTGAGCTTTGCTGCAGCTAAGAGTGGTGTTTCGAGTGGCACGTAGACAGCATCGGATACCAAGGCATCGAGCGGGAGGTGTGTCAGTGGTAAATCTAGTGCGGGGTGTCCATGCATGCCCTGGTTCGTGGTGTTGACCAACAGTGCCGTACCATGGAGTGCATCTTCTCGGGCCTCCCAAGAGATGCTCTTGACGCAAGGACCGAATTCTTCAGCAAATTCATCAGCTTTGCTGCGTGTGCGATTGACCACACGAACTTCAGTGGCTCCTGCGTCGAGGAGGGCCACCACAATCGCACGAGCAGCGCCGCCCGCACCAATGACCACGGCGGCTCCCGCGGACGCCTGCCAACCTGGTTGCGCTTCGAGCAGGCTTTGAATGTATCCAAAGCCATCGTTGTTGTATCCGTGCAGCGCGCCATCGGGCTGCACCACGATGGTGTTGATAGCGCCTACGCGTTGTGCGAGAGGGTGCACCCAATCGACATAGCGCATTGCATTGACTTTGTGCGGAATTGTGATGTTGCAGCCGGCAATTCCAAGCGCTTTCAGGCCAAGAATGGCGGTTTGAAGTTGCTCGGGCTCAACGGGGAATAGGCCGTATGCACCATTGAGGCCGTGTTTTTGTATCCAGTGGTTATGAATCAGTGGTGACCTTGAGTGTGCAACGGGCCAGCCCATCACACCAGCGAGCGTGAATGTATTGTTCATGTGTTTTTTCTAGTGGTGACGCAATGTTAGCGATGCTTTCTTCATCTGGGCTGATTGGTTGTGAGTCGGATACATAGAGTGCACAAAGCAAGAAAACTTTTAGGAAGCACATTCAGAAAATACGCTAAGTGGTTGCATTGAATGGATTTTTTTTTACAAATAAACAACAAAAAAACATAAAAAATGTAGTTTTTGATGGTTTGTTTGTTAACATGCGCCACAAGGAGTCCATATGTCTAATCAATCTGATTCGTTAGAAAGTGTTGTGATCGGTGACGGCGTTGTCGTCAAAGGCACATTCACAGTCCCATCAAAAGCCATCATTAACGGTGTTATTGAGGGTGATTTAACTGCAGAAGAAGTTTTGATCGGCCCAACCGGCAAGATCACAGGTCGAGTTTCTGCCAAGGTGATCGATGTACGTGGACAGCTCCACAACACCATCATCTCTGAGAAGAGCTTGATCGTCCGCTCTACCGGCAAGATCGCTGGCAAGGTTCAATACTCAGAAATTGAGATTGAAAAGGGCGGCGAGATCGAAGGTACATTGAGCCAAGATGCCAACGGTCCCGCTGTGAACGTCGGCGGCTCTAACGCAGCCTAATTGACACACTAAGTATGCTGCGACGCGCTATCTCGGCTGTTCGACTGCTTCCTGGGCTTGTGTCCAGTGGCTGGTCGCGCCAGTACGATGACGCGCGCATCATTCTTGAGCAAAACGGCGATCTTCATTACCTGAACATCAGTGCCCGTATGCAACGCATTTTGGTGCGTGGCGGAATCTTGACGACAGGTGCGATGTTGATTGCCATTGGTGTCTTGCTTGTGACCAGCATCAGCTTGATGCTCAGTCGCTCAAAGTTGGAGCGTTCGCACGAAGAGGTATACAGGGCGCTGCTTAGCAGTGCTTCTGACACCGAGGGTGCCGAGCAGTTGACGATGAGTGACGAGCAAATGGTGGCATTAGCTCAAACCATTCGAGATCGCGACATGAGCATTCGTCGCTTCGTCGATACTTCTATGGTGGCTGTTTCGCAAGAAAACGTGACCATGAAGTCTCAACTTGAAGCGTCAGGTTTGACTGAAAAGATCGTGAAGATTATTCAGCAAAACGCTGCCAACGGTGGCTTCAACTTGGATGACGATGTCAAAAACAATCCTTTGCTTCGCGGCAAAGTGGCTGACGAGTTGTCTACCAACCGTGGTTTGCGTGAGGTGCTTTACGCACTGCCAAGCAAGATGCCAGTGCCTAACTACAGTGTGACTTCTGATTTTGGTGTGCGTCGTCACCCAGTTACTGGTCAAACGCACTTTCACACAGGTTTGGACTTGTTGAGTCAAACGGGTGATGAAAAAGTGCACCCGGTCAAGCCTGGGGTGGTGGTGTTGGCGCAGTTCCATACACAGTATGGCAATACTGTGGTGGTTCGTCATACCAATGGCGTGGAGTCGCTTTACGCACATTTGGCAAACATCGAAGTGAAGTTGGGTGACAAAGTCACTACCGAATCTGTGTTGGGCAACATCGGCAGCACAGGTTCTTCGTCAACAGGTAAGCACCTGCATTTGGAAATTTTGATTGGTGGTTATCCAGTCAACCCACAAAAAGTAATACGGACGGCACAATATGTTCAACAAATCCAAAACCAACAACGTTAATCAACAACCATCCATCAACACAGCACCTGCTGTTGAAGATGCGCAAGTTGAGACTGTCGAGGACGAAGTTTCTGAGCAGCTGGCCGCGCCTGCACCCGCAGCCCCTATCGCAAACACAACCGCACCAGCAAGAACTAGCATGATGGACATGATTTCTACAACCGCGACCAAGCCTTCTATTCTGAGTGAAGGTTTCTCCTTCCGCGGTGAGATTGCCGCTAAAGGTGCCATCCACGTTGAGGGCGCATTGAATGGTCAAATTCAGGTGGATGAGCTCACCATTGGTGCACGCGGTCAAGTTGAAGGTGTGGTGACTTGTTCAAGCTTGCACATCAAGGGCAAGTTCTCAGGCACTGCTACTTGTAACGAATTGATCGTGACATCGTCAGCCTCGGTCGATGGTCATGTGGTTTACCAAACCTTGTCAGTCCAAAAAGGCGCTTCTATCAAGGGCGAGCTTTTGTTGGTTAAGTAATTCGCGGTTAATCGCATTCAGATAGACGTCTTTCGCACATGAGCCAAGAAGAAATTTTCATCAACGGTGAGTTGTTGCGTTTGCGTCGCGAGGCCCGAGGCTGGGTCTTGAACGACATGGCGACGCGAGCTTGCATGTCGGTCAAGCAAATCCGCCAACTCGAAGAAGGGGGCATGAGTTCCTTTTACAGCGGGGCAGTCAAGGTGACTGCAGCTAAAAAAGTCGGAGCGCTGCTGGGGCTGTCTGCCGAAGAGGTTTTTGCAAAAAATGCAGATCCTGCAGTCGTCGAAGAGTCTGCAGAGCCAGAGGCACAGATTGCTGAAGTTGCTGCTGAGCCAGTGTCGACGCCAGTCGTCGAAGATACGCCTGTTATTGCTGCCAAAGTTGATGCCCAACCTGAGGCTGTCGAGCCTGTTGCAGCTGAGTTGCCTCACGCTTCAGAGTCGAAAGATGAGACGCCAAACTCAAAAAATTCACTTTGGCTCATTGCAGCTTTATTAGGATTGGCCTTCGCACTCGCGGCTTATTTCCAACCTAAAGAAGAGCCGGTCGTAGAGCCTGCGCCCCCTATTCAAGTTCTTCCCGCTGATGTGGTTGATCCTGCCAGCGCAGCAAGCGCTGCTGACGCGCCTGCATCTGTTGCTGAGGTTGTAGCAGCGCCTGCGTCAGCTGCATCTGCTATGAATTCTCCTGTGGTTGTACCTGCGGCAAGTGCACCACGATTGGCTGTGCCAGCTGCCAGTGGTGTATCGCTGATGCGAGCCGCTAGCTCACCAGTTGTTGCTGCACCCAGTGCGCCGACTGCCAGCAAAGCTCCTTGATAGCTTGTCTTCGTACATCAAAAAAATGCCGCTCTTGAGCGGCATTTTTAATTCTTTGCACCAAGTTCTAGCGCTTCTTGTCGGCTGATTTCTAGCTGCTTGGCATGGTTTTCATGCATGGGCCAACCACCCATGTGAGACAAACACAGCGCATGCATGCCTTGAACCCAAGTCTGACTGTCGTTCAAGCATGGGATGTAATGAAACACTTCGCCGCCCGCATGCAAATAGGCTTCCTGGGCTTCTTGTGAAATCTCTTCCAAAGTTTCGAGGCAATCGCTGGTAAAGCCAGGGCAAATCAAATCAACGCGTTTGACACCTTGTTGAGCAAGTGCAATGAGAGTGGGTTCGGTGTAGGGCTCCAACCATTTGGCTTTGCCAAAGCGTGATTGAAAAGTCACCATGTATTGGGCTTTGTTCAGGCCGAGCGCCTCGCCGAGCAATCGCGCGGTTTTGTAGCACTCGCAGTGATAGGGGTCGCCCAAATGCAATGTGCGTTCTGGCACACCATGAAAACTCATCACCAAGCGATCTGCTTGACCATGCTCGGCCCAATGCGCGCGCACGCGTTCAGCCAATGCTTGGATGTAGGTAGGATGGTCGTGGTAGTGGTTGATAAAGCGAAACTCAGGCAGTACGCGGCTGCGCAGCCCCCAGTGATACACCGCATCAAACACACTCGCAGTGGTTGTGCCTGAATATTGTGGATAGGCAGGTAGTACCAAGATGCGCGTGAAGCCTTCAGCTTTGAGTGCGTCTAGCTGGCTTGCAATCGATGGGTTGCCGTAACGCATGGCGTAGCGCACGGTGACATGTTCGCCGTGTGCATTGAAAACGTTTTGTAACGCTTGCGCTTGTTTGGCTGTCCAAACCTTGAGAGGAGAGCCTTCATCCGTCCAAATCGTGGCGTATTTGGCTGCCGACTTGGCAGGGCGCACGCGCAAGATGATGCCGTGCAGAATAGCCATCCAGACCAATCGGGGGATTTCGACCACACGTTGGTCACCCAAAAACTCCGCCAAATAACGGCGCACCGCGGGTGCTGTGGGCTCATCGGGAGTGCCTAGGTTGCAAAGCAGTACAGCGGTGCGCGAGGCTTGGCCGTGACTGAAAGGCGGTTCGGTATTGAATGCTGGTTTGAACATGATGCTGTATTCTCGCCCAGCATGCTCAATCTTTCCAAAATCCAAGCCATAACCTTAGACCTTGACGACACTTTGTGGCCAGTCTGGCCGACCATCGCGCGTGCCGAGGTGGTTTTGCAGGATTGGCTGGCTGTTCATGCGCCACGAACAGCGCAACTTTGTTCTGATGCCGAAGTCAAAAAGCGTATCCGTGTAGAAGTTAACCAACGCCATGCAGATAAGGCGCATGACTTGAGTTTCCTGCGGCACGAGGCTATTCGCCAAAGTCTGATCCGCGCAGGTGATTCAGCGCATTTGGCTGATGAAGCGTTTGAGGTGTTCTTTGCCGAGCGTCAAAACGTCACGCTCTATGACGGTGTCGAGCAAGCGCTTGCGCGTTTGGCTGCTCGCTTCCCCTTGGTAGGCTTGTCCAATGGCAATGCCGATGTGTTTCGCACAGCGGCAGGACCGTATTTCAAAGCGTCTGTGAGTGCGCGTTTGTTTGGTGCGGCTAAGCCTAATCCACGTATTTTTCATGCTGCCGCTGCACAGCTGAGTTTGACAGCTGATGCGGTACTGCATGTAGGCGATGACGCGGCCACCGATGTACTTGGGGCCATGAATGCGGGCATGCAAAGCGCATGGATCAATACCCAAAACCACGAGTGGCTGCACGATGCGGTGCAACCCTTAACCGTGCGTCACTTGGCTGAGTTGTGCAACCACTTGTTGGCCTGAGCGAACAGCACCTTCAAGAGTGGATGGGTAGGGGCCGCGTATGTAATCACCACAAGCCCAAAGCTGATTTGCAACAAAGGGTTCGGGCCTGTTCAGCATCGGTGTGCATGCAAGCGTGGCGCGCTTTTCAACCACGGTTTGAATGACTTCTAACCGATGGAGCCCAAGTTGCTGGCTTACCTGTGCATGTACTTGTTCTGCTAGCGCATGGCGTTCGGTGGTGCATGCGCTCACTACACCTGCTAATAAACCTCTCTGGCCAGAGAGCGCACCTTTATCAAACACAAACTGTGCGGGAGCTTTTGGTCCGCTGTGCAGTGCCACCATGGGCTGAGATAGGCCGGTGAAGCACTCATCTTCGCAATGCAAGTACACCGTAGCAATGGCAGTGTGCGGCAGGGCTACACATTTTTCAGCCCATTGATGCGCAATGTTGGCCGTCAAGCGTGCGGTTTCCCACGGCGGGCAAGCCAGTAGAACCGACGATCCGTTGTCATGAAGGGCTTCAAGCTCAGATGCTGAGAGGCGCTTGCCAAGGTGAATCTTGGCCCCGCGCGCGTAGAGCCATTGCAAACACGCATCAGGCAGCAAGGCGCCCAAATCCACACGAGGAACCAATAGGTCAGAGCTACCTGCGCCGCCAAGTAGTGCGTCACGCAACACCCGCAAAAACACGGTGGCACTGGCTTCATGCATGGGTGTGTTCAATGCTGACAAACACAAGGGCTCAATGAGTTGCGTTGTCACGCGTGGGCTCAATTCAGAGACCTGGCAGAGTTGAGCAACCGTCCATGTGCGGTCGCATTCAAACTTCGCACGTTGCCAATGCCATGCGGCTTGGATGAGGCTGACTTTGTCTTTGATGCGCCAGCCCTTTGCGCAGCTCATGCCTGCAAGCAAGTTGAGTGGGGTGGGCCAGTTTGGCAAACTCAGGCCTTGGCCATCGGCATATCGCAAATCAAGCGGTAGGCGTTGCAGAAGCTCATCTGGGTTGAGGCCCACCGTGCGCATCAAAGTCAGTGTGTCGCGATAAGCACCAATGAGGATATGTTGGCCGTTGTCTAGAGGTTGGCCTGCAAAACTTTGTTGCAAGCTGCGTGCTCGACCGCCAGCCGTGTTGGCAGCTTCAAACAATTGAACGTGCCATCCTGCCTGCGCGGCCGCGACAGCTGCCGCCAAACCTGCCCAGCCTGCGCCCACAATGGTGAGTTGCTTCATGCGGGGCTCAACGCAATTTAGAAGCGACCTAGAGCTTGCATCTTCCAAGCAAGCCAAAGTTTGCGCAGGGGTGTGAGGGCCACACGTTTAGTGAGCACTGGAAACTTTTTGGCTTCAATTTCGCGCAGCAAGGTGCGGTAAATGCTGGCCATCATCAAGCCAGGCTTTTGGTGTTGCCAGTCGTTTGCGGGCAGGAGTGCCAATGCCTCGTCATACAAGGCGTGGGCTCGCGCGGCTTGGAATTGCATCAGCGCTTGAAAGCGATCGGAGTCCACGCGGTTCAAAACTTCGTGGGCTTTCACATCGAACTGCTGCAGTTCGGTCACGGGCAGGTAAATGCGTCCACGCAGGGCGTCTTCACCGACATCGCGGATGATGTTGGTGAGCTGAAATGCTTGCCCCAGTTTGTGAGCGTAAGCGGTGGTTGCCACTTCGGTTTGCCCAAAAATCTTGGCTGAGACTTCGCCCACTACGCCCGCTACCAAATGGCAGTAGCGGGTGAGGTTGGGGTAGTCAAGGTAGCGGGTTTGAGTGAGGTCCATTTCGCAACCATCAATGACAGATTGCAGCGATGCTTCTTCAATGCCGAATTCACCGACCAGCGGCATGAGTGCCTGTGTGACGGGGTGATTTGGCTTGCCCGCAAAGGCTTGTCGCACTTCGTTGTGCCACCAAGCGAGTTTGCTGGCGGCGACGCCTGGGTCGCTCACTTCGTCTACAACATCGTCGACTTCACGGCAAAACGCATAAAACGCGGTGATGGCCGCACGCCGTTGCGGCGGTAGAAATAGGAATGCGTAATAAAAGCTGCTGCCAGAGGCGGAAGCTTTTTGCTGAACGTAGTCTTGAGGTGTCATGTGCACAAGATTATCGGGTACATCGCTTGCACCCCAAGTGCGCTCACATGCGTATGCAGCGCCAGGCCATGCGCATGAAGTCCAGCTTTTGTAGGGTAGGGCGGGCCAGTTGTGTGTGATCCTTGGTTTCAACTCGTGCATCCAACTTATCCAAGATGCGAAGTCCACCCTGCACGACAGCGCGCAGCTCCCAACCCGCACGGCCCTTGACGCGATGCACCAAGGGTGCGCCTTGCATCATGAGTTCACGGGCAAAGTCTTGTTCTTGCACCAGGCTGTGGCCTTCTGGCAGATAGTCGCGTCCTCGGCGTAAATCTTCAGCACGGTCTTGCCAAAAATTAATCAGCTGTAGGGCGGAGCAGATGGCATCGCTCTGGGCCAGTGAAGTGGCGTCGCTCACACCATACAAATGAAGCATCAAGCGCCCCACTGGGTTGGCAGAGCGCCGGCAGTAGTTCAGTAGCTCAGCGCGGTTGCGATAGCCTTGGCCCACACTGGTGTAGACCACGTCTTGTTCAAACGCATCAAGCAGATCGAAAAGCAGGTGCGCTGGGAGTTGGTGTTGCTGAACGGCAGCTCGTAAAGGCCCGAACACGTGTGGCCAACGCACGCTCTCGACGACTGCTGGGTGAAAGCAGTTTTGTAGGTCAGCTCGGTATTCGCCGAGCGCGTCTAAGCGGTGGTGCGCAGGCTCATGGCCTTCGTCTGCCAAATCATCAGCCGTGCGTGCAAAGTGGTACAGCGCAGCCACAGCGGGACGCAACTGGGCAGGGCATAACCAAGAGGCGACGGGAAAGTTTTCGTAGTGGTCGATGCTGGACATATTTATGTGGATTGTCGCTCCCCCTTGTAAATTCAAGGGTTATTGAGATACGTTACATTACTAACCAATCAGTCATTAATAAAGTCAATACTTTATGTTGTATCCCAGTTTGCTTTCACCACGCTTTATCGGTCTGTTTTGCATAGCCCTTTGCTTGGCGGCTTGTGGCAAAGGCAAGCCGCCGCAGGAGCCCGTACGTGCCGTCAAGGTGATGACCGTTGGCGAATCTGCCAGCGCGAGTGATGTGGAGTTTTCGGGAGAGGTTCGCGCCCGCATTGAATCGAACTTGGGTTTTCGTGTGGCAGGCAAACTGCTCAGCCGTCCTGCTGAAATCGGTCAGCGTGTGAAGGCAGGGGCTTTGCTGGCACAAATCGACCCACAAGACTACCGAGTCACTGCCGACGCAGCAGCCGCGCAACTGGTGGCAGCCCAAACCAACCGTGATGTGGCCGGTGCAGATTTCAAGCGATACCAAGACTTGCATGCCCAAGGCTTCATCAGTGCTGCTGAACTGCAACGCCGTGAGGCTGCTTATGTTTCCGCTCAAGCTCAATGGAAGCAAGCCCAAGCGCAAAGCTCTGTGCAGGGCAATCAGTCGGGGTACACCCGACTGTTGGCCGATGGCGCAGGCATCGTGACCGCTGTGGAAGCCAGTGCAGGCCAAGTCGTTGCTGCAGGTCAGCCTGTGGTCCGCTTGGCTTTGGATGGGCCGCGTGATGTGGTGTTTTCAGTGCCAGAGGACAAGCTCGCACAAGTCAAACCGGGTGACAAAGTCAAAGTGCGCCAATGGGTCGATGGTCAAGTGCTAGAGGCCGTGGTGCGTGATG